>JADHEF010001126.1_pt1 | contig 19204 bp, 12 predicted proteins | sample 8952391 | NCBI WGS metagenome assembly JADHEF01 (sample SAMN16124439, study PRJNA663245) | bioreactor sludge metagenome | isolation source: sludge (nitrite) | place: India:Bengaluru | collected 2019-02-28
ATCTTCTGTTCGAACCCGGTGATCTTACCGTCGGAGTCGTAAACCGGGACGGTTTCGGTCACGGTCTTGGGGCCGTTGTGGCTGAGGGTGCCCTTGGTGGGGCTGTTTCCGCTGGAATCCCTGCCCTCGACGGTCAGGTCGCTTCCCAGGGCCCGCCCGTTTTCGATGAGCATTTCGACCATGCGGGCCTCGATCATGACCTGCTTCTCGGGCACATCGAGCTGCGTCACGATGTCGCGCAGGAGGGCCACGTTGGTGGGGGTGTCGGTGATGATGAGGGTGTTGGCTTCCTTGCTGGCCTTGATGGAGGTGACATTTCCGCCGCCACCACCGCCGCCGGCGAAGTTCTGGAGGGTCTCCTGCAACGCCTGGGCCTGCACCCAGTTGAGCTTGATGTAGATGGTGCGCGTCTCGACCGCGGTCTGCTGGATGTCCTTGCGGCTGACGATGCGGAAGACGTTTTCGCCCTCGCGGATGAGCGCGAGATCCTGGGACGCGAGGATGCTCTGGAGGGCGACGCCCAGCGGGACATCCTTGATGTTGAGGGTGACGCGCCCGGCAATGATGCCGCTGCCGTAGATGAAGTTGATCTTGGCCCGCTCGGCGAGGAGGCGGATCACCTCGGCGACGTCGGTGTCCGGGGGCGTGGTGACGTTGACGCGCTGGTTGAACACATCCTCACCCAGGACGCCCATCAACTGCAACCCCTGCTCACCGGCGGCCTGGGCGGAATCCTTTTCGTTTCCCTCGGTGGGTGGAACATAGGCCCGAATCTGCTGGCCGACGCCCGGAGTTCCCTGGGTGGGCATGTCTGCCGACTCGAGATACGGATTGTTGGCTGCCTGCCGCGCCGTCGGCAGTGCGTCGTCACCGGTCGGGACGGAAGTGGCCGGAGGGGGGACGGTTGCGGCCGCCTCTGCCGGCGTGGACGGGGCCGGAGGCGTGGCCACGGGCTTGACCGGGTGGCCGGCCGAGGACGCGCCACTGGTTACCGTGATGTCATCCGCGATAAGTTCCCGGGCGCTTTCGGAGGCCGCGGGGGCGGCGGCGATCTGGCGTCCCGCCAATCCGGAGTCAGACGGTTCGGCGGCCGCCTCCCCGGTCTGCGAAAGCACTCCAACGGTGGTAAAAATCGCGGCCGCGACCACGATTTTCCAAGACCGATTCCAATCCATGCGCATCGAAAATGCTCCCATGATTAACGTTTACCGCCTTGCAGTCCGACTTTCAGGGTAAAGACCTTCTTGGTCCCCTGTCGCTCGACTTGGATATCTACTGAATTGTCGGTTACGCCGACAATGCGATGGCCGGGGAATCCCCGCGGATTGTCCCCAACGCCATAACTGCGACCGCTGATCATGACCCGGCTCTCCGTCGGGTTCTTTGGATTGAAAAGAACCGAACCTATCGAAAGGTTGGGGTCAACAACAATGTCTGGCCCACTGGTGGTCGGGGTTGCAACCACGGATTTGATGCCTTCCGGGGTCTGCAGTTCGTCGATTTTGCGGATCAGGGCCTGGGCCTGCCCGGCGTAATCGGTGCCGGGGAACTCGTTGACGATGGATACGAGGGCCTCGCGGCCCTGCGTGACGCGGCCCTTGGCGAGAAGGTCGATTGCCTCGTCGTAGCGCTCCTTGAGGACCGCAATATTGCGAATCCACGGGACGATCATCGGGTCGGGAATGGGCGTGTTGCGGTAGACGACCTGGTAAACGACGGTGGGGCTGTCGCCCAGGAGAGCGCGGACCTGTTTCTCGTCGAACCGCTGGGTGGGGGTGCTTTCATCGATCTCGCGGTTGCCGACCGCCACCTGCGGACGCACGATGTTGAGCTGGCGAATGAGTTGGGCCATGCTGTCGACCGCGGCGGCTTCCTTTTCGGACTGGGCCGAGGCGACCTTGCCACCCACCACGCGCACCGCCGGTCCGGCAACCATTGCCGAGGTGGTCTTGAGTTCCGACTGTTCGGTGGTCTGGAGCGGGATGCCGACGGGGGCCACCTTTCTTGCAGCCTCGCGGGCCACGGCCTGCACATCGGGCGACGGGGTCGGTTCGCCCGCTGCGGACGGAGCCGGCGCCGCCGGGAGCGGCGTGGCAACCGGCGGGGTCTGCGCCTGCAGGCCGTGGGCGCAGGCGATGCACGCGGCGGCCAGGGCCGGGGCGGTCAACCGGGTCAGGGTGCGGCGGAAGTCTTTGTTTTCCATGATACGCCTAGCCTCGCGAGTTAAACATGAACGTTCCGATTTCCACCGTCGCCGGGTGCAGGCTCGGGCGTGTGTCGTCGTTCTCGATGGTGAAGGTCTTCACCCGCATGAAGCGGTCGGGGTTTTCCTCGATGAGGTTGAGGACCTGGCCCAAATCGTGGAACCGGGACTGCCCCTGGATGCGGTACGGGATCTCGGTGTAGACGGTCCGCACGGCCTGGGGAAGCGGGATCAGGTCGCTGTAGGTGACGCGGGTGACCTCGAGGATCTTGATGAGGGCCTGGAGGAAACCGGGGGCGTCGGGCGATTCGGGAAGCTTTTTTGCGATCCGGGCGAGGAACTCGGCCTTCTTCTTGAGTTCCTCGAGGTTGCGGAACTCCATCTCGATCTCGCGCATTTCCGCGTTGAGGGCGCGGATATCCTCCTGCACCTTCACGATGTCCTTCTTGTCCTTCTCGATCTGGGGCGCGACGATCTGGAAGAAGTAGTAAAAGACGGCGGCGACGAGCACGACGGCGAGGATGAACCCGGCCTTCACCACGTCCTTTTCCTGGGGGGTCAGTGCCTGCATGGCTCAGTTGCCTCCTTTGGCGGCGGTTGGTGCGGCGGGCGCGCCGGGGGCCGGCGGCGGTGCGGCGCTTTCAAGCTGGGGTTCGGCGTTGCACTCGAAACCGAACCGCATCACCTCGACCCCGCCGACAACGTCCCGCTTCTGGGGCAGTTGGACGAACTCGGGATTGAGCCCGTCCATGAAGCGGACGGAATCGTTGCTGACGCGCTGCCACTTCAATTTGAAGAGCGCCTCCTGGAAGGCCACGATCTGGCGCAGTCGCTGCGGGTCGTCGTTGCCGTAGGCGATGGCCTCGACGCGCAGCGTCTGGTTGATGATGGGGCGCTTGATCGGCTTGGGCTCGGGTTCCGTGTCCTTGCGCTTGGAGTTTTTCCAGTCCTCGCGCCTCTTCACGGACTCGGGCGTCTCGATCTCGTCGATTTTCTCGGTGAGCACGAGCTTGGTGACGTAGACGGCCAGGTCCATGCGGGCGCGTGCCAGCATGTTGATCTTTTCGGACCAGAACACGCGGTTGCGCGGGCTGAGGGCCATCGCAACCTCGTATTTCTCCTCGATCTCGCGGCTATTTTTCGTGGCCTCGTTGAGGCGCTTTCGCTCGTTCTCCACCCTGCGGGCGAGGTTTGCCTTTTCCGCCTGCTTCTTCTTGAGCGCCTCGGCCGACTGGGCCCCCTGGTCGAAAACCCAGTAGGCGCCTGCCAGCGACCCCACATACAGCAGGGCGAGGAGCAGGTAAAACGGCATGGCGGCGCTTTTGGGCGCCTTCTGCTTCTGAGCCCCGGAGGTGGCTGCCCGCTTTCCGGCTTCGGAGGGCAGCAGGTTGATTTTAATCATGCTGTGATTTCTCCCTTCCGATGCCTTACTCGAACGCCCGCAGGCCGAGGCCCACGGAAACGCCGAGTAGGTTGCGAACGCGCTCGATTTTCCGCTTGTCCACTTCGCCGCCCGCGAGGGGCACATTGCGAAGCGGATCGGCCACCTCGACCGGCAGGGCAAGTTCGCGGTTCAGGTATGCGTCGAGATTCTTGAGATTGGACGAGCCTCCGCCAATCACGATCCGCTGGACGGGGCGGCCGTTGGGCTGGTTCTCAAAGAACTGGATGGAACGCCGGATCTCGTTGGTGAGGTTTCCGAGGGTTCCGCGCAGGACGGTTGACGCGACCACCTCGGGGGAGTCGTCGCCCAGTTCCTCGCCGGTGATGCGCTCCACGGTGCCGCGGATGGTGTCGAGCAGGGAGGAGTCGGCGACTCCGTCGGTGTCGGACTCCTCGTCGTGGAGCGCGGGGGCGCCCTCCTTGATCTTGAGTTCCTCGGCCCGCTGGAAGGAGCAATTCAGGCGCTGCTGGATGCTTGCGGTGATGGTGTCGCCGGCGATGGCGATGTCGCGCGAGAACCGCGACACCCCGGCGATGAAGATGTTGATGCTTGTGATCTCGGCCCCGATGTTGAGCAGGGCGATGACCTCGCCGGCGGCGGGCAGGTAGTTCGCCTCGAAGCAGTTGAGGAAGGCAAAACTGTCCACATCGACAATGGCGGGCGTGAGGTCCACGGCCTTGAGGAGGTCGACGTGCTCGGCGACGAGTTCCTTTTTCGCCGCGACGAGCAGGACATCCACCTTGGATGCGCCGGCCACCTCGCTCTTGCCGAGGATCATGTGGTCCAGGTTCACCTCGTCGAGGGGGAACGGGATGTAATCCTCGGCCTCCCAGCGGATCGCCCCCTGAAGTTCGTTTTCCGGCATGTCGGGCAGTTGGATGTACCGGACGATGATGCTCTCGCCGCTGACGGCGGAGACCGAGAACTTTGCGGAAATCCCGCCGTCGGCCAGCGCCTGGCGAATCGCCTCGATGCGGGCTTCGCGCCGGTTGGACGCGGTTTTTTTGTCACCGCCGGGGTAAATTTCGGCCATGCCGAATTTCTCCAGCTCGATGTTGCGGCCCACCTTGCGCAGTTGGACCGCCTTCACGACGCTGGACCCGATATCCAACCCGACTGTTTTCTTCGGGTTCAGGGCCAAAGCTGTTTCCTCCGTACCTCGTGTGGATAATTCAGTGGCGGTCGGCTCTCCGCAGAGCCCTCTTGGCTACTCAAACCCGTCCAGTGCAGTATCCCAGAAATGTCAAACGCACCAATTAACACGAAATTATCAAGCCTAAAACGCACGCGGCGAAGAAAAACGCGCCGTTTTCCGGCAATTTGCGCGTTTCTTCGGCCACGAGGGGCCGAACGTGGGCAGATCAGGGGCAATTCCGGGGCTTTCGGGGATTGCGGGGATTGCGAAGTGCCGGGGCGGCCGGCAGCTTCGGGCCGCAGAACCGCAGTTTCCGCCATTTTCTGCCGCCGAACGGCTCCAACCGGGCGATTTTGGTTGCCGGGGAATCCGGTCTGGCTTTGTACCATTTGGGCATGGGCACTTACGAATTACCCGAGGGTTTCCAAGTCCCGGCGGGGTTTCGCTGGGGCGCGGCGGAGGCCGCGATCAAGCATCCGGGGCGGCTGGATGTCGGCATCCTGATTGCCGACCGGCCGGCCAGCGCGGCCGGAGTCTTCACGCAGAACCGATTCTGCGCGGCCCCCGTCGTGGTTTGCCGAGAAATCCTTGCAGCGGCGGGCTCGGGCCGGGCCCCCGGCGTCGTGGTCAACTCGGGATGCGCGAACGCGGCGACCGGCGAGGAGGGCCTGCGAAACGCCCGGGCAATGGGCGCCCTGGCCGCGGGTGACGGGGCGCAAGCCGGCACCCCGGATTCCCGGATGCTGGTTTGCTCAACCGGCACCATCGGCGTGCAGTTGCCCATGGACCGGCTGGCCGCGGGCATAGCCTGCGCCCGAAAGGTTGCGGGGACCCGCGTCACGGATTTCCATGCGTTTGCCCGCGCCATCCTGACCACGGACACCCGCGAAAAGATTGCCACGGCCACGTTCACCACGGGGCGGGGCACCGCCCGGCTGGTGGGATGCGCCAAGGGGTCGGGCATGATTCACCCGGACATGGCCACGCTCCTGGCGTTTGTGGCGACGGATGCCGCCGTGGAACCCGCCGTGCTGGCCGACTCATTCCACCGGGCCGTGGAACGGAGCCTGAACTGCCTGACGGTGGACGGCGACACCAGCACCAACGACACGGCGCTGGTGCTGGCCAGCGGCGCGTCCGGCGTGGCGGTGGAGGCCCGCGACACGGCCGCGTTCGACCTGGCCTTGCTGGGGCTGCTGCAGGACCTGACCCGCCAGTTGGCGCGGGACGGGGAAGGCGCAACCAAGCTGATCGAGGTGCGCGTGGGAGGGGCCGGGGATTTCGCGTCCGCGAGGCGGATCGCCCACACCGTGGCCAAGTCGCCGCTGGTCAAGACCGCCATCTACGGCCGTGACGCCAACTGGGGCCGCATCGTGTGTGCCGTCGGATATTCGGGGGAGGACGTGGATCCCGGTCGTGTGCGCCTGGATCTGGGTCCGCTGCGGCTGTTCGAGAACGGCGCCCCGGTGCCTTTCGATGAGGAGAAGGCGCTCGCCGTCCTGGCCGGGGAAACGGTTGTCATCGACATCGACCTGGGGCTGGGCGGGGAGGAGGCCACGGTGTGGACCTGCGACCTGACCGAAAAGTACATCGAGATCAACGGGTCGTACCGCACCTGAACAGAACGGGCGGGCCACGCCGCGCGGCTCATCCACTGCTTGATTGCCGCCCGTGGCTGTGGTCGCGTGCCTGAAAACTGGGATTTGCCCCCCGCCGACCGACCATGCCAACCGCCCCGCGCAAAATCGCCGTCCTGACCACGGAACCACTGCCGCTGCCGGGGTGCGCACCCACGGGAGCGGGTCTGCGGGCCTGGGGACTGGCTGCCGGGCTGGCCTCCCGCGGGTTCGATGTCGTGATCGGCTCCCCGGCCGTCACGGCGGACGCGGCCGACGCGTCAGCCTCCCGCATCCGGGCGGCGGCCATGCCGCGAAATTCCATCGGCGCGTTCCTCGACCGCGAGGCGCCGTCGGCGGTCGTCCTGCAGCATTGGGGCCTTGCAATGGATGTCCCCGAATTGTCAGTTCCGCTGGCCCTGGACCTTGCGGGTCCGCACCTGCTGGAGCGGCTGTACTGGGGCGGCGGGGATTTTCAGCGCGACCTGGGGGAAAAGCTGGATGCCCTGCGGCGGGCGGATTTCGTCGTGTGCTCGGGCGAATTTCAGCGGCGGTACTTCCTGCCATTCCTGATGCAGGCGGGATTCGACCTGCGCTGCCGGGACCCGCTTCCGGTCATCCCGTTCTCCGTTCCCCCGGCGGGTGATTTTCCCGGAACCTGGGACGATCCCCTGCCCGACGGGCCGCGGTTCGTGTATGGCGGGGCGTTTCTCGCATGGCAGGATCCTTCCGCGCCCCTCACATGGCTGCTGGAGGAGATGGACCGCGCGGGCAGGGGGAGCCTCGTTTTCGTCGGGGGGAGTCACCCGGTGATTGACGCGAGCGGCGGAAAGTTCGCGGACCTTTCCGCGCGGCTCGAGGCGCACCCCCGGGTCAGGCGCATGGGGTTCCTGCCGTTTGACCGCCTGATGGCGCTTTACCGCGCGTGCGATGTTGCCGTGGACCTGATGGCCCGCAACCCGGAGCGCGAATTGGCCTACACAACCCGCACCATGGTGTACCTCGCGTGCGGACTTCCCGTGATCCACAACGACTTCTCGGAGGTGGCCGGGGTGATCAGCCGGAACCGGTGCGGTTGGACCCTGGACCCGGACAACGGGGCGGCGTTTCGCGATGCGGTGCGTTCCGTGCTGGACGGGACGGCCCCGCTCGCGGCCATGCGCGCGGGCGCTCTGGCGGGCGCCGCGGACCACGCCTGGGACCGCACGATCGGTCCGCTGGCGGATTTCTGCGCCGCGCCGCGCGAGCGGGAGGGCCGCAGGGCGATCGCGCTGGCGGCCTCGGTCCGGACCCGCGAATCGGATTCGCTGCGCGCCGAACGGGACGAGGCGGTGCGGCGGTTGCGGACGCTGGAGGGCAAGTTCCTGGTGCGGCTGCAGAAGCGGTTGCCCGGTTTCGCACCGGTGCTGGCCCCGCTGGCATGGCTGGCCTCGTGGCCGGTGGCGCTGTGGGTCTGGCTGCGGCTGCGCGGCGGCGGACGGGGCCGCGCCCGAGTATGAGCGGGCATTGGATTCCGTTTGAACTATCCCCCGCACGGGGGCGCATTGTCGTCCCGTGATGCAGCGTCCCCAACTGGTGCTCGTGGCGGCCGTGGCGGCCGCCCTCCTCCTGATGCTCGCGGGACTGCGCCAGAGAAAGGTCCGCCCTCTGCCCGCCGCCACGGATGAAACGGCGGAGGTGGATGAGAATCCGAACCGGGGATCCCCGTCGGGGCACACCAACGTGGTGAGCTATGAGGAAATGGATGTCCGGCCGGCAAAGCGGGTCACCCGGGTCCGCAAGCTTTCCTCGGCGGAGTGGAAAGAGGACTTCGACACGCAGAAACTCCGCGCCGTCGGCGACGCGCACATCACGGGCACCGTGCGGGACGACGAGGAGGAGAAACCCGTCGCGGGGGCGGAGGTGCTGCTGTTCGAGGACGACCCGATGACCACGAACCCGGCGCTGCGCACGACCACGGCCGATTCCGAAGGCTCCTACACGCTGCCGAACCTCAACGAGGCGGGGGTGCGGTTCATGATCGTTGCGAAGGCGCCGGGGTTCGCGCCGACGGTGGAGCGGGTCAGCATGAACGGGCCGCTGGAGCACAACCTGACCCTGACGAAGGGGGTGCCCCTGTCGGGCACCGTCCTGGATTCGAAAACATCGGCGCCGATTGCCGCGGCCACCGTGTATTACCCGGGCAGCCGCTTCGCCGTTTACAGCATCCTGGGCACGGTGACCTCCGGCGCCAACGGCCAGTACTCGTTCCCGGCGGTGCGCCCCGGCGAGTTGCGCGTGCTGAGCGAGGCGGTTGGCTACGCGCGGACCGTGACGGCGGTGCGCGCGCCGAACCGGGAACAAGCGATCCCCATGCGGCCGGGCGGCGCGACGATCCGCGGCATGACTGTCAGCCGGCTCGGCGAGAAACCGGTCGGCGGTGCGCGGGTCACGGCCGGCGGCATCGCGGGCATGGTCACGACCTTCAGCAAGCCCGACGGCCAGTTCGAGATCGCGAACCTGTCGGGCGGGGATTACGCGGTCGTCGCGTTCAAGGGGATGGCGTCCAACCCGGTCCGCCTGAAACTGGGCGACACCGAGGTGAAGGAAGGCGTGAAACTGGTCATGCCCTCGGAACTGTACGTGAACGGGCGGGTCATCCGCGCGGACAACCGCAAACCCGTGCCCGGTGTGGCGGTCCAGTACCAGGGGCCGCTGGGCGGCGACACGGTGATCAGCGACGAGCAGGGGCGCTTCGCCTTCCAGACGCTGGCGGTGGACAGTTACACGGTGCGCGTGCACGAGCGGGGGCTGGTGCCAATGAACGACAAGAGCACGACCAGCGTGGAGGAGCGGATCGTCCGAAAGATCGACGCCGGGCAGTCCAGCGACGAACTGGAGATCCTGCTGCGGCCGGTGCCGGCCCTCGCGGGGAACGTGCGAAAAGGACCGAGCGGCGGCCCGTCGGGCGACCAGTGGCGCGAAGGGCACCAGGGTGGCCGCCCTCCGGTCTGGAACGCGGACATCTACGCCTATGTGCAGCAGGGCGACACGATGACCGGGCTGTTCGCCCAAAGCGACCCGTCCGGGTACTGGTTCGTGAACCTGCCCGACGACGGGCGCGGTTTTGCGCGGATCCTGGCGCTGCGGGGCAAGGCGGCCACCATGGCGTCCACGCGCGTGCCGGCCCGGCGCCCGCTGCGGATGACCCTGGGCACCTCGCAGCTCCGGGGCGAACTCTACCTGACCGACGGCACTCCCCTCTCGGGCGTCCGCATCAATTCCACCTACAAATTCGGCGACCAGAAGCAGTACGACAAGCTGCAGACGCTGCGGGGCGGCGGCACGTATACCGGCCTGTACGGGAACATCACGATGACGATGCCCGCGGAACCGGAGGTGGAGCTGACGTTCCGCCTTCCCGACAGCCAGGAGATCAGGAAAACCTTCCCGCCCGGGCGGCTCACGCGGGGCACCCATCTTTTCATCTACGACCCGCTGGCCAAGGACATCGTGCATGACGCGAGGGGCGGCCAGGGCGGCGGAAGGCGGGGGGGCGGACGCGGGGGACGCGGCAGCGGTTCCGGCGCCCAGCCCACGCCCGCCCGTTGACCGAATCGGACGGTCCGGTGTAGTCTCCCTGCGCAATGACCGAGGCGCTTTTCGATCCGGCATCCCTTGCCGCATTCCCGACGGGTCCCGGCGTGTACCTGATGAAGGACCGCGCGGGCGACGTGATCTACGTGGGGAAGGCCGCCAACCTGCGCAACCGCGTGAGGAACTACTTCACGCGCTCGGGCGACAACCGGTTTTCCGTGCAGTTCCTGCGGCGGCAGGTGGCCGCGGTGGAGTGCATCGTGACGGCGAACGAGAAGGAGGCGTTTCTCCTCGAGAACACGCTGATCAAGGACCGCCAGCCGCGCTACAACATCCGCCTGCGCGACGACAAGACGTTCCTGTCGCTGCGGTTCCGGATGAACCACGATTTTCCGCGGCTGGAGACGGTGCGGGTGAGGCCGGGCTCGGGCGACATGAAACGGGGCGGGCGCGACGACCTGTATTTCGGCCCGTTCACTTCGCCGCTGGCGGTGCGCGAGACGCTGAAGTTCCTGCTGAAGGTGTTCCCGGTGCGCACGTGCAAGGACAGCGTGTTCCGCAACCGCACCCGCCCCTGCCTGCTGTACGACGTGGGCAAGTGCTGCGCGCCGTGCGTGCTGCCGGTGCCGCGGGAGGAGTACGACACGCTGGTGCGGCGGGTGACGCAGTTCCTGCGCGGGCACGGCGACGAGGTGCGCGAGGTGCTGGCGGCGCGGATGGCCGACCTGAGCGAGGCGCTGGAGTTCGAGAAGGCGGCGCTGGTGCGCGACCGGATCGCCGCGATGGACGAGACGCTGGAGAAGCAGCGGGCCCACACGCTGGCGGGTGCGGACCGCGACGTGGCGGCCGTGGTGTCGCGCCAGGGGCGGTCGCTGGTGGTCCTGCACCGGTACCGCGACGGGGCGCTGGTGGACTCGCGGGAGTTCTACACGCGCAACTACGAGCAGGAGGACGGCGAGGTCCTGTACTCGTTCCTGTCGCAGCACTACGCGGACCGGGCGGACATCCCGCCGCAGGTGGTGGTGACGGCCGACCCGGCGGACCGGGAACTGCTGGAGGAATGGCTCCGCGAGAAGCGCGGCGGCGCGGTGGGCCTGCATGTGCCCCGGCGCGGGGAACTGGTGCGGCTGGCGGCGACGGCCGCAGCCAACGCCGAGCAGGCGCTGGCGCGGCGGCTGGCGGGTGAGCGGAGCGAGGGCGAGACGCTGGCGGAGGTGGCGCGGCGGCTGGGCCTGGCGAAACCGCCGGCGTCCATCGAGTGCGTGGACATCTCGAACATCATGGGCACCCACGCCACGGGTTCCCTGGTGCGTTTCGAGGACGGCAGGCCGGCCAAGGCGGGTTACCGCCTGTTCCGCATCCGGACGGTGGAGGGGGCGAACGATTTTGCGATGATGCGCGAGGTGCTGTCGCGCCGGTTCCGGCCGGAGGGGAGCCGCGCGGCGCCGCCGCCGGACCTGCTGATGGTGGACGGGGGCAAGGGGCAGCTGGCCGTGGCGACCGAGGTCTTCCGGGAACTCGGCGTGACCGGGGTCGCGCTGGCTTCCATCGCCAAGTCGAAGCTGAAGGAGCGGGAGTTTGGGGCGGGCGCGGAAGAGACGCTGACGCCGGAGATGCTGGCCCGGGATGAGGTGTCCCCGAAAATCGAGGGGGTGCGCGCCGAGGGCGGCCGGCTGAAGGTGAAGTTCCGCACGGAGGAGCGCATCTTCCTGCCGGGGCGGAAGAACCCGGTGACATTCAGCCGCAACTCCCCCGCTCTGTTCCTGCTCCAGCGCGTGCGCGACGAGGCGCACCGCTTCGCCATCACGCACCACAAGCGGCTGCGGCAGAAGGCGGGGCGGCGCAGCGTGCTGGACGGGGTTCCCGGCATCGGGGCGGTGCGCAAGAAGGCCCTGCTGCGGCACTTCGGCTCGCTGGCGGCGCTGCGGGAGGCGTCGTGCGGGGATATCGCGGGGGTGCCCGGCGTGGGTGCCGAGGCGGCGCGCGCGGTGTACGAATTCCTGCGGTCCGGCGGGCCGGAGCGGGGCGAAATTCCGCCGGCGGGCGAATAAATGTAAATCGTTTTACTGTTCTTATCCGTAAAACCCTTGCACCCGCCCCCTCGCAGTCCGCGGATGCAAGCAGGAGACCATTCCAATGCCCGGAGTTCCCATGAAAATCGGCTTCATCGACCACCACCTGAACAACTACCACGCGGACGTCTTCCACAAGTTCCTGACCGGCCCGGTCGGGGGCGGCAAGGTGGAGATCGTCGCGGCGTTCGAGACCGACCCGGTCGGCGACGACTGGTGCGCGAAGACCGGCGTCAGGCGGGCGGGGTCGGCCGCCGAGGTCGTCGCCCAGAGCGACGCCGTCATCGTGCTGGCGCCCGACAACATCGGCGAGCACCTGAAGCTGGCGAAGGAGGCCCTGGAATCGGGCAAGCCGACGCTGATCGACAAGATGCTTTCCACGTCGCTGGAGGACGCGAAACAGATCGCGGCGCTTGCGGCCAAACACAACACCCCGGTGATGGGCTCGTCGAGCCTGCGCTTCGCGGTGGAGGTGGAGGAACTGGCGGCGGCCCTGACCGCGCCGGTGGACGCGGTGTTCGCGCGCGGTTTCGGCAAGTTCCCGGGCTACTCGATCCACACGATCGCCCCGGCGCTGCGCTTCCTGGGCGGACGGCCCATCCGGCGCGTCATCGACACGGGCGCGGGCAGCGTGCGCCTGGTCACGGTGGACGACGGCGAGCGCCGGACGCTGATCGAGGTGCGCGAGAGCGAGAACCAGTACGAGGCCACGCCGTGGACCGTCGGCGTGCTGAGCGGCGGCAAGTACCATGTCGCCGTCGTTACGAAGTTCGACGATTTCTACGCCAACCTGCTGAAGGAAACGCTGGCGTTCTTCACCACCGGCAAGACGCCGATCAGCCTGCAGGAAATGCTGGAAAGCGTGGCCGTGGAAGTGCTGGCCGGCGAATCGGTGAAGCAGGGCGGCGTTTGGATGGACGTGGCCCTGTAAGAGCCGGGCGGCGCTTTTCCACGCCGGTCACGCGGGACTTTCGTTTATCCGGAGCGTATTGAACCCCAGCAAGCGATTTTGGAAGGAGTGACCTGATGAGCCGTTCCGTGGAGATCCTGGCGAAGTTGTGCGATGCGGTGGGGGTGAGCGGGTTTGAGGATGATGTGCGCGAGGTGGTTCGCCGGATGGTGGAGCCGCTGGTGAACGAGATGTACGTGGACGCTCTGGGGAACCTGGTGGCGGTGCGGAACGCGCCGCGGGAGGAGAACCCGCCGACGCTGATGATCGCGGCGCACCTGGACGAGATCGGGTTCGTGGTCAGCCACGTGGAGGCGTCGGGTTACCTGCGGTTCGCGCTGGTGGGCGGGTGGGACGAGCGGGTGCTGCCGGCGCAGCGGGTGGTGGTGCGGACGCGGGACCGGGTGCGCCACCACGGGGTGATCGGGACGGTGCCGCCCCACATCCAGAAGGGCGACGAGAAGGCCAAGCCCTACCCGGCGGACTCGCTGTTCATTGACGTGGGCGCGCGGAGCCGCGACGAGGTGCGGGGCATGGGAATCCGCGTGGGCGACAGCGCGGTGCCGCTCTACCCGTTCACGGAGATGCACGGCGGGGCGGTGATGGGCAAGGCGCTGGACGACCGGGCGGGCTGCGCCGTGCTGGTGCGGGTCCTCGAGGAACTGGCGGCGGACCCGCTGCCAAACCTGACGGTGGCGGCGGTGTTCACGACGTTTGAGGAGATGGGGGCGCGCGGCGCGCACGTGGCGGCGTTCAGCATCCGCCCGCAGGTGGCGCTGGTGCTGGAGGGCACCGTGGCGGCCGACATGCCGGGCGTGCCCGAGAGCCGCAACCCCAGCGTGCAGGGGCGCGGGCCGGCCATCACGCTGATGGACCGGACCACCCATTGCCATCCGCGGGTGACGGCGCTGCTGGAGGAGATCGCCGAGCGCGACGGGATCCCGTGGCAGCACAAGACGCCGATCTTCGGCGGCACGGACGGCGCGCGGATCCACATGAGCCGCGGCGGCGTGCCGACGGGCGTGGTGTCGGTGCCGTGCCGCTACATCCACTCCCCCACCGCGACGCTGCGCGTGGAGGACCTGGACAACGCGGTGCGGCTGGCGACGGCGTTCGCGCGGGAGTGCCGGCAACTGGTGTGAGCGCGGGGGGCGGTCTTCGGGGCGATGGTGGGGCGCCCCTTCAGGGCTTGACCGTAATTGGGGGACACCTTACCAGGGGCGTTGCCCCGGGCTGGGATGGGATCGGCCTTTCAGGCCGGTGAAGCAGGCCCACCCTCTTGATCCGTGAGCCGTGAATTGTCCCTGAGAACGCACGGTGACGCAGGGCTCAATGTGCACGATCATAACGGGACCGACCGACCGACGGCGGCGTCACTTCATGATGTCGATGCCGACCTTTTCCCACCAGAGGACGGATTCGACGGACTGGTCGTCCTCCTCCCAGAAGATGTTCATAACGGGTTCGATGCCGGTGAGCGCGGGCGCGGCCTTGACCCATTCGCGGAATTCCTTCGGCCCGACCTGCGCGGCGGGCTGGAACGCCGACGAGCGGTAGTAGTCGAGCAGTTGGCGGGCGAACCAGGCCACCTCGGGGTTGGCAAGATTGGCCTCGTCGAGGCGGAACGGACAGACGAGCAGCCGGCCGCGGCCCACGCGCGCCTCGAAGAGGTAGCCGAAGCGGCGGAAGGTGTACTCGGGGACGAAGCCGGGCTTGTTGCGCTTGAGCACGTCCATGCGGTCGCGGGCGAGTTTGTCTATCCCCTGGATGGCCGGGGTGACGGCGCGCAGGCCGTCGAGGTTCACCTTGGCGCCGCCCTCGATCAGGCGGGCGAACTGGAAATCCACCATGCCGCTGTTGGGGAAGGCGTCGGTGACGGGGTGGGGGCGCACGATGCCGCCGAGCTGGCTGCCGCGGTCCCAGATGACGGGCTTGAAGTGGTCGCGCACGAGGGGCAGGCCGGTCGCGGCCAGCGGCACGGCGGGATCGTAGAGGAAGAGCACCGTCGCGCCGCGCTCGAGGCGGCGAAGGGCGGCATCGTCGAGTCGCGAGACGGCGCCGGGGGCACCGCGGAGTTCGCCTGCTTTCACGGCAACCCCGGGGAAGGTCCAGATCACCCACCGGTTGGAGGCGATGGTCCTGCCGTTGCGTGACAGCGTCGCCACGATCCCGTGGGCGGCGGGGCGGTCGGGCCCGGGCAGTTCCAGGTCCAGGGTGGTGAGCGGGTAGGCGCCGTTGCGCGCGACATAAAGGTCGGGGCACCGGATGGCGAGGGGCTTTGCGCGGCTTCCGGCCTGCGTCACGGTGACGTCGAGGTCGGCGTAGTCCAGGCCGCCGGCAAACTGGGACAGGATCAGCGGCACGCGGACGGGTTTCCCGGCGGCGAAACACTTCACGGGCAGGTCGGCGAGTATCGCCACATCCTGGTTGATGCCCCGCACGATGTCGGGCACTCCGTCGCGGGGCTCGTCGAAGCAGTCCACGATGCCGTTGGGATTCTCGTAGCTGTCCGTGTCGAAAAGCTGGAGCATCTGGTAGCCCGCGAGGAGCGGGCTCATGCGCAGGCTCTCCCAGGCCTCCTTGGTGCAGATCCCCTTGAAGTGGGCGGCGGCGCGGAAGAGGTCGGGGTACTCCGCCTCGAGTCCCTTGGCGCGGACGAGTTCCTCCATGGGTGCGATCCACCAGGGGCGGGTGGTCTGGCGGGTGTCGAACTTCGTCTTGAGGCCCGCGATGTCGGGAAGGCCGATGTAGTGGATGGTCTCGTGGGCGAGAACCGGCTTGCGGGGCTGGAGGTGGCGCCTGGCGCGGAGCACGGCCCCCGATGGCGAGCGGGCCTCCTGCGTGACCGAGGTGGGGCGAACGGAACCGTTCACATCGAAGCAGTCGCGGGTGTGGAACATGTCGCGGTGCGGGCCGAAGGGGAAGAAGTAGGCGATGTGCTGGCTGATGTAGTCGGTGCCCGTGCGGTCGAACTCGCCCCAGCCGCAGCTGTCGAGCAGGAGGGTGCCGGGGCTCTCGCGGCGGATCAGTTCCGCGGCCTTTCGCACGACGGCCAGGCCGCCGGACTTGTGGATCTCGTTGCCGAGGCAGTACGAGAACACGGAGGGGTGGTGGCGCGTGGCGCGGATGACGGTGGTGATGCGGTCGTAGTCCACGGTCATTTTGCGGACGCCCCCTTCCACGAGTAACGGGGGACAAACTCGATCTGGTTGAACAGGCCGAGGCGGTCGCAGGCGTCGAGCCATTCCTCGGGCGGCACGGTGGAATGCCAGCGGACGAAGTTGAACCCGAGGTCCTTGGCGACGCGGATCTGGCGCTCGTGGAACTCCATCCCGGGAAGGCGGGCGTTGTTGGCGTGGTCATGGGACTTGATGCCCCGGATGAACGCGCGGACGTAAAACGGCGCGCCGTTGACGAGGATCCAGTCCTGGGTGGCGGAGAGGGTGCGGAAGCCGATGTTCCGCCGCAGGGCGGGCGGCTGACCCGGCTTGCCCGCCACCTCCAGAACGAACAGGTCGGGTGAGGCCGGCGACCAGGGCGCGGCGGGCAGTTCCACGCGGGCGGTGGCGCCGGCGGCGGGGGCGGTGCCGGTGGTGACATCGCGGCCGGCGCGGGTGATGCGGAACGGGTGGCGGTCGAGGTCGGCGGGGATCGGGACGGAAACGGATTGGCCGCCGCTGACGCATTCGATGGTGCCGTCAGCGCCAGCACCTGCGGGGATCGCCAAGGCTCCGATTGCCGAAATTACGGGAACGAAATAACGACTGGTGTTTGTCTTGCGGGTGGATTTGCGCGTCATGGAATTGGATGCCCCCTGCGGCGGGTTATCGGGTGAACAGTTTGCGGGCGCGGAGAAACCCGGCGCTTCCGATGGGGTCGATTTCACGCCCCGCCAAAGGGGGGGAGGCAACGGAAAAATCGGGGTAGCGCGGGGGGAATCCGGGCGGAGATTTCGGGTCACGCGGGCACTGGCATCGCCTTATGGAAAAAGACAGGACACTCAACGCACAGGGGCCAAGAGGCAAAGGAGCCAAGAAAAACAACAAACGCGGGGTCGGCTTGGAATACGCCTGATCTTCGTCGGCGGCCTGTTTATTTTTCTGGAGAGCGGTTCGGAGAAACTACTCCTTTTTGAACGTTCCGCTACCTTCGACGAGCGCGGGGGGAATCCGGGCGGGGATTGGAATCGCCGAAAGGGTTCCTGAAAATACTCTCAACGCCAAAGGGCCAAAAGGCCAAAGGGCCAGGAGAAACAAGAAGCGGGGGTCAGGGGAAAGAAACCCGTTGGGGCTCTGCCTGCTATTCGGGGAGTGTCAGGAGGCCTACTCCTTTTTGAACGTTCCGCTGCCTTCCACGTTGCGGGGGAAGCGCCAGTCGGGGCGCCACCAGAGGTTCTTGTTTTTGCGCGGCGCCTTGGAGTCGGCGTCGTGCATGCAGGCGTTGATGCGAACCGCCGACCAGGGCTGCCCCTGCTGCTTGTCCAGCCAGCTGTTGGGAATGGCGACCTCGGCGGTGATGCCGTGCGGGCCGGCCACGGCCTTGACCTTGGCCACTTCGGCCAGGCTGGCGGGACGGACATTCAGCGTCATCTCGCCGCCGGGCGAGGCCGGGGGCGAAACCAGGATCATGCCGTGGTCGGTGTAGTTCCAGAGCGCCTTTCCGCGGGAGCGCGCGGGATCGGGGCGCGCGTCGATCCGGAACTCGACGCTGTCCTGCTGCTGGGGCGCCTTGCCGCCGTCCAGGAACACCTTGTTGTCGCGCGTGTGGATGGCCAGGTACAGGAAGTCGTCGTCGTAGGAAACGCCCATGCGGTAGGAGGCATCGGCCGGCCCGCGCCACTTTGCGGCGGGGGGTTCGGGCTTGGCTACCACCAGGGGCAGTTTCCCCCACTCGTCCAGGTTCCCGTCCACGGTCACCTTGGCCGGGGCCCGCCGGACGGGCCGGACGCCCTCCACGGCGATGGTGAAGTCGCCGGTCAGTTCCAGGGGTTCGGTGGCGCTTTCATCATCGAGCGTGATGGTGTATTTCGCGCCGATTGGGGCCGCGATGTCCTCGATGCGGGTTCCCTCGGGGGCGGTCACGGCGACGGTCACGGTTTCGGTGGAATGCGCATCCAGGTCGCGGTCAATCACGGCGGGTTCCACGGCGAGGGGGGCGGGCGCGGTCAGCTCGATGCGCACGTTTGACACGGAGTCGGAGGGGTTGGCGAGCCGGAGGCGCGCGGTCCCGCTGGTGAAGGTTTCGCCGTCGACGCGGACGATGGTGCCGTCGGGCGCGGCCTTGGTCATGCGGTTCACGAGCCTCTCGACATCGGCCGTGCGCACATCGCGGGGCAGGATGCCGTCGAGCGCCAGGTTGGCGATCTTGGGACCGTTGTCGGTCATGGTCACCCAGACCACTTCGTCGAACTCGCCGTAGACGCGGGCGCCGCGCAAGTCGCTGCCGCCGCCGGTTGTGGCGAGGACGATGTGCTCGGCGCCGTTGCGCTGGGTGTAGGCGTAGTTGTGGGTGTGGCCCGCGAAGACGGTGTACTTGCGCCCCTTCAGCATTTCGTCAAAGCGGCTGAAGCGGTTTTCATGCGGGAATGCGCCGGCCTGCTGGTCCTTGGTCGGGTCGAGGCGCCAGGTGGGGTTGTGCATGAACACCAGGGTCCAGCGCGGGTTGGGGTTGTCCTTGAGCACCTTCTGAAAGTAGGACACCTGCTCCTCGCTCATCTGCACGGGGAAGGGATCGTCCGTGTTGACCACCAGGAACAGCACGTCGTGGTAGAGGAAGTGGTAGTAACGGCGCCCGTGGCGCTGCTCCCAGATTTTCACCATGCGGGGGTTGCTCAGGTCGTGGTTGCCCGCGACGAAGAAGTAGGGCATCTCCAGCTTGCTGATGATGCCGTCGAACTCCTCCCACATCCCCCTCACCTTCTGGGTGTCGGTCGTGTAGCCGGCAATGAGGTCGCCGATGCTGATGACAAACTCGGGCTGGATCCAGTTGAGCTTCTCGACGGCGTCCTCGAACACGCCCTTGCGGTTGGCGCCGTTGCGGTCGGACATGATGGCGAACTGGAAGTCCTGAGCGCGGTTGCGGAATTTGAGGTGCGTGTAGGGTTTCGCCGGGCCGGGCGCGTCGATGCGGAAGCCGGGGTCCGAGGACGTGACGGCGGCGGTTGTTGCGGAATCCGACGGTGCGGCGTGCATCGGGACGGTCGGGACCAT
>JADHEF010001110.1_pt1 | contig 19161 bp, 11 predicted proteins | sample 8952391 | NCBI WGS metagenome assembly JADHEF01 (sample SAMN16124439, study PRJNA663245) | bioreactor sludge metagenome | isolation source: sludge (nitrite) | place: India:Bengaluru | collected 2019-02-28
GGCCCGAATTCCGCGGCGGCCGGTTTCGGCGTCGGCGTCTCCGCGGTCCGCAAGGACGGACCGGCCAAGGTCGCGGGGGCGGGCGTCTTCGCCGACGACCTCCCCGCCGACGCCCCGCTGGTCGGCAAACTCCTCTTCTCCGAGCACGCCCACGCCCGCATCGTCTCCCTGGACGTCTCTGAGGCCCGCGCCTCGGAGGGCGTGGAGCTCGTGCTCACCGCCGCCGACGTCCCGGGCCGAAACGCCTTCGGCCTCTTCGTCCCCCAGCAGCCGGTCATCTGCGCCGACGAGGTGAAGTACCTCGGGGACGTCGTCGCCGCCGTCTTCGCGCGGACCCGCGAACAGGCGGAGGCGGCCCGGGCCAAGATCAGAGTCGTCTACGAGCCGCTGCCCGCCCGCATGGACCCGGAGGCGAACTTCGCCCCCAGCGCACCCCTGTTCCACCCCGATACCGAAAACAACATCGTGCACCACGTCGCGGTCCGCAAGGGCGACGCCGCCGCGGGCTTCGACCGGGCCGACGTGATCGTGGAGGGCGTCTACGAGACCCAGGCGGTGGAGCACGCGTACCTGGAGCCGGAGGCCGGCCTGGCCGTTCCGGACGGCTCCGGCGGCGTGGCGGTCTGGACGGGCAATCAGGGCTCCGAGGAATACCGGGACATGATCGCCGAGAGCCTCGCCATCCCGAAGGAGAAGGTCCGGGTAGTCCTGACCGCCTGCGGCGGCGGCTTCGGCGGCAAGGAGGAGCCCGCAGGCCAGATCCACGCCGCCCTCGCCGCGCTCCTGTCCGGCAAACCGGCCAAGATCGTCCTCACCCGGGAAGAATCGATACGGACCAGCACCAAGCGCCACCCCATGCGGATCCGCATGCGCCACGGCGCCACCAAGGACGGCCGCATCGTCGCCATGTCTTCTCACGTCATCGCCGATGCCGGAGCTTACATCTCCCAGTCCAAGCCCGTCATCTTCCGCTCCGCCGTCACCGCCACGGGCCCCTACGCCGTGGAGAGAGTCGAAGCCGATTCCTACGGCATCTACACCCACAAGAACCCGAGCGGCGCGTTCCGCGGCTTCGGCAGCACCCAGGCCAGCTTCGCCTGCGAGATCCAGATGGACAAGCTCGCCCGGGCCCTCGGCGTATCTCCGGTGGAACTGCGCCGGAAGAACGGCTTCCGGGAAGGGTCGATCACCAGCACCGGCCAGAAGCTCATGGACGGCATCGGCTACCTGGACACGCTGGAAGCCGTCTCACAAGCCCTCGATTCGATGCGCGCCGAATTCGCTTCCCGCCCCGAGGTTCCCGGCAAGAAAATCGGCTTCGGCGTGGCCAGCGCGTACAAGAACGTCGGCATCGGCACGGGACTCTCGGACCACGCCGGCACCGCGGTCAGCCCCGACGGCGGCATGACCACCGGCTCCCGGCAGACCTTCGTCACCGGCAACGCAGTGAAGGGCGCCGCCGAGAAGCTCCGGGAAAGCCTCGGCCCCTACCTTCCCGCCGCTCCGGCCGTGCCTGACGCGTACCGCGCCGCCTACGAGGCCGCCCGAGGGGCGAAGGCCAAGACCCGTGTGGACTTCACCTACTACCCGCCCAAGACGAGCCCCCACCGGGTCCACTCGGATCCGAAACCCGGCGCCGCCGGAGAAGCCCACCACGGCATCCACTACTCCTACTGCTTCGCCTCGGCGGCCGTCGCGGTGGAGGTGGACACCGAAACCGGCGCCGTGAAAGTCCTCAAGGTCGCGGCGGCCCAGGACGTGGGCCGGGCGCTCAACCCCGCCTCGGTCCGGGGCCAGATCGAGGGCGCCGTGGCCATGGGCATCGGCTACGCCCTCTCGGAGAAGTTCCTGGTCGACGAGTCGACGGTGATCACCGACAGCCTCCACAAGCTGGGGGTGCCGAAGATCGCGGATATGCCGCCCATCGAGTGCATCATCGTGGAGGATCCCCAGACGGCCGGACCCTTCGGCGCCAAGGGAATCGGGGAGGTCGGCCTCAACCCGATCGCCCCCGCAATCTCCAACGCCATTTTCGACGCGGTCGGTGTACGGCTCCAGACGCTCCCCATGAAGAAGGAAAAAGTGCTGGAAGCCCTCGCCCTCGTACGAAAGTCGTAGGCTTTTCGGCGCGGAACACGACGATCGTTCGATACCGCGGCGTACGCCGAATCGATACCCTTCAAGCCGAACACATGACTTGGAGGTTATCGTGAAACGCTTCTCTATTTTGATCATAGCCCTGCCCTCACCGCCGGCCTCGCTTCAGCCGCCGATTTCCGGGACGCCGAGACCCTCGGCTCCCTCCGGCTCCCCGATTTCAGCTTCGTCTCCTACGCCGGCGTCTCGGGAGGTTCGGTCTACGCTTCCGGAGAATTTCTTCCCTCTATGGAAAGCGCCGCCGGAATCCAGTTCACCCCGTGGTTCGCCGTCGGCGGCTTCGTGGGAGGGACAGCCCTCTCGGAAGCCGACCACGGCTCCTTCGGGGCCGACATCGCCGACCGGGACAACGCCTTCTGCGCCCCCTCGGGAACGGAGCTCATCTTCACCCCCTTCTCGGCGCGGAAGATCCACCCCCTGATCCGCATCGCCGTCGGCGGCGCGACCGTTGGCTATTCCAACCATCGGGAAGAAGGCGGCCAGGAGATCGATTCTTCGGCGACCAGCCGCTGCTTCTTCGCCGCCGCGTCGGTCGGCGCCGAAGCCAACCTGACCCGCCACCTGCGCCTCACCGCAGCCGTCGGCGGCCGCTTCGTGGACAACGACGAATCCGGGAAGGCGGAAAGGCCGTCGGCTATTTCGCGGCGATCCAGGTGCTCTACCTGGCGGGACTCGGCGCGCAGGCGGTGCAGTTCTACTACGAGAACATCGCGGGCAACGGCCACGGCGCCTTCTTCCGCGACTACGGCGTCCCGTACCTGCTCCTGGGCGTCTCAATGACCGCCATCTACGCCCTCGCCTTCGCCGCGCTGCGCGCCCAGGGTTTCGCCCGGCGCAACCGGGGGCTCGGAAAAATCCTCGCCCGCTGCGCGGAAGCCTTCCTCGCAGCGACCTCCGTCCTCATGGTCGTGGGGACAGCCCTCGCCGGAGTCCGCCGTTACGCCGGGCTAGACGTCCCCGAGTTGTCTTCGCTGTTGGGCTTCCTGTCCTACGCGCCGGTCGCCGTCGCGCTCCTGGCCACCGGGCTGGTCCTCCTGACCGGCCCGCTCGGCGGCGAGCGGAAAGCCTACCGGACCCTCCTCAGGGCCTACGGAGCTTCCCTCGTCGCCTTCTTTCCGCTCACGATCGCCGAAGCCCTGCTGGAGGACCTCTCGCCCTTCAAGCCCCTGTCCCTGGATTATCTTTTCTTCCTCGGGTGGAACTGCTCGGCGATCGCCGCGTTCCTGGTTTCCATCGCGCCGAGCAAGGAGGCGCCGCCGGTCGTCGACGCCGTTCCCGACGCGTTCGCGGAGCGCTTCGGCCTCAGCCCACGGGAACGGGAGATGGTCATCCTCATCGCCCGGGGCCTGTCAAACAAGGAGATCGGCGCCGAGCTCGGCATCGCGATGACCACCGCCCGGACCCACATCTACAACCTGTTCCAGAAGGTGGGCGCCCGGAGCCGCATCGAACTCCTCCGGAAGCTCCGCTCCGAGGAATCCGACCGTTAGGAGCCTGCCGGGCTCCCCGCTCACCGGGCGCGGTACGCCGCGATCGCCCGCCGGGTCGACTCGAAGGCCAGCTCCTCCGGCCTAACCTGCTCCGCGGGAACGATGGCGATACCCGACGATTCGCCCGGATCGACGGCGAAGTCCCGCTCGGTCAGGCCCGGCGCGCTGACGACGAAGAAGAGGTCGCAGGTGTTGTAGACCACGCTCCGGTACTCGTAGCGGTTCGGGAAGGAAGCCAGGAATTCGATGCTCTTCGGCTCCCAGCCGATCTCCTCCCGGCACTCCCGCGCCAGGGCCGCCTCGGCGCTCTCAGCCGGGTCCACGAAGCCGCCGGGGAGGCCGAAGAGCCCGGCGGCGGGCTCCAGGGCCCGCCTGAGCAGCACGATGCCCCGGCGGGTCTCGATGATGCCGCCCACCGCTGTGGCGACGTTGTGGAAATAGACGAAGGCGCAGGACGGGCAGCGGAAGCACTTGCCGTCCTCGAAGGCGATCCCCGGCTTTCCGCAGGCGGGACAGTGGACAAAAGGCATGGCGGACTCCTGATATTTACCGAGTCTAGCCGGTATACTCAGGCCTATGGAATACCAGTGCACACTCCGCGTCCGCAGCTACGAGCTGGACGGCTACGGCCACGTCAACAACGCGGTCTACCTCAACTACCTGGAGTACGCCCGGGGCGAGTACCTCCACAGCATCGGGTTCGACTACAACGGCGCCGTCGCCTCCGGCTACGGCCTCTACGTCGCCCGCATCGCCATCGACTACAAGAGCCCCGCCTTCAACGGCGACGAACTGACGATCACGACGAAGGCGGTCAAGAAGGGCGCGGTCAGCGGCGTCCTCGCCCAGACCATCGCCCGGGGGGAGACCGTCCTCGCGACCGCCGAGGTCACCTGGGCTTTCGTCGACTCCAAGGGCCAGCCGACCCGGATCCCGAAGGAATATGACCTTCCGGGACTGAAGCCCTGAACCAGGGGCCGAGTTCCAAGTCTAAAACTCCGCTGCGCCGGGCCGCCGCCACTTAGGCGGCCCGGCAAAACCGTGCAAGTTTTGTAGCCAGGCCTGTTGACCCGGTATGCTATTTTTCCGGCCAAGGAGGCGCGGAATCATGGATTTTCTGGAGAGGCTGAACGCGGCTATGGAGTACATCGAATCGAACCTCTCGGGCGAGATCGACTTCAAAGAGCTCGCCCATCTGGTCGGATGCTCCGAATACCACCTTTCCAGGACCTTCCCGTTCATCACGGGGCAGGGACTCGGCCAGTACATCAGGCGACGGCGCATGAGCCGGGCCGCGATGGATCTGATGGAGCCCGGAGCCGATCTGCTGGAGATCGCCGTCACGTACGGCTACTCCTCGGTGGATTCGTTCAGCAGGGCGTTCCGGGAAATCCATGCGGCGGCGCCTTCGGCGGTGAAGAGCGGCGGGCAGCCTGTCCGCTCGTACCCGAAACTTGCTTTTTCGGTCGTCATTCAAGGAGCGGAGGCTATGGTGTATCGCATCGTGCAGAAAGAAACATTTCGGATCGTGGGAATTTCCAAAAACGTTCCCATCGTGTTCTCCGGACCCAATGCGGACATCGACGCGATGTGGAAGACCCTCACCCCGGAGCTGATCGCCTATTGGAAATCGATCTCCGATACGGAGCCGACCGGGATCATCAGCGCGTCGACGAACTTCTCGGAGGGACGGATGTCGGGGACCGGCACCCTCGACCACTATATCGGCGTCGCCACTACCCGCGGAACGACCGGGGACGCGGCCAAGCTCGAAGTCGGCGCCGGAGCCTGGGCGGTCTTCGAAGCCGTAGGCGACTTCCCGAAGAATCTGCAATCGATCTGGGGCCGCATCTATTCCGAGTGGTTCCCCCAATCCGACTACGAGCTGCGCGAAGGGCCGGAGCTTCTTTGGAACGAGGGCCCGGACACCTCGAAGCCGGACTTCAGGAGCGAGATCTGGATCCCCGTGAAGAGGAAACGGTAAGGGGGGGCGGCCCACCGACCGCCCCCGGACTGAAGCCCCGACTTACGCGCCCATGAACATCTTCACGTCGTCGTCGACGGAGCCGATGCCGCCGATGCCGAAGTTGTCCACCAGGACCTTGGCCACGTTCGGCGAAAGGAAGGCCGGGAGCGTCGGGCCGAGGTGGATGTTCTTGAAGCCGAGGTAGAGGAGCGCCAGGAGGACGATGACGGCCTTCTGCTCGTACCAGGCGATGTTGAAGCTGATGGGAAGGTCGTTCACGTCGGCGACGGCGAAGACTTCCTTCAGCTTGAGCGCGGTGAGCGCCAGGGAGTAGGAGTCGTTGCACTGGCCGGCGTCCAGGACGCGGGGGATGCCGCCGATGTCGCCCAGGTTCAGCTTGTTGTACCGATACTTCGCGCAGCCGGCGGTGAGGATCACCGTGTCCTTCGGCAGGGCCTCGGCGAACTGGGTGTAGTACTCGCGGCTCTTCATCCGCCCGTCGCAGCCGGCCATCACGAAGAAGCGCTTGATCGCGCCCTTCTTCACCGCGTCCACGACCGCCGGAGCCACGGCCTCCACCGCCGCGTGGGCGAAGCCGCCGACGATGGTGCCCGTCTCGATCTCCTTCGGGGCGGGGCACTTCTTGGCCAGCTCGATGATCGCGGAGAAGTCCTTCTTCCCGCCTTCCTTCCGGTCGGCGATGTGGACGCAGCCGGGGAAGCCGGCCTCGCCGGTGGTGAAGATCCGGGCCTTGTAGGATTCCTTGGGCGGCACCAGGCAGTTGGTCGTCAGGAGGACCGGGCCGTTGAAGGAATCGAATTCCTCCACCTGCTTCCACCAGGCGCTGCCGTAGTTGCCGGCGAAGTTCTGGTACTTCTTGAAGGCCGGGTAGTAGTGGGCGGGGAGCATCTCGCCGTGGGTGTAGACGTCCACCCCGGTTCCCTGGGTCTGGTCGAGCAACTCCTCCAGGTCCTTGAGGTCGTGGCCGGAGATGAGGATGGCCGGATTCTTGCGGACGCCGATCTGCACGGTGGTGGGCTCGGGGTTGCCGTAGGCGCCGGTGTTGGCGCCGTCCAGGAGGGCCATCGCGTCCACGCCGAACTTGCCGGTCTCCAGGACCAGGGCGGTGAGGGCGGCTGCGTCCATCGCGTCGTCCAGGGTGGCGGCCAGGGCGCGCTCCATGAACTCTTCCTGGGCAGGATCGGTCTTGCCCAGGTTGACGGCGTGCTCGTAGTAGGCGGCCATGCCCTTGAGCCCGAAGATAACCAGGCTGCGCAGGGCGCGGACGTCGGCGTTCTCTATGGATAGGAAGCTCGCGGCGGTCCACTGGTCCAGCATCTCCGCCTCGGTCTTGGCCGAGAGGGTAGCGGCGGACGGGAGCTTGGCGGGGAGGGCGCCGCCCTTGGCGGCCAGCTTCTTAGCCAGCTCCTCCCGGAGGGCGATGACGTCGCGGATGCGGGAGACGAAGACGTCCTTATCGAAATTGGCGTTGGTGATCGTGGCGAACAGTCCCTCGTAGAGCTTCTTGCCCACGGACTTGTCGACGACGCCGGCTTTCCGGGCCGCGGCGGCGACGAACGAGAGCCCCTTGAGGGCGTACAGGAGCACATCCTGCAGATTGGATACCGTCTCGTCTTTGCCGCACACGCCCCTGACCGTGCAGCCGGTCCCCTTCGCCGCTTCCTGGCACTGATGGCAGAACATACCCATGTCGCGTAACCTCCGTAAAAATCTTGACCCGAGGGTAGCCCGGAGGCCGCCCCCGAATCGGTAACGCAGGTTACGGTTTTCAATGGTTTTATATCGAAAGGCTGAACACCATCCGCTCCGACAAGCCCACCGACCGCGTGAACTCCAGTCCCGGACGAGCCGTCGGGTCGCGAAGGTGCCCCGGCCCGGCTCCCGCCGGACGAGGCCCTCCCGCTCCAGGAGCGCCAGGGCGTGCCTCACCGTGATCCTGCTCGCGCCGAATTCCTCCCCGAATTCGGCCTCGGTCGGCATGCGCTCCCGCTCGGGGTACGCCCCGCGTTTGATCCGGGCCCGTAGCTCCCGGGCGATGCGCAGGTAGCCGGGAGCGCCCTCGTCGCCGATGCCGCGCTCCATCGCTCACTCCTCTCCGGCGGCGATGCGGCGTGCGGCCTCGTCCAGCACGGCGGCGGTGGCGGTGCAACCGAAGCGCGTCGCCCCCACGGCGCGGACCAGGAGCGCCGTGTCCAGCTCGCGGATGCCGCCGGCGGCCTTCACCTGGACCTTCCCGGATACGGCCTTCCGCATGAGCCGGAGGTCCGCGAAGGTCGCCCCGCCGGAGCCGAAGCCCGTGGATGTCTTCACGAAGTCCGCTCCGGCGCTCTCGCACATTTCGCAGGCCCGCACCTTCAAGCCGTCGGTGAGGTAGCAATTCTCTAGAATCACCTTCACGATGATAGTATCTGCGATTCCGTTCGCCCGCGCTTCATCCCGGGCCGACGCGCACACCGCTGCGATATCCCGCTCGACGTAATCGAAATCCCCGCTTAGGAGCTTCGATATATTAAGCACCATGTCCAGCTCGGTCGCGCCCTCGCGGACCGCCTGCCTGGTTTCGGCGACCTTCGTCTCGGTCGTGCTGTACCCGTGGGGGAAGCCGATCACCGTGGACGTCGCGACCCCGCTTCCCTCAAGCAGCGCCTTCACCAGCGGAACCTGCGACGGCGCGCAGCACACCGAGGCGACTCCATACTTCCGCGCGACCGCGCACCCGGCGCGGACGTCGTCGTCGGTCAGGTTGGGCCTGAGCAGGGAGTGGTCTATCATCCCCGCGATTTCTTCGCTTGTATATTTCATGCGTGATTCCTCTCCAGGAGATAGATTTCATTATAATGTTATAACATTATGTCTATATGTCAATAGTATCAATGATTGCGATTCGGCAACCCGCCCCCCGAGACGCGCGCGCCGTCCGCATCGGCGCTTCGCTGCCTTTCTCCTCGTCGCGAGCTACGGATTCGCGGAAAGCCGCTCGGCCAGAAGGCGGACGAAGGCAACGAGTTCGACCCGAGAAGCGGAGCCCAGGGGCAGGGTCTTAGTGAACAGGGCGACGCCGCGGCGCAGATCCCGGAGCTCGCAGACCGCGGCTCCCTCCGCGATCCGCACCGAGAGCTCGTAGGCCGCATCCGCTTCGGCAGGGACGGGATCGATCAAGCTCGCCTCGATCATCCCCTCGATCCGCCGCAGGTCCTTCGGTTTCCACGCATCGGATGAAACCACTAAGCGCGCGGGAAGCTTCAGGCCGTTCTGCCTGAGGACCCCGCGGTTGAGGGCGTAGGCGCGCTCCGCCGCGGACCGGGCCCGCTCGGGTCCGGCGCCCCGCATCGCCGCCAGCTCCGCGAGCGCCTCGGAGGCGATGTCCCGCTGCCAGACCGGATCCAGCGCCGCGATCGCCGCTTCCAGGGCGACAGGATCCCGCTCCAGACTGGCCCGCTCCACGTCGTAGACCGTCGCTGACGCCGGGACCCGGGCCACCTCGAATTCCCGGGCCCGCTCCAGGTAGCGCCGGGCGCGGCCGGGGTACTCGGAGAAGGCTGTGAGGAAGTTGGTCCACCCGTCCAGGGTCTGCCCGACGGCCATGAATTCCCGGGCGCAGGCGAGGGCGTACTTCCGGTGCAGCGCGCCGTGGACCGCCGAGCGCGAACGGTAGGACAGCTCCCGGCCCAGGCCGGCCGCGGCGTCGAGGGGCCCCGACCGCGGAGCCGTGCGCTCGATCTCGGCGAGCCCTCGGTACGACGATGAGAGGATGTCGTGGAGGTCCCGCTTGAATTGGTTGACGTTGGTCCCGTAGTTGATCATCCACGAGTGGTCGGTGACGGCCATCGCATCCTGAGCGTACGCTAGGGCCTCGGGCAGTTTACCCGCCACCCGGTAGGCTTCGGCGAGATTGATCTTGGACAGCGGGGACACGTCCAGGGCGTAGGCCCGCTCGTATTCGGCGTAGGTCTTCGGGAAGTCCAGCCGCTTGAGGTAGAGCTCGCCCCGGGCCAAGTGCCCGCTCGCCCTGTCCGCCGTCGCCAGAGAGATGTAGGTCTGCTCGAAGGCCTGGGCGTAGCGGTAGAACTTCGATTCCAGGATCGACAGGTTGTACCGCGCGACGGCCTGGAAGGTCTTCGCCCCCGTAGCCTTCGAATCCTGGATGGCCGCCAGGTACCACTTGCGGGATTCGTCGTACTCGTAGAGATCGGAGTAGATGGTACCCAGGGTCATGGAGAACCCAGCGTCGTCGCCGTAGCGCCGGATGGCGTCCAGGAGCAGGCGTTCGCCGTCCCTGAGCCGGTGCAGCTTGAAGTACATCCAGGACAGGTCTCCGATCGCCTCCAGGTCCCCGGGGGCCCGCTCGAGCATGCGCTCCAGGTACGACGCGGACAGGGCGTCCTGATTCAGGTGCCCCGCGGTGGTCGCCAGCTTGTGGAGCAGCGCGGGATCTTCGGCGTCCAGCTTCTCCGCCGCTCGGTACTCGTCCCAGGCGAGGCCGTAGAGCTTCCGCTCCGCGAACACGTCGCCGAGCGATACGGGAAACCGCGGGTCGCCCGGGTGCGCGGCCTTGGCCTCGCGCAGCGCCGCGATCGCCTGCTCCCAGCGCTCTTCTGACAGCAGGGCTTCGGCCCGCAGGAGCTGATCGTCCGCTTCTCCCGGATTACCGTCCTCGGCCGCGTACGCCCGGTCCCCGCCGCCGAGAGCGGCGGAGAGCAGCGCGAGGAGGAGGACCGACAGCGCAGCGGATCGCCGGGGAGGCGGGAACGGGAGGAGCCAGGCGAGGACGCGGGCGGCGGGCGGGACGCGCCGGCCGAGCGCCGCCGAGAAGCTCCGGTAGGAGAGCCGCATCGCGGCGAGGTCTCCCCCGTCGAAGTCCGGCGCGAAGAGGAAGCGTTCACGGAACGCGTTCAGCTCCGCGAAGCCCAGTCCGGGCCAGCGGGCGTCCGCGCGGCGGGAGAACTCGCCGTAGTGCTCGCTCCGGGCGCGGCGCAGGCCCGCTGACTCCAGCCGGCGGACCGCGTGGCCGAAGAGGGCGGCTGCCCGGGCGCGGGGAGAGCGGACGAGGAACGACGCCGCGTAGCGCCCCGCCCGGCGGACAACGGAGGCCAGGAGCCAGAGCGCGGCGATCAGCGCCGGCCAATAGCGGCGGAGGGCCTCCCCGGCCGTCCGGAGCACGCGCAGCAGCGGGGCCTCGACGTCGGCATCTTCGTTTCGCCCGGACAGGGATTGCCGGTTGACGAAGATCTCCTGAATCAGCCGCTCGAAGTCCTTCGCCTCCAAGCCCGAGGGCGGCCTGAAGGTCTCGCCCTCGGCGACCTGGTCGGTCGTCGGGTCGTAATCGATCCAGCCGTAGCCCGGGAAGAAGACCTCCACCCACGCATGGGCCATGTTGGACCGCACCGGATAGTAGTCGAAGACTCCGGTAGCCGGATCCAGGAAGAAGCCGACGGCGACGCGGGAGGGTATGCCCAGGGAACGGAGGATGAGGGTCATCGAGAACGCGAAGTAGGAGCAGTAGCCCTTCTTGGATTCGAAGAGGAATCGGCCGATCTGGTCTCCGTCGGCGGCGATGCCCGGCTTCAGGCTGTAGCGGAATTCGCCGAACTTCAGCCGCTCGTACACCGCTTGGGTCCGATCCCAGTAGCCGCCGCCCTCGGCGATCTCTTCGGCCAGGGCGCGGATCCGCGGGTCCCCGCCGTAGTCCGTGAGCCTGCGGTACTCGTCGGCGCCGAGGGCGGCCTCGACCGCCGAGTAGTCCCCCTCGGGCACTGCGTCCGCCAGCTCGAAGGGCAGGGCCTCGCTGACCTCGCTGTCCACCCGGTACACCGACGAGAAGGACGAGGCGTTCCAGGGCGCGAAGGGGCGCACCCGGACCGGCTTGTTCATCGCAAAAAAGGCCGACGAATCGAAGTTGACCAGGTAGTACTCCTGCTCGGTCCGCCGGGTAAGCTTCCCGCCCTGCGACGGGAAGGTCCGCTCTCCGCCGGGCAGGCTGGCCGGATGCTCCGCCTGGTCACGCTCGTCCGGAAGGAAACCGACCCGCCCTTCGTACCGGGAGAGGATGTAGCGGCGCATGAGGGTGCTCTCCACGCCGCTCTCCCGGTGCACGATGAGCGCGAGGTCGTCGTCCAGGGATATCTCGCTCTCCAGCTTCAGGAATTGGGAAAAGTCCGAGTGGAAGAGGGTCGGCTTGATGAGGCCGCCGCCGCGCTTCACCGCCCGGTCCTCTATCGGCTTGATGAAGAGGAGCGAAGCGAGAAGGCAGATGAGGCCCGCCGAAAGGGCGACCCCGCCGGCTGACCTGAGCCGGCCCGACCGCCGCCCGCCGCCGGCGGGCCGGTCCGCCGCGAGCAGGACGAGCTCCGCCGCCACGAGGGGCGCGACGACCAGCGCCGCCGCGATGGGCAGCTGGTAGACCGCGGAGAGGCGCGCGGGGAACGCGGTGAAGAGGGCCGTCAGGATAACGCCGTTGACCATAGTCTCCGCGGCGGCGAAGCGGCGGCTCCCGGCGGCGGCGTAGGCCGAAACGGCGGCCCACAGCATCGGGACGCAGGCTACCAGGCTGTTCCGGTCGAAGGCGAGCAAGGCGGCGTCCATGCCGGCCGCATCCAAGCCCGCGGCGCCGCTTCCCGCGGGGGACAGGTCTCCCGACAGGTAGGCCGCGCCGAGCAAGGCGCTCCGTACCGCGAAGGGGACCGCCGCGAAGAGCGCGGCGGCGGGCGCCCAGCGGAGCCTCCAGACCGCAGCGGCGGTACCGAGGATAGCCATGGCGACCGTCGCCGCGACGAAGAAGGCGGGATCCGTGAGATCGCCCGCGGCGAGGCTCGCGTGGAGGAGCACGGCGGCCAAAACGGCGCCGCGCAGGAGGAGGATTCCGGCCCTACCCTTCGATCGCCCGCGCACGGACCCCCCTCATTTCGCCGTAGGAATGAACGCAGCCGTCGAGGGCGGCGCGGAGGGCGCCGAGGTCGGCCGCGTCGTCGCCCCGCGTCCTATCCTCCCTGAAGAGGAGCGCGCGCAGCGAAAAGCCGCGGGCGGGCCGCCCGCCCGCGGCGATCCCGGGCGGAGACAGCAGCAGCACCGAACTCTGATCGCCCGCGGAAGAACGGGCCGCGAGCAGACGCCGCAATGGGTCGCCCTCCCCGGACCTCCTCGGCAGCGCGAAGACGATGAGGCTGTCCCCGGCCGAAGCGGGCAGGGCGCCTTCGGAGCCGGTCGGCACCGCGGCGACGGCGGACAGCGCGACGGCGGCTTCCCGGGCGTTGCCGCCGCGCAGGGCGCGCGCGGCGACGGCGGAGCCGCCGTAGATGACCTCGAAGCCACGCTCGGACAGTTCCGTGAGGGAACCGACGGCGCGGGAAACCAGCTCGTCCACCGCTTCCCGGGCGGCCCGGGGCGGCAGCAGCGCCGGATCGTACCCGCCGTCCACCAGGACGGTGACGACGGACCGCGGCGGCGGCTCATTCTCGCCCTCCCGGACGAAGAGCTCCCCGGCGTGCCCGTAGAGCTTCCAATTGATGCGCCGGGGATCGTCGCCGGGGTTGTACTTCCGGCTTTCGGTCAGATCGTCGGTCCGCGCGTAGCTCTGCGCAGTCCGCCGCTCCTCGCCGCCCCCCGCCGGCGGCTCTACCGGCAGACCGAAGATCGGCGCCGGCAGCACCGCCAGCCGCGTCCCCGCTTCCGCCGCGACGAGCCGGACGGACCGGAAGAAGCCGAAGGCGTCCTCCACGACGAGGCGGTCGAAGGCCGCGCCGAAGGCCCCGCGCTCGGCGGCGCGGAGCGCCTGCGGCCCCCCGCGCTCGGGATCGACCGAAAAATCCAGACTCCGGCCGTCGGCCGTGCGCAGCGGCAACTCGCAGCGCACGGCCACCGCGGGCGGAACGAAGCGCCGCGGCGCCGTGACCGACGCCGTCGCCTCGTCGCCGATCCCGCACTCCCGGGGAGCGAGGACCGCCCGGGGCGCGTAGTCTTCGCCCCGCCTGAGGGCGGCTGCGATGGCGACGGCGACGAAGGCGTAGAGCTGGGCGCCGAGAAAGACCGAGCCCCAGAGCAGCGCGGCGAGTTCCACGCGGACGATGCCGAAGGCGAGCATCGCCGCGCCGGTCAAAAAAAAACCGTGCCCCCCGCGGTGGGCGCCGGCAGCGGTCCCGACCCGAGGACCGTCCCGCGCGGAGCGCTAGGAGCGGCCGGCATGTTCGAACTTCTCAATGCAGGTCTCCCGTATCAGAGTCTCCGCGCGGAGCCGCGGATCCCGGAGCTTGAGCCGATGGGCGAGCGCCGCGGGGGCGATATCGATGACGTCCCCGTCGGTGACGAAGGTGCGGCCCCGCACGACCGCCAGCGCCTTGGCCGCCTTGAGCAGGTGCAGGGCGCCCCGGGGCGATACACCCAGGGAGACGCCCCGGTGTGTCCGGGTCTCCCGGGCGAGCTCCAGGATGCGGTCCGCCAGGGTGTCGTGGCAGAATACCCGTTCGCACGCCTCCTGGGCCGCCGTGAAGTCCGCCAGCTCGACCACCGGCGCCACCGCGGGGAGCACCCGGAGGGACGGATCGTCGGTCAGGATCGACCGCTCGGCGTCGGCGTCGGGGTACCCGAGGGAGAGGCGGAGCATGAACCGGTCCAGCTGGGCCGCCGGCAGGGGAAAGGTTCCCTCGCTCTCCACGGGATTCTGGGTGGCGATGACGACGAAAGGTGCGGCCAGCTCATGGGTCGCGCCGCCGATGGTGACATGGCCCTCGGCCATCGCCTCCAGGAGGGCGGACTGCACCTTGGGGGTCGTCCGGTTGATCTCGTCGGCGAGCACCACGTGGGCGAAGAGGGGCCCCGGCACGAAGCGGAAGACCCGCTCTTCGGGATCGAAGACGTCCACGCCGGTGATGTCGTAGGGAAGCAGGTCGGGGGTGAACTGGATGCGCTTGAACGAGAGGGGGCGGCCGCCGTCGGCCACCAGGCGCGCGAAGGTCTTGGCCACGGTCGTCTTGCCCAGGCCGGGGAGATCCTCGATCAGGATGTGCCCCCGGGCCAGGATCGCCGCGGTGAACAGCTCCAGGAAGTCGCGCTTCCCCCGGATCACCGCGGAGGCCCCCTGGATCAGGGCCTCCGCGACCCCTGAGGCCGCTCGGGTTCCGTCCCGGGATGTATCGATGTTCGCCGTCGTTTCCCTTTCGATCATATCGTCCAATTATAGCCGCTTATGCCTCGATTGACTCGTCCCATTTTGGAAACTAGACTTCGATTCCGATGCCGTCCCTCTTCAGCCGCTTCTCCGAGCTCCGCAGCCGCCGCATCCTCGAACGCCACCCCATTTCCGACGACGTCTGGGAACGCGCCGTCGCGGACCGCCCGATACTGCGGAGGCTGGACGCCGACGAGCTGCGCCGGCTCCGGGCCCTGGCGACGGTATTCCTCCACGACAAGACCTTCCACTGCGTCCAGGGCGCCGAAATCGATGAAGACTTTACCGCAGCCGTCGCGGCCCTCGGCTGCCTGCCGGTCCTGGAGCTCGGACTCCGCTGGTACTCGGACTGGAAGACGATCATCGTCGCCCCCGATGCGTACGAGATCACCCGCTCCGAAACCGACGACGCCGGGGTCGTCCACGAGTACCAGGACGAGCTCGGCGGCGAAGTCCTCCACATCGGGCCCGTCGTGCTCGCCCGGACCGACGCCGAGGAGGCCGGCCGGGGCGACGGGTACAACGTCGTCATCCACGAGCTGGCCCATAAGATCGACGGACGGAGCGGCTCCTTCGACGGCTGCCCGCCCCTCCCCGCCGACATCTCCCTGGAAGAGTGGCGGACCGCCTTCTCCGCCGCCTACGGCCGCATGCGCGCAGCCCCCAGGCGGGGCCGATCGGCTCGGATCAGGATCGATTCCTACGCGGCCTTCTCTCCGGACGAATTCTTCGCCGTCTGCGTCGAGTACTTCTTCGACAACCCCGTCGTGCTCCGCGGTGACTTTCCCGACGTCTACGCCCTGCTCTCCCGCTTCTTCAGGCAGGATCCCTTCGCGCGGCTTTCGCGCCGCTGAGCTCCTCCGCGACCGACAGTCCCCAGCGCGCCGCTATCTCCCGGGCCTCGCCGAGGCTCGCCCCGACGTCCCGGGGCCGGTGGGCGTCGGAGTTGACGATCACGGGAGCCCGGTATTCGGCGGCGAGCTCCCAGAACCGCCATATCCTCCCGCCATTCGCACTCGAAACCGGCCAGAATGCGGAGCCCGTCGGTCCGGGCGGCCTCGGCGTCCCGGGCTTCCGCGATGGACATGACGTAAGGCAGGCTCTCGGAATGGTCCATGCGGCTTTCGCCCCAGAGACCGTCGGGGAAGGGCACGTGGTCGGAAAAGCCGAGCTCCCGGAGTCCCGCCCGTCGGGCGTGTTCGACGTAATCGGAGACGTCCCCCGACGCGTGTTTGCATCGATACGTGTGGGTGTGGTAATTGTTCACTTAATTTCCAATATCTTTACAAATTCCAAAATGTCTACTACTCTTGCCAAAAGAGGCTTCAATGGGTTTCAAACGCAAAGCGACTCTCATCGTCATCAGCGGATTCGCCGCGATGATAGCCGCGCTGCTGCTCCTCGGTCAATTGACGCTCCGCTGGACGGCCGAGGCCGTAGCCCGGCAGGAAGCCGTCCACACCTTCGGCCACGCCGTCAAACTGCTCGACAAGGAACTTGACCACCTCCGGCTCGTCGTAGCCGATTGGAGCGCCTGGGACGATTCTTTCGATTTCGCCCGCACGGGAAACGACGACTACGCGCGAGCGAACCTCTTGGCTGATTCCTTCGAGAACATCCGGGTCTCCTACTTCTCGATCTTCGACGCGTCAGATCGTCCGGTCGCGCTTTTTCCGGATACCGGCAGCGGAGATGCGCCCGAATTGCGCCGCCTCCGCTCGGAAGCCCTGCGGGGCGGCGTCGCGTCGGGCATCGTTTCCCGCGACGGAGCCCTCCACTTCGCCGCAGCCCAGGCCATAACCCGGACCGACGGCAGCGGCCCGGCGGCCGGAACGCTCATCATGCTCCGCCCCCTGGATCGGACCGCGATTGAAGAAATGGAGGCCTTCCTCGACGCCGACCTCGACTTCGAGATCGACGGATCGATCGTGCGGCGCGGAACGGAGCCGATCCTCACCAGCCTCGGAAAGAACCGGCACCGCGTCGCGGGACTCCTTCCGTCGAACGAGCTCGGCACGCCCGTCAGGATGAGCCTGGTGCCGGAAAAGCAAATCATTACGTTCAATCGGCAGATCGTGTCCCTGTTCTTCCTGGTGGCCGTAGCGGCGACGATCCTGGTCACCCTCTTCATGCTCGTCATGCTGGACCGGCACATCCTCCGCAGGCTCGTCAGGATCGGCAAAGAGCTCGAACCCATCGAATCTTCGGGCGTCCACTCGCACCGCGTGAGCGCCGAAGGGGACGATGAGATCGGCCGGCTGGGGGCCCTGCTCAACAAGACCCTCGATTCCCTGGAAGCCTCGTTCACGGAGATCGAGCGGGGAAAAAAGCAGATCGAGCAGAGCATGGAGGAGCGCGAGAGCCTCTACCAGGAGATCAGGCACCGGGTCAAGAACAACCTGCAGGTGGTCGCGAGCCTGCTCAACCTTCAAGCCGACGAGGCCGAGGATCCGGCCGTATCCGAACTCTTCAAGAACGCGCGGCGCCGGGTGCTCGCGATCGCCTTCGTCCACGAGGAGCTCTACAGCAGAGAATCGCTCCACTCGATCGACCTCAACGAATACGTTGCCCGCCTCTCCATCCTGATACGGCAAACCCTCGATCCCGACGGCGGCATATCCTTCGCGCTCGATTCGGACGACCTGCACCTCTCGGTGGAGCGGGCGGTTCCCTTCGCGCTCATCGTCAACGAAGTGCTCGCCAACGCCTACCAGCACGCATTCCCCGGCGCCGAATGCCGATCCGGGGAGAAGCGGACTGTCGCGTTCTCGCTCAAGGCGAACGGAACGGGCGGCATCATCGCGGAGATCGCCGACAACGGGTGCGGCCTCCCTCCGGCGCAGAGCCGCAGAAAGACGACCCTCGGCCTGACGCTCATCGACGCCCTCGCCGCGCAGCTCCAGGCCGATTACGATTATGCGGCCCTCCCGGGCGGCGGAACCCGTTTCTTCCTCGTCTTCTCCCAAGACGGCTCAGCCCGATCGCTTGTCTAAGTTCCGCGCTGGCGTCTATAGTTCTTGGATGCAGCATACCTTATTCTCCATGGTCCGCGCGGCGCGGGAGCGTTTCGGGGATCGACCCTTCACGCACGAAAAGACGGATTCGGGCTGGGAAGCGAAGACCTTCGCCCAGGTCTTCGACGACGCGCGCGCCTTCGCCGCGTTTCTCCTGGACGCGAAGCTAGCCAAGGGGGACCGGGTAGCCATCTACTCCGAAGGCTGCGCCGCCTGGATCGTCGGGGAGTACGGGACCGTCATGGCCGGGTGCGTCGCCGTCCCCCTTTCCTTCAAGCTGCTCCCCGAAGAGATCGCCTACCGCATCGAGCATTCCGAAGCCAAGGTGATCCTCACCAATTCGATCCACGCCGCGAAGATCGACTCCGTGGCACAAGCGGTCGCCGCGCGTACCGGAAACGCCATCACGGTCATTCTCCTGGATGATCCTAAAGCCGGCTCAGCGACGCAGCCGACGATGAAGGCCATCTTGGTCGGCATCAAGCCGCGCCTCTCGGAATATGAGCAAATGCTTGATTCGATAGAAGCCCAGGCGTCCGAGTCCGATGTGGTCACCATCTCCTATACCTCCGGAACGACGGGCAACCCCAAGGGGATCATGCTCTCCCACGGCAACTATTGGATCAACAGCCAGGACTCGGTGGACATGTTCCGGATCCCCGTCGCGCGGTACCGGGATTTCGTCGTCCTCCCCGTGGACCACTCCTTCGCCCAAACCGTCGGCATCCACGCGTCCGTGCAGCGCGGCATCCAGATCTGGTTCGTGGACGCCCGAGGCGGCGGCATCTCCATCCTCCGGAATCTTCCGGGCAATCTGCGGGAAGCGGAGCCGGACTTCATGATGTCGGTCCCCGCCCTCACGTCCAACTTCATGAAGAAGATCAGGGACGGCGTGGCGCAGAAGGGACCGGTGGTCAAATTCCTCTTCGACCTCGGCATCGATTCGGGTATCCGCTTCCTCGGAGACCGAAGTCGGCCGAACCTTACGCCGCCGGCGCTCCTCTCGGGCCTCCTCTACGCAGCGCTTAAGCCCCTCATCCTCGACCCAGTCCGGAAGCAGGTGTTCGGACCGCGGATCAAGTTCATCACCGGCGGCGGCGCGAGTTTCGACCTCGGCCAGCAGCGCTTCTTCCGCGCCCTCGGACTGCCCCTCTATCAGGGCTACGGCATGACCGAAGCGTCGCCGGTCATCTCCACCAATATCGGGAAACGGGTCAAGCTCGGGACCTCCGGCGTCGCCCTTCCCCACGTCTCCATCCGCATCGTCCGGGACGACGGCACCATCGCGGCGCCCGCCGAGAAGGGAGAAATCCAGGTCCGCGGCCCGAACGTCATGGTCGGCTACTTCAAGAA
>JADHEF010001130.1_pt1 | contig 19148 bp, 12 predicted proteins | sample 8952391 | NCBI WGS metagenome assembly JADHEF01 (sample SAMN16124439, study PRJNA663245) | bioreactor sludge metagenome | isolation source: sludge (nitrite) | place: India:Bengaluru | collected 2019-02-28
GCGATCAGGTCGGGGTTCATGCCAATGTCAAAGAAGGTCATAGGGAGATCTCGGGACGTCGGGTTGATGCGTCATATAGAGGGCACCAGTATGTCACGTTTGCCGCGTTTCTGCACGGAAGGAATGCGAAGGCAACGCGCGCCCCAAATCGCGCCCGTCAAAAGACTTTCACATTGCCGCGGTTTATGCGATACTCCTTTCACCTTTTTTTAAGGGGGCGACTGGATTCGACGGGGCAGTCGAAATTCTAGTGGCGCGCCGAGGACTCCTGTTGGCCTCGTAAAAAAACAGGAAAAAACCTAACTGCGAACGATAACTTCGCACTCGCAGCCTAAGTAATTAGGCACGACGCGGAACCGCCAATGTCTGATAAGCGGGGAAGCGACGACTATCAGATCCTGCCGGGGGCCGAGTGGCCGGGCGCCCGTGTCTTGACGAATCGTGGTTGCTGGTCTTCAGGTAAGCCTGTCTGTCGGCATTCCTGTTGACGAGACTTAATGGCAGAACACGCGCGTAGAAACTAGAAGGAAGCTGCTTCGGACGGGAGTTCGACTCTCCCCGCCTCCACCATCTTAAAATAGCAATATGAGCCGCTTAAACATTGGGTTTAAGCGGCTTTTTTGTTGGGCGTTCCTGTCAGTTAATTGTTGATGTTTCGGGGCATTTCTGGTATCGTTGCGTGTGATTACTGGAGGTGGGGTTTATCGAAGGAAAAGGAGGGAGTTATGTCGGTTTACAAGAGGAAGGAGTCAAGGTTCTGGTGGTACTCGATCTATAAGCGCGGCGGGGGTTATGTCTGGGGAAGCACCGGCAAGGAGAAGAAATCCGATGCTGAGGCCGTGGAGATGGTGATGCGGCTGGCTTATCAGGGGGACACGCCTGTCGACAGGCTGCACGCGATGATCGACGCGTTGGCGGGCGCGAAAAGGACTGGATTGCCGCTGGCCGGGGTGTGGGACGTTTACGAGGAGTGGATGCGAAGCGCGGGGAGGACGATGGCGGTCATCACCCGGCGGAAACGGAAACGCGACGTTGAACGGCTGGCGGAGTGGGCGGTAGAACACTGGCCCTCCGTGAGGTGCGCGGGGGAGGTGGACCGCGCGTGCGCGGCGGGGTTCGCCGCCTGGCTGGCTAAACAGGGAACCGGAGGCAAGACCCGGCGGACGATCATCGGCGAGATCGGCACGGTCTGGGAGGGTCTGCGGCGGGTCAGGGATGACGTGAAGGCGAACCCGTGGCCGCTGGTGCTGCCGGGGGATGACAGCGAGCGGCTGCCGGCGTTCACGCCGGAGGAGGAAATGGCGGTGATGGAGGCGGCCGACAAGGCCGGGAAGGACTGGGGGCTGGCGTGCCGGATCGCCCGGGCCACGGGCCTGCGCTACGGGGATGTGGCGACGCTGAAATGGGAGGATGTGGATTTCAATACGGGAGTGATCCGGCTGAAGCCGGCGAAGACGGCGCGGCACGGGATCGCGGTGGTGGTGCCCCTGAGCGCCGCGCTGGGATGGGCCCTGACGGCGGCAAAACCGGCGGAGGGCGGGAGCGCGTTTGTCTTGCCCGGACACGCCGCGGCGTATCCGCATCCGAACAAGGGGGAGCCCGGTGCCTTCTCGGTTGTCCTGAAGGCGGCGAAAGTGGAGGGACGGCATACGTTCCACTCGTGGCGGCACACATTCAGGACGCGGCTTGCCGAGGCCGGGGTCTCCGATGAGCTCGCCAAGCGGCTGGGCGGCTGGACGGAGGACGCGACGGCCATGAGGTACGACCATGACGGGCGCATCACCGAATTGCGCGACGCGGTGGAAAAGGGGCTGGCCGTGCATTCCTGAGGAGGCCGAGAGCGGCGCGGTCGGTAAGCCGGCGACCGGACAGGACACAGGAGTGGCCTGAAGTGGTTGCAACAGTTTGTTTGGGTGTGTGACAACCGGCGTGTTGACACTGGGCCAAAATGCGTGTTATTGTTAAACCAATCTAGCGGGGTGGGCGCTCCCCCGTGAGCATGAAGACGGCGTCCAGGTCATATTGCGTGCCCGAGAAAGTGGCATGATTTTGCTTAAAGGTCTTTTTTCTTTTGTGGGTGATTTTTTTGGGGAGTACAGGCATGTGTCAGTATCTTGATCCGGCTATTTTCATGGCCTCCGTTTTTACTGCGCGTCCGGATCGGACGGCAATTGATTTCGTGAGCCTAAGGAAGGTACGAGATCATGTAACCGAGAAACTAGCAGGCCAGAACGTTGTTATTGAGTGGACGCGTGATGCCGTCATGGGGGCGTTGGAGTCCTATCCGGACCTCTTTGAGAACCATGACAGAGAAGTCACATGGCTAGGTTCTCGTGACGGAGACACGAGTGAACAGAACTTGGATTCCGGTTTCTCGGATGGCTTTCTGGGTGATTTGCGAGGCGCTATTCTAGAAGTCTCGTTCTAAAGCAAGTATTGGTAGAGTTCCTCGTCGTACCCAAGAAGCCTCATAGATGCTCGGGTTATTTTCCCCGAGCATTTTTTTGCCTGTCGGGGTACCACATGAACGCCAGTGAAAAACAGTTCAAAGACCCAGTACACGGATACATCTCGGTGCCTGATGATTGGTGCACCGATTTCATCGACACCCCCATCTTTCAACGGTTGCGGCAAATTGAGCAGACCTCAATGCGACCGCTTTATCCGGCGGCGCACCATGACCGCTTCATACATTCTCTCGGCACCTACCATTTGGGCCGACGGTTGTTATCATGCCTAATAAGTAACACAAGTGACCCGGCAACAAAGAAGCTGCTGGAAGAAGGCCCGATCAGGACTACCTTTCTCGTCGCCTGTCTCATGCACGACTGCGGACATGCCCCTTTTTCGCACACATTTGAGGGGTTCTATAATTACACCGAATCAGCGACATCCCAAAGGGCTTACAAGCTGCTGAGCGAGGAGTTTCCTGGCAGTGATTTCATAGTAGATGGAAGTTTCGATCCAGCGCCTCATGAGGCCTTCAGCGCCGTTGTGCTCAATCGATGCTACAAGGATGCACTTGTTAAGTACGGCTGTGATGCGGAATTGGCCGCTCGTATGATTACCGGTTGCACTTATCCTGATGAGCGGGAGCCGGAGATTCAAGTACGCAATCGAATGATTAGCCTGCTGAACGGCAAGGCGATCGATGTGGACAAGCTCGATTACATTCTTCGTGACACGTGGGCATCAGGCGTCCAGAACACTGCCGTCGACATTGCGCGGCTGTTCGCATCCGCTTTGTTTTATTGCGACAACGGCGGTACAGTTCAATTCTGCTATGCCAAATCCGCACTGAGTGTCCTTCAAAACGTTGTTGATGCCCGCAATTACCTTTACGAATGGGTGTATAACCACCACACCGTGCTCTATTACGCGAAACTACTAGATCGTTCTATCCGTAAGCTTGCAAAACATTTGGCCAAGCCAAAAGATCCAGATGCGTTTTGGAAGATGGTCTTTTCGCTTGAACCATTCAGGGGGCGCGTGAGAGTTGCTAACAAGGTGTATGTATATCTGCCAACAGACGGCGATATGTTATATCTGCTAAAGCTTTTTGAGTCAGCAATTCCACTGCCAGATGTTCACGAACTGCTCTCTCATGAATCGAAGCGTGTCGTTTTATGGAAAACGTATGCTGAATTTCGCTTGTTCTTCAAGGGTAGACCCGTGATGATCCCTGCGATTTGCACCAGCGTAGCAAAGCGTCTTCCGCGTCTCTTGGCCAATGAATTCAAATGTCCCGAAGAGGATGTGCTCGTTGTTTCTGCTCTCAACAAGCATTACGTGATTGAGGAAAGTCATGTGCAAATCCTGTTGGATGGAGACATCAAACCCTTTACTGAAGTAATGGGGGATCAACCTCAGCGCAAGCCCGGTAATTTCTTCTATGTGTTTGTGCCGCCAACACTCAGCGACAAGAAGCGTGAGATCGTTAGAATTATCTGCGCTCAGACGCGATGATTGTGGGATGCGACCGCCACTAAGTCTCGCCTTAACTTTGCCCGTATTCGGCTGAACAGATTCAAATAATACCGTTCTCCCGTGCGCAAAGTCTTGCTACGACCCCAAAATCATTCGCACTTAACCGCCGTTCCCCTCGACCTTATGCATCACCACGTCAACGGCGTCATTAATCACATCTGGACCCAGTGCTGCCATAACACCATCACGAATGTCTGGATGACAGAATACTCTGCCCTTGGAGGCAATATTCATGAGGTTGAAGTGCACCTGTTGCCACACTTCCGAAACCCGCTCACTGGCATTCAACCTGGCCTTAAAATTTTTCTGGAGTCGTTGCGGTTCGGGAATGAAGCGCAACATGCGTTCAGTTCCATACGAACCACGCGGCGCATCGCACAGAATCGCGTTTGGCAAACTCAAAACCCGCTGTACCTTATCAGTCACAGGAAGCGCAAGAAGAGACACGCGAGGTTGAGCTGTTTGATTGATGAAGTCTGTATACCTTCGCAATATCTCAGCCTGCAAAGCACCTTCAAAGTCACGCTTCTTCGAACATTCGCCAAATCGTTCCAATCGTGAACGTCCCCCTTCGACCGGAGGCCGTGAAACACTCATCCCAGTTATTTGTCATTTTCTATTTCTCCACTTTTTGATTAGTTGTTTAACAAGAAGTGAGCTTTGAATCCCGGCAGCTTTACGATGATGCCTTTTTGTTCTCAAAAAGCACCTTCGTGGTTTCTTCACCGAATTGGCTGACAACGCGGCCGGCGACTTTTGTCGCTCATTTTGAGTAGTCTGCCTTTCCCGCACTCACATCCTCAAACTCTACACGCCCTCCTTCGTCGATTGGCGGTCATTGCGCAACCTTGGGCGGTGTTTTAGCTGACACCGACTGCTCATACCACTTGAACATTTCGGAGAAGAAAAACTTACCGAAGGCGGGGTCGGTTTCGGTCTTGGACATGAAATTGAGAAACTCGTCGGCGTTGCTCAGGAACGCACCGGTTATGCTGTCCTTGAGCTTTTGTCGGCGCAGGAACTCGATGCTGTTGGTCTTGAAGGCAGCGCGCAGCGGTTCGTCGGCTTCGAGCTTCTGTTTGATGGCGTTCACCACGCGGTCGGCTTCCTCGAAGTTGATGCCGTAGTCGGCGTTCAACTTCTCCACGATGACCTTGAGCTTTTCCTTTTCCTCTTCCGTCTTGCCGCGGTGGCCGTCGTCGGAGGTCAGGTCCAGCGTCGCGTCTTCCTCGGCGAGGGCGATGCTGCCGTTCTGCTCTTCCTGCACACGGAATTTGTCCATGTCCACCATGTCCGTGACCTCGCGGGGCAGCGTGACGCGCTCGAAGGGCAGCTGCTTGAGGAGGAGCTTGGCGAACAGGTAGAACTTCTCGAGCTTCGGATCGGTGAAGGTCATGATCTGGCTGATGAAGCTGTATTGCTTCACGTAGCGGGCGGTTTCCTTGCGGAACTTATCCTTCGCTTCCGCCGCCAGCTTCTCAAAATCCTTTTCCCCCTGATGCTCCGAGCCGAGGTTGTTGTAGCCGGTTTCCACGATGCGCTGGAAGAACGGCTGCAACTTCGCCGACGTGACTTTCTGCACGATGAACAACTGCGCGAACTGCTCCACGTCGTCCTCCGTGAAGACGCGCATCTGCTCGAGCGTGTATTTCAGATTGTAAAGCTTGTTCGGGTCGGTCGCGCCTTCGAGTTCGGTGCGCTGATAATAATCCTGGAACGACGCCTGAATCGTCGCCTGCTCGTTCACGAAATCGAGCACCAGCGTATCCTGCTTGAGCGGCGGGAAGGTGCGGTTCAGCCGGCTCAAGGTCTGCACGGCGGCCACTCCGCCGAGCTTCTTGTCCACATACATCGTGTGCAGCAACGGCTGGTCAAAGCCGGTCTGGAATTTGTTCGCCACCACCAAGAGCCGCTGCGCCGGGTTCTTGAACGCCTCGGCGATGTCGCCCGTGCCGGGCGGGTTCATGTTCTCCTCGGTGTATTTCTGCCCGTTGATCGTCACCGTGCCGCTGAACGCCACCAGCACGCCGAAGGCCAGGTTCTGCTCGCGCAACACCTCGTCAAGCGCCTGCTTGTAGAGCACCGCATGGGCGCGGGAATGGGTGACCACCATCGCCTTGGCCTGCCCGCCGATCTTGTGCGCCGACTTGCGGGTGAAGTGGTCCACGATAATGTGCGCCTTGCGCTTGATGGCGAAGGCGTGCTGGTCCACGTATTCCAACAACAACCGCCGCGCCTTCAATTCCTCCACCAATTTCTCGCCCTCGGCTTTTTCGTTCTGGACCAGTTCAAAGTAGGTTTTGTAGGTCGTGTAGCTGGTGAGCACGTCGAGGATGAAACCCTCCGCGATGGCCTGCCGCATCGTATATTCGTGGAACGGGCGGAAACCCTTTTTCACTGTCTTGTCCGCCACGCCGAACAACTCCAGCGTCTTGTCCTTGGGCGTGGCGGTGAACGCGAAGAACGACAGGTGCGGGAGCCTCTGCCGCGCCTTCTGGATGCGCTCCAACTCGGCCTCAAGCGGGTCTTCGCTCTCGCCCTCGTTGTCCTTTTCCAGCGCCGCCTTGAGCTGTTCATCCGTCGTGAGGACGATTTTCAAGTCCTTCACATTCTCGCCGGTCTGAGAACTGTGCGCCTCGTCCACGATGACGGCAAATCTCTTCCCCTGCATCTTCGCCAGTTCGCCCACGAAGCCGAACTTTTGCAGCGTGGTGATGATGATCTTGTCGCCGCGCTCCAGCGCCTTCACGAGCTGCCGCGTGTTGCGGTCAATCTTCGTGACCGTGCCTTTGATCTTCTCGAACTGCTTGATGGTGTCCTGCAACTGGCGGTCCAGCACGCGGCGGTCGGTGATGACCACCACGCTGTCGAACACCGGCTGTTCGTCCGCGCCGCAGAGATTGGCGAGCTGATGGGCGAGCCAGGCGATGCTGTTGCTCTTGCCTGAGCCGGCGCTGTGCTGCACGAGGTAATTGTGGCCGCTGCCGTTCGCCTTGGCGTGGGCGAGGAGTTTCCGTACCACCATCAACTGATGAAAGCGCGGGAAGATGAACTTCTCCTTGCCCGACTTCTCGTCGCGCTCGAAGTGCAGGTAGTTCTGGATCAGCTCCAGCAGCGAATCCGCCTTGAGCACGCCCGCCTCGGTCCGCCCGTCGGTGTCCGTGAAATCCGTCCACAGATAGGACGAGGCGAAATTGTCGTAGATCATCGGGTTGGCCGTGTCGCGGTTGAACGGCAGGAACTGCGTCTCCTTGCCCTGCAACTGCGTGGCCATGTAGGCCGCGTCGTCATCCACGGCGAAATGCACCAGACACCGGGCGAAGAACGCCTCGCGCGGGTCGCGCCGGCGATACTGCGCGATGGCGTGCTGGACGTTCTGGCCGGTGAAATGGTTCTTCAACTCGATGCTGACGATGGGCAGGCCGTTGAGCAGGAGGCCCATGTCCACCGACTGGTCGGGCGTCTTGGCGGAGAAATGGATCTGACGCATGACGGCGAAGCGGTTGCCCGCGTAACGCGCCTGATGCTCCGGGTTGCCCCCGGCGGACGGTTTGAAGAACGCCAGATTCAGATTGATGCCGTTGAAGGAAGCCCCGTTGCGCAACACCTCCAGCGTCCCGCGCTTGGCCACCAGGGCAGACACCTGCGCCGCCAGCATCTCGCGCTCCGCGCCGGGGAACTGCTTCGCCAGCTTCGCCCACTCCTTGGGCTGCGTGGACTGGACGAACGCGGCCAGTTCCTCCGCATCGAGCAGGGTCGCCAGATCAAACGCCGTGGCCGGACGCTCGCGATAGAGGGGACTGGCGGCCAGCGAGGCGACGATGCCGCTCTCGGAGGTCTTCTCTCTCAGTTGGTCGTGGTTTGGCATCATGGTTCTTTGTTTTTCTTCGGTTCTAGCGTTTATCCGCGTTTTCCACTTCGGAACGCCCCAGCCAGTAACACGCCAGCGGCGCGGGTATTTTCACCACCATCGCGCCACCCCCCGCTTCGCCCAAGGGCAGCACGCCGAAGTCCGTGACTTCCTTCGTGATGACATAACCCCGCGCCACCTTCCGTTCCGCGCAAAACTGTTGCATCCCCTTCAACTCGGCCAACCCCGTTGACTGCGAGCGGTACTTCACCTCGAACGGCACGAGTCGCGCTCCCACGGTGACAATGATGTCCACCTCGTAATCCTTCTTTCCGCGCCAGTAGTTGAAAGCCACGCTTTGCGCATAATAGCGGGTGACGACATGCTTGAAGAAGGCCGTCTCCACGGCTACGCCGAGCGCCGCGGCGTCCTCGATCAACGCCTTGCCTTTCAGCATCACACTCGGAGCGATGGCCGCGTCCGCCAGATAGACTTTGTGCCGCGCCCGCAGGATCTCCTTGCCGTAGCCGAACGGTGCGAGCCGGTGGATCAGGTGCGTGTTCTCCAGCAGCGACAGGAAACTGTTCGCCGTGGGCTTTTTCACCTCCAGATTCTGGCACAGCGTGGTCATGTCCAACAGTCCGCCATCATGCAGGCACAGGTACAGAAACAACTGCTCCAGCTCCAGCACCCGCCGCACTCCGAACAGCGCCGTCATGTCGCGCTTCAGCACTTTCTCCACGATGTCCTCACGCAACAGCTTTTGCGCCTGCGTGATGCTCTCCACCAGCGCCGTCTGAGGAAAGCCGCCGCGCAACAGATACTCGTGGAAATGCGCCACCAAACCCCGCGCCTCCTCGCCCGTTCGCGCGAACTGCACCGGCTGCCAGTCAAACAACTGGTTCAGCGAGCCGACCGCCGGCAATTGCGGGGCGGCAATCTTTTTGATTTGCAGGTACTCGTAGAACGACAACGTCGCCAGCGGCAGCGTGTGCCACCGTCCCACGCCCGACTCCTGCCCCTCCGTCACCAGCGGCGTCGCGGAACCCGTCACCGCGATGCGCCGGTTCTTCTGGAAATCCACCTGGAGCTTCAGCCACGTCTGCCAGTCCTTCGTGTATTGAATCTCGTCCAGGAACAGATACTCGATGCCGTCCCGCGCCGGCTCGATCTCCCGCCACAGATTCAACAACCCGTCCAGCCCCGCCAGTTTGACCAGCGGATGATCGAACGTGGCATAGAGGATGTTTTCCCGCGGCACGCCTTTCGCAAGCAACGCCTCGACCGTCTGCAACAGCAACGTCGTCTTGCCCACCTGCCGCGCGCCGGACAACAGCAGCGCCCGGTGCGCCGGCGGGTTCGTCATCCATTCCAGCACCTGCGCAAACGCCGCGCGCCGCCACGTCGGCAGGTCGCCCACGCGGCTATCCCGCCACCAAGGGTTATACTGGCTCAGCACCGCCAACAGCTCTGTTTTTGAGGCCAACATGTCGCTAGTCTGCCAAAAGGTGCGGTTTAAGGCAAGTATGTTTTATCTAAAATGCTATTTTAAGCTATTTCTGCGGTTTTACGGTCAGTTTCAAACTCAAGCGGGCACGGCACGCTGACCGGTGACGCATTCGTGGATCAGCGCCGCCCGGTATTCCGTCAGCAACTCCAGTTGCCTCGTGTAGGCGGAATGGAGGCGGTCGAATGTTGGTGTCTTGCTCTTGATGAAATCCAGAACTGCGCACTGCTCGGAAACCGGTGGTAGCAGCACGGGCAGTTCGCGGGTGTTGGCTATGGACACTTCGCTGAACGTGCTTCCCTGCGAGACAAGATTCCACGCATCCCCTACCGACCTGGTGCGCAGGAAGTGAACGAGATAATCGGACAGTACAAGCCGGGTGTCTGGCGCAATTCTCGCAATTCCGCGCGACAAGTTCACACCCTCAAACTCAGGCCCCACACGATGTGCGTTCCCGATGCTGGCCCGCACTCCCAAAATAACGTCTCCATCGCTCAAGCGTGACCGTGGGTATGCAGCGGCGATTTCAGGAGCGGTCCTCTGAAGGTGAGCGACATCCAAACTTTCCTTGCTAATGTCGGTTGTCTGGATGAAGGGCACGCCATCATCCACCTGCTCTCCCGGCTGAACGATTCCGTAGGAGATTGATGTTCCTGAGCGGATGCACCACTTCAACGGTTTAGTCTTCCAATGCTTGGGGATTTGGCCGAGCCAGGGGAGACCGGAGTCTTTGAGGGGGGCGTCGGGGTTGAGACCGCGGGTGACGGCTTGCTGAATAAGCGCCGCCCGCTGCTCCCGCAACAACTCCATCTGCCGCCGCCGCGACGCCACCAACCGGTCCACCTTCCCCGTCGCCTCGTCCAGATACGCCGCAATCCGCCGCTGCTCGGCGGGCGGTGGATATGGGATCGGCAAACGGCGCAAGTCCTCAAAACCCATCGACTGTCGGCAACCACCGCCAAAGCTGTAAAAGACCTTTTTGATGTCGTAAGCGTGAAGAAGATAAGCAGTGAACCGAGAATCCAAACCGCCTTTTGGCCTGACCGATAAATACGCCGAAGTCACAATCCCTTCTTCGGGAACTAAGCCAACACGCAGGCTGACATGATCGTTCTGTAAGTCGAGCAGACGAAGAACTATGTCACCCGCCCGGACAATTTGGTAGGTGTTGAATGACTGCGGCACAAGTCCAAAGTTTGATTCCACATCCCGCCGGATGATTTTACCGTAGCTCAAGGACAAGACGTTCTGAACTTGTCCCCTGTCATTTCGTTCGTCAAGTTCGTCAAGAATTGAGAACGCTGGTTTTACCTCCCAGTGATTCGGCACACGCCCAATCCATTCAGCGCCGCTGTTTTTGTATTGAGTCGGCATCATCACTTGGCTATTTCCCGCAGCAGGTTTTCGGTTTCCTCGTCCAGCTTGAGCAACTCGGCGGCGATGTCGGCGGTGGAGCGGAGGGGCGCGTATTGGTAGAAGTATTTGGTGAAGCTGATTTCGTAGCCGACCTTGTCCTTGGTGCGGTCCATCCAGGCGTCGGGCACATGCGGCAGCACCTCGCGGGCGAAGTAGGCATCGATGTCGTCCTTGAGCGGCACGTTCTCGAAGTCGCGCAGTTCGGAATCGGGCAGGAGGGAATTTGCGGTTTTCGATTTGCGATTTTCGATTTCCCGCACGGGTTCAGCGTGTTCGTCCCGCGTTCCCAGCACGGCGCGGAGGGTCTTGATCAGCGCACCGGTAAACGTGAAGTCGAGACGTCCCTCCAGCGTGGTGATAAAATCGAAGTCGTCCTGCCACGGAGCTTGTTTGGCGAGCTTATCGAGCGCGGCGGCGAGCTGGTCGCCCCGGCCGTCCTTGAGCTTGAGCACGGCGGCATCGAGGCGGAACGCCCGGCGCTGTTCCGGCGTGAGGTCGTAGCGCAGGCGCAGCGGGCGCTCGACGCAGACCTTGGTGTAGCCAAAATCGGCGGGGTCGAAAATCTTGCTGACCTTGGTTTCCGCGAAATCCTCGTAGATGCCGAGGATGGCGGCGGACTGGTCCTCGCTAATTTCCACGCGCTTCATGCCAAGATTGCGCCGGAGCTGCGTGCCGAACTCTTCGCCGCTGGCGTTGATGAGCTGCACCTTGCCGCGCCGGGCGGCAGGCTTGCGGTTGTTGATGAGCCAGATGTAGGTGGCGATGCCGGTGTTGTAGAACAGGTCGTTGGGCATGGCCACGATGGCGTCGAGCCAGTCGTTTTCGAGGAGGTGTTTGCGGATGTTGCTCGGGCCGCTGCCGGCGTCGCCATTGAACAGGGGCGAGCCGTTGAAGATGATGGCGATCTTGCCGCCCTGCGGGGGCAGCTTGCTCATCTTGTGGAGCAGGAAGAGCATCGCGCCGTCGCCCACGTCGGGCAGGCCGGGACCGTAGCGGCCCGCCGCGCCGCGGGCGTGCTCGGCCTCGATCTCCTCGCGGATGTTCTTCCAATCCTTGCCGAAGGGCGGATTGGAGAGCATGTAGTTGAACTGTTTGCCGGGGAGCAGGTCGTGGCTGAGGGTGTTCTCGCGCTTGATGTTCTCGGGGTCCTCGCCCTTCATCAGCATGTCGGCCTTGGCGACGGCGTAGGTCTTCTCGTTGATCTCCTGGCCGTAGAGATAGACGTCGAGGCCGGGGTTGATCGCGCCGAGGAGATGTTCTTTGCCGATGGTGAGCATCCCGCCCGTGCCGCACGCGGGGTCGTAGATGGCGATGAGCTTTTCCTTGGCGAGCTTGGCGCGGTCCGGCTCGAACATGAGCTTGACCATGAGGCGGATGATGTCGCGCGGGGTGTAGAACTGTCCGGCGGCCTCGTTGCTGGCTTCCTTGAACTTGCGGATGAGATACTCGAAGATCGTGCCCATGCCGTGGTTGTCCACGGCGGCGGGCGAGAGGTCGGCGTCGGCGAAGCCCTGGGTGACTTTGAACAGGAGGCGCTTGCGCAGGAGCGTTTCGTAGATGGGCGCGAGCCCCTTTTCCTCGCCGCCGGAGAAGTTCAGCAGGATGTCCTTGACGTTGACCGAGAACCCGGCGAGGTAGGCGGAGAAGTTCTGGCCGATGTCGGCGGGCGTTTTGAGCAGGGCGGCGAGGGAATACTCGGAGGTGTTGTAGAAGGAGTGACCGGCGGCTTTTTTGAGGAGCGCGTCGCGGGTCTGCTCGGGCGTGGCCTTATATTTCTCGGCGGCCTTGCGGACGGCCTCGCGGGTCGGCTCAAGCACGCAATCGAGACGGCGCAGCAGCGTGAAGGGCAGGATCACGTCCTCGTAGGCCTTGGCCTCGTAATCGTCCTTGATCAGGTCGGCAATTTTCCAAAGGAACTCGGCGATTTCAGAGTGGGTTTCGGCTGTCATAGGGTCGGTTAGCTTTTCTACGTTTTCGTGCCGTCTTTGACGAACTTACACATGCCGCGTGCGAGGGTCGCATACTGAGCAGATGATGGTTTGGAGTGTAGCACTCGGGGCGAGGGAAGGGCGAGGGAAATTTCGAGAAGTGCGATAGTTCATTAGTGCATTAGTTCATTAGTTGGGGAGTTGGGAAGGGAGAAGATTGAGGACGGAAAGCGGAGGACGGCATGGACCGGCTGGTGGTTTGTCGGGACCGCCGCTACATCGCATCGTGACGGGTCGGATCCGCGCCCGGACGCGGGATCGGGCTGGTGCTCTGCTGGGGACTCGCGGTTGTTCGGCACTATTGCTTACGAATCCGATAGAAAAGCGAGGAATCGGCGGCGTTGATGGCGTCTTCCAGTGTGACTACACGACCATCCCCCGGAAACGGTGGCGACAGTGACCAGTGCGGAGTCGTCAACGACTTTGTGGTTTCCTTGACGTAAAGAATCCCGCGTTGGGACTGAAGAGTCATACGAATGTTGTCATTGGACATAGCAACTGATTTGACATAAGAAAAGGGCGCACAAGGCGCATGTCCAGTCAACACGACGGTAAACTCCCCCCATCCGCTGCCCCCCGTTTCGGCAATAGCCAAGATATTGCTCACGTTCGGCGGAAGATCATAAGAGAGTGAATTCGTCCCCCACGACCATGAGGCACTTGAATTGTCGGCAAACAACACTCTGGCGGCGAGACTGCCGGCGGATATTGCTACGACGTTGGACACGATTGGTTGCGGCCCAGACACAGCATCACCCCATGTCGCGACCGTACCGTCTGATCTGAGAGCTATGTTGTTGAAGTCATGGACTGCAACGGCCACGACATTAGACAGGTCGGCGGGCGGGTTTATGTGTCCAGTGTGATCCCATCCAAATGCGAGAACTGTGCCATTAGTCAGCAGCAAGAAACTCGTTGCAAGACCTGCTGCGATGCCGCAGACGCCTTGCACCTCCCTCGTATTCCAAATTTGCGAAAAGTCGTCACTTCCCCATCCCTTCACTGTGCCATCGCGGAGAAGCGCAAGATTGTGGTCTTGGCCAGCGGCGATTGCCACAGCATTGTTGATATTCGTAGGCGCATAGCTTTGGCCCCAATCTTTAATGCCGTTTGTGATGCCCCAACTGATCACCGAGCCATCGGCTCTCAACGCGGTGCAATGCGCACGCCCAGCAGCCACTCTGACGACGTTTGTCAGATTTGGCGGAACATTTGTCTGCCCGTAATCATTTAGTCCCCAAACGGTTACTGAACCGTCTTCGCTTAATGCAATAGTATCGTAGTACGAGGCGTCAATTTGCACGGCATTTATCAGATCGGGTGGAACATTTGTTTGCCCGAAACTGTTATCGCCCCATGCGACAACCGTTCCGGCAAAGCTGTTGCTTGGCATAGACAGGGTTGTGGCTGTGAGGAGGCAGAAATACAGGATGTGCAGGTCAACTGCATAATCATGTCCCAATAGACCCGGGGCGTTTCCATCTTCGCTCTGCGCTAGACCGAATGTTTTCTTTCGCATGTTAATGATACCTTTTACGCCTGCCGTTTGATGCATAACGATGGTGAGATGCCTCACTGCTATCCCTCAAAAAGAGCCGCAATAAAAGTAATTTCTTGCTCTACCTTGTTTGAACGATAGCACACGCGCTGTCCCCTTTCAAGTTCCGTCCCCGACAACTCCGCCCACACACATACATTTTGCCAGCAGACACGCGACGCGTTTGGGTAAGTTCATTAGTTGGGAGAGAGGTCGGAGGGGGGAGAAAAGGATGAAGGCGCAAGGATGAGCAGAGAGCGGGAGTGTTTTAACGCAGAGGCGCGGGAGACGCAGTGGGAGTGGTGAGTTGTGAGTGGTGAGTGGTGAAAACAAGGATGAAGGCGGAAAGATGAAGGAGACGCAAAGGGAGGCAATCGGCAATGGGCAATATGCAGCCGCAACGCTGAAGTTGGAGACGCACTCCCCTATCCTGCCTGGACGGATCTTTAGGGGAAGACGACGCGGTAGAAGCGGGCGGGGAGGCTGGTGGAGGCGGGATCGGTGAAGGAGAGTGAGCCGGAGGAGTTGAGGGTGGCGTTGGTGACGGGGGTCCAGACGCCTGAAATGAGGTTGGTGGTGGCCTCGACTTTGACGGGGATGTTGGCGGTGCCGGCGATGTTGAAGGAGAAGCGGTCGGAGGCGAAGCCGAAGGCGGCGTCGCGCTGGACCGTCGGGTTCCAGCAAAGGGTCGGGCGACCGCCGAAGGATGATGGCCAGTGGGAAGCGAAAGCGGGGAGGTAGTAGATCGTGGCCGGTGAGCCAGTAAATACTGATGAGCCGCCGAGGGTCGGGGGTGCGCCCTGGAACAGGACAGAGGTCAGGGCCGGGCTGTTGTTGAACGCGTATTCGCCGATGGAGGTGACGCCGGAGTGGATCGTGACGGAGGTCAGGCCGGAGCAATTGTTTAGCATAGCCCAGCCGATCGAGGTCATGCCGGTGCCGATGACGAGTTTCGTCAGGCCGATGCAGCGGTTGAACGCCCCGCTGTCGATAGAAGTGACGCTATCGGGGATTGTGTAGGCTCCGGTTTTTCCATCGGGGTATTTGATGAGAGATGTAAAGTTCTTGTTGAACAGGACACCGTTCGAACTGGCGTATACCGCGTTGGCTTGGGCGACTGTTATGGCTGTGAGGGCCGGGCATGCACTGAACGCTAAGTCGCCGATGGAGGTGACGCTGTCTGGTATGGTAATGTCGGGCAGTTTTGGACAGTATCGGAACGCCCTGCTGCCGATGCTGATAACGCTGTCCGGAATCGTGACGCTAGTCATGCCGAAGCAGCCGCTGAAAGCGTAGGAACCGATGTTGGTGATGCTATTGGGGATCGTGACAACGGTTAGGCCTTCGCAGTGTTCAAAACCACCGATGATACTGGTGACAGGATACCCGCCCAAGTTGTTTGTGATGGACAAAGGGCCTGAGTAAGACATGTTGAACCCGGTGATGGTGGCCTGCCCATCGGCGACGGTGTAGGTGTAATCGCCTTCTGCTTGAGCGTTGGAGATGAGGGGAGAGATGAGGCAGAAAAGAGAGATAGAAAGAGGACGGAGGACGGAGGACAGAAAGAAGTGCATTAGTTCATTAGTGCGGTCGTGCATTCGTTGGGGGAGTTTTAGCCACGAATGAACGCGAAGGAACGCAAATGGGGAGAGGGAGAGAGAGGCTGTCATGGCGGGGCCTTTCGTGTTTAAGACGCTAGGGGAAGACGATGCGGTAGAAGCGGGCGGGGAGGTTGGTGGAGGCAGGATCGGTGAAGGAGAGGGAGCCGGAGGCGTTGAGGGTGGCGTTGGTGACGGGGATCCAGACGGCGGAGGCGAGGTTTGTGGCGGCCTCGACTTTGACGGGGATGTTGGTGGTGCCGGCGATGTTGAAACCGAAGCGGTCGGAGGCGAAGCCGAAGGCGGTGTCGTGCTGGACGGTGGGGTTCCAGCAGAGTGTCGGGCGGCCGACGAGGATGGCGGGCCAGTTGGCGGCGTAGGACGGGAGGTAGTAGAGGGTGGCGGGGGTTTTGTAGAAGGGGTAACCGACGAGAGTCGGGGGGATACCCTGGAACAGGATGGAGGTCAGTTCGATGCAGTTGTAGAACGCCAAATCGCCGATGGTGTTGACACTGCCGGGGATGGTGACGGAGGTCAGGCCGGTGCAGTAGGAGAACGTCCAGTCGCCGATGGCGGTGACGCTGGTGCCGATGACCAGATTCTTCAGTCCGGTGCAGCTGGTGAACGCGCTTCTGCCGATGGAAATGACGCCGCTGCCGATGACCAGATTCGTCAGGCCGGAGCAGTAGTGGAATGCGTAGTCACCGATGGAGATGACGCTGTCGGGGATCGTGACGGAGGTCAGGCTGGCGCACGTGGCGAACGCGTAGTTGTCGATGTTGGTGACGCCGGTGCCGATGACCAGATTCTTGAGACCGGTGCAGGAGTCGAACGCGCTTAAGCCGATGGAGGTCACGCTGTCGGGGAGGGTGACGGAGGTCAGGCCGCTGCAGTCGGAGAACGCGTAGTCGCTGATGTCGGTGACGCCGTTGCCGATGACCAGATTCGTCAGGCCGGTGCAATAGTGGATTGCGCCTTCGCCGATGGAGGTCACGCTGTCGGGGATGGCGATGCTGGCGAGGGAGGTGCAGTAGCTGAAGGCCTGCATGCCGATGGAGGTGACGCTTCCGGGGATGGTGAAGGAGGTGAGAGAGGAGCAGTAGGAGAACGCGTAGTCGCGGATGTCGGTGACGCCGCTGCCGATGACCAGATTCGTCAGGCCGGTGCAGGAGTCGAACGCGCTTTCGCCGATGGATGTGACGCTGTCGGGGATCGTGACGGATCTGAGGTAGGTGCATTTAAAGAAGGCGCCGTCGCCGATGGCGGTGACCGGATAACCGGCAAGTGTTTCCGGGACAGGCAAAAAGGTTCCGGTGAAGGATGCGTCGATGCCCGTGATCGCGACCCCGCCGCCATAGACCGCGTATGTGAAAAGGGGTTTGGCCGGGTGCCCGGCGAAGGTTTCACCCCAGCCGGAGGTGCCGGGAAAATAGAAGAGTGTGGCGGGTGTTTGGCCGAAGGGATTGGAGCCGACAGCCGGAGCATCTCCGGTGAAGAGGATGGAAGTGAGGGCGGTGCAGTTGTAGAAGGCCTCCCAGCCGATGTTGGTGACGCTGCCGGGGATTGTCACGTTGGTCAGGCTGGTGCAGGAAACAAAGGCTTTTTCGCCGATGTCGGTGACGCTGTCGGGGATTATAACGGAGGTGAGGGCGGTACAGCCGATGAAGGCCCAGTGTCCGATGGAGGTGACGCTGCCGGGGAGGGTGATGGAGGTGAGGGCTGTGCAATCGCTGAAGGCCAAGTCTCCGATGTTGGTGACGCTGTTACCGAGGGTGACAGAGGTCAGGTTGGTGCAGCCGGAGAAGTTGCCGTCGAGTGAGGTGACATGATCTCCAATGATAACGGAGGTGAGGGCGGTGCAGTAGGCGAAAGTCTTCCTCCCGATGTCTATGACGCTGTCGGGGATGGTGGCGGAGGTGAGGGAGAAGCCGCAGGACAAGGCGGAGTCGCCGATGTTGGTGACGCTGTTCGGGATGGTGATGGAGGTGAGGGAGTCGCAGTGGAAGAAGGCGTCGGCACCGATGGAGGTGACGCCGAAAGGGATGGTGACGGAGGTCAGGTTGGTGCAGTAGGAAAACGTCCATTCGCCGATGGATGTGACGGGGAGGCCGCCTAGGGTGGAGGGGATTGAAACGGCACCGCCTGTGCCGGTGTAGCCGGTGATGGTGGCTTGGCCGTTGGCGACAGTGTAGGTGTAGGGGCCTTGGGTGAGGGCCGGGGACACGAGAGGCGCGAGGGAAAGGAGGAGAAAGAGAAGTGCGTTCGTGCGAAAGTGCGTGAGTGCATGAGTTGAGAGGCGGGCGTTTGAGCTCATGGCTGAACCTTTCGTGCTTGGCAACGGCCAAATGAACGCGTGAATACGAAGGCAGTGTAGCAAAGCGGGAAGAAGGCGTGACAGAGAAAATTGTATAAAGAGGTGAGTGCGCGGCAAAGCGATCCGGCGCGCTCCCTCCGCCCTCACTCTTCTGCATCCTGCTTCCTCGCCCGCAGGGTAGCCACCCTCTGCGTCTCTGCGCCTCTGCGTTAAAACACTCCCGGTCCCTCCCCACTCCCCACTCACCACTCCCGACTCACCCGGTATCCCGCGCCCCGAATGTTGATATCCCGCGTAGTGTAGAAGCATGTATTAACACTCACTTCCGAAAGGAGAATCAACCATGTTCCAACCCGGTATCAGCGGCAACCCCCGCGGCCGCCCCAAAGGCACCTGCGGCGGACGCGCCCAGGCGCTCGCGGCACTCGACCGCCTGCTCAGCAAAACGCGCAACCAGAAGGCCCTCATCGACGCCCTCGAAAAGGAACTCCAGGCCGACCCCGCCCGGTTCTTCCGCAACATGGTCGTCCCCCTCCTCCCGCGCGCCGCCCTCGACGCCCCTCCCGCCGACGCGCACGACGACTGGCAACCCCTCGACCGCAATCCCCCGTCCCCACCTGCCTCTCAAACTAACGAACTAATGAACAAATAAACTAACGAACTTCCCCACCCTCCGTCCTCAGTCCTCATTTCCCCTTTCCCCAACTAATGAACGAATGAACTTCCTCCACACAGCACCTGCCCGTCGCCCTCTGAAAGGCGACGCCAACGCCGGAGTCTCGGACGGCTGGTGTGCCGGTGCGGGCGGCCGTAGGTCGGGATCGCAATCCCGACTCTCTTTCATTTTCATCCTTCACGTCCTCCTCCCCGCCCAGGTCCCTGCCCGTCGCCCTAAAAAAGGCGACGCCAAAGTCCGAACGGGAGTCCGCCGCCGGAGCGGGTGCGTGACAG
>JADHEF010001124.1_pt1 | contig 19124 bp, 15 predicted proteins | sample 8952391 | NCBI WGS metagenome assembly JADHEF01 (sample SAMN16124439, study PRJNA663245) | bioreactor sludge metagenome | isolation source: sludge (nitrite) | place: India:Bengaluru | collected 2019-02-28
TCATCATCGTCACGGTGAACGGGACGCTGATCCCCCGCGGGTCGTACGACGAGGCCGTCGTTCCCGCCGGCGCCGACGTCAAAGTCGTCCACCTGATCAGCGGGGGATAGGGTACCGGGTTCGGTGCATTGGGCTCGGTGCCAGGCGTGAACTCGTGTATTGTTGAAAACAATACACGATTTCACGCCTGGCACCGACGAGGGCTGGCACCGACGAGGGCTGGCACCGACGAGGGCTGGCACCGACGAGGGCCGACGAGGGGTGGCCCGGACGAGGGGGAACCCCGCGAAAGGTGGCCTGCGCGGGGAATGGAGGTCTGAGGTGGCCCGAATCTCGAAGGACGTTCTAAGGGTTGTCGGCGCTCTCGTCGTCGCGGTGGCTTCGGCCGTGCCGCTCTTCGCGCAGGAGACGCCTCCGAAGCCGGCGCCGGCGACGCCGATGGGAGTCGCCCTCTCGGGGTCGGTGAGGAAGCCCGGCCGGGTGGAGGCCTCCGCCCTCGTCGGACTGCCGCGTCGCGCCGTCCACGCGAAGCTCGCGGGAGAGAAGCGATACCGGGGAACGATCGAGGCCGAAGGGGTCGCCCTGAAGGACCTCCTCGAGCGGGCCGAGGTCGCGAAGGCGGCGAACGACAACTTCGACCGTCCGCTCGACCTCGCCATCGTCGTGACGGGGCGAAACGGGAAGAAGGCGCTCTTCTCGTGGGGCGAGCTCTTCCTCGGGGGAGACGAAGGGGGGGCCCTCTTCGCCGACCGGCTTCGCCCGTTCATCCCGCATCACCACGACCCGATCGGCGACGCGCGCTTCGCTTCCGGCACATGGCTCGGCCCCGAGGCGCGGGAGAAGCTCGACGTGAACGGCTGCGCGGGGTGCCACGACGGCGGGAAGCTCGTGACCGTGAACGTGCCGCGGGGCGTCTGCGTCGTCCCGACGCGGGACGCGGGCGGCCGCCGCTTCGTGGAAGACGTCGTCTCGATCGAGGTCCGTCAGGCGGGCTTCCCGGCGCCGGCCCGCAAGCGCGACCTCCCCGACCCCTGGGTGGAGGCGCCCGCGCTCGTCCTGCCGGACGGGCGGTCGGTCCCGCTCGACGCGAAGACGACGAAGGGGCTCGCGCGCGTCGAGGGGGCGGACGTCGCGATCGGACTCGGCCGCGGGTTCCACGGCGAGCGGCGCTTCGCGGGCGGGAGCCTCGCCGCGCTCCTCCGCGCGAAGCTCCCCGCGGGGGCCGATCCGGGCCTCCTCGCGGTCGTCGTCACGGCGAGCGACGGCTATCGCTCCCTCTATTCCGGCGGAGAGGTCCTCCTCTCGCGCCTCCCGGAGAACGTCGTCCTCGTCGACGCCGAGGAAGGCAAGCCGCTCGTCCGGAAGGCGGGCCGCCTGAAGGCGTTCGTTCGTGGAGACTTCTTCGTCGACCGCGCCGTCCGGAACCTCGCCGAGGTCCGAGTCCTGATCGCGCGCTGAGCCGGGGTGGATCGGGCCGGCGAATGCCGGCGCGGCCGGCCCGGCCGGGGTCGGATGGTGCCACGGCCGGATGGTGCCAGGCGTGTTAAAGTGTTTTTTTTTTTAAAAATACAGATTTAAAGCCAGGGGCGGGGGCGGTGCGGCCCCGGGCCCTGCGGGCCCCCTTGATACACGAGGTTATCTTTAAAAACTAACCTCTAGACCACCCCGGCCACCAGTCCCGGGGCACCAATGCCGGGGCGTCAGCGGTCTTCGGGCTCCTCGATCAGGTGGACGGGGAGCTCGTCGCCCGTCTTCAGCTCGAGGGCGTCGGCGGGGACGAGGGCGAGGGCGTTCGACCGGAGCATCGAGGTGAGGATGCCGGAGCCCTGGGGCCCCGAGGGGGAGACGACGACACGGGCGCCCTCGCGGCGGGCGCGAACGCGGATCAGGTGGACCTTGCCGTCGGGCGCGGACTTCCGGAAGGCGCCCTCGAAGGTCGCCGTCACCTCGGGGCGGAGGAGCTTCGCGCGACCCATCATCTTCCGGAGCGCGGGCCTGACGTACTCCTCCAGGCAGACCATCGCGGCGACGGTGTTGCCGGGGATGCCGAAGACCGGGGTTCCGCCCCAGAGCCAGTAGCCGAGCGGGCCGCCCGGCTTCTGCTTCACCTTCCAGAACACCTCGCTCGCGCCGAACCCGCCGAGGACGGCCTTGATGAAGTCGTAGTCGCCGACCGAGATGCCGCCGTTCGTGACGATGACGTCCGCCTCGGCGCGGGCGCGCGTCAGCGCGGCGGTGACGGCCTCGCGGGTGTCGGGGACGCGCGGGATCGGGATCGGTACCGCGCCGAAGGCGACGACCTGGCCGCACATCGTGTGCACGTTCGAGTCGCGGATCTGCCCCGGGCCGGGCTTTGCGGAAGCGTCGACCAGCTCGTCGCCCGTCGTCAGGATCGCGACCCGGACGCGCGGATGGACGGAGACCTCGGCGAGGCCGACGGAGGCGAGGACGCCGAGCGCGGCGGGCGTGAGGGCGAGGCCCGCCGGGAGGAGCTCCTCTCCCTCGCGGAGGTCCTCGCCGGCGAGGCGGACGTTCGCGCCCCGCTTCACGGGGACCGCGATCCGCACGCGGCTCCCCTCGGAGGCGGTCGCCTCGACGGGAACGACCGAGTCCGCTCCGGTCGGAAGCGGGGCGCCGGTCATGATCCGGATCGCGGTGCCGGGGCGAACGGCCTCCGTCGCGACGCTCCCCGCGGGGAGGTCGGAGAGGACCTCGAGGAGGCTCGGGGACTCGGCGGACGCCGACGCGACGTCGGCTTGCCGAACGGCGTAGCCGTCCATCGCCGAGTTCGTGAACGGCGGGACGGTCTCGGGCGAGACGACACGCTCCGCGAGGACGAGGCCGAGGGCGTCGAAGAGAGGGGTCGGGCGCGCCGGGAGCGGGGCGACGGTGGCGAGGATCAGGTCGAGGGCATCACGGCAGGTCGTCATCGGGGCTCCCTTCGCGGGGGATGAGATGGACCGAGGCGGCCGAGAACGTCGCCTCGACCGGAAGGCCCGGCCGGGGCGCGAGGTCGTGGGCGACGCGGCGCGTGATGAGGGCCTGGAGCGGTCCCTCCGGGAACGCGGCGTCGATCTTCAGCTGAAGCGTCGAGCCGTGGTCGACGACCGTCTCCACCGTGCCGCGGAAGCGGTTCAGGCCGGGGGCGGGGGCGGCGAGGCCGGGCGTCTCGACGAGGACCTCCTCCCGCCTCACGCAGGCGTCGACGGGCGTCCCTTCGGGGAGCGCCACGCGGGAGTAGAGGAGGCGCTCCCCGACGAAGACCTCGGAGAGAGCCTCCGTCCGGCGCGTCACGACGCCGGCGAGGATGTTCCCGGTCTGCATGAAGCGGGCGACGGCGCGGCTCGCAGGGCGGAGGAGGACTTCTTCCGGCGTCCCGGTCTGGAGGAGCCTCCCGCGGCGCAGGACGGCGATCCGGTCGGCGACGGAGAAGGCCTCTCCCTGCTCGTGCGTCACGTAGACGCAGGTGATCCCGTGCGCTTTCACGACCTGCGTCAGCTCCTCGAGCAGGTGCCGCCGGATCGGGGCGTCGAGCGCGGCGAACGGCTCGTCGAGAAGGAGGAGCTCCGGGCGGAGGACGAGAGCCCGGGCGAGCGCGGTGCGCTGCGCCTCTCCGCCCGAGAGCGTTCGCGCGCGCCGCTCGGCGAGGTGGTCGACGTGGAGGAGCCGGAGCGCCTCCATCGCCTTCTCGCGTGCGGCGGCCCCTCCGACGCCCCGGAGCGAGAGGCCGTAGAGGACGTTCTCGAGCGTCGACCCCGAGAAGAGGAGCGGGTCCTGGAAGGCCATCGCGATCCGGCGGCGCAGTTCGAGCGGCGCCGGCCAGGAGACCGGCGCGCCGCGCCAGGCGACCGTGCCCGCGGCGGGCCTCTCGAGGAGATGGAGGACCCGCAGGAGCGTGCTCTTTCCGGCGCCCGTCGGGCCGAGGAGGGCGAGGAGCTCCCCCGCGCGCACGTCGAGCCCCTCGAGCGAGAGGATCGTCCTCCCGTCGCGGGCGACCTCGACGCCGGAGAGCGCGAGGAGGCTCACGCCCGGCGCCTCTGCTGGACCGCGGTGAAGAGCCAGTTGATGCCGAGGGCGAGCGCCAGGAGGATGACGCCGAGGACGATCGCGTTCGCGAACTCCCCCTGTCGCGTCTCGAGGACGATCGCCGTCGTCATGACGCGCGTCTGCCCTTTGATGTTGCCGCCGACCATCATCACGGCGCCGACCTCCGAGATGATCGACCCGAATCCGGCGGCGAGCGCGGCGACGAGGGAGAGCCGCGCCTCCTTCACGAGCTTCAGGTAGAGCTGTGCCCGGGAGGCGCCGAGCGAGAGGATCTGGAGGTGGAGGCGCTCGTCGAGCCCCTGGATCGCCGCGAGCGTGATCCCGACGACGAGGGGAGTGGCGATGACGACCTGCGCGAGGACCATCGCCCACGGGGTGTAGAGGAGGTCGAGGCCGCCGAACGGACCGGAGCGGGCGAGGAGGAGGAAGACGCCGAGGCCGACGACGACGGGCGGGAGACCCATCCCCGTGTTCACGAGCGTCACGAGGAAGGAGCGCCCCGGGAAGCGGTGGAGCCCGAGGAAGATCCCGACAGGCACACCGACGAGCATCGAGACGACGATCGCGACCCCGGAGACGAAGAGCGAGAGGAGGATGATCCCCGCGAGCTCTCCCGGCGCCGGGAGGAGCGCGCCGAGCGACGCGAGGGGGGCCGTCATCCCTTCTTCGCGTCGGGGACGAAGAGCGGCTGGCCGAACCGCTCCCTCCCGAACGCGCCGATCGCCCGCTGCGCCTCCTCCGAGACGAGCCACTCGGCGAAGCGCCGCGCCGCGGCGGCGCGGACCTTCGGGTGCTTCTCCGGGCTGACGACGAGGACGCGGTAGGAGTTGCGGAGCGTCGCGTCTCCTTCGACGAGGATCGCGAGGTCGAGCGACTTCCGGAGGGCGAGGAAGGTCCCGCGGTCGGAGAGCGTGTACGCCCTCTTCTCCGAGGCGATTCGTGCCGTCTCTCCCATCCCCTGGCCGGTCGCGACGTACCAGCTCTGTCCCGTCGGGTCGACCCCGGCCTGCTTCCAGAGCTCGAGCTCGCGCGCGTGCGTTCCGGAGCGGTCGTCGCGCGAGGCGAAGAGCGCGCCCTTCTCCGCGAGGCGCCTCATCGCGTCGAGGGCGCGGAGCCCGCGAACGCCAGCCGGGTCCGACGGAGGCCCGAGGAGGATGAAGTCGTTGTACATGACGTCGAGCCGGAGCACGCCGAAGCCGCCGGCCAGGAACTCGTCCTCGGCCGCCTTCGAGTGGACGAGGAGGACGTCGGCGTCGCCGCGGCGCCCCATCGCGAGCGCCTCGCCCGAGCCGACGGCGATCGTCTTCACGCGGATCCCCGTCGCCTTCTCGAAGCGGGGGAGGAGGTCGTCGAGGAGGCCGCTGTCCTGCGTGCTCGTCGTCGTGGCGAGGATGAGCGAGCCCTGCGCCTGGGCGCGGGGCGCGGAGGCGACGAGGGCGGCGAGGACGGCAGCGAGCGAGAGGATCTTGCGGTGCATGGAAAGTCTCGCCCGTGCCCTGCGGGACGGCGGGCAGGGCATCCTACTTCAGCCGGACGCGGCGAAAGACGAAGGCGCCCCCCGGCGAGCCGGTGGAGCGCCTTCGCTCGCCGCGGAGGGGCGGGGCGTCAGGGCGTCGCCGGGACCTCCTCGAGGACGCCGGCCCGCTCCATCTCTTTCAGGACGGAAGCCGCCAGGCGCTTCACGCCCTCGCGGATCCGCTCGATCGGCATGTTCGAGTAGTTCAGCCGAAGGGTGTTCTCGTTCCCGCCGTTCGGGAAGAACGCGCCGCCGGGTACGAAGGCGACGTTCTGTCGCACGCACTCGTCGAGGAGCGTCCGGGCGTTCAGGTTCGCGGGGAGCGTCATCCAGAGGAAGAGGCCGCCCTGGGGACGCGTCCAGCGGACGCCGGGGGGCATCTCCTGCTCGAGCGCGGAGAGCATCGCGTCGCGCCGCTCCCGGTAGACGGGAATGATCTTCGCGATGTCGGCGTCGAGGTCGTTCTCCTCGAGGTAGCGGTTCACCTGGAGCTGGGAGAGCGTCGCCGTCTGGAGGTCGGCCCCCTGCTTGAGGATGACGAGCTTCTCGATGACGGAGAGGTCGGCGGCGACCCAGGCGATTCGGAGGCCCGGGCAGAAGACTTTCGAGAACGTGCCGAGGGCGACGACGCGCCCCTTCGTGTCGAACGACTTCAGCGACGGGACGGACTCTCCCTCGAGCCGCAGCTCGCCGTAGGGGTTGTCCTCGACCACCCAGACGTCGTGGCGCTCGACGACCTCCATGAAGCGCCGACGCCGCTCGAGCGACCAGGTTCGCCCCGAGGGGTTCTGGAACGTCGGGATGACGTAGATCGCCTTCGCGTTGGGGTGAGCGCGGAGCTTCGACTCGAGGGCGGCCGGGTCCATCCCGTCGTCGTCGGTCGCGACCTCGACCCAGCGCGGGCGCATCACGTTCCAGGCCGAGAGGGCGCCGAGGTAGGTCGGGCTCTCGCAGAGGACGACGTCAAGAGCTCGGGCGCCGGCAGCCCGCCGGCGAACGAGATCACCTCGGGCCGCTGCGTCACCTTCAGGATCTCGCGGATCTCGGAGGCCTTCAGGGCTTCCATCCGTCGTGCGAATCGGGTCGTCATCGAGTCCCCCTTGTCGCCGCCGGCCTCTCGGCCCCCGGCGTTTGAATGAAGGTCAGACGATGGGCGGCGTGCCCACCACGGATCGTTTCGCCCGGCGGGGCTCGGCCTGCGCGGCGCGGAGCGCGCGCCCGAGGCGCCGCGCCCCTTCGCGCAGGTCGTCCTCGGGGGCGAACGTGAAGTTGAGGCGGATCGAGCCCTCGGACGGCTCCTCCACGAACGAGGCCCCTCCCGGCAGGTAGGCGACCCGCTCGGCCGAGGCGTTGGCGAGGAGGCTCGCCGGCGAGACGTCGTCCGGCAGGCGGCACCAGAGGTAGAAGCCTCCCTCGGGGCGGCTCCAGGTCAGGCCGGGGACCTCCTCGGCCGCGAGCGCCTCGAGGAGGACGTCGCGTCTCCGCCGGTAGGCGGCGCGCACTCGTGCGAGGTGGGCCGACAGGAGCCCGGAAGAGAGGAACCCCTCGACGATCCACTGTCCCAGCGTCCCGGAGTGGAGGTCGACCGTCTGCTTCACGAGCGCCAGCTGGCGGACGAGCGGCCGCGGCGCGGCGATCCAGCCCAGGCGGAGTCCGGGGAAGAGGACCTTCGAGAAGGAGCTGAGGTGGATGACGTGCCCGTACGGGTCGAGCGCCTTCAGCGACGGGAGGGGCGACCCCTCGTACCGGAGATCGGAGTAGGTGTCGTCCTCGAGGACCGGCACCTGGTGGCGCCACGAGAGCTCGAGGAGGTGGCGTCGCCGCGCGGGCGAGAGGACGGTCCCCGAGGGGTTCTGGAACGTCGGGAGCGTGTAGACGAGGCGGGGCTTCTGGCGGGCGAGGAGCGCCTCGAGGATGTCCGTGCGCATGCCCTCGGCGTCCACCGGCACGCCGAGGAGGCGGACGCGCGCCGACCGGAACGCCTCGAGCGCCCCGAAGTAGGACGGCTCCTCGACGACGACGACGTCGCCGGGGGAGAGGAGGGTCCGCGCGACGAGGTCGAGCCCCTGCTGGGAGCCGGAGGTGACGAGGACCTCGTCGGGGCTCGTCCGGATGCCGCGCGGGACCATGTGGCGGCAGAGCGCCTCGCGAAAGGCCGTGACTCCCTCCGTCGGGCTGTGGAGGAGCGCCTCGGGCCCTTTCCGGACGAGGATCTCCTCCTGCACGCGCCGGAGCTCGGCGAGCGGGAGGAGCTCAGCCGCGGGAAGCCCGGCCTGGAGGCTGATGACGTCGTGCCGCTCGGTCAGCGCGAGGACGTCGCGGACGAGAGGGTCGGGCTCACGCACGCCCCCGTCGCGGGCGAGCTGCCGCCAGGGGAGCGGACCGGCCGGCTCCGCCTCGCTCTTCAGCACCTGCTGAGAAGCGACCTCCGTGCCGCGCCCGACGTGCGCCTCGACGAGGCCGTCGGACTTCAGCTCGCGGTAGGCGGAGAGGATCGTCGTCCGGTTGACGCCGAGCGCCTTCGCGAGCGTCCGCTCGGGAGGGAGGCGGAATCCGTCGGGGAGGCGCCCGGAGAGGATCAGGTCGCGGATGCCGCCCCGGATCTGGAGGTAGACGGGGACGCCGCTCTGGCGATCGATCCGGATGTCCACGCTCCGCCTCCCTTCCGGCCTTTCTTGCGGACCAATCTTCAGATTGGCCTGATCTGGATGACAGTATGAGTCATCCATTTTCGTTTTCAAGAGCCATTCCGAGGGCGATTGGGCCAGCCAATCTGGACCCGGGGGGCCTCAAGCGAGAAGGGGTCTGGTCTACACTCTACACTCTGCTACGAGCAGAGTGTAGAGTGTAGACCAGACCCCTCATGTCGGGCCCCTCCCGGCGGCTCCAGCGGGAGGGGCCCGGGGTGGTCGCCGAGCTACTTCGCCGGCGTGCCCTTCAGATGGGTCTCGAGGAAGCGAAGGGCGTGGCCGAGCATGAGGACCTGGTTGTCGCGCTTGCCGGCGCCGTGGCCTTCGTCGGCGTAGACGATCAGCTCCGTCGGCACCCCGGTCTTCTGCGCCGCCTCGTACATCTGGATCGCCTCGCCCACCGGGACGCGCGGGTCGGTCGCCCCCTGCTGGATCTGGAGCGGCGCCTTCAGCTTCGCGAGGTGCGTCGTCGCCGAGAGCTCGAGGAGCGCCTCCCGGTCCTTCTCGGGGTCGCCGTACTCGGTCGTTCGCAGGATGCGGCGGTAGGGGGCGGTGTTCTCGAGGAACGTGAGGAGGTTCGAGATGCCGACGATGGAGGCGCCCGCGTCGTAGGCCCCGGCGAACTTCGTCATCGCGACGAGCGTGGCGTAGCCGCCGTAGCTGCCGCCCGTCACGCCGACTCTCGGCTCCTTCCCGTTCGCGGCGAACGCCTTCCGGGCCCAGGTCGCGGCGTCCTCGATGTCGGTCCAGACGTCGAGGCGCTTCCGGCCGTTGTCGGCGTCGAGCCAGGTCCGCCCGTAGCCGTCGCTGCCGCGGACGTTCGGCTCGACGAAGACGAATCCGGCGTCGACGAAGGCCTGCGCCCAGGTCGAGAAGCCGGGCTGGGCCTGCCCCTCCGGTCCGCCGTGGAACTCGACGACGACCGGACAAGGGGCGGGGTCGCAGCTCTTCGGCCGCCGGACGAACGCCGGGATCTTCGTCCCGTCGCGGGCCGGGTAGTGCTCGAGCGACGCGGCCGAGAAAGCCGTCGTGTCGATCTCCGGGGCGCTCGGGACGACCCAGCGGGTGAGCGCGCCGCTCTGCCAGTCGTAGACGTACGAGGTGCGCGGCGCGGTGGCGGTCTCGACGCCGAACGTCGTGAAGCGCCCGTCGCGGGTCGAGGCGCCGGCGTACACGTGGTCCGCCCCCTCGGGGAGCTTCGGGAGGCGGACCGGCTGGAACGTCTTCGCGTCGAGGGCGAAGAGCTTCGTGTAGCCGGCTTCGTTGACCGTGTAGAGGACGCGCGTCTTCGCCTCGTCGAGGCTGAAGCCGGAGACGTCCCACGAGAGGTCGCCGGTCAGGGGCGTCAGCGCTCCCTTCTCCCAGCGGCAGAGCCGGCGGAACTCACCGAGCTTCGGCGTCAGGACGAGGAGCTGCCCCGGCGCGGCGCCGTAGACGGCCGTGTACTCCTCGGGCTTCTCGACGCCGAGGAGGGGCGTCAGCTTCCGGGTCGAGGGCGACCACTCCCAGTACTCCGACGTGAGCGAGCCGGTCCACTTCGCGAGGAGGAGCGTCCCGTCGGGGCGGTGGTCGGAGACGCTCCAGAGGCCGGGCTCGGTGACGAGGGCTTCCTTCTGCCGCGTCTCGACGTTCCAGCGGTAGACGGCGTAGGCGTCGGGCTTCACGTCGTTCGAGGCGAAGTAGACCCACTTGCCGTCGGCGCTGACGAACTGGTGGAACGTCTGGACTCCCGGGAGGTGCTGGATCGGGGCAGGCCGTCCGCCGGCGGCCGGCATCAGGTGGAGGCCGGGGTTCTCCTCTCCCTTCCGGTCGCGCTGAAGGACGAGCGTCTTCCCGTCGGGGAAGACGTCGACGATCGTCGTCCGATCCTCGCCGCCCGTGAGCTGGACGGGGAAGGTGTTCGGGCCGTCGAGTCGCCAGACCTGGGAGGTCCCGGTGACGGACCATCCGAAGAAGAGCTTCGAGCCGTCGGGCGAAACGATCCCCATCCCGGGTGCGCGGACGTCCATCATCGACTGGATCCGGCGGGCGAGGTCGGGCGGAAGCGGCTGCGGCGCGTACCGCGCGATCACCTCGGCGGGGACGCTGTCGGCGCCGTGGCCCTTGTAGGCGGTCTGCGGCTCGCCGAGGGCGGGGAGCGCGAGGAGCAACGCGGCGAGAGGGGAGAGACGGCGAGAGGCGGGCATCGATCCTCCTTCAGGTTCGTCCGGTGTGCACCCGAATGTTACGGGGAGGAGGGCCGCCGGGTTCCTGGAGGGAACCGCGAGGCCGGCGCCGGGCCGGAAAGTAGGAAGGCCCCGGGGCGCGAGCCGCGGGGCCTTCCGATCCAGGTGAGGAGGGGCCTACTTCGCGTCCGCGCCCTTCCCCTTCAGGTGCCTGTCGAACCACTGGATGGTGTGGCCCGTCTGCAGGACGCGGTTCTCGCGCTTCTGGGCGCCGTGTCCCTCGTCGGGGAAGATGATGAGGCCGGTCGGGACGCCCCGCTTCGTCGTCGCCTCGTACATCTGGATCGCCTCGCCCACCGGGACGCGCGGGTCGGTGGCGCCCTGGATGAGGAGGAGCGGGTCCTTCAGCTTGTCGATGTACGTCACGGCCGAGAGCTTCTCGAGAGCTTCCCGGTCCTTCTCGAGGTCGCCGTACTCGGAGGCGCGGAGGATGCGGCGATACGGGGCGGTGTTCTGGAGGAACGTGACGAGGCTCGAGATGCCGACGTTCGAGACGCCGGCGTCGTAGGCGCCCGCGAACTTCGTCATCGCGATGAGCGTGGCGTAGCCGCCGTAGCTGCCGCCCATGACGCCGACCTTCGGCGCCTGGCCGTTCGCCGCGAACGCCTTGCGCGCCCAGTGCGCCGCGTCCTCGATGTCGGTCAGGACGTCGAGCCGCTTCGGGCCGTTGTCGGCGTCGAGCCAGGTCTTGCCGTAGCCCTCGCTGCCGCGGACGTTCGGCTCGACGAGGATGTATCCCTCGTCGACCCAGAGCTGCGCGTTCGGGGAGAAGCCGGGGGTCGCCTGCCCCTCGGGGCCGCCGTGGAACAGGACGACGACCGGGCACGGCGCGGGGTCGCAGGCCTTCGGCTGGCGGACGAAGGCCGGGATCTTCGTCCCGTCGCGCGCCGGGTAGTGCTCGAGCGTAGCGACCGCGAACGACGTCGTGTCGACCTCGGGGGCGCTCGGGACGACCCACTGCACGAGCTTCTTCGCCTGCCAGTCGTAGACCCAGCTCTGGGAAGGCGCGGTCGGGGTGCCGACGGCGAACGCGGTGAAGCGTCCGTCCGGCGTGGACGAGCCGAAGTAGGTCTGGTCGGCGGCCGGGAGCTTCGGCATCTCGAGGGGCTTCCAGGTCTTCGCGTCGAGGCCGAAGACCTTCGAGTAGCCCCCCTCGTTCACCGTGTAGAGGATCCGCGTCTTCCCGTCGTCCATCCCGGCGCGGTCCACGTCCCACTTCAGCTCGGGGGTGATCGGGGTCCACTTGCCCGCCTCGAGGAGGTAGCCACGCTGGAACTCGCCGAACTCGGGCGTCACGACGACGAGCTGGCCCTCCCTGGGGCCGTACTGGGCGGTGTACCGGCCGGGCTTCTCGGTCCCGAGCATCGGGGCCTTCGCCTTCTTCGCCGGGTCCCACTCCCAGTACTCGAAGGTCATGGAGCCGGTCGCCTTCACGAGGAGGATCCGCCCGTCGGGCTTGTGGTCGGCGACGAACCAGAGACCCGGCTCGTCGAAAACGGTCTCTTTCTTCCCGGTGGAGAGCTCGTAGCGGTAGATGGCGTACGAGTTCGGCTTCACGTCGTTCGACCGGAAGTAGAGCCACTTCCCGTCCTCGCTGACGAACGCGAAGGAGGTCTGGACCTTCGGGAGGTGCTGGACGACCCTCATCGGACCGCCGTCCGCCGCCATCAGGTAGAGGCCGGGGTTCTCTTCGCCCTTCCTGTCGCGCGAGAGGATCAGCGTCTTCCCGTCGGGGGTGATGTCGGCGAGCGAGGTGCGGTCCTCGCCTCCCGTCATCTGGATCGGGAAGGTGTTCGGGCCGTCGAGGCGCCAGACCTGGGCGGTCCCGGTCACGGCCCAGCCGAAGTAGAGGCGCTTTCCGTCGGGCGAGAGCCGACCCCCGCCCGGCGCGCGGACGTCCATCAGGTTCTGGATCTTCCGGGAGAGCTCGGACGGGAGCGGGGGAGCGACGTACTTCGCGAGGACCTCGGGCGGGACGCTGTCTGCGCCGTGTCCCTGGTAGGCCGTCTGCTGGGCGGCGGCCGGGGCCGCGAGAAGGGCGAGCGCGGCTGCGAAGGCCGCGATCCGTCGGGTTCGATTCATCGATCCTCCTGTCGTCTGGGACTGCCGCGCCAGAGGCGGAACAAACCTCTCACCGGGTCCGTCTTCTCGAAGATACGTGCGTGCCGCCGGATTGTTGACGGCGCCGCGTGGATTCAGGCCTTCGGCTCCCACGTCTCCGGGACCTTCACGAGGATCGCCTCGCCCCGGGCGCAGACGACGCCCTTCGAGGAGAGCGTCGTCGCGACGACGACCTTCCTCTCCTTCACCTCGACGATCGTCGAGCGGAGCTCGACGGGGGCGTCGATCGGGGTCGGCTTCAGGTACTCGACCTTCAGCGTCCCGGTGAGGAAACGCGGGTAAGGGCCGACGGCCGGGTCGCCTCCGGCCGCCCGGTGCGCGGCCGCGGCGGCGCTTCCGGTGGAGTGGCAGTCGATGACGGAGGCGATGAAGCCGCCGTAGACGAAGCCCGGGACGGAGGTGTGGTGCGGCCGCGGGACGATCGTCGCGACGGTCTCGTCGCCGTCCCAGAAGCTGCGGATCTTCAGGCCGTGCTCGTTGAGCCGGCCGCAGCCGTAGCAGAGAGCCCAGTGGTCGGGGTAGAGGTCCTGGAAGGCGGGGGTCCCGGTCACGGCTCGCTCCGCAGGGCGCGGGTGGCGCGCGCGAGCGCGGCCCCGAGCTCCAGGAGGGACTTCCTTCGGGCCGGGTCCAGGAGGCTCCCCTCGGCGTCGAACGCCTCGGCGGCCTTCGGGAGCGCGACCTGGTCGGGGAGGAGGACGACGCCGAGATTCCCGAGGACGACGCGGACGGACGCGAGCCCGCGGATGCCGCCGAGGGCGCCCGTCGAGGCGGCGCAGAGGGCGGCGACCTTGCCCTTGAAGCACGCGAGCGGCTTCTCCCCCGGAGCGGGGCGGGAGACCCAGTCGAAGACGTTCTTCAGCGTTCCGCTGATCGCCGAGTTGTATTCCGGGCTCGCGACGAGGAGCCCTTCGGCCGCGCGAAAGCGCTCCTTCAGGGCGAGCGCGGCCTCCGGGAGCCCCGAGGCGGACTCCAGGTCGGCGTCGTAGACGGGGAGCGGAAAGTCCCGCAGGTCGATCCCCGTCACGTCGGCTCCCGCGGCGCGGGCGCCGTCGGCCGCCACCGCGAGGACGCGCCTGTTGTACGAGCCGGCGCGCAGGCTTCCGGCGAGGGCGAGGATCCGCGGGGCGTCGCTCATCAGTCTCTCCCGACGGCGCGGATGATACGGGGCTCCCTCGCTCAGCTGCGACTTCGGGTGCGCTCGCGCGAGCGGGGCGAAGGGCGCGGTGAGGGACGGGAGCCGGGGCGGGACGGAGGTCGGGACGGCGGGGCCTTCTCGCGGGCCGGTCCGCTCTCGCTCGGACGCGAGAAGCCGCGGCGGCGGAGGAGGTCCCACGTCCGCTCCTCCAGGAGCGCCTGCGGGACCGGCTCGGGGAGGAGGTCCGCCGCGCCGGACTGGAGGGCGAACGCGTGCTGGGCGCGGTCGGGGCCCGGGGCGAGCAGGAGGACCGGGAGGTGGGCGGCGCGCGGGATCGACTTCAGGATCCGCGCGACGTCGAACCCGTCCATGCCGGGGAGTTGCGTGCTCATCAGGACGAGGTCGACCTGGCGGGAGAGGGCGGTCTCGAGGGCCTCCTCGGCGCTCCGGACCTCGAGCGTCCGGCAGCCGGTCATGCAGAGCGTCGTGGCGAGCTTCAGGAGGCCGCGCACGTCTTCCTCGACGACGAGGACGACCGGCGGCCGGCGCCGTGTCCGCGTCGAGACGAGCGTCTTGGGCGCGTCGCCGCGCGAGGCGGGCCGCACCTCGCGCGGCAGGATGATCGAGTCGATCGCGACCTCCACCTCGCGGAGGAACGCCTCCGCCTCCGGCAGGAGGCGCTCCTCGGGGAGCGGCGAGGCCGGGCCGGTGTCGCAGAGAGATAGTGCGTCGTCCAGCTCCTGGGCCGATCGGAAGCGGTCCTCCCGCTTCTTCGCCAGGATCCGCATCAGGACGGCGAAGAGGTCCGGCGGCAAGCCGGGGGCGAAGTCTCTCAGGTCCGGCAGCGGCTCGTGGACGTGCTTCATCGCCGTCGCGACCGGGGAGTCGCCGGCGAACGGGAGCCGGCCGGAGAGCATCTCCCAGGCGATGACGCCGATGGAGTAGAGGTCGGCCCGCTCGTCGAGGGGATCGCCGAGCGCCTGCTCGGGGGACATGTACTCCGGGGTCCCGAGGAGGACCGAGGCGAGCGTGAGTCCCGGGTCGAAGGAGCCGCGGGCGAGGCCGAAGTCGAGGATGACGGCGGCGCCGTGCCGGTCGACGAGGACGTTCTGCGACTTCAGGTCGCGGTGGAGGATGCCGAGGCGGTGGATCGCGGCGACGCCGCGCGCGATCTGCCGAACGATCGGGACCGCCTCGGCCGCGGAGAACCGCTGCCGGGTCCCGATCAGCGTCCAGAGGTCCTCGCCCTCGATCAGCTCCATCGTGATGAACGGGTAGTCGCCGGCGATCCCGTAGTCGAACATCCGGGCGACGTTCGGGTGCTTGATCTTCCGGTTGAGCGCGACCTCGCGCTTGAACCGGGCGAGGAGCGCGTTTTCGTCGCGCGCCAGGTTCGGGGAGAGGACCTTGATCGCGACGCTTTCCCCGAGCTCGCGGTCGAGGGCCCGGAAGACGACCCCGATCCCTCCACGACCGAGCGTCCCCTCCCACTCGTAGCGGGGGAGGAGCTCGAAGAACCGGCGCCGGAACGACTCGAGCTTCAACGCGGGCCCGCCGCGGCGTCAGCGCGCGGCCGCGGACGGCGCGCGGCCGTCGAGGAGGAAGACCTCTCCCCGTGTCTCGGCCTGCTCGTAGAGGATCCGGTCGCCTTTCGGCGACCAGGAGGGGTAGCGGATGTAGACGTCGAGCCGGAGGTTCTCCGTGAGCCGCCTCTCCTCTCGCGTCGTCCGGTCGATCCACCAGAGGTTCCAGGTGTCGTCGCGGTAGCCGGCGAAGGCGATCCGGCGGCCGTCCGGCGAGTAGCTGAACGCCCAGGAGAGCCCCCGTTTCTGGGTCAGGAGCTCGGGGGTTCCGCCCGCTGAGGGGATGACGCCGATGAAGATGTCGTCTCCGCGCCGGACCTCGAGGGCGAGCTCGCGGCCGTCCGGGGACCAGCACGGGTAGCCGACGAACTCGCGGTCGAAGGTCAGCTGCTGCGACGTCCGCGTCGCGAGGTCGACGACCCAGGTGTTGAGCGTGATGCTGTCCCGGCGGGACCCACCCGAACGCGACGGTGCTCCCGTCCGGGGAGAAGACGGGCCACGTCGCCCGGCCGTCGCCTCCTGTGAGGGGCGCGGGAGGCCCGGCGGCGAGCGAGGTCGAGGGATCGAGCGGAAGGCTCCAGATGGCCGCGGTCGTCGTCAGCTCGCTCCAGGCCACCCGGGAGCCGTCCGCGGAGAAGCTGGGGCTGTGCGGGACGGCCGATCCTGGAGGCGTCATCGCCTCGGCGGGGCCGACGGCGGTCCGCCCCTTCTCGTCGAGGGGGATCCGGTGTACCGCGTAGCTCGACGCTTCTCCCTGGCCTCCGAACCAGAGGGCCCTCGTTCCGCTCGGGACGCAGACTCCGTAGATCCGCGCTCCGGCGTGGAGCCGCACGAGGTCGCTGCCGTCGGGCTTCACCGACCATATCTCCGCCTGCGTGAGGCGCGGCTCGGACGTGACGAAGTAGATGCGGTCGCCGTCGGGCGACCAGGCGGGCGCGCCGTGGCCGCCGACCGGGCTCCCCGGGTTCGTCACGGCGAGCGCCGCCCCCCCGGCCGAGTCGACGACCCAGATCGTCGACGGAGCGAGCCCGGGCGCCGCGGTCGCCGCGACGTCGGTGAGAGGCGTCGACTGGAACGCGACGCGCCGGCCGTCGGGGGAGAAGGAGGGGCGGGAGCCGAAGCTCGCGAGGAGGCGCGCGGAGCCTCCGGTGGCCGGCACGACCCAGATCCCCCCGCGGTCCTTCGAATGGAAGGCCAGGAGGCGGCCGTCGGGCGACCAGGCGGGCTGCACGTTGTTCTTGCCGTCGCGCGTGAGGGGGCGTCCCGGCCCGCCGGAGAGCGAGCGGACGTGAATCTCGAGCTTCCCGTTCGTCATCACCGACGAGGCGAGCTCGTCGCCCCCGGGCGAGAGCGCCGGGAAGAGCTCGAGCGCGCTGGCTCCGCCGAGCGGCTTCGGGGTGCCGGAGGGGAGCGGGGCCTGCGTCGAGTTACCGCCGCCGCAGCCGGCGAACGCGACGACGAGGGCGGCGAGGACGGCCCGAAGGTGCGACGTCGCCCCGCGCGGGAGAGCGGCTCGGTCTTTCATCGGGATCTCCGCAGCGCCGATCTTAGCCCGTCGCGTCGGCGGCCGGACGGCAGAACGGACGCGAGCCGCCTCCTTCGAACGGGCGGCCGGATGGTCCGGGCGTCCGCCCGCCCGACGCTCCGATCCCGGAAGGCCCCGCGGGGCTACGATGGACGGTCGGGCGGGGCCCCGTGTCCCGAGCCGTCGCGGCGATGGTCCGGCCCTTGCGTTCCCCGAAGCTCTGCGGGGCGAGGCCGGGAGCGGCCGGGGAGCGCCGACTGAGGAGAGCGATGACGGAGACGGGCGAGCCGGGGGGCGGGTGGCGAATCCTCACGATGGGTCTCGAGCGCCGGACGGCGCGCGCTCTCGCGCGTTCGCTGGAGCCGGCTCCGGCCGTCGTCGACGTCGGCCCCTGGAGCGAGGCCGAGCTCGAGGCGTGTCCGTGCGGGCCGGGGGACGTGATCGTCGCCGGGGACGACGGGAGCGGCGCGTTCGCGGAGAGGGTCCGGTCGTTCCGGGCGGGTCACCCGGAAGTGCCGGCCCTCGTCCTCCTTCCGCGGGGCCGATCGGGCCGGGTCGCCGAGATGCTCCGGGCGGGCTTCCAGGAGACGTTCCCGGGGGCCGCGGGATTCCGCGGGGCGCTGGAGAGGGCCCGCGCGCGGAGGGACGCCCTCGTTCCGCAGCACGGCGACGCCGCGACGAGCATTTCGTCGGAGGGGAGCGAGACGCCGCTGGAGACGGTCGTTCCGAACGTGTTCGACTGGATCTACGTCGTCGGGGTCGCCGAGGACGGCGCGATGGGATTCGAGACCGTGAACCCGCCGCTCAATGCCGGGGCGGGCTTCCTCAGCCCTTCCTTCGCGGGCCGTCCGGTCCGGGAGTGCCTCGGCGAGCACGCCTTCGCCCGGTTCCTCCCGCACCTGGAACGTGTCCTCGAGGAGGGGCTTCCGCTCCCGTTCGAGGAGGAGCACACGGTCGACGGGAAGACGCGCGCGTTCCAGACGATCCTCACTCCCGTCCGGAACAAGTGGGGGCGGATCCACCGGATCGCCGGGATCTCGCGCGACGTGACCGCCCTCCAGGAGGCGCTCTCGGCGCTCCGCGCGAGCGAGGAGCGCCTGAACCACGCTCTCGAGGGGACGCAGCAGGGGCTCTGGGACTGGGACCTCGGCGCGGGCAAGGTCTACCGGAGCCCGCGCTGGTTCGAGATGCTCGGCCTCCCGCCCGGAGGGATCGAGGACACGTTCGACGCCGGGCTCCGGCGGATACACCCCGACGACCGGAGGCAGATCGAGGCCGCGATGAGCGCGCACCTCGAGGGGCGCGTCCCGAGATTCGAGGCGGAGTACCGGCTGAAGACGCGGAGCGGCGAGTGGATCTGGGTCTTCGACGCGGGGAAGGTCGTCGCCTGGGACGGCGATCGCCCCGCGCGCGTCGCCGGGATGTGCACGGACATCACCGAGCGGCGGCGCGCCGAGGAGGCCCTTCGCGCGCTCGTCGGCGGCGTCGTCCACGAGATCCGGAACCCGGTCTACGGGATCCTGATCAACCTCGACGCCCTCGAGGCGACGTTCGGCGAGGACCCTCGCTACGTCCCGTTCGTCTCCGCGCTCCGCGAGAGCGCCGAGCGGATCGCGAGCCTCGTGAACGACCTGCGCGACTACGGCGAGCCCCGGACGCTGAACCCCGAGCCCCATCTCGTCCGGAGCCTCGTCGAGAGCGCCGTCCACTCGTGCGAGAAGCTCGCCGCGGACCGCTCGTGCGCCGTCGTCGTCGACCTGGAGGAGCCCTCGCTCCTCCTCCCGCTGAACGGCCGCCGGATGCACCAGGTCTTCCGGAACCTCCTGGAGAACGCCCTCCTCCACTCCCCGGAGGGGGCGACCGTCCGCGTCGCTTCCCGGCGGACGTTCTCGGACGGCTTCTACTGGTGGACCTTCAGCGTGGAGGACTCGGGGGGCGGCTTCGACGCCGAGACGCTCTCGAGGGCGTTCGAGCCCTTCTTCACGCGGCGCCGCGGAGGGACGGGCCTCGGCCTCTCCATCGTCAAACGGGTCGTCGAGGAGCACGGCGGCGTCGCCTCGGCGTCGAACCGCCCGGAGGGCGGGGCCTGCGTGTCGGTCCGCCTCCCGGCCCCGCATCAGCCGCTCCACGCGGCGGGAGGCGTCCGTGCCTGAGCCCAGGGTCCTGCTGATCGAGGACGACCCCGCCGTCCGCCACGGGATGGCCGCCTTCCTCCGCGCGAACGGCCTCGACGTCGACGAGGCCGACAGCTGCCAGAAGGCGATGGAGCGCTTCCGGGCCGT
>JADHEF010001131.1_pt1 | contig 19123 bp, 16 predicted proteins | sample 8952391 | NCBI WGS metagenome assembly JADHEF01 (sample SAMN16124439, study PRJNA663245) | bioreactor sludge metagenome | isolation source: sludge (nitrite) | place: India:Bengaluru | collected 2019-02-28
GTCCGGCGGCGGCACATGCTCTGTTCCTGACATTAAAGGGCCGATTCCTTTGCGGAAAACCGCTTCCCCTCCAATGGAGATTGTATCAAGCGTTGCGCCGTGGAACGAGTCCCACATCGAAATCGTCTTGTATTTGCCTGTGACAATCCTGGCCAGCTTTATCGCAATGGAATTAGCTTCCGCGCCGCCGGGAGCGAAAAGCATTTTATTGAGATTACCCGGTGTAATTGATGCCAGTTTCTTCGCGAAATCAACCACGATCCTGTTCGTATAGCGCCTGGGACAGAAAGGAAGCTCATCAAGCTGTTTTTTTACAGCGTCAATTACTTCCTGGTTGCCGAACCCCACCTGATGAACATTGTTTCCGTGAAAGTCCAGATACCTTCTCCCCTGTATGTCCTCAATCCATGCGCCTTTTGCTGATTTAAGGGCATTGAGGCAGGGGGAGGAAAGTGACTGCTTCAGAAAATACCTGCTGTCTTCCTCCAGTAATTCTGCTGTTTCCTGACTGATATTCTCAGCCTGCCATTTTTTCCTTTGTTCAGATATATTTACATCGCCTTCAAGTTTGAGCTGGCTGTCAAGATTCTCAGACATAGATTCCCCCGGTGACCTGAATTCTTTTTATGCTTCAATGATAAAACGTAAATAATATTTAGTCAATAAATGTATATACATTAATAACTCAACTTTTTAAGGAAGCGGATAACTTTTTAATCTTATGATATGGTATCTGCCAGGGAAATAGATTTCAAAAAACTGTTGACAAAAGAAAAAATAGGATGGATAATTTTCTTAACAGTAAATTAACAAAATTTTAACACGAATAAAGGAGAGAAGTATGAAGAGATTTTTTCTTTGTCTACTGATTGTTGCTTTATTCACTTCAGTTTTTGCTTTCGCAGCAGGACAAGGTGAATCAGGTGGGAAAAAATACTCAGCTATCATGGGAAGTTCAAGCCTTGGAGGATCATGGTATCCGATGGCTAGTAGGATGGCTGGAGTTGCAATGAAATATGGTGATATAGTTGTAACAGTTCAGTCATCAGGTGGTGGAACTGAGAATGTAAGACTTATGAAGCAGGGACAGTATGACATGGGTCTTTGCGAACCGAATGCTGCAAACTATGCATACCAGGGAATCAAAATGTTCGAGAAAGAAGGAAAATTTGATAACCTCAGGTACGTAATGGGTCTTTATCCACTTCCTTTGACAGCAGTTGTTCATAAAGATGGCCCCATAATGAGCCTTGGCGATTTTGACAAATCAAAATCAGGAAAAAGCTACGGCTTTTCACCTGGAAGCCCAGGATCTGGCGATGAAGTAAGCTGGCTTGAAGTTTTTGAAGCATACGGCGTTAAAAAAGAGGATATGAACTGGAAACCACTTTCACATAATGAAAGAGTTATGGCTTTCAAAGACAGAATTCTTGAATGCGTAGCTTTCGAGACAGCTCAGCCTGCTGGCGCTATCATCGAACTTTCTGCTCAGAACCCGATCAGAATTATTGAAATCAAGGGCGCTGAAAGAGACAAGATTCTCAAAGCTCTTCCTTTCTATGGAAAATACACACTTCCTGCCAAAATGTACAATGGTCAGGACACAGCTGTTGAAACAATCTTCCTTGGCGGATTCTGTCTTGCTAATGCAGATGTTCCGGAAGATTTTATTTACAAATATCTTACTGCTATATATGGCCCCGGACTTGCTGAAGTTCAGAGTGTATTCCCTGTAGCAAAAGAAGTTAATCTTAAAACAGCTATTCTTGGAAACGAGAACGGAACAATTCCTTTCCATCCAGGTGCTGAGAAATTTTACAAGGAAAAAGGAATTCTTAAATAATCTGAATATTTCATGATTTGATTAAGAACAGACTTTTATCAGGCTGCTTCGGATTTCCGGGGCAGCCTTTTTTATCTCCTGATATTATCATCATTTACATGTAATTACATTACAGGGGAGAGTATCCTGATCGCCGAGTTCCTGAATTTCCTGAAAATACCTGTTTTATCAAGGTATTCTCTTGTTACAGTCTCTGAAAACTCAAGGTCCCTGTAGAAACTCACAATCATTTCTCCTGCAATTTCGCTGTCATAGATAAGGGCGTTTATTTCATAATTGATATGAAAGCTTCGCATATCAAGATTACAGCTCCCTATTGAGACCATGTTCCCGTCAACAATAACAATCTTGGAATGCATAAATCCTTTTTTATACAGAAAAATATTCACCCCGGCATTAAGCAGCGGTTCGTAATAGGTATGGGCTGCCCAGAATGGTATCAGTTTGTCAGGGATTCCTGTCATCAGAATGTTTACGCTTATCCCGCTGAGCGCTGCGGTTTCAAGCGCAGTCATTATGCTCTGATCCGGGATAAAATAGGGAGTCTGGATATAAATTTCCTTATTGGCGTTTGTTATCATCATAAAATACATCTGCTGAATTGAGTCCCATTTCGAATCAGCGCCGCTTGTTGCAACCTGAACAGGCATTTCAGCCGCTGTGATTGCATTCTCGGGAAAGTATTTTCTGTCTATAAGCAGCTTGTCACCGCTGTTATACCAGTCAACCAGGAATACTGTCTGAAAAATGCTTACGCTTTCTCCTGTCAGCCTGATCTGCGTGTCTTTCCAGCTTTCAAATCTGCTCCCGCCTGTTATATATTCATCACCTACATTCATTCCGCCTGTATAGGCAATCTCCCCGTCAATTACTGCTATTTTGCGGTGATTACAATAGTTTATTTTCAATATTGCGAGCGGTGCTGCGAGGTCGAGGTAGTATTTGTATTTTATACCTGCTTTTCTCAGTTCTCTTTTATATCGATATGAAATTCTGCCGAACGATCCGACGCCGTCAAACAAAAGCCTTATTTCAACCCCTTCAGATGCTTTCCTGATAAGGATGTCCTTGAGCTTCTGCCCGATCCTGTCAGATGTCCAGATGAAGAATTCAAGATGTATTGATGTTTTTGCATTATTGAGGTCGCTGAACAGGGCTGTGAAGAACTCTTCACCTGTATTATAAATACTGCAGTTGTTTTTCAGTGTGAGAATGGAGCTGTTTGAATTGAGCAGAAGATTCATGAGTTTATATTTATCGTTCTCGCTTTCATCTGCTGTTACCCGTTTATTGAGGAAATGTTTCTGGTTTTTCAATATGTTTTCAAGGTTTTTTGTAAAAATAGTGTCAGGGCTTTGTTTTGTGAGTTTTGTCTTTTTCCAGTTGACTCCAAACATGATAAATGTCATCAGCCCCAGGACAGGGAAAAAAATTATAAGCATTATCCATGAAATGGAAACTTCAGGCGGCCTGTTGTCAAGTATGATTATAAAAACCGCAATAATTGCATTAATCCAGAAGATATAGTTCATTATCTGAGAGATATTCATGATTTTACCTGCAGGAATAAACAAAATATACTACAAAACAGCCGGTATTCAAGCATATTTTTTTATTTCAATATTTACAAAAATGGTAAAAACTGATATTTTTCTACGAACTGTTTTCTGGCTTTAACGGAGCAGGTTCTTGTAGTTAAATTGCAAACAAATATATATAAATATATAAAGGCAGGAGAAAAATGGCTCGTAGATGTGATATATGCGGAAAAGGGGTTATGACTGGAAATAATGTCAGCCACGCTCACAATAAAACAAAAAGAATTTGGAGACCCAATCTGAAAAAAATCAGGGGCATAATTGACGGCAGAATACAATCGATTAAAATCTGTTCATCCTGTCTAAAGAAAGGTAAAGTAACAAAAGCCTGAAGCGCGGTTTTTAACTTTGTGCAGGAAAATTGGCTTACTTGATATCTGAAAAGCTGCTTTTATAGGCAGCTTTTTTTTATTAATGGCATTTTATGACAATTGATTTTTCACCGCTTTCCCGCCCCTTGAAGTGAAAAAAAACAACAATAACACTAAAAACTGATTTTAAGGCCGTCATAGGCTGGTTTTACATGAGGCGGGAGCTGTTTTTCAAGCGCATCATGCTCTATATTGTGGCACATATGCGTAAGATATGCTTTTCTGCATCCGGATTTCTCGATTACTGTCAGCGCCTCATCCACGGAAAAATGGGTAGGGTGGGGTTTATATCTGAGCGAGCCGAGTATCAGAGTCTCAATACCCGCCAGTGCCTCCATTGAATCCTGCGGTATAAAACTGCAGTCAGTAATATACGCAAGATTTCCTATCCTGTATCCCAGGATATCAAGTGAGCCGTGCCTGACCGCGATCGGTTTTATCTGAAGACAATCAGCCTGGCTTGACTTATACTCAAAAACATTATTCCCTGGGATTTCCGTGAAAATCAGTCTCGGCTTTCCGCCGCCCTGCTGGGATTCTCCGGTTATATAGCTGAATCTTTTTTTTATGTCCCGGATTGTCTCTGAGTTTCCATAAACAGGTATTGCCCTTTCTTTGGAAAGCGGCCTTAAGTCATCCATTCCGTGGATGTGGTCTGCGTGGGAATGAGTCAAAAGAACAAAATCTATCTTCATTATCACTTCCCTGACAGCCTGAAGCCTGAATTCGGTTGCGGTATCAATAAGAAGGGAGATATTGCCAGCCTCAATCCATACTGAAGCCCTTGTTCTCTTGTTTTTTTCGTTTACGGATCTGCATACATCGCAGGTACAGCCGATTACTGGTATGCCGTGTGAGGTCCCTGTTCCGAGAAATGTGAGTTGCATGGGTTTTTATAACAGAAAAAACTGTTTTTTGCACCTGATTTTATATGGAATAAAGCCCTTTCCATAAATATTTTCCGGTTTTGACAAGCTTTGCCTTTCTGAGGAGAAGAAGAGCTTCCTGTATCTCTTCAGGCTGCCAGCCGGAAAGGGCGCGGTAGCTTTCCGACATTCTGTAGAGCAGGTGCTTTCCCTGATTGCTTCCCATTCCTGAAAGTATTTCTGCGATATCTGACTCCTTTAAGGCCCTCATGTTGTTCTTTATAAGGGTGATGATCTCTTTTTTCCCATACGGGTCTTTCTGTTCTGTTTTTGCGCAGATATCGCATCCGCTGCATACAGGTGTTTCCTCTGAAAAAAGGGAAAGGAGCTTGTCCCTCCTGCAGATGAGTGTGTTTTCTGCATAATCTGTCATCTGCTTTGCCCTGTCTGCATGCAAATCTCTTCCTGTCTCCGCTTCCTGCCGGCGTGGACGTGCGGATGGATTATCTGATTTTCCATAGTAATGAAGGAGAACTGCCTCTGATTTATGCCCGTCCCGACCGGCACGCCCAGATTCCTGAAGGTATGCCTCAACTGACTGGGGAGGCCCCCTGTGTATTACGGTCCTGATGTCAGGCTTGTCAATTCCCAACCCATAGGCGCAGGTTGCGACCAGTATCCCTGTTTTAGAGGCGAAAAACCATTTCTCAACCGCCTCCTTTTCCTCCTTCTCAAGCCCCGCGTGATAGAAAAAAATCTCTTCATTCCCGAGTGCACCCCTGAGTTTTCTGGCTGTTATCTCGGTATCTGCCCTGCTTGAACAGAATATAAGAAGAGGTTTTTCAGCCTTTTCCGAAATGACAGCAGTATCCCTGTCCATGCAGATTGTGGGGATTACCCTGTAGAAGATATTTTCCCTGTCCGGGTTCCCCGCGATTATGTTTACCTGGTTATCAGCGAAAATAAGTTTCCGGATTTTTTCAAATATGAGTGGAGTGGCTGTAGCTGTAAACGCTGTTGTGCATTCCGGCTTGATAATATCTATTATCTCTCCGGTTTTTATGAGCGCAGCCCGGAATGTTTCACCCCACTCAGGAACAGTATGCGCTTCGTCAACAACAAGATGGCTGATTAATGTGTTTCCGTTTTTATCAGGCATGAAAAAGGAGGATGCTGCCGGGTAGAGCGACTCAGGGTTTGTGAGAAGTATCCTGCTTTTCCCTGACCGGATATCATTTATAGACTTTTCCTTTTCTTCCTTTCCCTGACTGCCTGTGAGAATTGATACAGGAATGCCGGAATTCCTTATTCTTCTGGCCTGGTCCTGCACAAGGCTTAAAAGAGGGGAAAGTACCACGGTTGGTTTTTCAAGTATGACAGACGGGAGCATGTAGCAGAGGGACTTGCCGTATCCTGTTGGCAGGATGACAATCTGTCTGGGGAGAGCCTCGCTCTCTTTTCCTGCCGCTGAGAGAATGTTTGAAATTACAAGCCTCTGGTATGGATAAAGATATTTTATGCCGAAAAAATCAGATGCCATCTGGTTAAGATAATCAGTCTCCGTTTCCACGTCATGGTTAACAAGTTATTACAGGATGGCGCTTCAATGATTTTACGCGTTTTCTTATCTCTTAAAGGCTTTTCATTTCAGCAGTTTCAGTTTCCGGTCTGCGGTTTTTGTATTCTTCAAGCCTGCTGCTTATTGTCCCTGCTTTATTTATGAGCTCTTTTCTGACTTTTCTTAGATACGAAATTTCTGCCTCAAGCCCGGTTATGTCAAAGAAAATTTCCGGAGAAGAGTAATACTCAGTCTCTGCTTCAAATTTCTTCTCTTCAATAAGAAGCTCTGTCATGTCAGCAAGGGGGAGCGTATCTCTGGCTGCCTGGATAAGGAGGTGTTTTACTGACGAGAGAATGACGCAGAAGCTGCCTTCTGTCATCCCGCGTTCCTGCGGGGTATTTACCATTATTCTCCGGGTTATAATATTACCGCATTTCTCCGCTGCCTTAATTACTGATATCTTCTTCAGGGCTTCCTGAAAATCGCTCTCTTCGCTGTAAGCGGTAAGAAACTTCACTCCGGATTCAGAAAAATAGCGCTGTATAATTGATAATGCCTCGCTGGTTTCAATTTTTACACCTGAGGCTGCCTCCGCTTCCGCGACCGATTTTCTCAGTATTGATGGCGTGAATATTTCTTCAGTGAGAAGAGGGATGGAATCGGCAGGCAGTCCCGGCTGGGAGAGGAATACTGCGCAGGATGAAATAAAGGAAACTGATAACGGAATGAAAAGAATTGAGAGGAAAAGGGCTGTCTTCCTGGTTAGTTTTAGGCCTTTTATCCTAAAAAAAATGCTCAAAAGTAATACCTTCCCCGTTTTCAATCCTTTTTCGCACAGTCTTTCCCCTGATAACTGCTGCGAATTCAGGTCCCAGCCCGGGCCTGAGGTTTTTTTCGCTCCTGAGAAGGGCGAAATCCTTTTCGTCAAGAACATCGCCCGGCAGGATCTCCCTGAGGGCAAGAATTGACCTGTTTGTTGTTCCGTAGTTTCCCTTTTCGGAAGTGGCAAGCTTTTTTATCCCGTCTCCCAAAACTGCATTGACACGTTCCTTTCCGAACCGCGATCTCAGTGAACCAAGCGCATCATGGTTTACCATACCATTAGCTGGTAAACTGATTTCCCCTTTCCCGCTTTTTTCCTGCAGCATCGACCTTATCTCTTCTGTCATTTTTCTGAAAGCATCAGGGTTAAGCGCGATAAGGTCATCAAGTCCCCCTCCTGCGTTGTCAAGTGTGATATGCTTTTCAAGCACCGGGGCGCCAAGCGCGGCTGAGACGAGAGGGACAATAAGGGGGTCTTTTGAATGGTCTGATACTCCTGTCCTGAAACCGAACGCAGCAGAAAGTGTTTTCAGGAGCAAGAGATTATATTCCTCTTCCGGTGCAGGGTATGACGTTATACAGTGAAGGAATGTTATGTCCCGCCCTGTTATTTCAACTGCTTTTTCTATATCCTTAAGTTTTGATACACCGCCTGAGATAATCAGCGGTATACCGTAACCTGCCACTTCCTCAAGCAGCGGATAATGATTAAGTTCGGGAGATGCGATTTTCATCAGAGAAACCCCGATGTTTTTCAATATTCGCGCGCTTTTTATTCCAAAAGGCGTTGCTAAAAATGTAAGACCGCATTTTTCAGCTTCCTGCTTCAGCGAGAGATAAAAATCCTGACTTCTCTCAAGCAGCCTGAACTCCTCATAAAGGCTTATTTTACCACCGGGAAGGCTTATTTTACCTGAACGGGGGTGGATAATCTCATCTGCGAAGACAACCTGAAACTTTATACAGTCCGCGCCGGAAGAGGCAGCCTTTTCTATCAGCCTGAACCCTTTGTCAATTGAACCCAGATGTGATGTGCCTGCTTCTGCGATTATAAACATGATTATTTACCCCCGGAATATTGATTTTCACTGTATATTAATTTCACGTTATATTATACATTATCAAAAAATAACTCGACAAGAATACCTTGTTGTTATAATATTTAGTTGAGAGGTATTTATGCAGTATTTAACATGCGATATGTGCAAAAAAATGATTACTGATCCGGTCAGAGACGAAAACTATTATACACTCAGGAATAGACATATGTGCAAAAAATGCAAGATATCAATAGAACGGGAGATGCAGGACAAATTTGAGGCTGAGAATAAGCCTTATGAGTTCCTTGAGAAAAAGGATGAATTCTGCGCGGCTGTTGAGAAAAAATGCTCAAAATAGAAAGATGATACTTCTTCATATATGCTGCGCCCCTTGCGGTTCGGCATCAGTAGAAAGGTTACTTCTTGAAAACCGGGAAGTAACCCTTTTTTTTTCAAATTCCAATATCTTCCCTGAGGAGGAATTTCAGAAAAGGCTTTATTATGCTGAAAAGCTTGCCTCGCATTATGGCATAAGACTGGTCAGGGACAACTATGAGCATGAAAGATGGCTTTCCGCTGTTAAGGGCCTTGAGAATGAGCCGGAAAAGGGAATGCGGTGCAGCGCTTGTTTCAGGTTCAGCCTTGAGAACACAGCCCGGAAGGCCTACGAACTGGGTATCGGGGAATTTACAACAACACTTACAATCAGCCCGCATAAAGACTCAAAACAGGTATTTGATGCAGGAAAAGGCATGGAAGGCTTTTCAGAACATGATTTCAAGAAAAGGGATGGATTCAGGCGCAGCCTCGAACTTTCAAAGGAGCTTGGGCTCTACAGACAGGAATACTGCGGGTGCGAATTCAGCCTAAATGTCCTGACCTTGCGGGAAAGCCCCGGGGTGTGATCGATTTGCTGCTTCAGATGGAGGGCCCGGCCTTGTCAGAGTATGGCAGGCATGGTTTCAAGCCCCTGAATAATGTTTACCGGAAGAGTGTCTGTCTCAACCGCTATCTCAAGGATTGTCCTGTCAAGGTTTTTATAAAATTCTACCAGGGGCAGGGTTTCCTTCCTGAAAATATCGAGTTTTCTCTTTATCTCCTCAGTTGAGTCATCTTTCCGTCCTGTCCTGTCGCCTCCGGAGTTGTTTTTTATCCTCTCGAAAATAACATCAGCAGGCGCTGTAAAAACCATTACCAGCATCACATTGACAGTTTTTGCCAGCTTCTCAGCCTGGGCAGTGTGACGCGGAAGACCGTTAAGTATGATAATGTCTGAGGATGGGTTTATGTTCTTTTCCCTGATGAAGGCTGAGAGGATTTTTTCAGCGATAGGGAAATCCCTGTCCTGTAAAAGTGCGTTTGATTCAAGCACAGACCTTATTGTTTCAAGCTCTGTATGTGTGAGTCCTTCCGCTGTTTCAGTGCCTGCCTCTGAAGCAGAACGCGCAGCCTTTCTAAGGTTTTCACCGAAATCAAAGTGGTGGTATTTTTTATTCCAGAGCTTTTCTGCTTCAAGCTGCTCTCCGAAAGGGGTTTTTCCTGCCCCTGTCGGGCCAAGCAGAAGCATTGCCCTGTATCTTCTGTTTTCCATTTTTTTGTAAATCCTTTAGTTTTTATAATAGATAAATATCGGTCCGCCTGTCCTGGAAAAGGTCGCAAAGCGGCGTAACTGACTTGTCTTTTGCGAGTTCAGGATTGATATCAGCGGTATAAAACCCTTCTTCCTCTCCGCCTGCCTGAACCATTATCCTGCCGTCCGGGTCTGTTATCTGGCTGCAGCCCGAATACGAGAGCGTTTTGTCGCCGCGGGTTTCAGTCCCGAACCTGTTGGCGAGTATCCAGAATACCCTGTTTTCGATGCTTCTTGAACGTGTTGTAATCTGGGCTTTCCCTGCCAGCACCAGGTTTGAGGGGTGACAGATAATCTGGGCACCCTGAAGGGCAAGTGTCCGCGCTGCTTCAGGGAAGAGATGATCGAAACAGACCAGAAGCCCGATTTTAACCCCTTTCACGGAAAAGACCGGAAAGCCGAGATCTCCGGGAGTGAAGAAAAGCTTTTCCTCATGAAATAGATGGTTTTTCCTGTATATTCTAAAATCTCCCTCTGGTGTTACAAGCAGCGCGCTGTTGTAAATTGTCTCACCTGAACGCTCGGCGAACCCTGTCACAATTGTCATGTTCTTTTTTACCGCTGTTTCAGCGAGCTTTTCAGCGGAAGGGCCGGGGATTGTTTCAGCAAGGAGAGAGACTTCCTTTTTTTCCGTAAAAAGGTATCCAGTAAGCGCCAGTTCAGGAAGCACCGCAAGGTCAGCGTCGCTTTTCATAAGCGCGGCTGTTATTTTTTTCAGATTTGCCTCCGGTTCCCCGAAGACAGGCGAAAACTGGAAAAATCCTGCTCTCATTCTCTGCTCCTTGCGTATTGTTTATACTGCACTATAGATGCGCGGCAGCTCTAAAGTCAATAATCTGTATATTTAAGTATAATTTTATTCCATCAGTAATTGCATTATTCTGGTTATGATTTATAATATATTTTAATCGATTAATTTTGTTCAGGGGGCTTTGGGATGAGAAAAATATTGATTTTTGGATTGATAATGCTTTTTGCCGGCTCAGCTCTTTTTGCTGTTGATGTAACAGCAACATTGCCGGGCTTTAACGGGGCAACCCTGTCAGATCCTACAGCTTTAAGCAGTTTGATCACACAGGCTGAAACAAACCTTGCCAAATACGATTCAATGGATGATCTTGCCCAGGGGTTCGCGAACGCAAACTCCTACGCAGCTGATGCCGCGACTACAAGAGGGCTTATGGGCTACAAATTCCTTACCATAGCTGTAGGGACAATGGCAGGATTCCAGATGCCTAGCAGCGGTTTTGACGCTGTCGGGGATTCGCTTACCAAGATCGAAGAGGACGGAGATACATATTTCGGCGCGGGATTTCAGGCTCTCACCTTAAGCGTAGGGCTTAACGCTGCTTTCATAAAAGAAGGGCTTTACCTTACAGGAAAAATCGGAAAATTCTCACTTGATACTGATGATATATCTTACGATTCATTTGTCTTCGGTCTTCTCGCAAATTATCAGGTTGTTGATCCGTTTTCAATTGGGGCCATAAAATGGAGGGGAGTACAGGTCGGAAGCGGCCTTGTCTACTATAACACAACCGCGAACATGATAATTGATGTTGATCCAGTATCAACGACGGTAGATTTATCTGGAGCGCCATATTTTGGCAGTGCGACAACTCCATTGTATCTAGATCCAACACTTGACGCAGAGATAGTATCCAAAGGATTCAAGATACCTGTAGATGTAATAACTGGTGTAAGGCTGCTCTGGATTGCGAACCTCTCGTTCGGCATAGGTTTTGACATCAATTTCGGAGGAAGCTCTGAAATATCCTACAGCGCTGACGGAAGCACATATGTAAATGACTCTGATGTGCCTGCGGGTTATTCACAGACACCCGGTAATGTCACAATCAAGGGCGGCACAGACGGCGACGGCGCTGACCTCTTCCGCCTCAGGGCGATGGCAGGCATCGGCATAGGCGTAGGCCCCATCAAGATAGATGTTCCTTTTACATATTACTTTGACGGAACAGGCCCGGGCGCAAACATAGGTATCACAGGGGCCATTACCCTTTAATATCTTTTCATTGTTTTACTTGTCAGAGAAGCATCAGGGTATCTTCCAGAGCGGAAGATACCCTTTTTATTTATTCCCGATTGTGTGATATATTTAATTTAACAGAAGAACCTGGAATCAAGGATGAAGAATATGCTTGAAAATAAATTGCCCCCGGAAAAGCTTGCAGAAAGGATATATCCCCGGGAAGAAGACGAGAGGGGCTGCTATCTTCGTGATATTACAGCTGTTATCCATTCCTATCCCTTCCGGAGGCTTAAGCACAAGACCCAGGTTTTTTTCTCCCCGAAAAACGACCACATCTGTACCAGAATAGAGCATGTAATGCATGTAGCTACAATCTCGGTGACTATCTGCAAGGCGCTTTCGCTTGAAACAGAGCTTGCCTGGGCCATAAGCCTTGCCCATGACCTTGGGCATACCCCTTTCGGGCATACAGGCGAGAGTATAATATCCTCCTTTCTGAAGGAGAGGGGAGGCTTCAGGCATGAGGCCTATTCCCTCCGCGTTGTTGATCACCTTATCAATTACGGCAAGGGGCTTAACCTTACATACGGAGTCAGGGATGGGATAATCAACCACTGTGGCGAGGTCTTTGAGCAGAGCTACAAACCTGATTTCAGCATTAAAATCCTTTCAGCCCTTGAGGGAAGGTCAGATTATCCTTCCACATGGGAAGGTGTCGTGGTCAGGGCCTCGGACAGGATTGCCTATCTCGGAAGAGACCTTGAAGACGCCCTCCACCTGAAGGTTGTAGAGAGGGATAAAATACCGGAAATTGTGACAGCGACTTTCGGCAGCAGAAACAGCGACATGATTGACACCCTTGTGAAAGACCTGATCAGGTATACCAGCCTTAACGGGCGGGTAGGGTTCTCCGACAGGATTTATGAGGCAATGCTTGTCCTGAAGGATTTTAATTACAGGAATATCTACAACAGCAAGGTACTTGAGGAGTTCCACCAGTTTATTGAAAGGGTGCTTACAACCCTGTGGGAATACCTTTCCTCCCTTTTCACCAGATTCGGTTATGACTATGAGAGATATAAAGCTGAAAAAACAATGCTTGCTGTCCGCTTCAGCGATTATCTCTCAAAAATGGAGGATTTTTACCGCAACACCGAGAAATCTGACAAAAACATTGTGCTTGATTATATCGCGGGAATGACTGATGACTATGCGCTTGACTGTATTTCGGAGCTCTATCTCCCCGGAAAATTCTTTTACAATTTTTACAGCTGACAGGTTTGCGCCGCCGGTGCGCCGCGTAAAGCTTCAGTGATATTGCGTATTATTTCTTATGATTGTATTATACCGGCGATGAAAATAGCGGTCTGCATCAAACAGGTCCCTTCCTCCACAAAGGTCAGAATTGACCCTGAAACCAGAACCCTTGTCAGGGAGGGGCACGAGTCTGTCGTAAACCCTTTTGACACCTGCGCTCTTGAAGAAGGGCTGATCCTTAAGCGAAAATATAACTGCGAACTTGTTGTCATCTCAATGGGCCCTGAAAGCGCAAGGAGAATACTTTTCAATGCCCTTTCGCTCGGGGCTGACAGGGCAATACTTCTAAATGACAGGGCTTTCGCAGGGTCTGATACATGGGCTACAGGGTATATACTCTCCGAGACAGTTAAAAAAATCGGCGGCGTCTCGCTTGTAATCTGCGGAAAACAGGCAATTGACGGCGACACTGCCCAGGTAGGGCCAGGCCTTGCCGCGCATCTCGGCTGGAACCAGGCAGTCTGTGTCTCCGGGATTGACGGCGGCGGGAATGGGGAACTTACAGTTAAAAGGTTTAATGACAGTTTTTTTGACAGGGTAACCTTAAAATTTCCGGCAGTCATAACAGTGCTAAAGGACATAAATACACCCCGCCTGCCGTCCCTTAAGGGGATGCTTGATGCGCGCGCCAAAACGGTTGAGAAATGGGACAGCAGTTTCCTTTCCATAAAGGAAGGAAGCGCGGGACTAAAAGGCTCTCCTACAAGGGTTATCAAAGTATCATCGCTGCCTCCCCGGAAAGTAAAAACACTGCTGATAGAAGGTGATTCCCTCTCTTCAGCTGAAAAGCTCATGAATATACTTTCAGAAAGAAAAATTAGCGGGAAAGGCTGCGAAAGCATCTCCGGCAGCGGTTTTTCAGAGCCTGCCGCGCCTGAAGATGCTGAAGGGAGGGGGCTTTGAAAAAGCTTGCTTCCGCCCGGCTGGGTGGGCACAGCGGCATATGGGTTGTTGCTGAAACTGAAGGAGCCTCCCTTCACACTGTAACCAGGCAGCTTTTCGGAAAGGCGCTTGAGCTCTCAAAAGAGGCAGGCTGCGGTGTATCGCTTGTCGCTTTCGGTAATTTCAGTGGAGATTACAGCTTTCTCTCCGGTTACTGTGAGGCTGAAAAAATCATTATAGCTGACGACAGCAGGCTTGCCTTTTTTCATGACGAGGCTGAAGCTTTTATGCTTGAATCGCTGATCCGCAGGCACAAACCTGAGATTGTACTCTGCGGCGCTACGTCAAGGGGAAGGGCGCTTATGCCCCGCACTGCTGTCCTCTGCCATGCAGGTCTTACTGCTGACTGCACAGCGCTTGAGATTGATCCTGCGGACGGCTCGCTTCTCCAGACCAGGCCAGCCTTCGGCGGGAATATTCTCGCCACAATAAGGACTGACATGCGCTATATGCCGCAGATGGCCACAGTCCGCCCCGGGGTTTTCAGTAAATACGCGGCAGACAAAATCCCGCGTTCCAGTGGGGATGCATCAGGGAAGAAAAAAGAGCCTGAACTTATATTTGAGAATTTCAGCAATGTGGAAGATACGCTGTTCAAGACCATTCTTTCATTTTCAAAAGGGACAGATACATCAGCGCATGATCTCTCAAATTCCGCTTTTGTCATTGCGGGAGGCAGGGGTATGGGGGAGCAGGGCGGGTTCAGGTTGCTTCATGAGTTCGCATCGCTCACCGGGGGCGCTGTGGGGGCAAGCCGCGTCGCTGTTGATGCAGGTTTCGCCCCTTCTGCATGTCAGGTTGGCCAGACAGGGCAGACAGTCGAGGCTGAGGTATACCTTGCCTGCGGAATTTCCGGGCAGATCCAGCACCTCGCCGGCATGCAGTCTTCAAAATTCATTATTGCGGTTAACAGGGACAGAAATGCCCCGATAATGCAGATTGCTGATGTTGCTGTTGAGGGAGATGCTGTTGAAATTCTCGGAAATATGATAAAGCTTATAAAATACAGGTCAATCAAAAATAAATCTGATCCGGGATGGGTGTCTTGAAATTTGTTTCAAAAATTGTCTGTGAAATACCTGAAGAGAGGGGTTTGTGGTTTGTTTTCAGCCGTGGCAGGATGCTTTATTTCGGCAAAGGGGAGGGCATTTCCATTCCCCGGCTTATTTCTCCCTCGGAAATAGGGTTGAAAGTCAGAAAACCGCTTTATCTTGGAAAGGCGGACGGAATAAACTGCTGGGCTGCCGAGATAATTGACACGGATGAGTATATTGCTGACTGCTGCGGACACGCGGAGTTTGATTTCAAAAGTCTGCGGGAGCTTTATCCCATGCTTGGAGATGAGTATTTTGCACTCGCGGGAAGGGCCCTGCAGCTAAGCAACTGGAGCAGCAGCTGGATTTACTGCCCGACCTGCGGAAAAGAGCTTGAAGATTCAAAGACTGAAAGGGCAAAGATATGCCAGACCTGCTCAAAGCCGTACTACCCTGTCATATCGCCCGCGGTAATTGTAGCTGTCTCAAAAGGCAACAAATTGCTGCTTGCAAGGAACAATAACTTTCCGAACCGCAAGAGGTATAGTATTCTCGCCGGATTTGTTGAACCTGGAGAATCACTTGAGGAAACAGTTGCCCGGGAGATAGAAGAGGAAGTAAGCATACAGGTAAAAAACATCAGGTATTTCGGCAGCCAGAGCTGGCCTTTTCCCCATTCCCTTATGCTCGGTTTTACAGCTGAATATGAGTCAGGTGACATAAGGGTAGATGGGGTAGAAATAGGAGATGCAGGCTGGTACTGTGCTTCTGATTTTCCTGAAATACCGCCTTACGGCAGTATCAGCAGGGTGCTGATAGATGATTTTGTAAAGAGAAACAGCTGAAAAAAAAGACGCGGGAATGTATTACTGCCCTGGGTTTACCTTCATGCAAACATTTCCGCCTGCTTAAGAGGATATTCTGATAGGTATCCGGAGGCCATTGACCAATGAACAACAATACAATCCCTGTTAATGGGGGAAAATACCTTTTTTATCCATGGAAAAAACAGAATTGCGCATCTTCTCCTTCAGTTATTAAGGCTGAAGGGGTTTGCTTCTGGGATTCTGAAGGGAAAAAATATTTTGACATGTCTTCACAGCTTGTAAACATGAACCTCGGACATGGAAACAGGGAGATAATAGAGGCAATTAAAAATCAGTCTGAAAAAATCCTTTACATCGCGCCGCAGTACCAGCTTGACGTACGGTCGGAACTCGCCAGGATCATTATGGAAGAGATTGCGCCCGACAACATGGGCAAAGTCTTTTTCACGCTTGGCGGTTCGGATGCCAATGAGCATGCGCTGAGGATTGCGCGGGCATATACAGGACGGTATAAAATCCTGAGCAGATACAGGTCTTATCACGGGGCAACAGCAGGCTCGTCAAGCCTTTCAGGCGATCCCCGGAGGTTCCCTTCCGAACCAGGTATCCCTGGCTTTGTCAAGTTTTTTGATCCTTATCTCTACAGGGAAATCATAGATTTCGGATCTGAATCAAAAGCAACTGAGTATTATCTCGCAAAGCTTGAGGAGCAGATACTGTATGAGGGAAAAGAGAGGGTTGCGGCTGTTTTTCTGGAAACAATAACGGGAACAAACGGAGTAATTATCCCGCCTGAAGGGTACCTTAAAGGGGTAAGGGACATCTGCACCAGATACGGGATTCTCATGGTCTGTGATGAGGTTATGACAGGGTGGTGCAGGACTGGGGAATGGTTCGCGTTTGAGCACTGGGGGATAAAACCGGATATTATAACATTCGCTAAAGGGATAACCTGCGGTTATGTACCGCTTGGCGGGGTTATTGTAAGCAGGGAGATTGCTGCCTATTTTGATGAAAACGAGTTTCCTTCAGGCCTTACCTATGCGGCCCACCCGATAGGATGCGCTGCAGGCATTGCCGCGATAGGAGCGTACAGAAAATACGGCATCCTTGATAACGTGAAAAAAATGGAAAAGGTTCTTGTTTCATCTCTTGATAAGCTTAAGAAAGAACATGAATGCCTTGGAGATGTCAGGATCAAGGGGCTGTTCGGGATGATCGAGCTTGTGAGAAGCAAAAAAACGAAAGAACCGATTGTTCCCTATGATAATGACAGCAGCGGAATCATGATGCGCATAACAGGGATGCTCCTGAATGAGGGTTTTGCTACATACAGCCATGAAAACATGATTTCTGTCTCACCACCGCTTGTCATCAATGAGAAAGAAATTACTGAAGCTGTTGAGATCCTTGATTATGTCCTGACCCGTATTGACAATGAAATTCTGATAAAGAAATAAAATATTATTCTTGATTCAATATTACTATGTCTGATATACTGATATTTAGCGATATTATGCTAACCTGAGGTTATCCAATTTATAATAAAAATTATTTGAAATAATGTTTTTTTTGATTTATATGTTCAAATTATTTGTGTATAATCGTTCAATAGCGTAAGTATAATATCAGGTAATATAAATACGTTTCCTGATACGGCAATTGTAAATTTGACAAACAGGTATTTATAATGGTGCCACAATTTAATGGAAAAGATGGCTGATAAATATCCTGGCCGGATAAGGGATGTTGGTTATAACCAGACAGGAGGTTCAAGTGGGTAACAAGGAATCAATGCTGCGGTTCAGGGAAATGCAGGCCAGAGCTCTTGCCGGAGGCGGAGAGGCTAAAAAGGCAGCACAGAAAGAAAAGGGAAAACTTACTGCACGTGAAAGAATAAATCTTTTGGTGGAGGAAGGTTCTTTTATTGAAGACGGAACCTTCATAACGGGAAGGTCTGACAGCTTTGGCCTGGACAAACAGAAATTTCCCGGCGACGGAGTTGTGACAGGAAGCGGAAAGGTAGACGGAAGGCAGGTTTTTCTTTCATCACAGGATTTTACAGTTCTTGGCGGCTCGCTTGGCGAAATGCACGCGGAGCGGATTGCCTCTGCGCAGGAGCTTGCGCTGAAAAATGGTGTACCATTTATCCAGGTTAATGATTCGGGCGGGGCAAGAATCCAGGAAGGTATTCTCTCTCTTGGAGGATACGGAAAGATATTCAGGAACAATACAATATCCTCAGGTGTAATTCCGCAGATTTCTGTCATTCTTGGGCCATGCGCAGGGGGTGCAGTTTATTCACCTGCCATTACAGACTTTGTTTTCATGGTTGAAGGCGTAAGCAATATGTATATTACCGGGCCGGATGTTATCAAGGCTGTAACAGGTGAGGAAATAAGCCATGAAGCGCTGGGCGGGGCTGCTGCTCACTGCGTAAAAAGCGGTGTTGCCCATTTTATGTATAAAACAGAGGAAGAATGCCTTGCCGGGGTAAGAAAGCTTTTAAGCTATCTCCCCTCCAACAATATGGAACAGCCGCCTCTTTCATCAGTAAGCGATTCTCCTGACAGGGAAACAACAGCTCTTCTTGATATTATTCCTGAGGAATCAAACAAATCCTATGATATCAAGGACTGCATAAATGAGGTTGTTGACCTGGGCAGTTTTTTCGAGGTTCACGCTGAATACGCGAAAAGTGTTGTGGTGGGTTTCGCAAGGCTTAACGGAAGGACTATCGGTGTTTTCGGAAACCAGCCCAAGGTATTTGCAGCCTCTCTTGACATCAATTCTTCTGACAAGGCTGCGAGATTTGTAAGGTTCTGCGATTCTTTCAATATTCCTGTTATTACCTTTGTTGATGTTCCCGGGTTTTTACCCGGCGTTGCGCAGGAACACGGCGGAATTATCAGGCATGGGGCCAAGATCCTCTACGCTATCGCAGAGGCAACAGTTCCGAAAATAGCGCTGATAATCAGAAAGTCATACGGCGGCGCGTTTATCGCGATGTCTGCCAAACAGCTTGGATATGACAGGTCTGTTGCTTTCCCGTCCGCTGAGATTGCTGTAATGGGCGCTGAAGGCGCGGCAAATATCATCTTCAGAAAAGAGATAAGCGCTGCTTCCGATCCCGCGGCAAAAAGGAATGAAAAAATAAACGAGTTCAGGGAACAGTTCATGAATCCTTTTGTAGCGGCCGGATACGGGTATGTTGATGATGTAATTGACCCGAAAAACACAAGGATAGAGCTTATCAGGTCTCTTGAGATGCATTCAAGAAAG
>JADHEF010001132.1_pt1 | contig 19068 bp, 14 predicted proteins | sample 8952391 | NCBI WGS metagenome assembly JADHEF01 (sample SAMN16124439, study PRJNA663245) | bioreactor sludge metagenome | isolation source: sludge (nitrite) | place: India:Bengaluru | collected 2019-02-28
CTGCTTGTGGACGCCCATCATGCTCTTTTCCCGAAGTCCAGGACTCACATAGCGCCACACGAGTTTCTTGTCGCGCGTGATCTCGAACATACCCGTGCCAGCCCCCTCTTTGGTGTAGGCGGAGTAACACCCCACGACAACATTCCCGTTGGGCAGCACATGCATCCCCGTCATATTCTGGATCGTCACACCCGGAACATCGGTCTTTTTGAACTCCCACACCTCATTTCCGTCTTGATCGTACTCGGTGAGCTGGCTGAGCGTGGAGGCTAACGTATTGCCGTTGGGCAGGCGCACCGCAGCGAAAGCCAACGCTTTGGTGGGCTTTTCCCAAGCCGTCGTGCCATCCGGCTTGTATTCACGCACCATGTTGGCCTGGGAATGACAGACCAAATAGTTGCCATTGGCCAGCTTGCGCACCATGCGCATGTGGTGATGGTCGTCGGTCTTTCCGTAACGGGTCATGAAAGAGAAAACCACCTTGCCGTTCTTATCCACCTCGACCACGCGCCCGGACGCGTTCTCACCTACCACAGTATTTCCGTTTGCCAGACGCTGGCACGAGTAAGCACCTCCGCCCTTTTGAACTTCCGGCTTATACTCGAAGACCACCTTGTGGTCGCGCGTCACCTCTGTGATGTTCCCATCCGCGAACAACACGTTGCCATTCGGCAACAGCCACGCATCATGGACAGTCCCCGCCTTGTGTTCCCAAACCACGTCACCCTTCGGCGATAAGAGCGCGACGCGCCCGCTCCCCCCTATCAAAACCGGTTTGTCCAGCGATCCCTCCAACCCCTCCGCACAGACCATTCCCGCCACCATCACCATCATTCCAACCACTTGCTTCATGCTTCCCCCTTTTGACACATCAACCATGTCCCACTGTCGACTGCCCAACCAAACTCACCGTTCCAGCGTAATACCACGCCGGATAAAGGTCGGCACATCCAGATCCTGCCCGTTACAGAGCGTAGGCTCTACATTCTGGAACTTGCCGCGCCCCGTCGTGCCGAACGAAAGCTTGCTCCCTTTCGCACGCCCTTTCCTGCTGCCCGGCTGAATCGGGAACGCCTCGGCCACCGGAGGCTCCTGCGTCGGAGGATTCTCCTTGCGAGGCTCCATTTGCGCCGCAGCGGTCCAACTCTCGAACGCCAGCGCCACCAGTTCGACACGTCCGTCATACTGCTCATCGAGCACGGTTCCCATCTCGATCTGACACTCTTTCTTACACACGCCGCGCACGCTTTTCATGATCTCGCCGACCTCTGCCAAACGCAGATCGCGCCCCGCGAGAATACCCAACAGCAGCGCATTCGCCTTTGCGAGCGCATCGCCCGCGCGCAACAGGCGACAGCCCCGCACCGCGGCGACAGCCTTCGCCGCCCGTTCCGGCCCCTCCGCCGAACCGAAACCGAAACGCGCGTTGCCGCCCTTCAGCACCATCGTATGCAAACGCTCCGCATCCAAACTAATGAAACCCGGTTTCGACAAAAGCCTCCAGAGCAACGTGATCCCCGCCGAGACCAATCCCTCAGCAACTTGAATGGCGTCCGCCAGCAAGTCCTCGCCCGCATCACTGAACAGATCGTCAAGCGCGACAACCACCAGCGAATCGGCATTCTCCTCGATCATCGGCAGAACACGATCCGCCGCTTTACGCCGCGCCTCACCTTCGAAGGAAAAAGGCCGCGTCACGAAGCAGACCGTCGCGAGGCCCATATCGTGCAGGGCTTTCACGATTTCCGGCGTCACACCGCCGCCCGTCCCTGCGCCGAGGCACGCCGTGATCACCACTGTCCGTACACCTTGCAGATGCGGCATCAGGTTTTGCATGTCATCCTGCGCCGCCAGGCGCCCCTGAATCGCATCGCCGCCCGTTCCATGCCCCGCCAGACGCGAACCGCCCAGCAACAGACACGTCATGCCGCCCGCGGCCGCCGTGCGGTTCGACAGCGCATCCGTGTCCACGCCCAACGCACGGATACCCTCTCCGTAAGAAGACCGGACTGATGCGGCCAACCGGCATCCACCGCCGCCCACACCCACTAATAGAAGCCCTGACTGTTGTTCCTGGCTCATCGTCCAAACCATCCTTTGAATATGTTCTTCACTGGAGAGAACAACCCGCGATCCTCATAGGTCATCCGTCCGTAAAGCGCCAACCCGGCGACACTGGACAACGCGGCGGGTTGCTCGACCGTATCCAAGCCATCCACATTCACAGGCAGACCGATCCGGCAAGGCAGACCGAATACACGTTGGGCCAGGTCCGTCACTTTCCGCAAGTAGGCGCCGCCGCCCGTTAGCACGACACCCCCGCCCAGATGCGGCAACACGCCAGCCTCGTCAAGCCGCGATCGCAGCACCCGGAGCGTCTCGTCCATGCGCGCGTTGATCACCGTGTGCAACGCCTTGCAACTGAGCACCCGCTCCTCAAACCCCACATCCGCAGGCAAAACCGTCCGCCGTCCACCGCTCTCCGCATCGATCACCGCGCTCCCCTCGGCACGTTTGACTTCCTCAGCGCGGTTCAACGGAATGTTAAACGCCAGCGCGATATCATTGGTCACATGGTCCCCGCCCACGGCGATACAACCGACCGCCGAAATGACATTGTTACAGTAAGCGACGTAGTTTGTCGTACCGCCGCCCAGATCGACCAGCACAACGCCGTTACGCTTCTGCTCGGGCGTCAAAACCGCCAAGGCGGCACAAATTCCCGAGAAAGCCACATCCGTCACTTCAAGCTGCGCGTTCTTCGCCACGCTCACCGCATTGTCGATCCGGCTTTTCAGCCCGTGAACAGCCATGACGTTCAAGGTGAGCATCTTGCACCGCATGCCCTCAGGCTTCACAATGCCCGGCTGATCGTCCACCGTAAACGACTGCGTGATCGTGTGCAGCACCTGACGATCCGCCTCAAGCTGCACCTCTTTAGCATTTTCGGTGACCTCATCAATATCCTCACGCGACACCACGTGATCCCCCGAACGGATCGTCACCATTCCCGGATTGACCCCCGCCTGGATGTGCCCGCCGGAGGTGGCCAACAGCACCTGCCAGATGCTCACATCAGCCTGTTTCTCGGCCTGTTTAGCCGCAGACTCGACACCCGTACGCGCTTGCGACAGGTCGATCACCTGCCCTTTGCGCACACCGATCGTAGGATACGACCCCACGCCCGTTATCTTCACGCGCCCACTCTCATCAGACTCACCCACACACATGACCGTGCGCGTCGTCCCGATCTCCAGCGCGGCAATCGGAGGAATCGCCATAAACCCTCATTTCTTCGCCTCATTGAACCCCGACCGGCATCGCGAAAATCCGGTCAGGTTGTGTTGCGTCCCACATCAGGCGGGAGTGCCCGATCTTGCTGTCCATCGCCTGCGCGAGCCGATCAAACTGACGCTGCATTCTGACGCCCGTATCTTTCTCGTCGTCTTGCATGCCATCCCAGGCAAACTTGGCCTGCCGATAATCGGAAAATGTCAGCAACAAATAATCTTCTTTTGTCGTGTCCAAGGCCAACAAGCGCAACCTGCACTCCGGACGCAAAGAGCTATTCACCAAACGGACGGCGGCCATTTCATTACCGTGCAAACGGTCACCCGGCTTGATCTGCAAAAATTCGTCAGAGCCTTTGATCATCGGAAGCCCTCCCGTGCCCGCATAGCGGACGAACACCACGCCTTCCTCGTCGACAACACGCCCGTTCGGCCCAACGCGGGCGAGCGGCTCACGCTCGATGATGTTGATCGTCATCTTATCCGGCATACGCCGCACAATCGTGATGTCGCGGATGTTCGGAGCCTGTTCCAAAAGTTCGCGCCGCTTCTGGTCGATCGGTATGGAAAACAGATTGATCCCCTCCCGCAACCCCAACACCTCGCAGACCAAATCGGGGGTCAGCGTCTTACCCGTTGTGATCGCCACGTTTTCGTGCACATTATGCAGCACAAAAAGTGCTGGGGAATGAAAATAATACGAGTTAAAAAGCTTCCAACCTGCCCAGCCGCCGAGAGTTAAAATCAGCACGCACACGACAAGCGCCAACGTGATCTTCACCCCGCCGGGCAGATCGGTCACGACACCCGTCACACGCCGACTGCCCGACGCAAAACGGCTGGGCCTGTTTTTGCTTCTCTTGAAAAACTTCCACTTCATCATTTTTCCTGCCCATATCACCCGTATGCCGCACTCTCCAACAACTTCGCGCACAGCACGCTGAACGGCATCCCCGCTTTAGCGGCGGCCTTCGGCAACAGGCTCGTGGCCGTGAATCCCGGAATTGTATTTATCTCCAGCACGTAGGGCCGCCCCTCTGGCGTCACCCGAAAATCAATGCGGCTCATTCCCCTGCACCCGACGGCCTGAAACGCCAGCAGCGCGAGAATCTGGCACTGCGCCACCAGCGGCGCGTCCTCCACACTCTCAGGGAAGACATAGTGCGTCATACCTTTGGTGTATTTTTCCGCATACCCGTACCAGCCGTCCGGGGCCAGAATCTCGACTACCGGCAAGGCCCGGTCTCCGACCACTCCGACCGTCCACTCGCGCCCGGGGATATACGCCTCCACCAGCACCTCGCCCTGCGGATCGACATCCCGCGCGGCCTTCAGCGCCGCAGCCCACTGTCCGGGCTCGGTTACTTTCGAAATGCCCACACTCGATCCGTCGCGCGGCGGCTTGACCACCACCGGAAAAGGCAGCGAGGTCGTGTCCTTGTCACGGGGCAACACCTCGTACGGCGCGGTCGCCACACCCGCCGCTTCCAGCACCCGCTTTGTTGCAATCTTGTCGATGGTGATGCGACTGGCCGCCGCACCCGGCCCCGTATACGGCACGCACAGCTTGTCCAGATCAGCCTGCACGCCGCCGTTCTCTCCATATCCGCCATGAAGCGTCAAAAACACGGCCTCTACCCCCGCGGGCACTGCCTCAATTCGATCAGCGTCCAACACAACAGGCACCACATCGAACCCGGCCTCTTTCAATCCCTCGACCGCCGCAGAACCAGACCTCAGCGAAACCTCACGTTCGCTCGATGTTCCACCCATGACCACCGCAACTCGTTTCATATCCATCCACCTGCCTCATCAAAATTCCAAACCGCTGATTTCAGGCGTCAGCGTCACCCCGCAAACTAACGCAACCCGGTTGCGCATCCGCATCACCAGCGCCAGAACATCCGACGCGGTAACCGATCCCTCCACCGCCACAATGTTGGCGTGGAAATCCATCACGCGCGCCCCGCCGATCCGCATCCCTTTGCACCCTGCGGCATCCAGCAGCCGGCCCGCCGAAGCACCCGTGGGATTCCGGAAAACCGACCCTTCCGTACGTAAGCCCGCCAAGGGAATCCGCTTGGCTCGCACCGACTGACGGAGCGCCCGCACGGACGGCGCATTCGACTTCACCAGCCTCAAACCGCATGCCAACGCCACACGTCCTTCAAGCGCCGCACAATGCCGATAAGCGAATCCACATTCAACAGGCGTCAGTATAGTGATTTTGCCATCCGGATTCAAACAGCGAATCCACGACACGCGCTCCCCGATCTCACCACCATGCGCCCCCGCGTTCATCGAGAGCCAGCCGCCCAGACTCCCCGGCACGCTATCCAGAAATTCAAGCCCGGAAAAGCCTTCTTGCTCCAACCGATCCAGCAGCGCAGGCCCCCTCCAGCCGCAGCCGGCCACAACCTCATCGCCGCGAATTTCGAATTCTCTGCAAGCTTCCTCCGCGAAACGGAGTACGCATCCCTGCACGCCCAAGTCACTGAACCAAACATTTGCGCCTGCGCCCACCATGCGCCACGGCACTTTCCACTCGCCGCACAGCAGGATCATCGCAGCCAACGCCGCCGCGTCCTCGACCTCGACGCGCCACCGTGCCCAACCGCCGACGCCGAAAAACGACCATTTCGACAAGGTGCCGAACGCCTCCGCACGCACACCCGGGAGCTTTTGCAGAGCCTCCTCAAAGCCGTCAGGCTCTTTCCGCTCCGGCCAGCCGCGCGCCACATCCGCCCGGATCAGTTCCGACAGTTCGATCACATCACCCGCCCCCGCGATCAGAACCAAATCGCCTTTCCTGGCCGTTTGTCGCAAATACCCCCAGACCTCTTCACGCGACCGCGCCAACTTGACCCGATTCTCATCCTCTTCTTCTCTTAACATCCGGCCCGGGCTTTCCGTCGCCGGTTTTCTAAAATGCATGTACAGGTCACAGATATCCCCGCCTTCGATCACCTCTTCGGACGCGGCGTATACCGGCAACAGGAGCACTTCATCGGCCGCCGTGAACGCGGCCGGAAACTCCGAACCCAACGCTAACGTACGCGTGTAACGGTGCGGCTGAAACACCACTCGCAGACGTTCAGGCTTCTGCTCCCGCGCCATCTCTACCGCCGCCTTCAACTCGGCGGGATGATGCGCGTAATCAGCGATGAAACGGATACCTGAACTCTCAGCCACGGTCTCAAAACGCCGCCCCGGCAACTCGTTGCACGCCCGCGCCAAGAGGTCGAACACCCGCCTTGGCGCGAAGCCAAGCAAGAGCGCCGCCGCGGATGCGCCCAGCGCGTTCAGGACATTGTGCCGACCGGAAACGCCCAGCCTCACCCGGCCCCACGGCTTGTCCCGATAGACGATGTCGAACGAAACCGACACCGCATCCACCTGCACCCCCGTTGCACGTAAGGCCGCCTCCTCGGAAAAGCCGAAACTCAAAACAGGTACTGTGGAGGATAGCGCCACGTGCCACGCGCGTTCATTGTCGCGGCAGACGGCCACACCCTCACGCGTCTGCACCACCGCCTGCCGGAAACAGGCGAGGAGCGCTTGCTCTCCGTCGAAATGCTCCAGATGGTCCAGATCGATGTTGTTGAGCACCGTCACCGCGGGATGGTACAACGCCAGCGTGCCGTCGCTTTCATCCGCCTCGGCCACCAGCAAAGCCCCGGCCCCGCTGCCCGCCACGCCGCCTAAACCCCGTGTCGCGCCTCCAATACACCAGTCAGGCTCCGCACCGAGTTCCTGCAAGAGCCGCGCGGTAAAACAGGACGTCGTGGTTTTGCCATGCGCCCCGCACACCGCCACGCCGCGGCTTTGAGAAAGAAGCGCGGCCAAGACCTCGCCGCGACGAAACACCGGCACGCCTTTCGCGCGCGCCGCGAGCAATTCGGGGTCTGCAGCCGCCACCGCAGACGTCACGATCACACGGTCTGCGCCCTCAATATGTGAGGGATCGTGACCCTCCTCGACCGGCACTCCCGCCCCACGCAACCACGGCACCAAGGCGTTCAAATGCGCATCACACCCTGTCACCCGCCAACCGCGCCGAGCTAACAGATAAGCTACCCCGGCCATACCCACGCCACAAACGCCCTGCATGTGGACATGCCCGGCGGCTTCCCAGTTTCCAGTTTCCAGTTTCAAGATACCATTTCGCGTTACCACGACCACTTGAACATCAGCCGCGCATCTTTCATTCCTTCATGCACGAGCCGGTTGAGATCAACGCTCATGCCGATGCCCGGCCGGGACGCGAACAGGTCCAGCAGCGTCACCTCCTCGTCATAGCGGTAGACCTTCACGGCATGCGTCTCCAGCAACTCGGCGATTTTGGCCTGCGCGTCCTCGTTGTACCCGATCCCGTCGATCAACCGGTTTTTCACGGCTTCCTCGGCGAGGAAAACGCGTCCGTCGGCCAGCGGCAAAACGGCTTCCTTCGGCAATTTGCGGTTCTCCGCGACCAACGTCACAAAGCGCTCATGCATGGCCGAGATCACCTTTTGCAGCATTTCCTTTTGCTCGGGCTTCACGTCCTGGAACGGATTAAGCATATCCTTGTTCGCCCCGGATTTGATGGTTACGTCCTGAACGCCCAGTTTCGCAGCCAGCTCTTTGAAGTTATAGGACTGCATGATCACGCCGATCGAGCCCGTCAGCGTGGTGGGATGCGCCAGAATGTGGTCGGACGCCAATGCGATGTAATACGCGCCCGAGGCCGCCACATCACCCATGATCGACACGATCACGCGCCCCTCTTGCGCCTTCTTGAAATCCAGCAGCGCCTTGTAGATGATGTCGCTGTCGGTGATGCCGCCGCCGCCGCTGTTGATTTCGAGGATTAACCCCTCCACTTCGGGGTCGTTCGTAGCCCTCCGGATCGAACGAAGCACGGTGTTCGCATTGCCCACATACCACGAAGACTCGCCCAACATGATCAGCCCCGAGACCGGGACGCGCACAACCTTCACTTCGCCATGACCGGACGACCACGTTTCGATCATATAGGGATCATCATCCTCGCCGACTTGCTGGCCCTTATGGAAAAGGCCTGCGAGGCGTTTTTCCTGTGGCAGATTCAATGCGCCCAAGCCCCCCATAAACAACGCCGCCACCAGCAGACCGAGCCCGACGAGCAAGCCGATTATCAGCGCGCAGCCGAACCCGCACCCACGCCCTTTTTTTGTATATTCCTGATTCTCAGACATATGGCACCCTTTGCGTTAAAAACAGGGGAAAGCGTAGACGCATTCCCCCTCTGCGTCAAGCTGGTAACACCAGCAGACATAAGGTATTAAAAGCACCCCGCGAACAACTCACCCCAGCGGCACCCGAAGCGTCACGCAGGTGCCTTGGCCGGAGGCGCTGCGAAGCTCGACGGTTCCACCCGCCTCTTTCATGCGCCGGGCCATGTTGCCGAGCCCATCATGACCGACACCCGCACGTCGGCCGGTATCAAAACCGACACCGTCGTCTTCGACGCGCACTTCCAGGACCTCTCCGTCGATACGCATGGCGATCTTCACCTGCTTGGCCGAGGCGTGCTTGAGCACGTTCCCGACTGCCTCACGCACCGCCAGCAACAGATGGTGGCGCGTTTTGGAGGCAATCGGACGCTCCACCAGTTCCGCCGGACGCGTGAAATGGAACCGCAACCCGGAATTGCCCAGAAAATATTCCGTATACTGCTCGAAGTAGCTGATGAAGGGCTCCCAACCGTCGTTCGCGGGATTCACCGCCCAAACGATCTCATCCACGTTACGAGCCAATTCGTTGGCGACATCGTAGATTTGATCGAGCCGTTTGTGGACCGTCCCCTTCTCCACGTCGTTCTGAGCCAGTTCGCTCAAGGTGGCGACCACCGAAAGCCCGTTGCCCAGATCGTCATGAATGTCGCGCGAAATCCGCGCCCGCTCGTGCGCCAGAGCCTCCTCGCGCTTGAGCATCGCCATCTGCAACTGGTAGCGGTGCCACAGCATCCAGCGCGCAATCAGGAACACGATCGCCGCTAACAACACGGCCAGCAAAAAATAAAACCAGACGGTCTGCCAGAAATGAGCCTTCACCTCGAACGCGAAAGCGGTCTCTTTCATGTTCCAAATGCCGCCGGCCTCGGCAATCACCTTCAGCGTGTACCTGCCCGGCGGAAGCCACTCGAACGCCGCCACACGCTCCGCCTGGACCGGCGACCACCCTTTACGCAAACCCTCGACACGGTAGCGGAAGCGCACCGAATCAGGCGAGCCCGGCGACAGCACCGCGAAACGGAAGGCGATGTTCCTCGCACCCGGAGCGAAAACCATATTCGACCGGTCCGACTCCGTATTGTCCATAACCCGCTTGCCATTCACCAGAACCTCTTCGACCACCACTGCGGGCGGCAGGCCGGAGAACTCGGCCCTGCGCGGATCGACCACCGCCACGCCGTTTTCGAACGGGAACCAGATCCGCCCCTTTCTCGGCACGCCTGCCGACGTCGCGCCACCCATGCAACGCTCCCCCGGCAACCCGTCGGAGACCCCCACATGCAACATGCGGATCGCCACAGCCTCTTCCGGCTGCCGAGCCCGAACCAGCCGCTCCAAATCCTCCATATAGACGCACAGCAGTCCGCGCGTCGTGCCCAGCCACAACCGCTTGAACGCATCCTCCGATATCTGCAGCACAGCATCATCGAAAACCCCGGCCTGCCACCCCATGGAGACGACCGCATCCGGAGTCACGCCATACAGCCCCGCGGTCGTGCCCACCCAGAAGTTACCTTGGGAATCGCGACACATCACACGAGGATAACCCGCAAGCCCAGCCTCACGTCCGATAACCAGCTTACCACCCCCATCCGGCCTCAAGCGAAGAACGCCCAGCCGCTCGCTGCACACCCACAGCGTCCCGTCCGAATCACGATGCATCGCATGTACAGGCTCCCTCACCCGCGTTCCGTAAACTGTCGCAGGCTCTAACTCTCCGGTCGCCGCGATCCGCATCAGCCCTTGAGGCGTTCCTGCCAAGATCCCCAATACGGGATCTTCAAGCAGCGTGTAAACCGTATGCACCACGGGCATACTGTAGTCACTCTGCATGACGAGCGTCAGGCCGCCCTCGTGATGCATGAAGAGCCCGCCGCCCAACGTCCCCAGCCACACGCGTCCCGAGGAATCCTGCAACAGCGCGCTCACCGGCACGTCCGTATCCAGATACAACGTTTGCAGCAACCGTCCGTCCTCGGCGGTCAGCCGCACGGCGCGGCCCTTATAACCGACCCAGGCTCCGCCCTCTGGTGTACGCCACAACGCATAGGCCGTCCCCAACGTAGCCATACCCTCGGCCCGCAACGTGCCTACGGTTTTTTTACGGATGCGGAGCAATCCGCCGTCGCAAGCGGCCCAAAGTGTACCGTCGCGGTCTTCAATGAGCGTGTTGACGGAGAGACTGCCCGGTGTATCCTGTTCCGCGATACGCTGCCACACGCCCGCCTGCCAACGGAACATACCGGTCGGGTTCCCGATCCACAGCGAGCCGTCGGAGGCCTCCAGCATCACCGTCGCCATACCCGCATTTTCGGGAAAACCGATCGGCGTCCAGATGTTCTTCTCGCGGTAGGCGACTCCGCTCGACCCGTGGACCCAGAGCCGCCCCGAACGCCCCGCACGAACACCGTCCGCAGCCTCCACCAGAAAGTCGGGCAATCGCATGCTCTGATCATCGAACCGCCCGTCCGTATACTCCACAAGTCCGTTCCACGCGGTCATCCAGATGCTTCCCTGCGCATCAGTCGCCGCGTCGGTCACCGCTCCCAGCGTGGCCCGGTCGTCCGGCGGTACCGGACAGAGCTTCGCGAGAAACTGCGTAGTCACGCCATCGGTCGCGGTCACAGCCTCCAGCAGTCCGCGCTCGGCAAAGGCGCGGATCACACCATCCGGCGTCTCCACCATCCCGAGAATACTCCCCACGGTGCCCGACGGTGTGGCTGCCGGCCAAGCCTGCCACAGTCCGGAAAGATAGCGCGCCACACCCGCATTCCCGTACACCCACACGCCCTTGGCCTGCCCGCAAAACACACCCGCCAAATCCCCGGTCTGTTGCCGCACGCTCTCCGGAACCGGGACCTCGGCAAACTCCACACCGTTGAACCGAACAAGCTGGGCGCGCGTGACCAGCCACAGGTATCCGTCCCGAGCCTGTGTCACACCGACCACCGGGCTGCCCGGCAGTCTGTCCTCCACTGTCCACAGCTTCAGGGCATAGGCGTCCGTCGCGACATTCTTGGCCCAAAGGCCTGTGCCGAGCAGCAGCACCCACGCCGCAAACACACCGACAAGATGGGGTCGACACAAACGCATCACAGCTCTGATCCTAATCAATCCCGTGCAGAGCATCATCCTCCACAAAGCCGGGAAACACCGCGAACACCCCGTCCACCACGCGGTGGTACTCATCCAGGGTACGGCAGACCCGCACACCGCGCCATACACGCTCGCCCTGGCACAACGAGAGATGCAGGTATCCCCACAGCTCTTTCATGCGGCCCAACACCGACGCGGGGCCGTACAGCTCCTCCGTATTCATCGCCACGTAATCGTCCAGGAAACCTTTCAGCCGAGCCACCTCGCGCTTCGGCGCATCGTCGCTGCGAAGACGCCCAATCAGGAACGGATCGATCGCCAACCCGCGCCCGATCATCCAGCGCGAAATGCCGGGAAATCTGGCCTTGAGCCTCAGATAGTCCTGCCGCGTCCGTATGTCGCCATTGTAGACCACCGGGTGTCGGCAGATCGCAAGAGCCTCCTCGAACGCATCGAGCAACACCTTGCCCTCGTACATCTGCCGGGCCGTACGCGCGTGAATTGCCACCTCGCGCAGCGGGAAACGGTTGATCAGCCCCATGCGCTGCGCCAGCAAATCCGGCTTGTCCATACCGAGCCGAACCTTGACCGAAAACCCTCCGGGCATCTCTGCGCACCCGACTTCCAGCATACGGGCGAACGCATCCGCATCGCGCATCAGACCGGCACCGCGTCCCTTCCGGGTCACAAAAGGATAGGGGCACCCCACGTTCAGGTCGGCGCACGTGTACCCCATCGCCTTGAACGCTTGCAACAAGGTACGCAGCTGTTCCTCATCCTTGCCGATCACCTGCGGCACCACCGGCACGGACTGTCCCAACTCAGGATCAATGTCCTTCAACAGAACCGGCTTCACCTTCGCACCCGCAAAGGTAGGGATGAACGGGGCCACCGAACGGTCCGGCGGCTGGAACCACAACGCATGCAGGTTACGAAAGGCGCGCACCGTCACCCCGCGGAGCGGCGCCAAGCAGAAATCGGCTGGATCTTCTCCGGTCACAGCCCGCCCATAATCAGGCTCGCAAACGCGCTGATGGGCGTCGTGTCGCGGAAGTTGTCGACCGTCTGGCGCACATCTTTGATGAGACCCTGGACGTCGTTGTAGAGACCGTCTTCGGCCGAGAGTTTGCCGAGCGTGCCTTCGCCCTTGACCAACCGGTCCGTCACTTGCTTCAGATTCGCCACCGTCGCATCGAGGTCGTTGTAAATCTTGTTGTCGTCCTTCATCAACTTGCCGAGCGTGCCCTCCCCCTTCTCCAAGTTGGACGCCACATTCTTGATACTGGCCACCGTATCCTCCAAATCGCGATAGATCTTGTCATCCGAGGAGAGCAGCCGCCCCAGCGTGCCTTCCCCCTTCTCAAGGCGGTCCGAGATCGACTTGAGGTTGGCGATGGAGGCACTCAAATTGGTATAGACATTGCCGTCATCGTTAAGAAGCCGACCCAACGAGTTTTGACCCGTATCGATTTTGGTGGTCACCGACTTCAAATTGGCCACCGTATTCGACAAATCGTTGTAGAGGGACATGTCGTCCGAGAAAAGCTTGCCGAGCGTGCCCTTGCCTTCTTCCACACGCGAGACCGCCACCTTGATGGACACGACCGCCGCGTCCAGATTGGTAATGATACTCTTCAGATGGTCGCCCGCCGTCGCCTCCTTCAGCTTCGCGACGATTTCCCCGAGGTCGCGCATCCAGTTGTTGGGCGTCTCGCCCTGCAACACCGAGCCTTTCGGCACCTCCGCGCCGGCCCCCTCTTCGATCAGCAGATAGTTGCCCCCCAGCAGCGAGCCCGAGTTAACGGAGATCTTGTACCCCTCCCTGAATTTCACGGCCTCCTGAATCGACAGAGTAACCGTCACCCCACTGTTCTTCAGACGCATGCTGCTCACTGAGCCCACCGTCATGCCCCGAAGCACAACCGAGTCACGCTCCTTCAGCCCTCCCACATCATGGAACAAGACCGTCACCGGCACCTTACTCTTGCCGCCGAACATTTCGATGCCCGAAATGATGATCGTGAAGTAGATCAGAAGGCCCAAGACCGCGATCATAAAGACGCCAACAACCACTTCAGCAAAGACTTCGCTATTTTTTTTGAGACTCATGCTTTTATCCCTCACATTCCCTCAAGACCCTTTTTCGAAATGAACTGCGCATCCAGAAAACCGCGCACATCCGGCTGGCCGGTCGCCACAAACGTCTTTGGCGGGCTCACCTCAACAAACTTCCCGCCGGTCAGCATCGCGATGCGGTCAGCGATCAGCAAGGCACCTTGCAAGTCGTGCGAGACCACGATGCTCGTGATGCCCAACTCCTGATTGAGCCGCAAGATCAGCGCGTCGATCGTGCGAGCCGTGACCGGGTCGAGCCCGGAGGTGGGTTCGTCGTAAAGCACAATCTCCGGGCTATTGACGATGGCACGTGCCAAGCCGGCACGCTTCTGCATGCCGCCGGAGACCTCATTCGGGAATTTGTCGCCATCGTCCGGCATGCCGACCGCATGCAGTGCTTTGGCCACGCGCTTCCCGATTTCCGCCTCCGTCAGACGCGTCTTCTCGCGCAGCGGCAACGCGATGTTCTCCGCAACCGACATCCATCCCAACAGCGCGCCGCCCTGGAACAGATACCCGAAACGCTCGCGCACCCGGTCTAAGTCGGAGCCGTTCACCGCACTGATTTCCGTGTCGCCGATCCAGACTGAACCGCTCGTCGGAGTCAGCAACCGGACCATATGCTTGAGCGTCACGCTCTTGCCTGTACCAGAAGGCCCGACAATGATGAAAATCTCACCCTTATTGATCTCGAACGAGAGATCATCCAGGACGTTGCGGGAACCCAATCGCTTCGTAACATGTTCAAAACGGATCATAAGTCGTAGAACAACCGTGTAATGACATAGCCCAAAACCAAGATCAACAGGAACGAGATGATGACAGAACGGCGCGTGGCCTGTCCCACACCGACCGCGCCCTGCGTCGTGGTAAAGCCCTCATAGCAGGAGACCCCCGTGATGATGATGCCGAAAACCAAGGCCTTCAACAGGCCCACATACAAATCCCGCATCCGGGCGAAATCCATGGCCATCGCGATGTATTGTTCCCAGGGCACATTCAACTGAGTGAGCCCCACAATGCCACCGCCGATCACGCCCAACACGCAGGTGTAGAACGACAGCACGGGCGTCATCAGCACCATCGCCGCCATGCGGGGCGTCATCAGAAAACGGATCGGACTGATGGACATGATCTCCAGCGCGGCGATCTCATCGTTCACGGTCATCGTGCCGATCTGCGCCGCCATGGACGAGCCGACACACGCCGCGAGAATCAAGCCGGTCATGAACGGGCCCATCTCGCGCAACAGCGAAACCATCACCGCCGATCCGATATAAATCTCCTGATTGAACCGCCTCAGTTCCAAACCGACCTGGAGGCCGAGAATCATCCCGGTGAACATGCCGACGACCGAGATGACTGGCAAACTCTTGATGCCCATGGTAAACATTTGTCGCACCAGTTCGCGCCGTCTGCGGCCCGACGTGAAAAGCAGCGGAACCGACATCAAGGCCTGCACCGTCATGCTGCCAGCCCGGCCAATGTTTCCCAGTCCCAGCACCAGGCTGCGCCAGACGCCGGCCAGTGCGTTGCCTGGCTCACTCTCATAGACCGGTTCTCTTGTAATCATGGTTCGACACCCTCCGGAACCACCGCCTTGCGGTATTGCAAAAGGCCCCATAGCGCGTCATGGGCAACCTCTCCATCCCGTTCGATCCGCTCGTAAAGAGTCCAGAACGGCGCCCAATTGCGCTCGATGCCGCCGCTGTAACGCATCAGGCTGAACTCCAGCGCACGCAGGTGAGACCCTTCAGGAGACGATTCGCGCGCATAGAAGGGCCACACCCGCGTATAGCGTTCCACCTCAATCTCGTGACCCGCCTTGTCCTTCTTAAACTCCGTCTGGTTCAGATAAAACGGAAAGAAACGACTGCGTTCCGTACGTCCGCCTTCGGTCGACAATTTGAAATGCGCGAGCAACGGCCACACCGCATACCAACGCCGCTCATCCTCGCGCTCGAAATCCCCGTACAGCGGCCAGTAGGAACGTTTCCGCGAGGTAGGTGTCTTCACCGTTTCGACGAACGGCCACGGCATACGCCAGCGCTCAGACACATCTGTGGTCGCGTGCGAGAAAAATGGCGGCACAGCCAGCCACTGTTTCTCCTTTTCACGGTTAACCTGCCCGCACAGCGGAAAGAGCATCCACGAGGTCCCCGGATTTCGCACGTCCCCGTATACCGCCGAGGTCCAGAAAGGCCAGAACGCATACAGGTGTTTCGCCTCGCGCCTTTCGGTCCGTCCGTAGAGCGGGAAGACGCCCGTACGCTTCACCCCCGGCTCGTCACCCATACGCGAGAAGACGGGCCAGAGGTAATAGTCGCGTTCGACATGATTGACCTCGTAGTTCAGATACAGCGGGAACAGCAGGAAATCAATGTCGTCCATCAGCAACATGTGCGGCAGATGCCCATAGATCGGGAAAAGGGCCCGGTAGTCTTCACCCTGGCGCGTGCGCCCCTGAAACCAGAGCGGGAAAAGCGCGGCCTTCCAAGCCGAATCGTCGCGATAGATATCGTTGTCAGAACCGTACGCCAGCAACAAGCGCCACCACGCCTGCTCGCGGTCGCGGTGGAAGGTGCCCAGCGGCCAGACCACATCGGCCACGCGCGTGTCACTCACCGGATCGGTCACACGGGAAAAAAACGGGCGCAACGCCCAAAACGTACCGCCCTCCCGCGTCGCACGGTACTCGAAAAAAGGACCCAGGCGAAACCGGCTCACCACGCGATCAGGCGTCCGGTTCGTCACTTCGGCACAAACCAACCACGGTGCCAGACAGAGCCCTGCGGCCACGGCAATTTTGAAGAGCCTCTGACTAGTAGTTGTGACGGTAATAATCATGGATACGCTTTTCACAACCAAAGGTCATAGCGATCAACGCGGTGCGGATCCACATGCCGTTGCGCATCTGACGCCAATACATCGCCCGGGGGTCACTATCCACATCGGTCGAGATCTCGTCGCGGCGCGGTAACGGGTGCATGATGACGGCGCGCTGCGGCAGGATTTTCAGCTCTTCAAGTCCGAATTTGAACCGGCTCGTATCGATCTTCGCGCTTTCGCCCTTGGCCTTGTCCCACTCGTCCTGGATACGCGTCATGTAGACGGCGTCGGCCTGCGGGATCGCCGCATGGAAATCGTCGGTCCGCTCGAAGGCCACGCTCTTCTCCTTGAGGACCGCGAGCACGTCCTCGCCGACCTGCAGCGGCCCCGGTGCTACGAACATCTGCCTGATATTCGGATAATTGGTCAACAGGTACGAGAGCGAACGCACCGTGCGTCCGCGCAAGAGGTCGCCGCAGAAGAGCACGGTCCGGTCACGCAATCCACCGCTGCGCTCGAAACTGCGCAACAGCGTATAAATGTCCAGCAGCGCCTGGGTCGGGTGCTGGTCCTGACCCGAGCCAGCATTGATGATGGGGATCGGACGCTCCGAGTTCGAGAGCGCCCAGGCCATGTGTTCGGCCAACCCTTTCTCCGGCGTACGCATGATGATCAGGTCGAAGTAGGAGCTGAAGGTCCGCACGGAGTCCTCGCGCGACTCGCCCTTGAACTCAGAGGAGATCGAGGTGTCGCGCACCTCGCCTGTCGGCACGCCTAAGATTTGGCACGCGGACATAAACGACAGGAACGTGCGCGAGCTGGGCTGCGAAAAATAGAGCATGGCCCGCTTATGCGTGGCCTGCGTTCTCAGGAACTCCGTTCCCGCCCGCGTTTTGGCGATGGCCCTGATCTCATTAGCCAACTGCGCGAGCTGATCCAGCAAATCGAAGCCGAACTGCTGGGCGAAGAGCGTATGATACGGGGCGCCGTCAGCCTGCATCAGATAGGGCGTCTTCTCGAGCAGCGGCAGGTTCTGAAACTTTTCCCACGAGATATCGGACAACTGTTTACGGTTTGACATACCACCTCCCTTAAAATTCGGACACCCGTCGCGGCGACCACTCTCTCACAGCGCAGAAAGGTCGGCCATGGCCGAGACATACAGCGCCTTGATGGTGTGCATGCGGTTCTCGGCCTCATCGAACACCTTAGAGAAGGGCGCCTCAAAAACCTCGTCCGTGACCTCCAACGCGCCGCACTCCGCCGTGACCGCCGTCTCATGATCGTGGAACGCGGGCAGGCAGTGCAGGAAGATCAACTCCCCGCCCGCATTACCCGTCGCCTTCACCAGATCCATATTGATCTGATACGGGCGCAGCAGGCGCAGGCGGGTCTCCTTCTGAGCCTCCTCACCCATTGACACCCACACGTCGGTATAGAGCACATTGGCGCCGGCCACGCCTTTTTGAGGATCGTTGACGATCTCCACCGTAGCCTTGTTGCGCTTGGCATTCTCGCGGGCCTCTTTGACCAGCACCGGATCAGGCGTCAGTTCCACCGGCGTGCAGTTCACATAGTGGATGCCGGCCTTGGCGCAGCCGAGCATCAGGGAGTTCGCCACATTGTTACGGCCATCACCCACATAAGCAACCTTCAGCCCTTGAAGCCGCCCGAAGTTCTCCTGGATGGTCATCAGGTCCGCCAGAATCTGGGTGGGGTGAAAATCGTCGGTCAATCCGTTCCAGACCGGCACGCCCGCGTATTTCGCGAGCGTTTCCACGGTCTTCTGGGCGAAGCCGCGGAAGAGGATGCCATCGAAAATACGCCCCAGCACGCGGGCTGTGTCCTTGACCGACTCCTTGGCACCGAGATGGATATCGTTTTTGGTGAGATATTCCGCCGAACCGCCCTCATCCCGGATGGCCACCAAAGCGGAGTTGCGCGTGCGCGTGGAACTTTTCTCGAAAATCAGTGCGACTTGACGGCGCTTGAGCAGATCACCCCTAATCCCCGAATGGCGGCGGGCCTTCAAAGCGACCGCAAGCTCAATCACATTCAGCATCTCCTCGTCCGTCAGATCCGCCATCCTGAGCAGAGAACGACCAAACAATTCGGGATTCCATTTCAGCATCTTATTCTCTCCAATCGTGGTTTTAGTATAAAGAACCGGTTCACCATTCACAACTACATTACGCAGCGGCCATTGTGGCCAGAGCCTATGCGATGTCACGTTAGCCGGGAACGGGGTAGCGGCGAGGGAGGAAACGGAGCCCACATCCATCACCTTTCAAAGAGCAATCCTGGTTCGCCAGGGCTCACCACAGGTGGATGACACCCGTTGAGAGCCTCTACAAATAGAACCCCTATACCACAACGGCATACCGGGAAAGGGATACCCGCGAGCAAGAAACCGTTGAAAAACAGAGCTGTTTCCGACCGGTGCGGAACACAATGGAACACGTTTCGGCTGTGCCGGGGAATTA
>JADHEF010001133.1_pt1 | contig 19067 bp, 33 predicted proteins | sample 8952391 | NCBI WGS metagenome assembly JADHEF01 (sample SAMN16124439, study PRJNA663245) | bioreactor sludge metagenome | isolation source: sludge (nitrite) | place: India:Bengaluru | collected 2019-02-28
TCGTGACCTCCGGCCCCGCGCAGCTCGTCGGCGTGCTCGTGCGCCGCTGGATCCGGCCGCTGCCCGACGCGCCCTTCGCGACCCTCGCCGAGTTCGGACCGCTCGTGGATCGTCTCCTCGAGCGCAGCGGCCGCGCCGGCCACGACGCGGCCCCCCGCGCGCGCACCGCGCACGCCGTGATCGACGTCTCCCTCCACCGCGGCGGCCCGTTCGGCGCGACCGGCCCCTATCTCACCGCTGCGGAGCTGGAGCAGGTCGCCGCGTTCGTCCCCCCCGGCAGCGGCCGCGGCGACGCGCTTCTGCACCCCGCCGAGGCCTGGCTCCGCCGCGCCGTCTCCGCCGAGGTCGCGCTGGTCGACCTGCGCCCCTGAACTCCCGCAGCTGCGCCGCGCACCCCCGCACCGCGTTGCCCGCACGGCGCCCGCACCGCGCGCCCGCGCTGTAGCCGCACTCCGCCCGAACCGCCCCGCGTCCCGTCCCGCATCCGGGACGGCGACGACCGCGCGCGCGTTCCGTCGCCCCCAGCAGAGGGATACTCTCGCTCGTGCGCGAGGTGGGGCGGCATGTTGCGAAACGGCTCCAGGGTTGCAGCGGAGATGCACGGGAACGAAGTCCACGGTGTCGGTCGCAAGGCGTTCAAGATCGGGCGCCATCTCGGGTGAGGACGATGGCCAACGAGCGGCGGCGGTCCTTCGTGATGTGCCTGACCAGCGACGGCTACGCCGCGTCGCTGGTCGTGCGGCGCATTTACGAGCGCCTTCCGGACGCGGGCGCGGAGCAGCGCGGTCTCGTCCGCGTGATCGACGAGTCCGGAGAGGACTACGCTTACCCCGCGCGCCTGTTCGTTGCGGTGAACCTGCCGGACGAGGCCGAGAGAGCGTTCGGCTAGGCCCCTCCGCGGCATTCACGGCCCACGAGGGAAGCGGCTGCCCGCTTCGACCAGCGACTCCTCGCCCCGCGCGCCATGGCCTGCGCACGACGCCGCGCGCACGACCCGGACGCACAACCTCGCGCACGATGTGGCATGCACCACGACGCACGCGCCACGCCTCGTGCACGCGTGGTGCGCATCCGTCGTGCGCATGTCGGGGAGGAGGCACGTGGGAGAGGACACGCGCACCTCAAGCCGGTCGCCTGGGGGCGGGGCAGGTGCCGGCGCCGTTGCCGGCACCGACACCGGGGCCTGACGCCCGCGGCTGCTCGACAAGGTCCGCGAGGCCGTCCGCGCGCGCGGGTACAGCCCGCGCACCGAGGAGACGTACGTCGCCTGGATCCGGCGCTTCGTCCGGTTCCATGCGCCGCGCCACCCGCGCGAAATGGGGAAGGTGGAGGTCACCGCGTTCCTGAACGATCTCACCGTGCGCGGGCGCGTGGCCGCGACGACCCGCAACCAGGCGCTCTCGGCGCTGCTGTTCCTGTACCGCAGCGTGCTCGACATGAATCTGCCCTGGCTGGACGAACTCGTCCCGGCGAAGCGGCCCGAGACGATTCCGGTCCGTCATCTCGAAGCAGGAGGTCCGGCGCCTGCTGAACCAACTGGACGGCACGCCGCGCCTGATCGCGGAGATGCTGTACGGCTGCGGCCTGCGGCTGCTCGAGTGCCTGCAGCTGCGGCTCAAGGACGTGGACCTCGAACGCCTCGAGCTGCGCGTCCGCCGCGGCAAGGGGGGCGAGGACCGCATCACCATGCTCCCCGAGCGCCTGCGCCCCGCCCTCGCGGCGCAGATCGAGAAGGTCCGCCAGCAACATCGGCTCGACACCGAGGCCGGCGCCGGCTGGGTCGAACTTCCGGCGGCCTTCGACCGCAAGTCCCCGCACGCCGGCCGCGACCTGCAGTGGCAGTACCTCTTCCCCGCGACGCGCCGCTACTGGCACGAGGAGACGCGCCAGGTCCGCCGCCACCACCTCCACGAGTCCGCCGTCCAGCGCGCCGTCCGCGAGGCCGTCCTGCGCGCCGGCCTGTCCCAGCGCGTGACCTGCCACACGCTCCGCCACAGCTTCGCGACGCACCTGCTCGAGGCCGGCTACGACATCCGCACCATCCAGGAACTCCTCGGGCACAAAGACGTCAGCACGACCATGATCTACACCCACGTCCTGAACCGCGGCAGCCTCGGCGTCATCAGCCCCCTCGATACCCTCTGATTCCCTCGCCGCGCTTCCGGTGGCGCGGCCCCCTCCGTCGGAGCGGCCACGAGCCTCCGCCTGCTTCACGGCCGCCCCCACGCACGGAATACCCGCAGCCCAATCCTGTCGCCGAATCAGCCGCCCTCGTTCAGCATCGCCCCACAAACCCGGACGCCTGAGAGCCTTAGTCCCAGGCAGTTCCCGCGCCGCGGATCGATATCCCGTATGATCCTGATTGGGCAGGGCACTGGACAGTTCTGCCCATTTCTAGTTGGGCATGCCTAATGCCACTCTCCCGCTACGCAGCCGAGACCCTTCGAGAAGTCCTGTTCCGTTTCCCGGACTGGGGCAAACTCGTGTTAGCCGAGCACCGTTACTCCCCTGACTTTTTGCTCGAAGTCCCAGCGCCGCCCGGGTCAGGGGCCGGTAGCCTTCAGCTCTTTACTGAGGGGGGCGAGCGATGGGTGCTCTTAACAAATGCGGGTCCGGAGTTCCCGATCCGTGACTCCGAGTTTGTTCCGTTGGTCGAGAGCATCGTCCAGGACCGCGTTGGGGTCGCGGTGTGCACGAGCGAAGAGGGTTGGGAGTGGAGTGAGTGGGTGCAGCCAGGAGAGCATCCGCCACACGGGGAGAGGGAGTCCGTTCGCATCGTGTCCTGGCTGGGGAGCCTTGATGCCAGCTACTAGAAGGATGCCCAACTCGGCGTAGCAGCTGTCCAGCGGCCCCCGGCGGCGGCTCGGGTGGTGTTACGCTGGGGCCGCTGGCAGCTGAACGCCAATACGTTGGGCATGCCTAATGCCACTCTCCCGCTACGCAGCCGAGACCCTTCGAGAAGTCCTGTTCCGTTTCCCGGACTGGGGCAAACTCGTGTTAGCCGAGCACCGTTACTCCCCTGACTTTTTGCTCGAAGTCCCAGCGCCGCCCGGGTCAGGGGCCGGTAGCCTTCAGCTCTTTACTGAGGGGGGCGAGCGATGGGTGCTCTTAACAAATGCGGGTCCGGAGTTCCCGATCCGTGACTCCGAGTTTGTTCCGTTGGTCGAGAGCATCGTCCAGGACCGCGTTGGGGTCGCGGTGTGCACGAGCGAAGAGGGTTGGGAGTGGAGTGAGTGGGTGCAGCCAGGAGAGCATCCGCCACACGGGGAGAGGGAGTCCGTTCGCATCGTGTCCTGGCTGGGGAGCCTTGATGCCAGCTACTAGAAGGATGCCCAACTCGGCGTAGCAGCTGTCCAGCGGCCCCCGGCGGCGGCTCGGGTGGTGTTACGCTGGGGCCGCTGGCAGCTGAACGCCAATACGTTGGGCGGACAACCCGAGGCGGCCGTGACAATCATGGCTAAGGTCACGACGCGTGTACTTCTCGCTCTCGGCGCATGTGTGGTGTCGCTGGCTTCGTGCATCTTGCTCCTGGGTCATGTCCCAGTGCTTGAGGTCGATCGTTCTGTCTCGAGTGGGGCGGCGTACGGGTTCGTGATCGGCATGTCAAAGCCCGACGCCCTGGCGGTAGTCCGGCGACAGCGCGGTGCCACTCTGAGTGCCTACTGGGAACGTGCCGGAGCACCGAGTCGGCTATCCGAGTACGAGCAGTGGTCAGCCCAGGGGCGGGGACGAATTGGCACATACACCGTCTCTGCAGGTAACGCTACTGCTTTGACCCTGCCACTTGGCTACTCGACGCATTGGCGCGTCAACCTCGGAACGTTCGGAGTCAACACCATCGAACTGCGCTTCGCGGGTGATAGCCTCATGGAGGTTCGTCGCTGCCGGTACTTGGTAGGTCGGCCCTAAGCTGCCCAACACGGCGTAGCGGCTGTTCATCGGCCCCCGGCGGCGGCCCGGGTGGTGTTACGCTGGCAGCTGAACGCCAATACGTTAGCCGGAATCCATATGACGGTCGTTCGACGGGCGATGCCAGCTGACGCTCACGTGATCGCGGAGATTCACGTTGGCACTTGGCGCGTGGCGTACCAGGGCCTTGTCCCGACGGACTTCCTGAGTTCCCTTTCTGTCGAGCGTCGCGAGGAAATCTGGCGCAGGGATCTCGAAGCCGGAACGCCCGCTGTTTGGGTCGCCGAAACTCCGGAGGCGGTCGTGGGCTGGATCGCTGCAGGCAGGAGTCGCGATCCCGATGCCACCGCGAGAACCGGCGAGCTGTGGGCGATGTACATCGACCCAGAACACTGGCGCCGAGGAATCGGAAGGTTGCTGTGGGCCCGCGCGGAAGAGCATCTGATGAGATCCGGAGTGCATGAGGTGACATTGTGGGTGCTGAAGGAGAACGCCCGAGCGCTGGCGTTCTACCGAGCGATCGGATTCACGGCAGACGTCGGCTACGAGAAGAGTCTCGAGCGAGGCGGAGCCAAGCTCCTGGAGGTTCGGCTCCGAAGCCGCATCGTCGGCTAATCCGCCGTTGCAGTCGGACGACCGCGTCGGTCGCTTCGCTCCCTCTCGCGTTCGCCGCTGAACGGCAGTACCGTTATACGGACTAGCGGGAGGCCGGGGTGAGAGTGGTCGACATGATCGAGTTCCACGACTCCGTCGCCGACGTCCGGCCTGGAACTGCGGTCATCGTCCTGAACTTTCGTCCGGCCTACGTGCACCACTGGGAGAATGGCGGCGCCGGTTGGCATGGCGAGGGCCGCTCACAGGACGGGAGGGTGGAGATTGTCGGCAACGCGGAAGCCATCGCTTCGCGCGATCCCGTCGGAATCTCCGACGGCTACCTTCTCATTGGCGCAAGCCGATTCGACATGGTTCCCGTGCCGATGGAAGCGTCTGGCGCAGTCATGCTGCACCTCGATCTTATGGACGGCACGTCCCTGACACTCGTCGGCGAGAGCCTCCGAGCTGAACTGTTCGGCCCCGCCGAACACGTCGAGAGCCTTCCCCCCGAGTGGGCTCCCGAGGTGGACGCCGTATAACGCGCGTTGCAGCAGACGGGGCTTGCGCCCCGCCGCGTCCTGGCATGGCTCAGTGGTGATGTCTCTAAATTGTGGCGCCAGATTGGGGCGTTGTCGAAGCTCTCGGTACTGCTGCTCTGCCTCTCCATGTACCCAACGGGCCGCGGTATTCGGGTCCTGGCGAACTCGAGTTCATCCGCGAAGGCGCCTGCGGTCATGAACCTGAGTGTTCTGGCCGCGACGCTGTTCGGGGCGTTCGTGCTTCAGGTGCTGGGCTGGTACGGCTCAATGGACGGCGTCGATGCCGCGGGTCAGGGCTGGAGCCGGGCATGGCAGGACGCACGCCGCGTGCAGGGCCTCATCGCGTACTTCGCGGTCATCCCAGCAGCTGGCATCGCGGCTTGGTTGGTTGCATGGCGCAGCCGCCTTGCGGCCTAACTAGCCGTAGCAGCCGACCATCGGTCTCCAGCGGCGGCTCGGGTGGTGCTACGCTGGGGCCGCTGGTGGCTGAACGCCAGAACGTTGGGCCGATGGCGCGGGGGAGAGTCGTCATGTCGTCCTACACGGGTCTTCGCGGCGTAGCGATCTTCTTCGGCGCTATTGGCGCAGTTGTCCTCTGCCAAGCTCTAAGGCCTGATCCGATTGCTGGCGCGATCGCTAAAGCACCGGCACTGACGTTCGCCGTTCTACTGCTCGCGAGCGCGCGTGGGATGTGGTTCGCGCGAAGGTGGGCGCCCGCCACGCTTGCCTTGGCAATCGCCGTCATGCTGGTCGTGTACGGCGTCGCGATCATCAAGACCAGCGGCCAGTACTGGCTAGCCGGCATGGCGGTCTTTGTCGCTGCTCTTGGAACGTGGTCCGCCATCTGGCTATACGTCCGTTGCAGGGTTCGCATCCTCTCGAAAGGCGTGCACTAATTAGGTCGGTTTCCGCTGATGTTCCAGTCAACGTCCCAACCCGGCGTAGCAGCAGTCAGCGGCCACCGGCGGCGGCTCGGGTGGTGGTACGCTGGGGCCCGTCGGCAGCTGAACGCCAGTACGTTGGCCAGACAAGCAGAACCAGCGCCGGAGTGACGAGGCCGCTCATCATGCTCCCACTCGCGGTAGATGGCCTGGTGAAGGCGGAATGCGCGTGCGGGGAAGATGAAGAGGAGACGCAGCGCTTTCGGGAGATGGCCACCGAGGCGCGGCAGTACCTCGCATCACACGCTTGGTGCGCAGGCGTTGCCGACCTCTACTTTGCCGGAGGCGTTCCCGCCGTTGTCGCTGCCTTCGCAGCCCGAATTGACCCGCGTGATGGTGCGGACGAGTGGTTGTGGATAGTCGTCGGCGACCTCCCGTCAGCCTACTTGGTGATAGAAGACGGTCCCCAGAGCTTGCCTGAGGTTCTAGAGACGTACTGCGATCTGATGAGTGACTGGGTGAACGCAATTCGAACGGGTCACTCTGTAGCAAAGGTCTTCCCGGTTCGGGCCCCCGCGGACCTACAGCATGCAGAAATGCTCGAACGGCGCATCTCATTCTTGCGAGGAGAGGTCATCCCGGCGTTCGCGGGCCAACCGGGCACGGCTTAACAGGCCAACCCGGCGTCGCAGCAGTCCAGCGGCCCCCGGTGATCGTCTGGAGTGGTGCTACGCTGGGGCTGCTGGCAGCTGAACGCCAATACGTTATGCGGCAAGACGATGAGCGCTGACTGGTTCCGCAACACGACATGGGACGCCGCCATTGAAGTGGCGTTCGATGAGAAGCTCCGTCGTGCGCGAAGGAAGGAACAGTACCTCCGCATCCAGGCATGCACGCTGGCCCGCTCGCATCCAGAGGTCGCCTTGAAGCTCCTTGATCGCTACTTCGAGCTCCACGACGACTTCGATCATGCCCAAGCCCACGTCGACCGAGCCACGGCGCTGCTCACCCTTAGCCGCGTAGACGAGGCACTGGCAGCGTACGAGGCAGCCCTCGCCAGGGAGGCCGTGTTCCCGAAGGTACAGACCCAGGCGTATCTCGATCTCCCGTACGTCGTCGCTACACGTGGTGTTCGGGAGCAGTACAGGCGCGCACTTGATCTGCTTCATCTACACGAGTCGCGCTTGATGTTTCCCGTTGACCACTTCCGCTGGCATGCCGCCCACGCACTGATCGGAGCCGCTACGGGTGAGGCTGAGGCCGTCCGCAGCCATGCGGAGCGTGCTCTAGAGGCCGCAAGCCGCGATGACTCCGGGTTCCGATACCACCCTTCCGTGGGCCTTGTCACGCCGCATCACGAAGCCGTCGTCAGGAAGCTGGAGGCGCTATGTGCCGCATAGCAACCGGTTGCAGCGGACGGTCCGCTGCGCGGCCCGCCGGCGGACCGGGACGTTAAGCGGAAAACGCCGTGTCCCACTCCGAGCCAAGCGTATCGCTAAACATACAAGCTGCGAGTCCTCTGCCTTTGCACCGACGCGGGCGAATTGTCGGGTACCGTCACTCGTGGTACCCGGTCCTCCTTGGCAGCATTGTGCTTGGGCTGCTGGTGATCAACGTGATCGCGGTTGCGGGGGGGCAGTACCTGAGTCTGATCGCCGCGCTGGTACAGGCCGCGATTCTCGGTTCGCTCTTTGCGGCGAACTTCGTGCAGGTCATTCTCGTTCGTTTGTGGGCCTGTCTTCTGCTGGTCGCCGGTGTTAGCGGTATCGTCAAGATCGTTGCCGACCTGGTGGTGGTTGCCGTGGGTGGAGTTGTGGAGAACCCAACATCCCTCAGAGCGTCACTGTTCACCAGCGCATGCCTAATCGCTGGCATCTACTTCGTTCGCGCGTCTGGTCGGGAGCCCGTGTTTGCAGGGTCTGCCGCTCCGCCTAACACGGCGTAGCAGCTGTCCAGCGGCCCCCGTCCGCGGCCCGGGTGGTGGTACGCTGGGGCGGCTGGCGGTTGAACGCCGATACGTTTGCTGCTCGCGAAGAGATGCCTACGATGGCCCACGACCGAGAAGAGGACTTTCTCCGAGTCCTACGATGGATGCGGGAGAACGTCGAACTGTCCAGCAGCATCTATCGAACGAAATCTCACATCGCTGCGATCGACCCTGCCGTGAAGGTCGACGGGAGTGGGAACCCGCGTCGGTCTGGGGTTAGTCGACCTCCCGACTACGATGATGCCTACCTAAACTCGGTCGTTGGCCTGACCTGCTGTTGCTATATGGACGCCCTCGGCAAGGTACTTCTCCGCGGAAGGGGCGGACACCGCCTGAACACCTTCGCCCAGCAGCACATGCCCGACCTCAAGGCGGAGTGCGACACCAAGCCGGGGAAGTTCAGCCTCGCTACGCTCTACAAGGTCTACCGGTGCGGGTTCGTCCATCAATTTGCCAGCGCGGACATGGCCTGGTCCCGCCAGGGCGGCCGTTCCGGCGACTACTACTTTTCGTCGCCCGACGGGAAGCCCGGCCTCAACATCGATAGACTCGCCGAGGGAGTGATTCGAGGCATCGACAGTTTCGAAGCGGCGTTCAAGTCCCAGGTCGCAGCTGGTCCAACAACATACAAGGACTTCTTCGAATGGCTGGACGCCGACTGAAGGGTGGCGCGGCAGCTAACAACAGACCTGGGGGGCCATCTGCTCGAAGGGGAACGTGTCGTGATCGACGTCTCGTGGACGAGGCGAAAGGTGGTCTACGTCGCGTTCACTGGTCCGGTGTTTGCGTTCGTGACGCTCGAGGGTGTGTCTGGTTGGAGGTCTGCTCCCAAAGTCGGGCGGGTGCTCTTCGCAGTGGCAGTGGCTTATCTGTGGTGGCTGTTCGCAGATCTCGTGGTGTCGCGGGTTCAGTCTGCGCCAGGCATTATCAGGCTCCGTCGCCTGACTGGCTGGCGGCAGGCTCTCGCTGCCGCTGACACCGACATATTGATCACGCGCCGCGGCCTCACGGTTCATGACCCCAATGGACGCCGGCTCCTGGCCATATCCAACTCGTTCAAGCTCAAGTGGGGCGCTATAGCCTGTGCAGCCGGACGCCCCATCGGAGCCGCGAGAAGCGGCCCAACCCGGCGCAGCAGCTGATCCGCGGCCCCCGGCGGCGGCTCGGGTGGTGTTACGCCGGAGCCGCTGGCAGCTGAACGCCAATACGTACGGTCGACAAGAGCGTGTCCCCTTGACGATGTGCACACGTGTGCATACCATCTATCTGTGTACGAGTGGGACCCGAGAAAAGCCCGTTCCAATCGGGTCAAGCACGGAGTCGCATTCGCGGACGCCGTGGGCGCCCTTGAGGATCCTCGCGCGTTAACAGAGCCAGACGATAACGAGGGAGAAGCCCGCTTCGTAACGCTAGGCCTTGATCACCTCGCAAGGGTGGTCGTGGTCGTCTACACGTGGAGGGGGGCAAACATTCGCGTCATCTCCGCGCGGAAAGCAACGCCGAGCGAGAGGGCGCGATACGAGGTTGAGCCATGAAGAAGGAGTACAAGTTCACGAAGGCGCGCCGCGGTGCAGTCGTTACCGTTCCGCCTGGGAAGACACGAATCACGATTCGACTCGATGATGATCTTCTCGAGTGGTTTCGGGGGCAGGTCGACGCTGCCGGGGGCGGGAGCTATCAGGCCCTCATCAACTCGGCATTGCGCGAGTGGATTGACACCCGAAAAGAGCCCATGGAAGAGATGCTCCGTCGGGTCTTGAGAGAAGAGTTGCCTGCTCTTGCGCAGGCTGGCGGAAAGCGACGCTAGTGCCAACAGCGACCCAACTGCTCGCTTCAGCGGACGGCGCGTCGCGCCGTTGGGGAAGGAAACAACCAGATGGCGTGTCGACGAGTCGCTCTATTGGTTGTCGTTCTCGCGGCAGGCGCTCAAGCGTCGGCGACCGGTTCGAACCTCTCCAGAGTCGAGGCGCTCGGTAGGACGATATTCGCCCAGGATCGGGCGGCTGCGCTTGCGACGGATCGCCTCCTGGAAACAACCGGGCAGGTTCCTACCGAACTCAGGGGTTGGGTGAGTCTTCCTTTCGGCGACAGCTGGCGGGTGTTCTTCGTGCAGGAGGAAGCGGGCGACACCTACTGCACCCAACTGAATGTGTTGGTTAACGAGGATGGCGCTGGCCCCCTTCTGCGGTCTGAAATGTGCGAACCTTTGAACGCGGATCAGCGTGCGATGTTCTTCGCGCGTCAAACGGCCATCTTGGCAATGAGCACCCGGTGCTCGGATGCATACAACACTGTCGTCTTGCCGTACGAAGGAAAAGACGCCGCTTGGGCGGTGTATCTCCTAGCCGCCACAGCTGAAGTCGGGAAAGTCGTCGTTGGCGGGCATGTTCGCGTGCTGGTCCGCGACGGAGGCCAGGGAATAGCGGACTACCGACAACTGTCGAAGTCGTGCCTGACCCTCGAGATGCCGCCTCCCGACGCAGAAAGACCGGTCGCACTAGTGTTAACGCACGTTCTCGACGACCACCCCATCGAAACGCACGTGTTCCTCAGTCTTCTCCACGAACAGAACCTCTTGGTCATGACCGAGTCGGCGCTGTGGTCGGTGGACAAAGGTAGGATCAAGCTCCTCATGGACGGCGACGACTTCAAGAACTACTTGGGTAAGGCCAAGGGAGCACAGGACAAGAGTATCAAGGGTAAGGACTAGCACGGCGAGCCGAGATCGCATGGTCAAGAGGCCGTCCAACATCGGCAGGCAGCCGACGGCCGCTGCGCGGCGGCGGCTGATGCCGGATCGTCAGACGGACCAAGGGTGCAAGCGTCCCCCGTGACAGCACTCAACCTGGTCACTGTTGCGGCCGTCGGGTTGCAGTGTGCACTGCCCGAGGTTCTGGATGTCGGACCCGAGGCGCGCTCCTCCTGGGTTGGTACTCGTGGGGTCAGATGGAACGGCAGGCAGCCGCGGGCCCTCACCCGAAGCAGCCGTCCAAGTAGGAGTAGCAGCCGACCATCGGCATCCCTCGCATTCCGTTGGCGAGCGGCGTTATCTTGTTCTCGGTATGCATGTCCGCTCGGCGGCGCCTGCTCGTGGTGGCGTTTGCAGAGCGGCCTCCTCGAACCCGCCTGATCTCCGCGAGGCGGGCCACACGCCAAGAGCGGAGGACCTATGAAGAAGAAGGCTAGCTCGACCCGGCGCGTCTCTGACAGGGACACGATGCGGGCGGAGTATGACTTCTCGGAAGGTGTCCGGGGCGCCACCGCCAAGCGGTATGCGGAAGGTGCGAACATCGTTGTAATCGACCCCGATGTAGCGGACGTCTTCCCGGATGGCAAGGCCGTGAACGACGCGCTTCGCGCGCTGGCACCCATTGTCCGGCAACAACGGACGCGCAAGCGGCGGAGTGCCTAACTACGCGTAGCCGCTTGCCGCGCGCGTCTCACCGCCGTTGTCTCGCACGATCGCGCGCGCGCCCGCAGCTGAACGCGATGACGTTGGGCGCACGTGTGTGGGGGCGTTGTGAATCGAACCAAGGGCCTCTGGGTGCTCTGCTTGGTCCTCGGGCTAGCACCAGCGTGCTCGGTTCTTCGTGGCCCAGCGGGGTTCTGGAAGTCGTTTCATTCCGATCTAATTCGTGACCGGTACAGCGATCATGGGCCGTGGGGTGGAGATCGCTGGCTTCTCTGGAAGTCAGAACTCCCCGGGACATTCACTGTTTCTGCAGCGCAGGGGTTTGCGGAGTTGCACGGCTGGAGGTTACTCAAAGAGCAGGCGTACGCGCCCAACCAACCCGCTGACGAGTCGCTGCATCAGGGGGAACAGAATGGCCCGCGCTTCTTGCCCGTGCAGTCAACAATTCTCCTCTTCGACTCGCAGTGGGTACGTGTGAAACCAGGGGCAGGGGAGGGGTCCATCGCGATTGGTTACGTTCAGGTGAGCAGTGACGGGCGCGAGATGTATGTGTACCACTTCTGGGGCGAAGGCTAGCGAGTGGGCGCAGCGGTAGCGCGGCGGTAGCCTAACTCGGCCTTGCAACCGCGTGGCGCGCCCGATCATGTGCTGACATGAGCAGCCGCGGGCGCGCCCGCGGCTGAATGCAAAGACGTTCGGCGGTCTCAGCGCAGCGGACGCGAGTCTGCTGCACACGGCGCGAGGGACGGCAGTGAGTGACACGCTCTGGCTCCAGATCAAGGACGGCAGCGAAGTGACCGGCGGCGATTGGGACCTCACGTCGATGCTCCGCGTCGAACGCGCTCTCGAGGCGCTCGCGTCGCGCTGCAGCGTTGTCCCGCTCAGCCGGTTCTACGATCACAGCGAACTTGCGACCGATCTCGGCGCAGGCAGTAGGGATGCTCAACCATCCTGGAGCCCAGCGGCGGAAGGGTTGGCAACGGTCGAGGCGCTGTTGGGGCAGTATCGGGCGACTCCCGAGGTGATCACGTCGGTCGCGGGCAAGGGCGCCCAGGACACGGCGTATCTCGGCGAGGAACTGGAGCACTGTCGCGAGCGCCTCGTGGAGGCAACGGCCCGTGGAGCGACGTTTCGCCTCCTGGTGGTCCCATAGCGGTTGTAGGCTCGCAGGCCGGCCGCCGAACTATCGATTGCACCGGACGAAGCGGAGTTCGTCCGGTTCGTCGTGAGATGATCGCGCGGCGCCGGTGAATCGGGTCGTACGCAGATGCGGGCCGCGAACTTCCGGCGCTCTTCTGAATGATGCTGACGATCCGACCCGCAACCCTCGCTGTCCTCGACGCCATTCGCGTCGTTCACACGTCATCTATTCAGGCTACCTGCGCGTCCTCGTACTCCCCCGAGCAGATCGCCGCTTGGCTCGCCCACCTGACTCCCGAGCGTTCTCGGCAATCGTTCGAGGAGGGCGGTCAGTTCGTCGCCCTCCAGGACAGCACCGTCGTTGGCTTCGGCAAGCTCCGCCTCGCTTCCGCTACGGTCAACGCGGTCTACGTCGCTCCCATGGCTCAGGGCTTCGGTGTAGGGCGCCTTGCGTCACCATGCACAAGAGCGTGGGCGCCCCACCACGCACCGGCATGCAGCAGACTGGCTGCGCTCGCAGCTGGTGCCAGCCGTTGGACCGACCAGGGAGCTTCGTCTCGCACAGGATTCACAGCCAGGTTTACCGACTGCGAGCAAGCCTGTAACATCGGCTACGGAGGTGGCAGCCATGGCCATCACGTTCGAGGTCGAGATCGCGCATGAAACCGACGGGCGTTGGCTTGCCGAGGTCCTGCAGCTCCCTGGCGTGCTTGCGTATGGCGGCACCCCGGAAGAGGCGCAGGCAAGAGTCCAGGCGCTTGCGCTCCGAGTCGTTGCTGACCGCCTCGAGCACGGTGAGGCCGGGCCGGACCTGCTCAGCATCTCCTTCGCGGCCGCATGAGTTCGTGGCCGAGCAGCAGAGCAAGCTGCGTACTGGCCGCGCTGCTGCGCATCGGGTGGGCGGTGAAACGCATTCGAGGTTCGCATCGAGTCCTAATGCGCGCTGGCTGGCCCGACTTCGTGTTCGCGTTTCACGAAGACGAGGAGATCGGTTCCCGGATGTTGGCGCGCGTCGCGAAGCACACGGGGCTCACGCCCGAGGACCTGTGACGGGTCGCGGTCCACATGCCCTCGCAGCTGACCAGCGGCCCCCCGGTCGCGGCGCGGGTGGTGCTACGCTTGGGCCCGCTGGCAGCTGAACGCCAATACGTTGGGTGATAACAGTGAACGTCCTTCTCGACCTCGACGGTACGCTAACCGACCCCAAGCCAGGGTTTGTTGCGAGCATCAACCACGCGCTGGAGTCGCTGGGCCACGGCGCACGCCCAGACACTGAGATCGCATGCCACATCGGGCCACCACTCGAACAAACCCTTGCGGCATTACTCGGCCCTAACCGAATGGACCATGTTGCACCGGCCGTAGCCGTATACCGCGAGCGGTACTCCGCACAGGGAATCTTCCAGTGCTCGGTCTACGACGGCATTCCGGATGCTCTACGGAGATTCCGAGGATCGGGTCTGCGGCTCTTTCTGGCCACCTCCAAGCCGCGCGCCTTCGCCGGGCGGGTCCTCGAGCACTTCGGGCTAACGTCTCTGTTCTCGGGCATCTATGGCAGCGAGCTCGATGGGCAGAACGCCGACAAGCGCCATCTCCTCGGACACCTACTGAGTCATGAGAGCATTGCGCCAGAATCAGCCGTCATGGTCGGAGATCGCGCTCAAGATATTGCAGCGGCGAAGGCGCATGGATTGCGCTCGGTCGGCGTTCTTTGGGGCTATGGCTCCAGGGCTGAATTGGAGAGCGCTGGGGCTGGCGCCATCGTCGCTACTCCATCGGAGCTGGAAGTGGTGTGTCTTCGAGACGCGCCTTCGCGCCCCGCGCGAATGCGCGGCTGAACATGACGTTGGACGGACCACGAAAGCGGTTTGGCCTCATCGCAGCAACGACGATGATGACGGCGGTGGCGTTTGGCGCCACGCCCGAGGCGGACTGCTCCCGCGTTTGGTCTGTGGCCGGTGTGTCGCTCGGGAGCGCAGCAAACGTCGCACCACAGCTAAGCGTGCCCGGTGTGCGTGACGCAAGGTTCTTTCCTGGTCCGAACGGCGATGTGACGGAAATCTACCTCGAGGTTACTGAAGACGCACCGACGTGGGCCAAGCGGCTTCACGCCATCGCTCTGGCGGAGCAGTGCTGGGACGCTGCGGATCTCAAGTCCGGCGGGTGCACCTTCATCATCTTCTCCGAGTGTCCGTTCCATGCGGTGTATGAGGAGCAAACGGCGGGGCGAACCCCCACGAGACGGACGCTGACCATGTTCGCGCGGCCGCAGGAGTCTTGGCAGAAGGTAGAGAAGGACGGGAAGGTCTCATATGTTCGGCGTCGGCCGTCCAAGCAGGCGTAGCGGCTGTACGCAGCCGCCCGGCGGCGGCCCGGGTGGTAGCACGCCTGGGGCCGCTAGAAGCTGAGTGCCAGTACCCAATGCCCTGAACCGATCGAAGGACAATCATGTTCGGAATGTTCAAGAAGGGGACGCAGCCCGACTTCGGCAACATCCGGGAGCTGCTGTTTGGCGACGTTCCTCTGTCCGAATGGAGGTCGCGCGATCGGGCCGGAGATTCTGTCGAGCCGTGGAGCAGCTTCGTAACAGTGCGTCTCGCACTCGAACAGAACCAACCCGGTACTGCCGTCGGGATTCTCCGGGAGCTGCTGAGCCGTCCGAACCTGGAGTCCCGTCAGCATCTACAGACCTGGCACTTCTTGAGACAGCTGGGCATAGAGCCGAACGGCGTCGAGGCAAATCGTGTCCACGGCGTAGTCCTGGAGGTTCAACTTCCGGGTGGCCTTGATACTCTCGCGGCCTACGCCGATCGCTCGGCTCGCTACATCAACCACGGAGGTCGGTTGATCGTGTGGGAGAGCCGTGACGAAGCAGTCGATCGAGCGATCGACAAGGTTGTTCAGATTGGCCAACTCATTGCTGAGGCCATGGGTCCATGGAAAGAAGCCCGCCGACCGGCTCCAGCCAAAGGCTACGCGCGGCTGAACATGCTGACTCCTTCGGGGTTGCACTTCGGCGAGGGGCCCTTCGACGCTCTTTCACAGGACCCGATGGGCGGGCCCATGATCGCCGCGGGTGCCGAGCTCATGCAGGCTGTGATAGCCCGAGCGGAGGCGGCGACCTGACACGCCGTTGCAGCTGATGGTCGGGCACGGACGGCTGCCCGCAGCTACAACGGCAAAGCGTTGTGCGATCGGAGAGCCATCGTGACGTCAGTCGAAGCAGAATGGCACGCCGTCTGCCGGCGGTGCGGCGAACTCGGCTATGGTGCGCTCTCTGACCTCGAGAAGACCTGGTTCAACCTGCGAGTCCTCATCGACTCCGTGAATAACGGCGGCCTGATTAGCTACTTCTATAATTCGGGCGCCGATACCCTCGACGATTGTCTGGAAGCGCTAACACAGTGTGGGGCGGACGATGTGCGATGCGCCGTCGAAACACTCTGCGCGCGCTTTCCCGGGGGGGTTCCCCGAGACATGCACGGCCGAAACGAGGTCATCAACTCGTGGCCCCAGGACGACCCTGCGCTGGACGCCGCGCTGGAGAAGACGGACCGAGAACTGATCCCGCGCATGGAACTGCTGGAGCGTCAGCTCAGCGCGATTCTGGCCGATTCAGGGCTCACCTGAGCAGCGGCAGGCGCCGCCCTGCCCCGGCCTCACAGCTGACAGGCGGCCCGGTGTCGGCCTGGGTGGTGTTACGCTGGCGCCGCTGGCAACGGAACGCCAGTACGGTGGGCTGACGCGGTGTTCGATCGCACGCTTGGATTGGTACGTCAGGGAAGCCCTCGCTACTGCCCACCCCGCTGGTTCCCGCTGACAAGCTTTGTCGAGTGTCTGCGCGTCGATATCCCTCCGGGGATGGGGCATTGCACGCGGGGGCGCTGCCCGTAGAATCTCACGCCATGGGCCTCCTCACCTTCGGTCTCAACGTGACTGTTGACGGGTGCATCGACCACACCCAGGGGATCGTGGACGACGAGCTGCACGACTATTGGACGCAGCTCATGGATCAGAGCGGAGCGATGCTCTTCGGGCGAAACACCTACGAGCTGATGGAGGGAGCCTGGCCCGCGGTGGCACGCGACGAGCGGGCCCCGCGCGCGATGCGCGCGTGGGCACAGAAGCTCGAGGCGAAGGCGAAGTACGTCGTGTCCGGCTCGCGGAGCGACTTTCCGTGGCACAACACGATCAAGGTGGAGGGTGACCTCCGCGAGGCGATCTCGGCTCTGAAAGCGAAGACCGAGCGGGGTGTCCTCGTCGGAGCGCCCACGCTCGCGGCTGCGCTCGAGGAGTGGGGGCTCATCGACGAGTACCGCATCGTCGTTCATCCCATCATCAGTGGGCGCGGGCCGACGTTGTTCCGTGGCCTCTCGAGTGCGCGGCATCTCGAGCTCCTGTCGACGCAGCGGTTTAGGACCGGCGTGCTGGCGCTCCATTTCCGTCGCAAGGCGGGATGAGCGTGGAGGGACCCGAGCGCCTGGCGGCAGCCCGGGTGGTGCTACGCTGGAGGCGGTTTCAGCGGCAGTGAACGCCAAGACGTTGACAGGTACGATCGACGAGGGCGCTGCACCATGCATCGCGTGCTCGGAGGCATCCTTCTTACCGTGTCCAGCGTCCTCGGGACGGCGGCGCTGATTGCCGTGTACTACGTCCCCACAACTCTTCGTGAGCGCGCGTCCGAACCGGAAGGTTCTCTCGCTCTGCTGATCTTGGTACTCACTTGCTGCGCTCTGAGCGTGCCGGCGGGATTCCTGGGGATCAGGTTCATTGAACGAAGCGCTAAGCCCCTGCGAGGGTTGAGCGGCACGGTGTGGCTCGCGCTCGTTGCCGGGCTCGTCGGAGTGGTCGCGACCGACCCGCTCACGTTCATGTGGCCGGCGCCGGTGCTGTTCGGGTGCTTGGTGGCGGCCGGCGAGCTACTCGGCGGTCGCGCGCGCACTCGACTATCCAGCTCGGCGTAGCAGATGACCAGCGGCCGCGTTACGGGTCCGGAGTGGTGTTACGCTGGCGCTGCTGACCGCTGAACGCCGGAACGTCAGGCCGACACCGGAGGCCCTGATGCGCCTCTCAGGAAGGCCGACCAGCAATGCGTGGTCATGCATCCGCCTGCAGGGCGAGCTGGCGATGGCCTTCGCGGAGCGCTCGAGGAACGAGGCGGATGCCTATCTGCGCGGGCTGTGGAGCGGCGACGTCATGCTTGTCCACACGGAGCGCGCGGTGCCCGTCGCTGCTGGACCGGACCAGGTAGCCTTTGTATTCACGCTCGACACTCAAGACCGGGCTCACCTCAACGTTGCTCCGCACACGAAGTAGGCGGGCGCCCGAAGTGAACCGGTTCCTCGCGACAGCGGCACGGATCGTGGCCGGCATCGTCGTCCTGTTCGGCGCAGGCATGCTGCTGCTCCTCGGTGTCGGCTGCGCGCTCGGCGCTCTTGACGGCCGGCGCCTCCCCTTGGCTGCCTGCGCGGCCCTCTGCGGGGCCGGGACGCTCTTTGCTGGAAATGCCGCAGTTCGACTGCTGTTCAACCGGCCGCGGGCGGGCGGGGGACTGCTGTCCGGCTTTGTCCTCCGGCTTTGTGGACTCTATGTCGCCGCGGTCCCGGTCGCCTGGCTCGCGGCGTCCGCGGAGAAGCGACCCTTTCCGTGGTGGGTATGCGTCCTTCTGCTACCCGTGTTTGTGTGCATGGGTGCCGCGTTCTTCGAGCGGGCTGCCGGAGCGCGCGCCGCGACGTCCGAGAGGAAGGACGACGCGTGACTCGGCGCGGCAGCGGAGCATCGCCCCGGCGGCTGATTGCGTGACGACGGGATGCGCACTGGCCGCCATGTTACGCTGGGGCCGCTGACGGTTGAACGCCAGAACGTGGGGCCGATGCGGGGGAGCGGCGCCGCCTTGCCGAGTACCTTGCTCATCATCCTGTTCGTGCTCGCGCTCGCCCATCTTGAATCGCTGCTGGGCGCGATCGGCGTCGAGACGTATTTCCGCTACGGCGTCCCCGTGTGGAGGGCTCACTCGGACCGCCGAACGCCCGACCTGCTGGCGGAAGCGGCGTCACCGCGATTGTCGTATCCGTGGTTTGGTCCCGGGGCGGCCGGCGTGTGGCGCAACGAGGCAGGATGGGGTTGGGTCGTCCAGGCGCTGCGCGGCCACATCCGGGACGAAGCCGGGAGATCCACCCTCACGCTGTTTGTCGGGTACTGGGTTCCCGCGGCCGTCCTGGCGGCGCTATGGAGCCCCGTGGGGCTCGTCATCGTCGGGCTGGCCGCGATCTCGGCCCTGTTTGACCTAGCGTACGTCACCCGGCTCACGGTGCTCTTTTGCCGCTCCCATCACGAACAGCGCACGCGGCCGTAGCGGCGGGCCAGCGCCCGCCTCCGCGAGACCAAGCTGGCATGTCCGCTGACATGAGGGATGCCGCGCCGCTCGTGGTCGTCTACCGGTCGAGCGAAGAGTTCGTCGTCTCGACGCTCGACTTGCTGCACGCGCGCGGCATCCCGGCCGTTCCGGTGGACCGTCCGGCGCGGCGGTGCGTGCGCGAGCGGGGGGGCTCGGCGGGCGTGCGCGGGGGCGGCCGCGGCGCGGGCGGGGGGGGCGCGGGGCGCGG
>JADHEF010001134.1_pt1 | contig 19025 bp, 16 predicted proteins | sample 8952391 | NCBI WGS metagenome assembly JADHEF01 (sample SAMN16124439, study PRJNA663245) | bioreactor sludge metagenome | isolation source: sludge (nitrite) | place: India:Bengaluru | collected 2019-02-28
CAAGCGCATGGCGTGCGGATTGTCGGGGTCGGTGCGCAAGGCGTCGAGTTCGCCGACCCGCACGCCGAACGCCTTGCCTTTCGGATCGCCCTGGGCGCGGAATTCGAGCGCGCCGCCCACATCGAGCGTGAGCACCCGGCCTTCGGCCACGCCCTGGTTGTCGCCGCCGTAGCCGGCGGCGTCCCAATTGGCCGTCCAGGCATGCACGCCCAGCCAATGGCGGGCCGCGCGCCGTTCGGCGTCGTTCAATTGGGCAATCAACTTCTTGTCGAGCGTCACGAACTCGGTCGCGACCATGCACGGGTCGGTGGTGCGCACATAGCGCAGCGTGGGCGCGCCGGCCAATTGATATAGCGCGGCGGCCAGGTACTCGTTGCGCGCATGCGCCGGTGATTCGAGCGACTTCAGGTAAAAACGCCGGCCCGACACGTCTTCGTAGACGCCGGCCGGATTGCTGCCCAGCCGCCCGCCGACGCGCTTGAGTCCGGCCACCTCGAGCATCGAGTCCGCCCGCTGGGCCGCGCAGGCTTTCATGGCAGCGGCGCGGCCTTGCGGATCACATCGAGTTGCGACGGCGTCTCGATCGCGCCTTTGCGCGCGCGCCGCACTTCGCGGATCGCCTCTTCGGCCGGCATGCCCAACTCGACCAGCAGACGCGCGGCGATCATCCCGGCGCGGCCAAGGCCGCCCTTGCAATGCACGAGTACATCGCCTCCGTTGCGCAACAACGCGCGGATGGTCGCGCCCTCGGCCACCCATTGCGCTTCAAACGCCGCGTCGGGCACCGAATAGTCGGCGATCGGCAGATGCCGCCAGGCCATGCCGCGCCTTTGCACTTCGTGCCCAAGCTGCGGCACCTTGAGCGCCACCAATTCGGCGGGTTCGACCAAGGTCAGCACCAGCCGCGCGCCCCAGGCCGCGATCGCGTCGAGATCGGTCGCCAGATCGCGCGCCCAGGCGCCGGTGCTGGCCGCGCGATCGTGCTTGCCCGGACAAAAACTGATGCCGATACGCCCCTGCGCGGTGCTCGCGCGGACTTCGGCGATCTGCAACGGATGGGTCTGGCTGGTACGCGCAATCGTCATGATGCGGCCGAGAATAGCACCGGCCCGACCGCCGCCATCGTCGCGGCCGGCCGCGACGCCGCTGCTTGCCCGGCCTTTCGCGTTAGACCGGGCTTTCGCGGCGGGCGCGGCTTCGGCTAGAGTCGTGCCGATTGTCCTCGCACGAACTCGCCGCCCAGCATGACTACTCGCCGCCTCAGCCCGCATCTTTTCCCAACGCGTCTTGCCGCCCTGCTCCTCGCGCTCGGCGCCGCGACGCCCGGCGCCGTTCAGGCCGGCCAATTCCTGGACTTTTGCAGCGCGCGGCGCGGCGGCGAAACCGAGCAGTTGTATGTGGACGGCCGGATCGCGGAGAAATTCGATTGGCGCCGCGACTGCGTCCAGCATGTGATGATCGAAGCGGTCGCGCCGGAGGACGCCGTCGAATTCAACCTCGTCGTCTCGATGCTGATCGCCCGCCCGGGCGATGAAGCGCGCGGACAGTTGTGGATGACCTTCGACGCCAAACGCCTGCGCAAGATCACGTCGGACATCCTGACCGTGAAGCCGGTGGGCTGGAGCCAGGCCGTGCCCACGCCCGACGAAGAGCCCGACGTGGACAATGAAGGGAGCATCATGCTGCCGCCCGACACCCAAAAATTCCTGCGCCGCCACCTCGACCAAGCCGCCGACGGCGTGGAGTTGGACATTCCGATCGCGAGCCAAAGCTGGCCACGCAAGCGCTGAGGCTTGGGCGCGGGCCGAAACAGGCGCCCGCGCTTCATTCACGCCAGGCGCGCAGGGTGTACATCGGGCGTGAGGCCACAATGGCCTCGGCCCCACCCCGGCACCATGACGGGTATTACTGGCTGCAGGTTCCGGTCTTCGCCATGCTCAGCTTCGCGACTTCAGCCTTGCCGACATCTTCGCTGACTTGTTCAAGACCGGCGCCGCCGACGAAGACCCCGAACTTGATGTACTGCCGAACGAAATAGTTCTTGCCGCCTTGGGTCTGCAACAGCAGATCGTTCGGCGAGAACTCCGATTCGGTCGAGAGCTTGTGATCCCCGTCGCCCTTGACCTCTTGGTAGAAGAAGATGTTCGGCGCCGTTTCGCCGATGCACTTGCCGTCGAGCCAGACATCCTTTTTGAGCGCGCCACCGAAGCTGCCCGAGCGATAGATGTACAGACCGGCGCTGCCGCTGGCCGGCGGATTGAACTTCTTGGCTTGATCGGAATTTTCGGTGCTTTCCATCGGTACCGACGCACAACCCGCCAGCATGGCCAGCACAAATGACGAGACAAGCAATGACTTCGACACGTTACGCTCCCTGAATATTGCGGTTGAAAGGGCCCGAGGCCCATGCGCGCGCCGCGCGCCGAATCAGGCTACGCGCGCGCCGACCAACCGGACTTGCGCTTCGACAGGCTTTTTTGTCCCGCGAAAGCGGTAGCCCTCACCCCGAGTAGGGCGCGTGCACGATGCGCTCGCTGATCCACCACAGATTGCCGTGCGGATCGCGCGCGCCGCGCAGGCCATCGACCAGGAAGCGCACGAAAGCCTCGGCATCCTTGACGAAGAAATACGGCGTGACGGCGCCGAAGCCGCGCGGGATGTACATGGCGCGCTCCTCGAATACCCGAAACGACGGCGACCTTAGCGCGCGTCGGGGCGGGTCGCCAAATACCAGGCCACCGCTTCGACGAATTCGCGCGAAATGCCGGCCAGGCGTAGCTGCCCCTCGGATTCGGCAAAGGTCGCGAACGGGTAGGCATTGCGCACCAAGCGCCCGGCGGCGGGCAGTCGGAAGGCGTTCGCCCAAGCCAACGGCGTCGGCCCTTCGTAGGCGCGCACGGCCGCCTCGATGTCCTCGATCTTCAGGTACCAGACCCGCGTACATTGAGGCAGTCGGTTCGATGGTTCCGGATACGCCGCACCCTGGCCTGCGGGCACCGCGCGCAGCATCGCCTCGATCACCGCGTCGGTCAGTTGCCGCGCATCGACCTGGGCACCGCGAGGCAGCAACTCGTCCCATTGCGACTGGCCGATCCGGGCGGCCGCCAGCGCGAGCGACGCGCGCGACGTCGGCGCAAGACTGGCTTCCAGCGCATGCTCGGTGTCCGCGATCAATTGCGTCGCCGCGAGGCCTGCCGTCGGCGACGGCAAGGCCTTCCAGGCTGCGCCGAACCGGGATTGCCACGCCCGCCATTGCGCGGCCGCGGTCTCGGCCTGCCAATCGGGCAATGCGCAACTCGGCCCGACATCCTGGCGCAACCACACACGCGGATAGCCGAGCCGGGCGCATGCCTCGCAAATCAATTGCCCGCCAAGATCGCCATGAAATTGCAGGGCGGCGTGTTCATCGGCACACGCCTGGCCGGCGTCGCCAGCGCGCGCGTCGGCCGGTGCGGTGGTCAAGAGCCGGAAACCCTCGTCTTCACGGCATACGGTCATCGCCATCGGCAATGCCGGCCGGGTGCGCGGCAGGCGCAGATTGCCGAAGCCCACATAGGCCAGTTGATCGGACAACAGGATGCTGGGCGCATTCGCGTCTTCGAGCTTGCCGGCGGCGAATGCGGCGGTGATGCCTGCGGCGCTGTCGTAACCCTCGGGCACGTAGCGCGCGTCGATGCGCGCGCCGAGCAAGACCGCGAGCGGATGGGCGTCGTAGCGCTGTTCGACGTAGACGGGGCGCTGGTCGTCGCGGATGCGCCATTGGCCGTCGTCGCCGCGTTCGAGCGCGATGCCGTTGAGTTTGCGCGCGCGCGAACCGGCCAGGGTGGACGACAGGCGGTCCGAGACCACCAAGGTGTCGTACTCGAATGGCACCACGACCTTGCCGGCGCGATCGACGACACCGGTGCGGCCACGCCATCGGGCCGTGAACAATTCATCGTCGGTCCCGATGCCGCGCAACGCAAGCAGATCGGCGAACTTGCCGGGCGCGATCGTGAACTTGCGTTCGAAAAGGTCGTACAGCCCGGATTGCCCGCCCTTGCGCACCAGCATCCAAGGCGTGCCGTAATCGTCGGTCGAAAACTCGTCGTAGATCGGCGCGAGCAATTGTTTGCCGTCCAGATCGTACAGGCCGACCTGATGGCCCTGGTGGACCTGCAAGTAGGCACGGCGCGGCGCGGGCTCGTCTTCACGCTGGCGATGTTTGCTGTCGTTGGCGCTGTCGGCGCGCAATGCGGTCCATGTCGGGGCGATCAAGCGCTTGCCGTCGGCGTCGATCATGCCGTAGCGGTCGCCGTTCAGGCCGCTGACACGAATGCCGAACCGCTCGCGTTCGTCGTCACCGGACAAAGCCCAAAGGCCGTCATAGCGCGGCGGCACGACTTCCTTGCCTCGGGTATCGATCAGCCCGTAGCGCGAACGGCCTTGACCGACGATCGCGCGATTTGCCTGGGGCTGAATCGAAAAATACCGGCCTGTGGGGATCAGCAACTCGCCTTGCGCCGTATACAAGGCTTGGCGATCGACGACGACCGCGCGGGCGCGCGCCCAATACCGGAGCGATTGCGCGGCCGGAATGTTCGCGATCGGCCGGCCGTCGCGATCGAACGCGTGCCAAAGCGGCGCCGCGTCCGGCGCGTCGTCATCGGTCTCGTCGCGGCCCTGGGGCGTGGGCGACTTGGCCAGGATCATCGCCGGCTCGACCACGACGCGCACGAACTCGGCGGGCAGCACCCAGGCGCCCGTGCGCGCGTCGATGACGCCCGACCGCGGACCGACCTCGACCTCCCACAAGGTCTCGTCACCGCGATACGTCTCGCGCATGCGGTCGTAGACCAGGGCGGCGCGCGGCCGGCCTTGCGCATCGAGCAGTCCGTGCTTGCCGTCGCGTTCGACCACGAAGCATGCGCACGCGGCGTTGAAATCGACACCGCTGTATTCGATCGGAACGACGAGGCGGCCGTCGCGCCCCATGGCCCCCAAGAGATAACGGCTGTCGTCGTCGCTGCCGGCCACCTTGCGGTAGAGGTAGGCATAGTCGCCGCGAATCTGCAGGCCACCGAGATGATCGGCGATGACCGGGCCGCCGGCATGGGCGCGCAATTCGATGCCCTCGGGCAAGCGCTGACCGACGATCGGCGCATCGGGCCAAAGCGGCGTGGCGGCCACGACGGCTGGCGCGGCGCTGGACGGGTCGGCCGCCGGCACGGCGGGCGCGTGGACCAACGCGCCGACGAACGCGGCCAAAGCGGCCGCGCGCGCGACGCCACGGCCCAAGACGCGCTGCCTACCGGTCGCTCGCATGCCGCCGCCCCATCATTGCCGTGCCGCTGGCTGCACCGACAAATACCAGGCCGCCAGTTCGACGAGTTCGCGCGAAATGCCGGCCAGACGCAAGCCGTCCTCGGTCTCGGTCATGGTCACGAAGGCATAGGCGTTACGCACCAGTTCGCCGGACGGTGGCAGCTGGTATTGCCCGCCCCAGAGCGGTTCCGGATCGCCCGCATGGGCGCGCAACGCCGCCTCGATGTCCTCGAGTTTCAAGTACCAGACCCGCGCGCATTGCGGAAGCTCCGAGTCGGCTTCCGGATACCGTCCGCCATCGCCCGCCGGCTGGGCGCGCCAGAGCAGGTCGAGCACGGTCCGCGCGAGCAGGTCGGGATCGACATTGCGCATTTGCGCCGGCACTTGCGCCCAGGGCGGATTGCCGGCCCGCAGCGCGGCCAGCGCATTGGCCATCCGCGATTCGGGCTCCACCACGTCGGCGAGCGCGGCCTGGAGGGTATCCCGCGCGGTGTATGGATCGGTCTCGTCCGACACGGCGGGCAAGGACTTCCATGCCGACTGCATGGCCGCCTGCCAATCGCGCCAGCGCGCGGCGGCGGTGTCGGGCTGCCATGGGCCGAGCGTGCACGCCACCGCGTCGGTCTGCCGTTTCCAGACCGTGGGCAAGCCATGGCGCTCGCACTCCACGCATTCGAGCCGGCCGTCGCCATCGGCCTTGAAATGCAGGGCGGGTGCCCGGGCATCGTCGCAAGCATGGCTGCCATCGGGCCTGCGGCCGTCGAGCGCCTCCTTGGTCAATAGCCGAAAGCCCTCGTCTTCGAAACACATGGCCATGGTGTTCGGCAATGCGTCGTCGCGACTACGCGCCTTGAAATTGTCGAAGCCGACGAAAGCGGTCTCGCCCGACACTTGAATGCTGGGCGGGTTCGCATCGACAAGCCGGCCGTCGGCGAAAGCGGCCGTGATCTGTTCGGGCGTCTCATAGCCTTCGGGCAGGTAACGGGTATCGATGCGCGACTTGAGCAAGGCGGCGATCCGGTGGCCGTCATACCCCGGCTCGGTGACGACCGGCCGGCGCTCGGGCAGCGCACGCCACACGCCCTTGGCATCGCGCTCCACGGCGATGCCTTCGAGCGCGTTCGCGCGCACACCGGCCAATATCGGCGCATCGGGCTCGGTGGCCGTCAACAACTCATAGTCGGCCGCCACGATCTGGCGCCCATTGCGATCGACGACGCCGTAGCGCCCGTTGCGCTGGAACCGGTACAACTCGTCGCCTTGGCCGAAGTCTTCGAACGGCAGCAGGTCGTCGAAACGGCCGAGCGGAATCGTGAACTTGCGCTGCGCGACGTTGTACAGCCCGCGGCGTTGCTTCTCGATCACCAGCATCCAGGGCGAGGCTGGAACGTGGGTGTGCAAGGCGTCATAGACCGGTTTGAGCAATTCCTTGCCCTCGAGGCCGTAAACGCCTTGCTTGTCATTGCGACTCACCTTCAGGTAGGCAAAGCGCTTGGCACCGCCGGTGGTCGGATCGGTCTCGTAGTCGGCCGTCGCGTGTTCGACGTCTTCGAAGATCGGCGGCAGCAGCACCCGTCCCGTTCCATCGACCATGCCGTAACGACCGCCTTGGAAGCCATCGAGTCCGACCAGGAAACGACCGGTGTCCGCGCCCTCATCGGCCGGCGCGATCGCAGAGTACTTGGGGGCCACCAATTCCTTGCCGCGTTGGTCGATCAGACCGTATTTGCGGTTGCGCGCGACGATCGCGTATTTGCCCGCAGGCTTGATGTCGGTATACCGCCCGGCGGGCACCACCACCTTGCCGTCGCGCGCGACCAGCTTCTGGTCGTCGACGATCAACAGGCCCGCGTCGGCCCAATACACGAGATCGTCCACGGTCCCCAGGCCCGCGATCGGTCTGCCTTGCGCGTCGAAGGCATGCCATTGGTCCTCCTGGTCGCGGGCCAGGATCAGATCGCCTTGAACGCGCGCGCGGTCGTATTCCATCGGCAGCACGAGTTGCGCGGTGCGCGCGTCGAGCACCCCGTACCGGTCGTTGCGCACGACCGGCCACAAACGATCGGTGGTGCGATGCCGGATACGGACATCGTCGAACACCAGGTCGGTGCGCGGCTGCCCTTGCAGATCGAACATGCGCACGCCTTCCTTGTCGGCCCGCAAGAAGCACTGGCAGACCTCGAAGTACGCGATGATCTGGTCTTCGATCGGGAACAGCATCCGCCCATCGCGGGCCATCGCCCCGATCAGCATGTCGTCGTCGCCGCCTTCGCTGGCGGCCGCCGCACGGCGGTACAGCATCGCGAATTCCGGATAAACCTCGATGCCCGCGAGATCGCCCACGACCACCGTGCCGTCGGCGCGTCGATGGATGGCGACCGTCAGTTCATTGCGCCGGGCGATCCAGGGCGAACTCGGCCACAACTCGGCGTCCGCCGACTTGGCCACCATCGTCGGCAAGACCGTGACCGGCTCAGCCGCCGCCGCCGGACCACCCAGCCCCAGCGCCAGGCCAAGACACAGCACCGCCACGCGGAAGGAACGAAGCATCGTGGACATCGAATTCTTGCCTTTCATCGAAGGAAGGTGGGCGTTCAAACGCGGCAATACAGATCGTCGCGCCGCTGCACTTCGTCGCGGAAATCCACCGATTGATCCGGGTCGAGGATGACCAGTTTCTCCGCCCCCAACACCAGCCAATGCCGGCCATCGGGCAAAGCGAAAATCCGGCGCGCGTCCGGCACCGGGTACAAGCCGATCGTGCGTCCGGTGCTGCGCTTGACGCGACGCACGGTATCGCCGTTCTGGTCGATGAGCGCGACCGACAAGCCATCGGCGCTCAACAACGCGTCGCGCACGTCTTGGTCGCGGCAATTCTGGAACAGCGTGCGCGCCTGGCCGGTGCGCGGGTCGACGCTCGACCAGGCGTTGCGATCGAACACCAGCCATTGCGCATCGTCGAGCGGCGCCACCGCCGGCACGGGCATGTTCGCGAGACTGAGATCGGGCAGCGCCGCGCGCTTGGCGAAGTCGTAGCCGACGACCTGTTGCCCCAGGTCATCGATCAGGCGGACGATCTGTCCGTCCTTCGCGGTCCAGCCCGTCAACCGCCGGCCGAACGGCCATTGCGCGGCATCGCCGCCCGGCAGCGCGACGGCCGGACCGAGCGCCTGCCGGCGCTCGAGATCGACCACCGTGTAGGTGTTGTCGACACCGTTGAAGACGAGCGCGAGCGCACCGTCGGGCGACAGGAAGACCCGGCGCGGGTAACGGCCCACCGGCACCGAGGCGATCACGCTGCCTTGCGCCAGATCGACGATCGACAAAGCGTCGCGCTGCATCGACGCGACATAGGCAAACCGCTCATCGCGGCTCACCGCCACCCCGGCGGCGCCGACGCCGCTGCAAACGTTGTTCGAGCAGCCGTCGCCCTGGGTGCGCGCCACCGCCGGGCCGGCGATGCGGCGCAAGACCTCGCGTTTCGCAAGATCGACGACCAGGAGCGCATTGGTCTTGCCATCGCTCACATAGGCGCGCTGGCCATCGGCGCTGAGCGCCAGATCGTTCGCGTATTCGGTGCCGAGCGCGATGACGACACCGCGCGCTTCGTCGGCGCTGACGGCCGTCGCGGGACGCGCTTCATCGGCCGCGATTTCGGCTTCCATCGCGGCGCGGCGCTGCGCCGCGTCCCGCTCGGCCTGTTCCTCGCGCCTTTGTTCGGTGTATTGCGCCCGGAACTCGGCCACGCCCTCGTCCTTGACCGACGCCACGTGCCCATACAGCCCGGCGCCGAGCGCCGCGCCGAGCGCGATGCCGACGATCGCGCGGCGCAGACCGAGATCCGGCGCCACGCCCATGACCACCGCGCCCAACGCCAGACCGCCGAGCAATCCGCCGACATGCGCCGCTTGATCGATGCCGGTGATCACGAAACCCATGCCGAGGTTGATCAGGATCACCTGCCCGATCGCCTTGCCGAAGCCCGGCGTCGTATCGACGTAATCGCGCAGATGCTCGATCATGCGCGCGGCGAACAGCGCGCCGGCGATCCCCATCAGCGCCCCCGAGGCGCCGATGCTGACCGTGGGCCGCACGAGATACACCGGCAGGCGCATGCCCATGCCGAACAGGCCGCCGGGCACCTCGTGCTGCCAATTCCACAGCGTGCTCATCCACGCGCCGGCAAGACCGGCCGCCAGATAGATCGCGCCAAACGCGACCCGGCCGAACATGCGCTCGGCGATCGGCCCGACCATGATCAACATGTACATGTTGACCGCCAGATGGATCGCGCCGCCATGCATGAAGATGCTGGTCAGCATGCGCCAGGGCTCGCCACTGAGCGTCAAAGGCGCCAGATTGCCGCCCAGTTCGATCATGCGGTCCGGATCGGGCTTGAGCCAGTCGAGGCCGTTGAACACACCGAAGACGAACATCGCGAGGTTGGCGCCCAACAACGCGATGGTGACCCAGGGCAAGGACGAGGAAGGCGACACGACGCCGGGCGACGATTCCTGATTCATGGGGCAATGCCTAGGAGGGAGAGCGGCGATGTTAGCCGTTCGCGACGCTCGAACCGCCCGGGCACCGGCGCAAATGGAGCCCGGGATGCCGCGAAGGTGTCAGGCCGGGCCTGTTTTAAGGACCCGACATTCCGGACCGAAGGCCGGCCCGGCGCGGTCGATCAGAGCGTCTTGGCGAGCGCCGCCACCGATTCGGCGTCGGGCAGATGGGCGAGCGAGCCGATCAGCGCGTCCTTGACCTGTTGATGCAATTGCTCGACCTGCGCGGCCGCGAGCCCGGCCTCGGCCGCGATCGCGGCCACATGCGCGCGTTCGCGATCGCTGAGATGGCCGTCGGCATAGCCGGTCATGAAGCACATCAGCACCAATTGCTCGGCGAATTCATGATCGACCGCGGCTTCGCGCAGGAAGGCGCGGCCCTCGTCGGGCGCATGCGCGGCCTGATCGAACGCGGGCAGACCGGGAACGCCGGCTTCGGCGTAGAAGCGTTCGATCAGCGCGAGTTCCTCGGGCCGCACGCCATCGACATGGGCGGTGGACAGCATGGCCGCGGTGAGCGCCAGCACTTGCGCCTTGGTCATCGTTGCATCGTTGTTCATTGCGTCCTTCCTCCGTCGGAAAACATCAACGCGCGAGCGCGCGCACCCGCGCCTCGCGCAGTTTGGTCTGGATTTCATCGACCGTCATCGATTTGAACCGCGCCGGCAAGAGCGAACGGCGCGACGTTTCCGAGACCGCGAGCAATTCCATGAAGGCGATCATGTCGCGCTCTTGCGGCGGCATGAAATCTTCCTTGGCCTGCTGCAAGGCGTCGATCGCGCTCAACGTCGGATCGCGTTCGCGGAATTCGAGCCCGAGCAAGGTCAGCGCTTCGAGGTCGGCGTTCGAATAGCCGTCGAGGTCGGCACACAGCGCGGCGAGCGCCGGCGCGTCGGCCGCCGCCGCGGCGGCGTAGCGCCGGATCACCGCGCCGACCACGGCGGCGCGCGCTTCGGCGGTCTCGGCGTAGAAGAACGGAATCTTGCGGTCCATGCGGCCGGGGCGCTTGATGTCGGTGTCGAGCTTGTCGGGCCGGTTGGTCAGCATCACGAACAACACCAGGCCGCGATTCTCGGTATCGGACATGAATTCCTTGAGCCGCGCGATCACGCGCGAACTCGTGCCTTCGTCCCCACCCTCGCCGCCGCTGTTGCCGAAACTGCGGTCGCCTTCGTCGATGAGAACCGCGATCGGGCCCATCGCCTTGACGGTCGCGAGCACGCGTTCGAGGTTGCGTTCGGTAGACCCCACCCATTTGGAACGGAAATTCTTGAGCGCGATCGCCGACAGTCCGGCTTCCTTCAAGAACGCCTTGATGACGAACGTCTTGCCCGCGCCCATCGGGCCGACCGCCAGCAAACCCATCGGCGTCAGCGCGCTGTCGCCCTCGCGCAGATTGCGCGCGATCTGCATCAACTCGCCGGTGATGTGCTCGGCACCGCCGACCGCGGCCAATCCGTGCCGCGGCTCGATGAACTCGATTAGGCCCGCGCATTCCTTTTCGATGAGTTCGCGCTTGCGGACCTGGATCAGGCGCAGCACATCGTCATCGACATCGGGCGAGGGCACCGTGAGCGTCGGCTCGATGAGCTTGACGATCTCCGGCGCGGTCATGCCGGCGGTGATGCCGGCGAAGCGCTTGGCGCGTTCTTCGGCGTCGGGTTTGCTGCCGAGCAATTGGCGGATCAGGGTTTCGCGCGCCGGTTCCGACATCGAGCCGTCGCCGGAGGCGCGCATCAAGCCTTCGATCTGGACCGACCGCAGCCCCGCCATGCGCTCGGCGTACAAGCGCGCTTGCGGCTCGGCGAGCCGGGGCGCGAGCGCTTGCACGACGTCGCGCCGAGTGGCCGCGTCGGGCATCGGAATCTCGATCGCCGCGACCTTCGGGTTCGACAACAGCCCCTGGTTCAGACTGCCCAGCGACTCGACGACGATGAAGGTGATGTTGTCGGTTGCGGTCAGCGTGCGATCGAGCGACCAGCGATGGAACAATGTGCCGATCTTGCGGTCTTCGGCCGAGACGAAGCCCGCGTCTTCGCCCGGCATCAAAGTCTCGGCATACGGCACGAACACCGCCGTGCCGTGCGAGGTGCGCAAATGCCGCTCCAGGCTGTGCAATTGCGCGAGCAGATCGCCGCTTTCGTCGAGTTCGACCTGGCCGCGCAAACATTGCACGCCGAACTCGGCCGAGACTTCGACCACGGTGCGCTTGGTGTCCTCGACGAACACGCCGGTCAGAAAGGCTTTCAGATCGACGAAGGCCTCGCCCACCAGAAAAATGTCGAAGACATTGCGGTATAGGACGAAGGTCGAGGCTTCGCCCGCGAGATATTTTTCGCGGACCGCTTGCGCCCAGGCCGGCAAGGAAGTGTTGGGCTTCATGCGCGCGGCACCCGCGGCCTCAGAGGGTCTTGCCGTTGCCATTGCCGGTGGCGTTCGCCGCCATCGATTTCTTCATCTGTTCGAGCTGGGCGCGCGCGGTCACCGAACCGGCGTTGCGGTTCAGGTTCTTGAGCCGCACATCGAGATCGGCCTCGCGCAATTCCGATCCGAGCTTGGCCTCCGCGACCCGGCCCTTGATGTGCTCGCGCACGCCGGCCAGCGCCTGCACCTCGGCATCGAGCGACAGGCCGTCGAGCGATTCCTGGATCTTGATGCGTGCTTCGGCGCTCTGGAACTTGGCGATCATGCGGTCCTTCTCAGCCTTGAGGCGATCGATCTCGCTCTTCATTTCGAGCAAAGCCGCCTTAGCTTCTTCGGCGTCCTTTTCGGCTTCGTCGTAATCGCCGGTCAGGCTGGCCACGTCTTCGTCGAGCGCGTTCTTCTTCTGGATCAGGATCAGCGCGAGGTCGTCCTGATTCGTCGCGAGCGCCGCGTTGAGTTGCGTCGTGATCTTGCCGAGTTCGGTGCGCGCCGCCTGCAAGCGGGTCTCGATGTCGAGCTTGCGCGCGATGATGCGGCCCGACGCCTGCTTGAGTTTCGAGTACTTCTCGGTCATCGAAACGATCGAGTTCTGGTAGGCGATCTCGGGATGCTGCTTCTCGACATCGGTCACCCAGAGCGCGACGAAGCCGGTCCAGAGATTCCACAGCCGGCCGAGGATTGCGTTGTTTGCCATGAGCGTTTCCTTCGTGGTGATAGTCGATAGCGGTTCAAGCTTGGTGCGCGCGAATGCCGCCTCATTGCCGGGCCTCGACCGCGCGCCGGGTCTGCGCCTGGGCCTGATCGCGCTTGAGATCGGCGGTGAGGAGTTCGATCGGATCGTCGGTGCCGAGCATGGTCTGCAGGTCGAAGTCCACCTGCTCGTCGGCGCGCAGCTTTTCGAGCGATTCATCGACCATGGCGCTGAGTTCGCCGGCGCGCGGCGCGGTCGAGACGATCTGGTAGATCTCTTCGACGCGCATCGGCAGCGCGGCCAGCGACGCCTGCAAGGCCGCATGGCGCGTCTGCAAGCGCTCCTGGCGCGCCTGGATGTCGGCGAACGCTTGCTGGGCGCGCTCGATCTCGGCGCGCTCGACCGGATCGAGCTTGGACGATTGCAGGCGTTGCTCGAATTTGCGGGCCTGCTTTTGCAGTTTGGTGCGCGCGGGCGCATCGGTCATGCGCCGCAAGGCGGCATCGCTCAAGCACAGGTTCAGATACTCGACCGTGAGGTCGTCGAGGTGTTCGACTTCGCGCGGGGTCAGGCTGTTGGACTGGGTTTCGGCCAGCCGGGCCAGCGCCTCGACCCGTTCGCGCATGCGCTCGTACCGATCGAGATGCGGCGATCCACCGTTGACATAGATGAGGTGGTTCAAATGCGCGCGCCGCTCTTCACGATCGGCATTGCGCGCGTACCGGTCGGCCGCGGCGCGAAACGACGGCCGGTCGGGCACCACCGCGAGCCCGACGATCTGCACCGCCGCCAGCCCCAAGGCGCCGAGCGCAAGCGTATCGAGCCCATAAAAGAACGACGCGACGACCGAGCCACCCAGCACCAGCGCCGACAACGCCTGGTTGTACGGATGCTTGAGGTAGGACAGCCAGTACGGCGCGCCGGTCTTCACACGCTCACCCGCAAGATTCCATGGCCGCCGGCCGCGCGCAAATGCCCGACCACCCGGTCGTGCATCACGCGCACCTCGGCGCCGGCCAGCCAGTTCTGGCCGCGCGGCTTGAGTTCGGCGATTTCGAAATCGTCGATGATGCGCGCCGGCTGGGTCGACAGCACGATGACCCGGTCGCCGAGCAGCAAAGCCTCCGTCACATCATGGGTCACGAAGACGATCACGCACGGATGCGCGGCATGCAGGCGGATCAGCAGCGATTGCATGTTCGCGCGCGTCTGCGCGTCGAGCGCGCCGAAGGGTTCGTCCATGAGCAAAATCTTCGGCCGCAACACCAAGGCGCGCGCGAGCGCGACGCGCTGGTTCTGGCCACCCGACAATTGCGCGGGATACAGATCGCGCTTGTCGAGCAACCCGACTTCGTCGAGCACCTGATCGACGCGCGTCTGCGCTTCGCGCACCGACACCCGCTTGCGCCATTCGCCGAAGGTGAACGGGTAGAACACGTTCTCGCGCACGGTCAGGTCGGGCCGGTTGGCGTAATGCTGGAACACCATCACCGCGTCGGGGTGGGCGTCTTCGCAGGCCACGCCTTCGATCTCGATGCGCCCGCTGGTCGGCGTCTTGACGTTCCAGGGCCGCACGCCGCCCAGCATGCGCAGCAGCGTCGATTTGCCGCAACCCGAAGGGCCGAGCAGCATGTTGATCGACGGACGCTCGAACGTCAGGCTCACGCCGTCGATCACGCGCAAGGGCTTGCCGCCGGGCTGCTCGTATTCCTGGACGATGTCGGTCGCGGCGATCAGCGGCGCCGTGGCTTGCGCGGTCATGATCGCGCTCATTGCTTGCTCTCCCATTTGTAGAGCCGGCGCTTGAGCCACATCAGGCTCTGGTAGGTGAGCAAGGCGACCGCGATGATGACGATGATGCCCGCGAACACCTGGTCCATCGCGCTCAAACGCCGCGCGTTCGCGATCAATTGCCCAAGGCCTTCCTGCGCGTTCACGTATTCGGCGACCGTGATGTAGGTCCAACTCACCGAAACGCCGACGATGATCGCGTCCATGATGCGCGGCATCGCCAGCGGCACCAGCACCTTGGTCACGCATTCCCATTGCGTCGCCCCGAGGTCTTTCGCGCTGACCAGATAGCCTTCGGGCACCGCGCGGATCGCATCGCGCACCAGCGGCGTCAGATAGACGATGGAGCCGACGAACAAGAAGGCGATCTTCATGAATTCGCCGATGCCGAACCACATGACCATGATGGGCAGCAGCGCGGCCACGGGCGCCGACCGGAACGGGTCGATGAGCGGCGACAAGACCGCATTGATGCGCGGCGAGGCGCCCATGAGCACGCCCAGCGGAATGCCCACCAGCATGACCAGCAAAGACGCCACGGCAACCCGGCCCACCGACCAGAGCGTGGCCACCGCCAACGGGCTCTTGCCGTCGTACCAGGCCAGGTAGGCCATCGCATCGCCGACCGCGAGCGGTGACGGCAATTGGTTCTTCGACAGCCAACCGGTGGCCGACAACGCGCCCCAGAACACCAGCACCGCCACGATGCTCGCGGCCCCGAGCAGGCGCTGCCGACCGACCGGCAGCGCGCTGTACGGATTCCAGAAATCGGTCATGGCGTCCTTACTTGGCGTAGACCGCGATGCGTGTCGAACGGTTGAGCGCGCGGCATTCGTCCAAGCTCATGTCGGCGGACGCGGGGTTGGCCTCGTTGCACAAGGGCTTGTCGGCGCCGTAGCCCGCCACGCGCAAACGCGCGCGCGGAATCTCCCATTGCGTGACCAGATAATCGGCCACCGCTTTGGCGCGCGCCTTCGACAAGGCGAGATTGGCCTGGGCCGAGCCCACCGAGTCGGTGTTGCCGCTCAGTTCGAAATACGCGCTGCCGTTGTTCTCGATGAAAGGCACCATCTCGCGATCGACGACTTGTTGCGCGCGCTTGGACAATTCGAACGAGCCCGAGGCGAACGAGACCGACACCGGCTTGGTCACGACCGCCGCGGCTGCGCCCGACATGGCGGCCGCACGGCCTTGCTCGGTGAAACTTTCCTGGGGTTTGGTCGCCGCCGCCTGGGCTTGCGCATTGCGCGCCAACGCCGCCTTGATGAAGCGGTAGTCGAAACTGTCTTGCGGCGCGATCACCGGCGACTTCGGATTCGCGAGCGAGCCTTCGCCGCGATAGATCTGGTCAAACCGCGAATACACGCGCTCGTAATGGTTCACGCCGCCGGCCAGGCCGAGGATGCGCGCGTTGTCGGCCAGATCGGTCCAGACCAGATTGGCGAACAGCTTCTTGACGAAAGGCTTGCCTTCCTTGGCGATGAGCAGCTTGAAGAACTCTTCCGACTGTTCCAGCGCCGCGACCGCCTGATCCGGATTGGCCTTGGACACCGTCACGCCTTCGAGCCAGCCATCGACGAACTTCTGGAACACCTGTTCGTTGCCGGATCGGGCGAGTTCGCGCTGATCGCAAACCATCACGTCGTAGATCAGATTGGTCGCGGTCTTGGTCGAGTAGATCACATGCGCACCGGGCGCGTCGCGCAGCGCCAGCGACAGATCGGGGTCCCAAAGCACCGCGGCATCGACATTGCCGCCCACGAATGCGGCGCGCACACCGGCCGTGCCTTCTTCGGGCTTGATGAAGATGGTCTTGACCTGCTTCTTGGCGCGCGCGGTCATCGACGAATTGTCGATCGCGTCGATCAGCATGCCGTGCGACGGCGTGTATTGCAGCAAGCCGACATTCTTGCCGGCCAGATCCTCGATGCGCTGGATCGAAGCATCGCGCGCGATCACCGCATCGCCGCCCTGGGTGTTGTCGACGATGATCACGGCGCGCGCGTCATGCCCCGAATTGCGCAGATTGGGTTGCTCCTGGGCCCAGAAGTCAGAGGTGCGCCAGGCGCATTGCGCGGCCTTGGCCTCGAACAGCGTGGTCAGGGTGGGGATGTCGTCATTGATGACGAACTCGACATTGATGCCCTGGCGCGCATAGATCGAACCGGGCTGGGTGGTCAGGCTGTTGCCGTTGGCGACCAGGGCCGGCGCATAGCCATGAAAACTCACGATGCTGATGCGCAGCGGATTGGACGGACTGCCGAGCGGCCCCGAACCCGAGCGCGCGGCCGGCGCCGAGGCCGACGTGGCGGCATTGCCGCCCGCGTCCTTGCCCCATTTGTCTTTGAGGAAGAAATTCCAGCCGACCGATCCGATGATGCCCACGCCGATGAGCGCCAGCAGCCCTTTGGTCAGGCCCGTCAACTTGTAAGCCATAGCGTCTAACCCCTCACTTCGTCGGAATCACAGCGTTGAATTGCGCCACCAGCGCCTTGAACTGATCGGCCACCTGCGCCAGTGCGCCGATGTCGCGCGCCGCGGCATCACGCTGGGTCTGGTAACCGGCCTCGATCGATGCGGCCTCTTGCGCGCCGCGCGCGACTTCGCGCGCGAGCAGGCCTTCCAGCTCGGTGATCTGGCGCCGGATCTCGGCGATCGACGCCTCCTGGTTCTTGCGCAGCGCTTCGAGCCGCGCCTGGGTGTCGCGCTCGGCCTGGGCCACGCTCGACCGCAGCGCCCCCGCATGCGCCTCGATGGCCGACATCTTGGCCGCCGCGTCGCGCACCGGATCTTCGATCGACCACGTATCGTCGGCCGCGTCAATCGCCTGAATCGTTTGTAGGCGCGTCGCATCATCCATGGCCTTGAGGCCATCGATGAGCCGCAGCAAGCGCTCGGCCGGATAGGGCGAGGGCGCGATGCGCGCATTCGCATAAATCTGATCGAGCGAAACCCCGGGCGCCGCTTCGAGCGGCACTTGCACCGCGTCTTCGGCGGCCGATTCGGCCAATTCCGCTTCGACGGACGCCAAGCCGGCGTCCAAACCGTCTTCCCGGCGCACCAAACCGGCGCGCTCCAGCAATCCCAACATCCCTTTCACGACCGCCCTCTCTTCCGCTGCGAAAGCCGAGACGGACGCAATGATATATGCGCTGCGGCGACAGTCACCGGCCGCTGCGCGGTTGGGCGGGAAATCCTTGATCTGGGCGTGCTTAGTGGAATGCGGGCCGGCGACCCTCTCCGCGCGGCCGAGGGATCAACACGCCGGCGTACGCGGCCATTGGTGCGCGGACGATCATCCCGCGCCGCAGTTCACGTTCATGCCAGAAGCTTGCTCCCCATACTCAACGGGGCTCCGCACGCCCTCACGACGTCTTCGGGCAATGCCGCCGCGCGGCTGAGGTAGTGCGACAACACATTGAACACCACCCAGCCCATGCCGAAGTCGCTGAAGAACACCGCAAACACCTTATGCAGGCCCGGAATCGGATGCCGCGGCGCGCGCTCATCAAGCCGGCTTCACTTGCGTCGCCGCCAACGCGCTCAGATCGATGCGCGCTCCCGCCTGCGCCGACAAGTCCTCCGGCAATTCTGCCTCCGGGCTCAACTTGGACGCGAGAACGGCAAAGAATCCCTGAAGGGTGAACAAGTAGCACGGGAGAATGAGAAAGAGCTTGCCCAGCCACACCAAGCTCGCCCAGTCCTTGTTCCGCTCGGTAACACTCAACTCGGGATGGCGCACGTCTCGCGCGGTCGCTCGCGTAACGCGCATCAGTGTTTCACCTTCACATCGCTGGCTGTTCTTGCTGGCGGTTGTGCGTTCGTTTGCCTCAATGCCAGCTTCTCCATCGAGGCAAAAATCAAATCACACGCGCACCGCAATCCCTCACCACATCCTCGGGCAATGCTGCCTCACGGCTGAGGTAGTGCGACAACACATTGAACACCACCCAGCCCATGCAGAAGTAGCTGAAGAAGATGACAAAGCTCTTAATAACCGAACCGAACGGCGTTTCGGCCATGCGGTAATGCAGCGCATGCTCCCATAGATTCTGCGGAATCCACTCGCGCATCAGCATCAGCACTGACCAATACATATCCTTAGCGGTCCAAGCGATACCGACGACGAACAGCACCCACGCCAACCCCGTCGATGCGTTGAGCGCTTGCCAGAACCCGCGGGGCAGTTTCGCCGGATGCTCCCCTGGGTTGAGCGCCGGGCCATGCGCTTGCATGAACCGCCGGATGTGCTC
>JADHEF010001135.1_pt1 | contig 19007 bp, 17 predicted proteins | sample 8952391 | NCBI WGS metagenome assembly JADHEF01 (sample SAMN16124439, study PRJNA663245) | bioreactor sludge metagenome | isolation source: sludge (nitrite) | place: India:Bengaluru | collected 2019-02-28
ATGAAATCCCATCCAGATCATGAATAGCACCAGAAAGACCAGGCCCAGGGCGATCATGGGGGCAGCGGAGGAGCCGGTTGGGGTGCTCTTCATCTCCACCGCCTCCATCACAAATCCCTCCACCTCGCTTGAGGCAGAATCCGTCTGCTCCGCCTTGGGTAATCCTGTTCCATATCCCGCCGATTGGGTCTGGTTTTGGGGCGGCGAATCCTTCCCCACTGCAGGCTTATGATGGTGGGATGACGAAGAACTGGATCTTTCGCTCTTGGATGCGACGGAACTGCTGGAGGAATCGGAATCCTGAGAGGGAAGCACACCCTGCATGTACTCCTGAAGGGCCAGGTTGCCGCAGGTGTGATGGCAGCAGGTGACGCCATATTCCTGCACCGACTGCTCGTACCGGTCCACAAGCTCCTGCTTGACCGCCGGGGATGGATGCCAGCGATCTTTTCTGGCCGTCTCCAGCAGCCTGCCTGTTAAGGATTGAGCCGCCCAGGGGTTGTTCTCGTCAAAGAAGTCCTTGAGGCCCATCTGGTACTTGTCATCCACATAGATCTCTTTCACCTCGTCCCAGGTGCTTTCGCTCACCAGATCGGGAACAGTCGCCTCCCACCCCCAGAGATACTCGGCAAACCTGTCCATCTCCCTGGCCCCGGAGTATCCCTGCTCCATCATTCCCTTCATCCACTGGGGATTGTAGTAGCGAGAGCGCAGCTCCCGGGAGAAGAAGTCGTGCAGTGAGGAGACATCGCTTCTGTCAGGGTCCTTGGCGTCGGTTACATAGAGATCGGGGGCCTTTCCGGTCACAGTTCTAACCGCCAGGCTGATGCCCCCCAGGTACTGGTAGACGTCATCGTTGTCTATGAACCCGTAGAGGTTGGAGTTGGTGTGATGCGCCGCCGCTTCCACTTTGGCCAGATTATCCTGCAAGAGATCCCTTTGCAGGCCGGACAGATCCTCCCCGGAGGAGAGCTTGCTGCTCCAGATGCCGTCTCCATAGATGTAGGACATCCTGCTGATGAAAAGGTTGCCGAGCTTGCTGTCGTTATCCCAGGTGTCGCTGGCCGATACGGGGCTGTCCAGGTTGGGGCCGTATGTCCCCGCCTCCTCCAGGAATATTCGGGATCGACAGAGTATGGCAGCCTGCTCCGGGGTGATATTTCCATCTTGTATCAGCTTCTCATAGATCTCCTCCGAGCCCTCCCGCACAAAATTGGGATATTCCGATGCTGTGTCGTTAGCTGCGAGGCGTATGGCCCGATCTATAAGCTGCAGCTTCTCCGGGAAGAGGTCCCGGTGCAGGCCGGATGGAACCACCAACACATCGATCCTGGGCCGGCCCAGCTCACTGAGGGGTATGAGACGCACGTCGCTGACCCCGCCATAGGCATCATAGACCGGCTCGGCTCCCACCAGGCGGAGGATCTCCGACTCCACCACCCCGTGGTCGGTCATGGCCCAGGCCCAGAGCACTATGGCCATCTTCCTGGGGTAGGAGCCGTTGTGGTCCTGCCGGTAGCCCTCGATGAGCTTTTCCGCCAGATCCGAGCCCACAGCCCAGGCGGCGCTGGTGGGAACGCGCCTCGGATCTACGGATCTAAAATTCCTGCCTGTGGGAAGGACGGCAGGGTCCCGGATGGGGTCGTCCGCCGGGGAAGGCGCAGTGTAATTGCAGTCCAGTGCATTTATCAGGGCGGGGACCTCTATCGAGCAGGCGGCTATGTCTTCTGCATACTGTAATGAGAGATTGAGCTGATCGGTCAGGTTAAATGAGGCGTTTCCAAAGATATCTATCTGGGCCAATTCGCATGATGTCCGATTGATTATCACCGCACCAAGCAGCTTATCGGTGCAGTTTTCCAACTCACTTTCCTTGTCCAGGCGGCCAGGATTGGGATAATCGTTGTAAGAGATAAGAGGAGCTATCTCCCGGGAGAGGCCATCTCCCAGCATAGATCTCAAGAGGCCGGTCAGGGGCTCTCCCTGGGGAGGCTGGCCGAAGACATGCAGGCCGTAGGGCATGAACTGGCCTTTCAGCTCATAGAGGTATTTCTCCAGCTCGTCGGCATAATTGCTGAACTGCGTCTCGTTGGCGGAGATATTCAGCAGGTCCGCCTCAAGGTCCTCGTCCAGGTGCATCTCCCGGCTGATATTTATTATCTGATTCCTGTAGCCCTCCTTGACGCTGGCGTTTTCCACGCTCTTGTACTGGAAGACCGTCTCCGCCAGATTGGTCAGGTTGCCGTAGAGGCCGGAGGCCACTATGGGCGGCGTCAGATGGGTGATCATCACTGCATCGCCCCGCCTCTTGGCCTGGGTGCCCTCGGCGATGTTGTCCACTATGTAGGGATAGACCACGGGCAGATCCTGGACCAGCAGAGCCGGCCAGTCGTCTCTGGATATCCCGCACTCCTTGCCCGGCAGCCACTCCTGGGTGCCGTGCTTTCCCAGATGAACTATGGCATCGGCTGCAAATCCGTGCCTGAGCCAGAGATAGAAGGCTATGTACTGGTGATGGGGAGGCACGGATTTATCATGATAGAGCACTATGCTGTTCTCCAGCCAGCCCCGGCTCGGCTGGGGCAGGAGGATGACATCTCCAAAGGAGAGCTTGGGGATGACCAGGTACTTGCCGCTCTGGTTTTCATAGACCATGATTTTACCAGGCGGCGGCCCCCACATCCTGGTCACCTCAGACTGCTTATCCTGGGGCAGGGCAGAAAACCACTGCTCGTAGACATCTGCCGGCAGAAGCGTGGCATTGCCGGCCTCGACCATGGCCTGGAGCTCTCCCGGGGCCCAGGAGCCCACATTGGTTCCCTGGTGGGCCAGCAGGTCGACCAGAGCCCTCTCCTCCGGCACGGTCCCGTTCACATGGTAGCCGGCAGCCTTCATCTTGTCCAGGATGTTTCGCAGGCTGCGGGGAACATTGAGGTAGCAGCCCTCGATGTTGTCCTTTCCCCCGCCGTGGTTGTAGTAGATGATGGCTGCCTTCTTCTCTGAGTTATTGATCCGGCCTAATTCCGCCCATTTCACCGCCCTCTCTGCCAGCCAGTCCAGTTGCCTGGATATAGGCTGATAGCCGGAGTCGTTTCTTCCCGCCATAACTATGGGCTCAATTACCCCGTCCATCTCCGGCTGAGCTATCTGGAAGTAGATCTCCATCGGGTTTATCCCTGTGGAGTTTTCCCACTCCTCCAGGGTCTGGTAGTACAGCCTCATTCCCCGGAGCATCGGCACATTCAGCTCTATGAGATCGGCTATGCCCTGATCGGGGTCGCCGTAGCTGAGCCGGAAGGACTTGGTGAGGATGACGGCATCTACAATTGATGAGTTGTTGACCATGAAGAACCGGTGCATTGAGGATGGGTTGGAGAATCCAAGGTCGATTACATTGGCCCCGCACTTCTCCAGAGCATAAATCAGGGCAGACCTGTCGGCATGGCCAAGATCCTGATAATAGCTCAAGATGCCTATGGTGGGCGCAGAGCTATTGAATCTATAGCCTGCCTTCTGGCCGTACCAGCTCAGATAAGAGGTGAGGTTTTCGAAGAGGTCGGGATAATCGGGATGATAGATGTATTCCTTGGGCGTGGGCAGCGGCTCCTTTACTTGCACATTCAGGCCGCAGAAGTTGGCGGCAAGATAGGTGATGAGACGCCTCATGTTCTCCACTCGGCCGTTGTCCCAGTACTGCTGGATGAAAGGATGATCGGTGAGGTTTATATTTCCCAGGCTCTCATAGCCGGCTGAATTGAGTATTATTATAGGCACTCCTTTTGACTTTGCTTCTTGTAGCGGTGATTGGAGAAGAGAGGCCGCCTCCGCCCCGATCATCTCTACGAATATGAGTTCATATGATGACAGGTTTGAAGCATTTTGAGTTGAGAGCAGAGTCACATTGAGATCGGAATTGAGCGAGGCCTCCCTTATCTGAGGCTGGTTGCCTACAGTTAAAAAAAGAGCCTCGGGCCTCTGGATGAAGACCCGAGCGGTGATCTCCAGGCGGGGCGAATCCTCTGGCCTCGCCCTTCGGTCACCGAAATAGAATATCACATCATCCCCGTCTCGCAGATCGGCGATATCCGGCCCCAGGGCAGGCATGGCCTCCTGGGGATAGTTTATCCAGAATCTCCAGGAGCTCTCCCCACTGGAATTGAACTCTCCCAGGGAATCGATCTGCAGGCCGTAGAGGCTGTAGAGGGAGTCGTTTAGGCTCAGGCTGTAGTTGGCCTCTTCACAGGCCCGGACCAGCCCAGCCAGTGCAGTGCTGCCATTAACCTGGTAGCTCCTGCCGCTGCTGGCGGTGAGATTCAGGCTTTCCTCCTCCAGCAAGACCTCACCCTCCCACAAGAGCCCCTCGGCTCGGGAGCCGAAGGCGTAAAGCCGCCCGTCATCGGCTCCTATGTAAACCACCCCATCCGAGGCCGAGGCAGTGGACATGATAAAGGCATCCACGGGATATACCCAGGCCTCAGATCCGTTGTCGGCGTGCAGGGCATAGATGGTGCCCTCCTCGCAGTTGGTCCCGAGATAGACCAATCCGTCCAGAACCAGAGGCGAGGACTTGACCGGGCCGTTTACCTCACTACTCCAGATGAGCGAGCCGTTCTCGGCATCAAAGCAGCTCAGATGGCCCCTGGGTTTATCATCCGATCCTACATAGAGGTGGCCGGAGGACAGGGCGGGAGAGGAGATCGAGCCGTTGAAATCAGCGCTCCAGATCGGCTCTCCGCTCTGGGCATCCAGGGCGAGAATGGCCTCTTTGGCTGCAACAAATACCATCTTATCCCCTACAGTGGGCGTGGCGGTGATCTGGGAAGGCGTATCCCTCTTCCAGATCAACTCTCCCGTCGAGGCATTCAGGCAGTAGAGGGCCGGATCGCCTCCCGGAAGATAGAGCCTGCCTTCCGAGACGGCTGCCGAGAGATAGGGGCTCACCTCGCCGGTGGACCGGTTCCACAGCTCCTGACCATCCAGGCTCAGGGCATGAAGGGTGCCATCGGAGAAGCTCATGATGTAGACCACGCCGTCATGAATCAAGGGCGAGGAGGCCACTCCCCACCACTTGGGGTCCTTCTCTATGGTTCTGTTCCAGACTGTCTGGCCTGTCCCGGCATCTATGCAGAAAATATCGCCGGTCAGAGAGCCCACATAGATCCGACCTTCTTCCAGGGCCGGGCTTGAGGCTCCTCCCTTGCCTCCCAGAGGATGGAGCCAGATCAATTTGCCGTCGGCCCTATCCAGGCAGGCCAGACCCAGCTCTCCTTTGAACGTCATATCCGGCCAGTTGGGGACGTATAGCCTCTCCCCGGAGATGGCTGGTGCGGCGCTGATAATGCCGTGGCCGGTAAGGCTTGCGCTCCAGAGAAGGTTGGGCTGCTGGGGACCTGTGCCGGTCAGGTTGCCGGTTCTCTGGTTGCCGCCCTGGAAAGTGACATAGTCTGCGCTGGCTGAAGCGGCAAGGAGGAGCAGAAATATAGCCGCAATGCAAACGTGTCTCAGCCTGGTTTGAATTGCCGATCTCATGGGTACCGCTCCCCCGGCCAGATGCAGAAAACATTTCCGCCGGCCACTGCGGGACAAGGATTCGCTGTCGAATCGCTCCGGACATCAAGGTCGAATGGCGCTTCGTTTTCTATTCTCCTTCGTTGTGCCTCATTTCTCATTTTTATCCTCTCCTTTGCAATCTAAAAAATCGAGGGATTGATCCGGATTTTATCTGAGAACCACTCAAGGCTTCAGCCTGTTGTCCTCGGTAGGAAACTGAGCCGCTGTTCCGTTCCAATTGGGCTTCATGGTGGACAGTGATATGTTGCGACAGGTGCAGTCAAAGATGCCCTTCTGGCCGGCATACTGCTTATCGAAATTCCAGGAGGGCAGATCGAAGAACCCCCCGCTGCAGCATGGAAGCCAGTCCTCGCCCCACATCTCGGTGAATTTTTTGGCTTCCAGTTTCAGAGTCCTTTGTGCCTTGAAGTCTCCGATGTAATCATCGTCGATCTCAATTATGGGGTCCTTCCAGGCACTCATATGACCAAATGCAGTGTTATTAGCACATGAGAACTTCACCAATTTCGGGTTGAATATCAACTCACCTACATGCAGCGTGCCCTGGGTGACATCATCGTCTATTCTCATTATGAGAGAGCCAATGCCGTTAGCCGTGGCCGTGGGCCCGGTGCAATTTATGTCCACAGCGATATCGCCCTTGAGGCCCCGGGCATATTCCACCTGACGGTGCATCGATGCCGCTTCCTGATAGCTCCTGGCCAGAGTCTTATCCTTGAGAAGGGAATTGTAGCCTATGGGATGAGATGCGTACCAGCCGGTTCCGTAGGCGAAGGCAGTTGGAGACTGGATATTGTCATACTGGCGGGTATAATTGATGACGCTGCTAGCGCCTCTGCATTTCTTCTGCCATTGTCCGTCGTCATCCAGATAATAAAAATTGTTGACTATATGTGTTGATTTCTGTTCGGAATTCAATATTCCGGCCTGATCGATGCTCCCGCTGCCATGGGAGTACTCCAGCAGGGAGAGGTTGTTGGTGTTGATCTTCCGATATTCCTTCATAAATCCCTGTCCGCTTACATCGTCATTCATCTCATGCTTGTGCCGTAACGGCTCCTGGCCGGGATTGAAGTCGAAGCTCCCAGCCCAGGACAGCCCTGACAGCGCTATCAGCGACAGCAATGCCAGGCAAATGCCTAAAAAACTTCTCATGAATCAATCCTCCTGATGGTAGAAAATCCTCTTTCTCGGAAAATCCAGGCATAAACGCTCAAAATGCTCTCTGTAAATGAGCTCGGTGACCAGGTTTGCCTGAGGATGGAGAATCTTCGCTAAAAAGGGTGCCACAATGATTTCTCTTTCATTCTTACCACCCATATTCTAATCAGCTCTTTGGCCTTGTTTGAACTTAAGCAAGTAAATCTTATTTAAATAAGATTGATTTGAGCAAGTAAATTTGTTTTTACTTAAACTTTTTGGTGTATAAAGGGGTTATCTCATCTGGCCACTTAATCATTAAATGCAAAGTTAATGATGATCAGTGAAGCCAGACAACCAGATCTTCTGCAATGGCCACCGATCTGATTGATCATATCGGGACATTATGTGAGCATCTGATGGCAGTCTGAATAACAGCATGAAATGAAAGGGCTGAAAATAGCATGATCAAGTTTAATTGTTCTTGAACCGGTTTGTTTGCGCAAGGGTTAAATCCAATAAAGTTGCCCCTGAATCAATCAACTTTAATAGGTGTTTCATTTGGATCTGACGTGGCTTTCCATATCTGGGGTACTGATAGGGATACTGGTCTTCGCCTTCAAGGTCAGCCTGGGGTGCGGCCTGGCCAGCCTCAACCGGCGGGAAGTGCTTTCCATTGCATCAGGATACTTGATCATCGCCCTTCTCATGGGCACGGCCATAGAGATGATTCCAGAAAGCGCACTGGCTGCAACACTAACCGCCGGAGTGGCAGTGCACTTTGCCGTCGCCCTGATGCTGCTGGTTCTGGGGGTCATGACCGCCAGAGATTGGAATTGCCATCATTATGATATATCCAGGAAGACCTTCTGGGCCCTGTCCATGCCCTGTCCGGCATGCCTGGCGGCCAGCTTCATCTCCTGCAGCTTTCTGGCGGGGATGGTGGGCATAGATCCCTGGAAGATAGGCGCTCTGGTGGGCCTTCTCTTCTTCATCTGTATAGCTATCTTCTCTACTGCGCTAAGGAAGATCAAAGGGACACCCTCTTCTTTGGGCAATGCCATGATCTTGCTAGGCCTCTTCTACATCCTCTCCATTCTTCTCATACCGGCATACTTCAATTCTCAGAAGCTCTCTTTTCTCTCAGAGACCCCCCCTCTGGTTGAGATGGGCCTGTCCTATCTGGCGATTCTCTCTCTGATGTCCCTTGGTTTCCTGGGCAGAAGATGGGGGGTCTTTTCCTGATCCTTTATGAGACCAGTGTGGAGCTGCTCTACATATTCTCCACTGCATTCCTCTACCCGGATATAGTGGCCCTCCTTCTTCTCTTCGCCTGGTCGCTGGCCCTGCTCGGCTCCCTGATAAACGAGTACACTTCCAGGCACAGGGCCCTCTCCGAGCTGGAAGAGATCAGCCTGCAAGCAGCCGACCTCAGAAGAATGGGAAGGGAAAAAGAGGCGGCAGAGGCCCTTTCCAGCTACATATGCCCCCAGCAGCTCTCCCTGGCATTAGAGCAGATCGGCCGGTCCATAGAGACAGGTCTTTTTGATCTCAAGTTCGAGAAGATACTGCAGGATATTGAGCTGTCAATGGCCAGGGCTTTAGAGCCCCTGAGGATCGGGGTGAAAGTCGGGCCCATTTTGGGGCTGATGGGAACCCTGATTCCCATGGGCCCCGCCCTCATCGGCCTGTCACAGGGGGACATCAAATCCCTGGCCGACAACCTGGTCATAGCCTTCGCCACCACAGTAATCGGGCTGGTGGTGGGCGGCGTCTGCTACGCGGTGATGGTCATCAGAAGCAGATGGTACCGGCAGGACCTTAGCGATCTGGAATATGCAGTGGAGCTATTAAGAGGCAGAAAAGATGAGGCGGCGTAGGCTGGGCCTGCTGGGCGACCGGGAGGATGAGGACCCCATGAGCGGAGTGGCCAATCTCTTCGACACGGCCATGGTCTTTGCCGTGGCCCTCCTGCTGGCCCTGGTCGTCTCCTATAATGTGCCGGAGCTGCTCCAGCCAGAGGCCAATGTGACCATAGTCAAGAATCCGGGCGACCCCAATATGCAGATCATAATCAAGGACATGAGCCAGATCCAGGTGCTCAATATGACCGAGAAGATGGCTGGCGGCCAGGGAAGCCGAATGGGGACGGCTTACCGGCTGGAGAGCGGCCAGGTGGTTTATGTGCCGGAGAACGCCACTGCCGCAAGCCCGGATTAAAGCAAAATCCCCGGCACGCCAGGTTTAAGCGGTAAGCCGTCCGATCTTTATCCATGTTGCAGAACCTCCGTCTCACCATTGCTGTGGAGAACTCCGCCTCCATGGAAAACGCCTCTCTCCGGGCTGAGCACGGCCTATCCGTCCTTGTGGAGCTGGATCTGGGGTCAGATGGCGTGAAGCTTCTCTGGGATACAGGGGCCAGCGGAGAGGTTTTACTCCATAACTGCCGCCTTCTTCATATCGACATTGATGCCATAGATCTGATCTGCCTCAGCCACGGCCATTATGACCACACCGGAGGGCTGATGGCAGTTTTGCAGCAGATGAAGAGAAGGGTTCCTGTTCTGGCCCATCCGGATATATTCTCCCCCAAGCTCAAAGCCCGCCCGGCCCTGGGATATATTGGTCTGCCTTTCATCAGAAGCCAGGCGGAGGCGGCGGGGGCGGTCATACTGGAATGCCGGGGTCCAGTGGCGCTTGCGCCTGGGCTCTTTACCACCGGCGAGATCCAGCGCCAGGAGGGCTTCGAGAAGGTGGAAGGCTTCTGGACGATCAGGGACGGCCAGTACATTCCGGATATCATTCCTGATGATCAGGGCCTGGCGGCGGTCCTGCCGGGCAGAGGGCTGGCGGTGATAACCGGCTGCGCCCACTCCGGAATCATCAATACCATCCGGCAGGCCCAGAGGATCACTGGAGTGGATAAGATCTATGCGGTGATAGGCGGCTTTCACCTCATGGGAGCGGACCGGGAGAGGATAGATGCCACAGCCCGGGCCCTGCTGGAGCTGGACCCGACAGTGATCCGGCCAGGACACTGCACCGGCTCGAGGGCCGTATGCCTTCTGCAGCAGGCCCTGGGGGAGAGATGCCAGCCTCTGGCTGTGGGCGAAACCATTAATCTATAAAAACAGAAAAGGTGTGAAGGATGATAGCATTCGGACCGGTGCCCTCCCGGCGGCTTGGCAGAAGCCTGGGCATAAACAACATTCCCGCCAAAATCTGCACCTATTCCTGTGCCTACTGCCAGGTGGGCAGAACCCTGCAGATGCAGGTCCAGCGCCGCTCCTTTTACTCCCCCCAGGATGTCTGCGATGAGGTAAGGCAAAAGGTAAAAAGCTCATCGGACCAGGCCCTGCCCATCGACTACCTCTCCTTCGTGCCCGACGGAGAGCCTACCCTGGACATAAATCTGGGCCGGGAGATCGATATGCTCAGATCTCTGGGCAAGAAGATCGCGGTCATCACCAATGCCTCCTTGATCTGGGATGAAGCGGTGCGTGAGGATCTGGCTAAAGCGGACTTTATATCGGTCAAAGTGGATGCTGTTGACGAGCCCCTCTGGCGAAGAGTGGACCGGCCCCACCGGGCTCTAGAGCTTGAGGCCATCTTGCAGGGCATACTGGACTTCTCCAGGGAGTTCAAGGGTGTTCTTGTCAGCGAGAGCATGCTCCTGGCGGGTATAAATGACAGTGAGAAATCTCTAGAGGCCATAGCCGAGTTCCTGGCAAAAGTTGATCCTGCCGTAGCCTACATCTCCGTGCCCACCCGTCCGCCGGCGGAGAAATGGGCCGCTTCTCCCTCCGAGGAGAGCATAGTCCGGGCCTATCAGATTTATAGCTCCCGGCTCAGGAGAGCGGAGCTCTTGGTGGGGTATGAGGGAGACAGCTTCCAGTCCGTCGGTGAGGTGGAGAGCGACCTTCTGGCAATAGCCGCCGTCCATCCCATGAGGGAGGCGGCGGTTGAGAGATTCCTGAAGCAGGCGGATTGCAGCTGGGATGTTGTAGAGAAGCTGCTGGATCAGGGAAAGCTGGCCAAGACCGAATATCAGGGCAACTATTTCTATCTGAGAAGGCCGAAGGCCGAATGACATTGCCATCCCTTTCAATCAAAGATCGATCCTGATCCCAAAGAGCCTCTCGAATTTCTCATACTTGGCCCTGGCCCGATATAGGTTCTGCCGGGTGTAGGGCTGGCCCTCCTGGCAGGCGGCCAGGTCCCTGATCTCGGCGGCAGTAAAGACCGCCTCCAGCTTCTCTCTGGCTATATCACAGATGCGGACAACCTCCATCTTCATCTCCAGGTCCCCGTCCTGCAGCCAGCGCCACTGCCGGTCGTACTGCAGCAAAAAAAGGTGCCCATTGTTGCATCCGGCAGACACCAGCCAGCGATCATCAGTATTATAATAGGCAATGCTATAAAGATCGGCCTCACAGCGGCTGCAAAAGCCGACCATGTTCTTTTCCCTGGAGACCGGCTCCAGCCGCTGGCCCTTAAAGATGAGGACCAGGCTATTCTCTTCGATCTGGTTCATCTCTGAGCCAGGACATCAGCCATGCTGTAGATGCCGGGATTCTTTCCCGCCACCCAGGCTGCTGCCCGCACCGCCCCGCTAGCAAAGGCAATCCTGCTGTGGGCCTGGTGCTTGATCTCCAGCCGCTCTCCCGATCCGGCGAAGAGCACCGTATGATCTCCCACGATATCTCCGCCCCGCACGGCATGAACTCCGATCTCCCGTCCCCGGGGCATCAAGCCCTGTCGGCCGTGGACGATCTCTTTTTCTCCCAGAGCCGAAGCGATCGCCTCCACTGTGGCCAGAGCCGTGCCGCTGGGAGCATCCTTCTTCTGGTTGTGATGGGCTTCTATAACTTCGATATCGTAGTCCTTCAGAGCGGCAGCTGCCTGGGCCACCAGCTTCCAGAAGACATTCACTCCCAGGCTGAAGTTGGGGGATATGACGGCAGCACAATTTCCTTCTATGGCCCTCTTCATCACCGCATGCTGCTCGGGGGATAGACCGGTGGTACCCACCACCAGATCGACGCCGAGCCTGGCCGCGGTAGAGGCATTCTCCACTGCGGCCTGGGCAATGGTGAAGTCGATGAGCACATCAGGGCGGCTCTCCTGAAGGACGGCATCCAGCTCAGAGGCGTCCCTCACCAGAATCCCGCCCGGTAGCTCTTTTCCCGCTCCGACTACATCCAGCCCGGCCACAAGCTCTAATCCCTCCCGCTTGGCCGCCTCCTGGATGATCAATGTGCCCATTCTTCCCAGGGCACCGGTAAGGGCAATCCGGGTCATTCTCCCTCGCCCAGCCTGGCCAGTATCTCCTTAAGCTTTTCCTCTTTTTCAGGAGCCATCTCCCCCAGAGGCAGGCGCAGAGGGCCATTGGCCAGGCCCAGATACTTGTGAGCCGTCTTGACCGGGATGGGATTGGTCTCCAGGAACATTGCCCGCACCAGAGGTGCCAGCTCATAGTGCAGCTCTCTGGCCTTCTCCATATCCCCCTTGAGGGCGGCATCCACCANGGAGCAACATTGGCCACCACTGAGACCACTCCCTGGCCACCCAGGGCTATGGTGGGCAGGGTCAGATCATCGTCTCCGGATAAAAGCACGAAGTCGCTGCCTCGAGTCTGCTCTATGATCTGAGACTGCTGGGACAGGCTTCCACTGGCCTCCTTTATGGCCACGATGTTCTTGATTCTCGAAAGTTTGGCCACAAGCTCCGGCTTGAGGTCTATTCCTGTTCTCTTGGGAACATTGTAGAGCACTATGGGTATATCGCAATTCTCGGCGATTTTTTTAAAGTGTTCATACATTCCCCTATCATTGGGCTTGTTATAATAAGGTGTGATGAGCAGAGCAGCATCTGCTCCTGCTTTGGCCGCATGGCGGGTCAGCTCCAGGGCCTCGCGGGTATTGTTCGAACCGGTACCGGCTATAACCGGCACCTTGGAGGCCTCCACTGCGATCCCGACCACCCTTTTATGCTCCTCAAAGGTCAGTGTGGCCGACTCGCCGGTGGTGCCGCAGGGGACAATCCCTGCTATGCCGGTCTTATTCAGGTACTCGATGTTTCTCTTCAGTCCCTCCTCGTCCAGGCTCTCATCTTTTAAAAAAGGCGTGATAATGGCAGGAAACACGCCTCTAAACATCAATCTCCACCTCGCCCCGCCGAGTACTTCTCTGGCGCATCACATTGGAGATGTATCCTGCCACACGATTGCGTATGGTCTTATTCTTGATATCGGTATACTCAGATACTTTGAGTTTATTGGCTTCAAAGTCAGGGCTAAAGGAATCCTCGTGAGATCTCAACAGGTCCATGGCAAAATTCTTGATGTAACTTGGCTTTACGCTTCCCATAATCAACACTCCAGCTAGAGCAATCCTAAGTGCATCCTTGCCTCATCAATTTATAGCTTGCTATCCCAAAGCAAAAGCAAGGCAGTCTATGGGAAGTGCATCCTTGAGGAAGCTGCCCTAAAGCAGATAATCCGGGGCATCAGGAACATTGCAGATGGCTCGATAGCTTTTCGCCTCGGCCCGAAGTCCAGCCGCCTGACCCACCGGCCCTACCCCTCTTCCCACCCGCATGCTGCCTGATAGGGCTTCTTCGGCAAATCTCTTGGCCCGGCGTGCCGCCTGGGGCAGGCTGGCCCCGCTGGCCAGGTAAGCGGTCAGCGCGGCGGAGTAGGTGCATCCCACTCCGTGGTTCTCTCCGGCCACCCTCTTGCCTGGCAAAAACAGGCTCGTCTCTTTTGTGGCCAGGAGGTCGGTGCAGTCCAGATGCCCCCCCTTAACAATCACCGCACCGGCCCCGGCATCCAGAATCCTCTCGGCAGCCAGGATGGCGCTCTCTTTATCGCGCACGGCCACCCCGGACAGCGCCTCTGCCTCAAAGATATTGGGGGTGACCACATGGGCCAGAGGCAGAAGATGCTCCTTAAGAGCCCGTACCGCCTCGGGACAAAGAAGCCTGCCCCCCGCCTCCGCCTCTATCACCGGATCGATAACCAGCAGGATATCCCTGTCCCGGAGATGGTCGGCTACAGTCCTCACAATCTCTGCGGAGTAGAGCATGCCCGTCTTTGCTGCCGCTACTGCAAAATCGTCTGTTATGGATTGGAGTTGCGCCCTGACTGCATCAGGGCCGAGACCGAACACCTTCTCCACCCCCAGAGTATTCTGGGCGGTGATGGCGGTGAGAGCAGAGGTTCCGTGCAGCCCCAAAACGGAGAAGGTTTTGATATCGGCCTGAATGCCCGCCCCTCCCCCCGAATCGGAGCCGCCAATGGTCAGAACTACCCTGGTCATAAATTCCCAAGGGACCGGATTAAGAGAGTTTCTTTTTCGCCGCAGACACCAGATCCTCCGCCAGGCCGTACTTCTCCGCTATCTTCAGCGCCTTCCGGTATAGCCCGGTCTGCATGTACTGCTCAAAGGATTTGGTAGCCGCCTCTCTCATCATGCTGGCTGGGAGCTGGAACTGCTCAGCGATCTCAGCGGCATTCTTGAACAGGCTGTGGCTCATGCTGTTCTCATAGGCATAGGTAGCCGCCTCCCGGACCATGCTCTCCGGCAGGCCATACTCCTTAGCATACTCGGCTGCCGCCAGGTAGAACTCGCTGTCTATTTTGCGCTGGAAGGAGCGCATGGCCGCATCCAGTCGAAGATCTTGGGGCAGGCTGTATTTTTTGGCCAGATCGGCGGCGATGGAGTATTCGCCCTTTTTTATATTCGCGTCAAAAGCTCTTCTCACGCTCTCCTGAAGCATGTCATCGGGCAGGCTATAGTCAGCCTTGATCTTGGCCGCCTCCTGATAGGCGCCCAGATCCATCCTGGCTGCGAACAGCCTTGCCTTCTCTGTCAGATTTCCTTCGCCCATAAGAATCGATCACTCCACTCCAGCCTCTCGGAGGTTGGTGATAAAAGCATACTGGGTGGCCGTGGGGAGCTTACGTCTCAGCTCCCTCACCTCCGGCAGATAGATGATCATCTGCTTGGCATACTGCCTCTCCTTTCCCAGGATCTTGGAGACGGCCTCCACCTCCGCCTCGCCCTGAATACGGGCGGATCCGCTGCCGAAGTCCGGAGACATCTCTATAAGCAGGGGAAGCCGCAGGCGGCTCCATAAAAAACGGGGCAGGCTCTGGGAGATCAGATCCAGCTCCGGCTTGTCCATGATGAAAAAGGTGTTGTCCTTGCCCTTTATGCCCGGCTTTTCCATCTTCAATAGTTCGGCCAGGTTGACTCGCCTTGTGGGCAGATGGGAGTTCATGGTCTGGATGGTCTTGACCAGCACATTCCTGTTCATCGCCCTGCCCTCTCCGGAAAATGCCATCATCAGGGGATTACTCCTTCTTGCGATTTAATGCTGTCGTCATCCCAAGAGACGGCCTCATCAAAGCATCACCGGATAATAAGGTGACTGGTTTTTAAAACGAATTTATATATTTATATATCAATTTATTTTTCTTAAGATTCAGAGCCCTCCGGGCCGCCTGGGCCACAGCATCCCTATCCTCCGCCCGACAGTAGACCCCAAAGCGCCAGGTGGCCTTTTGTGCCCTCTCCAGGATGCTGACCAGGGGAGAGACCTCCCGCAGGGGCCTGACCTCCCCCTCCACCAGGACGGGAAAGCTGCCCTCCTGGGCATCGGGCAGGACGGGATTGTCCAGCAGGATATAGTCGGACTCCACTCCCGCCTCATGGGCGATCTCCGAGGTGAGGATCTTCTCATTGATGCGCAGAAGTGATGGGTCCAGGCACTCCAGTCCCACATAGACCGCCCTCTTGAATATGCGGCGCGACCGGATGCGCTCCGCCATCTCCGGCATAGCCTCCCGCGCTTGCTAAAAAGGCGAAGAGCTCCATATCATCCATGGCCCGGATAGCGGCGGGGCTGGCACCCTCATCTATGGCTCGCCGGATGGCGGCGGCGATCATGCACTCCGATATGCGGCAGACATGATGATAATAGACAGAGGGGTGCATCAGCAGCCGGGAGATGAGCATGGATGTGGCGGCGGAGACTCCTCCCCCCTCCACCACCAGCTTTCCCTCATGCAAGGTCATCTTCTGCAGCAGGCGCAGCCTGTCGATCACCCCATAGGCCACTCCGGTGTAATGAGCATCGCGGAGGAGATAGTCCATACGGTCCACATCTATCTCCCCGCTGACGATCTGGCCCAGGCCGGAGCCGTTTACGGCCTTCTGGATATCTGTGGCCATTAGGCCGTGATCGGAAAGGACCTCCCCGATCTCGCCTCTCCGGAGCAGGTCCATGATGCTCTCGTGCTCCTTTCGTATGAATGGCTCCAGTGCCGCCTCGGTGGCATGGGAGAGGGGGCCGTGGCCCAGGTCATGCAGAAGAGCTGATGCGCATACCGTCCGACTCTCCTCTTCTTCCAGGCCCAGCTGGCAGGAGAGGAGATCGGCCAGATGGTAGGCTCCCAGGCTGTGCTCGAAGCGGGTGTGATTGGCTCCGGGGTAGACCAGACTGGCCAGGCCCAGCTGCCTGATCCAGCGCAGCCGCTGCATCTGGGGCGTGTCGGCCAATTCGGAATACAGCCCCTCCAGCCGGATATAGCCGTGCACCGGGTCGCGGATCTCGGTCATCTGGAGAAGATCACTGGAGTCTTAGATTAAATACTGTTCTCATTCAGCCAGCCGGAGATGATGCCGTGTTCTTTATCTAGATTCGAGGTTTGCAGGGAATTATATGCGCATTCTCATCACCGGAGCGGGCGAGGTGGGCTTTCTCATCGCCAGCGAGCTTTATTCCGATCACGATGTCACAGTAATAGACAAGGACCCCGCCGCCTGCGCCCGTTTGCAGGATATGGATGTTAAGGTATTGCAGGGCAACTCCGCCAATGCCCGCCTGCTCCTGGAAGCGGGAGTAAAGAAGGCGGATATTGTGGTGGCGGTGACAGGCAATGATGAGGTCAATGTCATCACCTGCACCATAGCCGCCCATCTGGGCGTGAGCCAGACCATCGCCAGGGTGAGCAATCCAGAATATATCGATCAGCCGGTTCAGGATCGAAAGGAGATAGGCATAAGCTATATGATCTGTCCGGAGCTGGCCATGGCTGAGGATATGGCCAGAGCCCTCTCTTTCTCCTCTCTGCTCATGGAGAGGGAGCTTGGCCGGGGGCTGGTTGAGCTTATCGAATTCAAGGTGGGCGAGCATATGAACCTGGAGGGTCCTCTGGACAGTGTCAGCCTTCCCAATAATTGCAGAATTGTGGCCATAAACCGGAAGGGAGAGATAACCATCCCCAAAAAAGAGGACACCGTCAAGATCAATGACCATCTGCTGATCCTTTGCGATACCAGGGTCCTGCTGGACTTAAGGCAGATCCTACATGAGACACGCAAAACTCAACGGGTCATGATCGTGGGCGGCGGGATGGTGGGCTTTTACCTGGCCCAGAGGCTGGAGAAGATGGGGCTGGACATAAAGCTCATCGAAAAATCCCCAGAGCGCTGTGCCGAGATAGCGGACAGGCTTGCCGGCACCATGATCCTAAACGGCGACGGCTCCGATCTGAATCTATTGCGAGAAGAGGAGGCGGGCAAGATGGATGTGGTCTTTGCCGTAACCGGCCAGGACGACAAGAACCTGCTCTGCGCCCTTCTGGCCAAACAGCTGGGGGCCAAGAAGATCATATCCCGTGTCAACCGCAGCGCCTATATCAGGCTCTTTGAGATGGTGGGCGTGGACCGAGCGGTGAGCCCCGGCCAGGTCACTGCAGATGCCGTATTGCAGAGGGTGATCGGGGGCGAAGAGGTGATCACCCTCAGCGACGAGAGGATGGAGCTGGTGGACTTTGTGGTCCGGCCCAAGGCCAAGATCATTGGAAAGGTCCTCTCCAAGGAGCTGCCCAAAGACTCCCTGGTCGGCCTGGTGATAAGAGATGGTGTGCCGGAGGTGCCGACCGAGGATTTCAGGGCTGCTGCGGGGGATCGCATCTTGGTCATGTCCATGCCCCATGTCATATCCAAGGTGAAGAAGGAGTTCATCTCCTGAGGACTGCAATTTCTTCCGAGGATACCTTATTTATATCAATAGCTAGGAAGGGTCGAGCCTAACGGAGGATGCCAATCCTTCTTGGGCAGGCATTGTTCGATGAAATTCAGGGTATTTCTAGGTCTATTCGCATCCCTCCTCAAGATCCTGGCGGTCTTGATGCTGGTTCCCGGTGCTGTTGCTGCATACTATTCAGAGACGGGAGGCGTTATCGCTTTTGCCTTGACCTCCCTGCTCACCCTAATAACGGCCATAGTTCTGATGAGGCTCTCCACAAAGGAGGAGCCTGGAGTGAAAGAGGCCTTTGCCCTGGTCTCCCTGGGCTGGCTTGGTGCGGCCTTCTTCGGGGCCATGCCCTATGTCTTTTTGGGAACCAGCCTCATCGACGGCCTCTTCGAGTCCATGTCCGCCTTCACCACCACCGGCTCATCCATACTGACGGAATCAAATGCGCAAGGATACTGGATAATCAACTCCACCCTGGCCGCAGGCAGCTTATCTCATCATATCGAGCTTGGCTTGCGGAGCCTGGCCGCCAACAGCAGCATGCTCCAGATAAGCAGCAGCCCGGATAAGAGCTATATGGGGCTATTATTCTGGAGGTCCTTCGCCCAGTGGCTGGGGGGCATGGGAATAATCCTCCTGTTCGTGGCCATACTGCCCCGTCTCGGTGTGGCCGGCCGCCAGCTATATCGAGCCGAGGTTCCCGGCCCGGATAAGGATGCCCTGACCCCCAGGATCAAGCAGACCGCCCGTGTTCTCTGGGTGGTCTATATCCTCTTGACCCTGGCAGAGATCGTCCTCCTATATCTGGCCAAGATGCCCCTCTTCGACTCCCTCTGCAATACCTTCGCCTCCATGGCCACAGGGGGATTCTCGCCCCAGGCATCGAGCATCATGGCTTATGGGAGCTGGAAAATCGATGCCATCATCACCCTCTTCTGTTTCCTGGCCGGGGCCAACTTTGCTCTGCACTATAAGACCCTCAACTCCGATCGAAAGGCTCTCTTCAGAGATCCTGAGTTTCGCTTTTACAGCCTGATCCTCCTGGCTGCCACCGCGGCCATAGTTCTCTGGGGCGGCCTGGAGGGGGATATATTCCGCAAGATCCAGCTGGCCGGATTTCACGTCGTCTCCATCATGACAACCACCGGCTTTGCCACCACCGATTTTGATCAGTGGACGGCGGCAGCCAAATCCATCCTGCTCCTGCTCATGATCATCGGGGCCTGCGCCGGGTCGACGGGCGGTGCCAT
>JADHEF010001136.1_pt1 | contig 19006 bp, 14 predicted proteins | sample 8952391 | NCBI WGS metagenome assembly JADHEF01 (sample SAMN16124439, study PRJNA663245) | bioreactor sludge metagenome | isolation source: sludge (nitrite) | place: India:Bengaluru | collected 2019-02-28
CATCAAAAATTTATTAATAAATATTTGGAATTTGTTTCATATATTTTTATCAACGGGTTGGTAAATCATTGGGGGACTTAAAATTTAAAACATCAATAGATAACAGGTTAATCCCTTTTAAAAATTTTAAATGACCTCACATCCCTAAATCACTAATTTTCACACCAGTAGGTTTACTAAAAGGTACAGGAAGATGGAAAGAGCAATACAGGCGGGAATAGTAATGATCCAAGTGGTGGCAATGTTTTTGATAACATCCAGTTTTATGGTTTTAGTGCCCCGGGCCAGGCCCACTCCTATAACTGTTCCTACCAGGGTCTGGGTGGGTGAAACTGGCATTCCCAGAGTGGCAAATATGAATACAACCGATGCAGCCGATATCTGTGCTGAAAAACCCCTTGAAGGGATTAAATCAGTTATTCTTCGACCCACAGTATCGGTGATCCTACCCCCGGCCACCAATATCCCCATGACAATTCCCAGGGCCCCAATGAGTTTAAGGTCAAACCCTGCACTACCTCCAAAGGCGTAAAAGAGCACTCCGGTAGCTACGGCGATGTCTATAGCCCCTACATTAAGTGCAGCAAAGGCAGAGCTACCAATCTGAAGATAGGAGAAAACCTTTTCCAGACGGCCCCGCGCTCCAATATCCCTGACTTTACGGATAAATGCATTTTTAAGGAGATAATAAATTCCGAATCCCATGACCATACCTATCAACGGTGATAAAACCCAGCTGATAAGTACAAGGCCCAGTACATTGAGATTCATATTATTCAGCCCCACACTCACCAGGCCGTAGCCAAAAACAGCGCTGATAATGGCATCAGAACCGGATATTGGTATTTTTTTAATGATGGTGATGGTTATCCACAGTGCAGCGGCCAGGGTAATGATAAATGCCCCGGCAGAACCCAGAACATCGGCACTGATTATACCACTACCCACGGTTTTTATCACGTTATTTCCCAGGTAAAGGGCACCTAAAAATTCAAACACCGCACCTAAAATAAGAGCCTTCCTCATGGTAAGGGATCCACTGCCTACGGCAGTTCCCACTGAGTTTCCTATATCATTGGCAGCGATGTTAAAGGCCATGTAGACACTTATCATCACGCCTATAATGAGAAGCCACTCCATGCTATAACTATGATGCAGATGGTTGAAATAAGTGATGAGAAATTAGGGGGATAAGAAGGGTTACCTTATAAAATACCCTGATGATTTGATCGTAAGGTTAAAATACCATCATCACCAACATTAACTGGGCTAGACTGGAGGGTCAGGGGTCCTCTGTAAGCGCACATCCCCTATACGGTGCAGTCGAAGTTCAAGGGGCGGCAGTTTAACTGGGTGTTGGCCCAGGATCTCAACGTAGAAACCTCGTCCCGCAGGATTAGTGGTGGCAGAGTTCTGGCTGGAGGGCCAGAATAAACTGTCTTAACTAAGGGAACGGGTCAGGTCTGGAAAGAAGCAGCTCTACCTTAAACAGCTGATGCTTGTGGAGCAACGGGGCGGAGTTGGAATTCTGGATCACCAGCATTCACGAGGGCTGTCCACCCTTGAACACGCCCATTTAAACTTATAAGATGAGTCTCATCCAAACAGTTTAAGGGGTATTCAGCTGAATATTCCCGTATTTAACTGGAAATTCCAAGTTAGTTAAAAATTGAGGATGAAAGTCTGCCTTTAAATACTAGCTTAAACCTTTAAATACTAGATTAGACAATGTTTTGATTACCCACTTTTTTAAATACCTAAATCAATGCAGGGGTGGCCCAGCCTGGTACGGCGTGGGACTGCTAATCCCATGATCCTTTGGATCTCGCGGGTTCAAATCCCGTCCCCTGCGCTTTAATCATTTCACATTTATATCATATATGTAAGTTTTTTTATTTTCATTATTAAAATCAGATTCTTAGAATTTCAGCGTTAACAGTTATTATTTAATTCACAATGGTTTTATGTCCTTTATTTTCAGTGGTTAAATAGAGAAAATAATAAGAACATTCTGATACAATTAATAAATATAATTAAGTTTACCATATTTTTTGGGGAATAGGGGGGTAAGGGCGATTTGGTTAAGAAAAATAGGTTTAATCCTTAAACTTGGGCGTTTACCGTTTCTTTTATTTGGTTTTCTCTGTTTTAGCACTGGAGCCCTGCTGGCAGTTACTTTAACCACACCATTTTCAGTGGATAGGTTCTTAGGGGGATACGCAGTTTTATTATTGGCCCATCTATCTGTTTCCTACACCAATGATTACTGGGATTTTGAGGTAGACCACTACAACCAGCCCACTCTTTTTGCCGGGGGAAGCGGCGTCTTAATTCAAAATCCGGAGCTCCGGCCTTTTGCCAAAAATTTTGGAATATTCTTAATCTTATTGTCCTTATCTCTGGCTGTGGTTTTTTCTTATATTTATTCCTCGGTAACATTCCTTTTAATTGCTCTTTTAGGAAATTTATTGGCCTGGTACTACTCAGCCCCACCATTGAAACTATCTTACCGGGGGTTAGGTGAAGTGGCAACGGCGTTAAGTGGATTTATCCTTCCGGCAGCGGGTTACGTGGCAATTTGCGGATATTTAGATTTAAAAATAGTTCTCTTTACTATACCCTTTGTTATTTTTATGACTAGCTTTATTCTAAGCGTGGAAATACCGGACATGGAAGGTGATGGGAAAGGCCATAAAAACACGTTTATAGTGAAAAACGGGAGAAAAAAGGGTTTTATAATGATAGGTCTGGTTGGAGTTATGGGTACCCTATCACTCCTGTTACTATCCCTTTCCAGTCTCTTCCCCCAGATCAACTTCCAGTTACTGACTTTGCTATCACTGTTCCCCACACTGGTAGGTTTATACCTTCTCCTCCGGCGTACCTCTAAAAAGGAAAAGGCAATTCACCTTGTAAATATAAACATCCCGATTCTGGTGATTTTCATAACTCTTTTTAATCTTTATTTCCTTTCAGGAATCATATCCTGAGCCCTATCATTAATTAAGAACTAGTACACAAGTGTAAGTCTCTATTTTTGATTTAGATTTATTTTCACCAATATTGGTTTTATTTTAGATATAGAGTTATTTTCATCATTAGGGGGTTATTTTTGATCTAGAACCATTTTAACAAATTCCACTGGTACAGAAGAACGTTCAGTTATCTCTCCGGTGGAAAGGCCCTGACTGGCAAATCTGCGCACCACAAATTCCAGGGGTTCACCCACCTCAATGATGTAACCATCCGGGTCATAAAAACGCATAACCCTCTGCCCCCAGGGCTGTTCCTGGATCTTGTGGACGAATTTAACATTAACTGACTCTAATTTTTGGCATATCTCATCCAGATCCTCAGATTCGAAGTATAACTCCATAAACAGTTTAGGGGTAGTGGTGTTTACCAGTGAAGATTCTCCCAAAAGCCCCTGGTAATGTTCCCGGTCATGAATGGCAAAACCACCCTTAAAGGCCACGTTCGCCCCGTGATCCATCTCCACTTCCTGGGTCATGATTTCTTCATAGAATTTTCGGGATTTTTCCAGGTCTTCCACGGTGATCAAGGGACAGATATATTTTAACTCCATTTTATCATCCTTCATTACTCTAATTTATCTTCATTAATTCAGCCACAATCAAATAATAACTGGCCAATCCCTTCCATTTCCCCCATGAACTGGCAATATCTTGGACATCCTGCTGGGATACATTATCCCGATGATAATACTGGCCTATAATCCGTTGCAATCCCACGTCATCTGCAGGAATAGCATCTAATCTTCCCAAACCACGTAAAAGGGACATTTCAGCGGTCCACAGCCCAACACCCCTAATAGAAGTCAGTGTTTCTATCATTTCAGTGGTACTACTCATTTTCCGGATATGTTCTAAATCTAAATCCCTATGGACTATGTCCAATGAGATGTCATGAATATACTCCGCCTTTCTAGAGCTCATGCCGCATTGACGGAGTTCTTCCAGATCCAAATGAGCCAAGTCTTCTGGAGAGGGATAGGAATAATAATCCTGGCCATAAAGATGAACTGACGAACCAAACTGTTTTATGAAACGGTTCCCTATACTGTGGGCTGCAATCAAGGATATCTGCTGTTCCAGAATGGAATCTACCAGAGCCTCAAAGAGCGTGGGAGTGGAAGGATTTTTAAGACCGTAAAGTCGGTTTGTAATGGGGGATAAAATATCATCGGATTTTACCTGTTCATAAAATGGTTTCAGGTCCAATCCCAGATTAAAAATCCGGTGAACAGTTGTAGGAATTGATTTAAGAATATCCGGAGACAGTTCTTCCTCTGATTCCACACTCACTGCCAGTTCCGGATCATCCACCGACCCTGCAGATTCAATATAAAGGAGCAGCGTAACCTCATCAACGGTAACTGCCTGCCAGAAATGATTATTGGCATATTTTTTTATACTTTTATCACCATTGGAAAAAATCCTGCAACTAAGATCAAAATCAAAAGGTGCCTGAGCCTTAATATTGAAAGTTGACTGATACATTTTCATCATTTCCCCATTTTTTTATAGTTCTCCTCATTTTAAATATGATCTGCCCCATTGATTCTCTGATCCGTTTCTTTTAACTTATCTGTATTACCAGATTAAGGGAAGTAAACGGTAGCGAGTTGTTTTAGTGTATTCTTTATATCCTGCTAACTCATTTTGTAGGGTGCGATCCTCTAATGCTGTACGGATAACCAATATAATGGCTATTAAAGTACTGGGTATAAGACTCCACCATGAACCAAGAATCAGGGATGTGGATATACTGGAAATAATTCCCGCAGCATATCCGGGATGACGAACCACACTGTAGGGGCCAGATTGGCAGACTTTCTGGTTTTTTTGGATTAGAACGGTGTATTCGAAGTAGGAATTTACACTTATTGCCTTGAGAGAAACGTAAAAAGCAAATAAAATTGTAATGAGACCTAAGAAGGTTAACCATACTGGCATGGTTGACCAGTGATAACGCACGGCATCCAACCCGGCAATGATCAGGATCAAATAACTTAACGGCAAGTAAGAAGCAGCATAGATTTTGTCAAAGAATTTGGTGCCTTCTTTAATGAATTTACCACGTTCATTGAGTAATCCGGGGTTAATCTTCATTAAAATTAGAATATAGGCAATTTCATAAGTCAGGACAAGGATGAAATAGATCCATCCATTCACCCAGTAAACTGTGCCTGCTGAGGACATGAGAACTGGTAAGGAAAGGATAATAAAGAAAAAATTCACCACTATTCCCCTTTGGCCGTATCGGTCTAAACTGGAATTTGTGATGATTTTTGTGGTAGAAGTGGGCATAAAATTCCTCTAATACCCTTATAATTGCCTATTCCGGTAATGCATTTAATTAATTAGCCTGTAATTTTTCAATGGCTTTTCCCAACCTTTTAATTCCTTCCGCAATTTCTTCTACATTAGAATTGGAAAAATTCAGCCTCATGGTATTTATTTCCGGATCTTCAGTGTAGAATGTTTCTCCCGGTACAAAGGCCACATTTTCCTCAATGGCCAGCTGGAAAAGCTCCATGGCTGACACACCTTCGGGTAGAGTGACCCACAGGAACATCCCACCCTCGGGTGAGGTGTGTTTAACACCCGTAGGGAGGTACTTCCTGATGGACTGGACCATCTGATCCCTTTGCAACTTGTAAAGTTTTCTTATGCTCTGTATATGTCGATCCACATCGTTATCCTGCAGATACTGGTAAACCACCCTTTGGGTGAAGTAGTTGGAGTGGAGATCCGAGGCCTGTTTGGCAGTGATGAGCTTTTCCATGATCTCTGGGGGGGCCACAATCCAGCCCATCCTCATCCCCGGGGAGACGATCTTGGAGAAAGTCCCGAAAAGAATTGAATCTGGTAAATACGATTTAATAGGGGCTATGTTTTCTCCCATGAACCTTATCTCACCGTAGGGATTATCCTCAACCAGTATGATGTTGTATTCTCCCATTAATTCCGCCACTTTTTTCCTTTTACTGGTGGAATAGGTGATTCCTGTGGGGTTTTGGAAGCTGCTGACAGTGTAGAAGAGTTTAACATCTTCCTCCTTCAGTGTGGTCTCCAGGGCATGGAGGTCCACCCCATCATCTAGGAGGGGTACGGGGTGGAATTCTGGTTCATACAGTCCAAAGGCCTGTATTGCTGCCAGGTAAGTGGGTCGTTCCATGATCACTCCATCATCACGGTCCAGGAAGACCTTCCCCACCAGATCCAGGCACTGCTGGGAACCATTGGTTATGAGGATATCCTCCACCCCCACCTCCAGTCCCTGGCCCTGATATCTTTCGGCTATGTATTCCCTTAGCCGATGGTATCCTTCGGTGGTACTGTACTGTAAAACTTTGTCCCCATCTTGAGTTAAAACCTTAGAAGTGGCATCTTTTATGGCTTCAACTGGGAATGACTGGGGATTGGGTAATCCGCCGGCAAAGGAAATCATGTCCTCGTCATCGGTAACCTTAAGGATCTCCCTCACAAAAGACCTTGGTATCTTGTTCATACGATTAGCAAATCTGTAATTCATGAAAAATCCTCTAAATTAATTCTAAATTGAAATAAATATTTGGTCCTTCCATCTATTCTTTTATCTTTAGGGAGGTATTCTTTTATCCTCTGGAAGGTTTACTTTTTGCTGCTGTATCATTTGTAGTGAATATGTTTTTTACTTCCGTAGCGGCGCACATGCTCCCAGGCCTGGTGGTACTTCTCAAAACCAGTCCGGGTGGTGTACATGGATGTTTTCCCTCTTTTGAATATTTCCCGGTCCTGGCCCACCGGGCAGACCTTGATACAGATACCGCAGGGGGACCGGTATTCTTTTCGCAGTCTTCGGCTGCGGGTGGCACAGCTTACCTTATCCATAGGTGGTGGGAAATCTGCCTTTTCCTCCATCTCGAGGGCATCTACTGGACAGTTCCGGGCGCAAGAGAGGCAGTGGGTGCACAGGTCATCACCGGGAATGGTATTTCCTTCCAGTTCCAGGGTGGTGAATATACTGGTGAAACGGATCCTGGGCCCCCAATCGGGAGTTAAAAGGACGTTGTTAAATCCAAATGATCCCAGACCCGCCAGATAGGCGGCGTGTTTATGGGAGAAAAAGGTCAGGGGTTTTTCCAGGAGAACTTCAATATCCCCGTAACCATCCCGGGGGATGAAAACCGAAGGGTGCCCCTTCATGGTCAGGAAGGTTGATAATTCATAGGCCTTAATATCCAGGATGGTGTTTACTGTGTTGTAGAGTTCATGATAATAGATGGAAGGTGCAGTCTCCAGAATGGGTAGTGGTACAGATTGCCCAATCACCACCACGGTCCTGGTTTCCGGGTAGATGGACTGGGGCCAGAATTCCGGGGGTATCCAGGTGGAGAAGTCATGGGGAAGTTCTTCCGGGGGATGTTCCCATCTTTCCACCGGTGCAAAGCCAACCAGGGGTATTCTCAGGCGGGAGCATTCTTCATCTATTTCCTTTTTTATAAGGGAGGAATCTACCGGTTTCATTCACAACACCAGTTTAAGTAGAACTTTTTTTGGACTAGTACTATATTGGTGGGGAGTAGAAAATAAAAATTGTGGATACCACTGGAAAATAAAAAAAGGAGAATGGGGAAATTTTTAGCTTCTGTGTTTTAAGGACTATCTGGATGGTTCTAGATTATCCTTTGGCCTGTTTTTGAACCATTTCAATCCCTCAAACCATATCACGCTCAGCATACCGGCCAGGAAGCAGCCCAGAATTTCCCACAGATTGAGGGGGCAGAATTTAAATAGCTGCTGCAGTGGGGGGAAGTACAGAACTGCCGCTAAAAACAACACCGCGCCACCTAAAACCCACCACAAGGCAGCGTTAGGGGTGCGGAGTGTGTGGATTATGGTACGGGACCAGGAACGGTTGGTCAGTATCAGGGCCAGGTTGGCGAAGATCAAGGTGATGTAACTCAATGTCCGGGCACTGGACTCCCCCTGCAGGTTAAGGCCCACCAGGTAAACTGCCAGAACAACCACTAAAACCACGATCCCCTGGAGAATACTCATAACAATGTTCTGCCGGTTGAAAAGGGTTTCCGATGAACTGCGTGGGGGACGTTTCATGGCGTTAGCCTCTGCTTTTTCCGCTTCAAAGACTATTGAACAGGCAGGGTCAATAATGAGCTCCAGGAACACGATCTGCACTGGGAAGAGTACCAGGGGCCACTGGAAAAGTACCGGTAGGAAGGACATTCCAATAATGGGAACATGTACCGCGAAGATGTAGGCCGTGGCCTTCTTCAGGTTGTCGTAGATACGGCGTCCCATTTTCACACTGGATACAATGGATGAAAAGTCATCCTGCAGTAAAACCAGGGAAGATGCCTCACGGGCCACATCCGTCCCACGGCCACCCATACTGATACCGATCTGAGCAGATTTAAGGGCCGGGGCATCATTGACACCATCTCCAGTCATGGCCACAGTTTCCCCATTGGATTTAAAGGCCTCCACCAGGCGCAGCTTCATCTCTGGCACCATACGGGCGAAGATGTTAACATCCTTCACCTGTTCTTTAAGGGTCTCATCATCCATCTCATTCAACTGATCTCCAGTTATAACCTTTTCCGGGTATTTGAGACCTATTTTCTGGGCTATGTTGCGGGCGGTGCCAGGATAGTCTCCGGTGATCATGACCACCCGGATACCCGCCTGGTAACACTCCTCTACTGCCTGGGGCACTTCCTCACGAACTGGGTCCAGGAATCCCACCAGTCCCAGGAACTGGAAGTTAAAGTCGTGCTGTTTACCTGGGAGATCTGTCTTTTTAAACCGTGCCCGGGCCACCCCTATTATTCTCAACCCTTCACTGGCCATCTGGGATATGTTACGGGATAACTGTTCCAGTTCCGCTGATTCCATGTGGCAAAGATCAGCTACAGCCTCCGGTGCTCCTTTAGCCGCAATAATGTAATCTTCACCATCCGGGGATTGCCACACATGGGACATGGCCAGTAATTCCTGGGACAGGGGATATTCGCGGATGAGCTTCCAGTCCTCATGGAGGTGTTCAGTTTCCTGTAGTGTGTCGTTACCAAATTCCTTAAGGGATTTCTCCATGGGATCAAAGGGGTCCCGTTGACTGGCCAGTATACTGAATTCCACCAGTTCGTGGAAGGACTCAGGTAGGTGGTCTGTACCACGGGTAACCTGGTAAAAATCATCACCATTCATAATCATATCCACTGACATCTGGTTAAGGGTGAGTGTGCCGGTTTTATCCACACAGAGTACTGTGGTTGATCCCAGGGCCTGAATAGCATGGGAGCGTCTGGTGAGTACGTTTTTCCTGCTTATTCTCCAGGCACCCAGGGCCAGAAAGATGGTGAGAACCACTGGGAACTCTTCGGGGAGTATAGCCATGGCCAGGGTTATACCCGCCAAAAATCCGTTGAGCCAGTCCATTCTGGTGATTCCATAGATTACCACCACTGCGGCACACAGGGCCACACCAATCAGGGCCATTTTACGTACCAGGGTCCGGGTTTCCTTCTGCAGGCTGGTATCCTCAGTCTCCAGGGTCTGCAAGCGTTTTCCAATTCGTCCCATTTCGGTGTTAAGGCCAGTGGACACCACCTGGGCCACACCCTGACCCTGCACCACCAGGGTTCCGGAGTAGACTGAGGGCAATCCATCCCCACCGGGGGGATGCATATCCATCACTCCACCACACTGCACCTTCCTTACGGGCACAGATTCTCCGGTGAGCAGGGACTCGTTTATGAGTAAGTTACTGCAGTCCAGGACCATGGCATCTGCGGGTACCCGGTCACCCTCCTTGAGCATTATGATGTCATCGGTAACCACTTCCCTTCCCGGTATCCGTTTTTCTTTACCATCCCTTATAACCAGGGCACGGGGACTGGAAAGATCCCGCAGTGCTTCCAGGGTGCGTTCAGTTTTCCTTTCCTGGTAAAAAGTTATGCCCATTATCACAAAAACGAAGGCCAGAAGCATTAATGCTTCCTGAAGGTCTCCTAAAATAAGGTAAATGGTGCCACAGCCAATCAGGAGGAGAAACATGGGTTCCCGGATTACTTCTAGGACTATGGTAAAAAAAGACCTCTTTTCTGAGGAGGGAAGTTCATTGTACCCTTCCTTTTTTATTTTCTGTGATACTTCCCCTTCTTCCAGGCCCTTGATGTTCTCTAGATCCAGTTCATTTACCAAAATTAAAACCTCCTTCATTACTCTGGGTTTATAGAATATGAAAACAGGCATATATATCTTTTTCCCTAAATTAACGTGTTAGGATTGCCTAATTGCCTTAAACAAATTGTTAGGTGCATCTAATTTGTGATAGGCTGGCCTAACTTTTAGTAAAATTAAAAAAAGGATTATTGATTTTATTTTAAATAAGAAAAAATTGGAGGGGAGAATCGGGCTGTTTATAATTATCTTTACCAGTGCAAGGACTCCAGTTGGTCCATGGATTTTTCCAGGTCCTGATAGGAGGCAGCGTAAGATATTCGGAAGTGCCCCTCCCCGTACTTACCAAAGGAAGAACCAGGAACCAGAACCACGTCCTTCTTCAGGGCCTCTTCCACTAATTTTTCCGGGTTTTCCGCCGAGGGGAACACGTAAAATGCTCCATGGGGTTGATGGCAGTCTATTCCCATACTGCGCAGCCGGCCAACCACCAGATCTCTGCGCCTTTTGAATTCATCACGCATTACTTTGACACTGTCCTGGGGTCCCTGCAATGCAGCCAGTGCTGCTTTTTGGGAGATGGAAGTGGCACAGGTAACACTGTACTGGTGTATTTTTAAAATATCTTCCATAACTTCTGAGGGTGCTGCCAGGTATCCAATACGGAAACCAGTCATGGCATAGGTCTTGGAAAATCCATTAATGGTTATAACCTTATCACAGTAACGTGCCGGACTGTAATGCTTCTTTTCATAGATGATCTGGTCGTAGATCTCGTCAGAGATAATCATAAGGTCATGATCATGGGCAATATCAGCCAGTCCCTTCACATCTTCCTTCTCCATCACCGCCCCTGTGGGGTTGCCGGGAGAATTTATTACAATGGCCTTTGTGTGGGGAGTTACCAGTTCCAGCACATCTTCGGCCTTCATCTGGAACTCATTCTCATCCCTGAGGGGTGCCGGTATGGATCGGCCTCCACTGAGTTTCACACAGGCATCGTAAGCCACAAAACCCGGATCTGGGATTATGACTTCGTCCTTCTCTTCTACCAGGGCGTTGATACTGGAGTAAAGTGCCCCGCTGGCCCCCACCGTTACTATGACCTGTTCAGGGGAGGTTTCAATGTGGTTTTCCCTTTGTAACTTATGAGTGATGGCTTCCCGGAGTTCTGGTATTCCGGTGTTACCGGTGTAGTGGGTGAAACCTTCATCCAGGGCATCTTTTACTGCGTCGCGGATGTACTGGGGAGTGTCAAAGTCGGGTTCACCCAGTGCCAGGTTGATGGAATTTTCCCCCACCATATCGAACATTTTACGGATTCCAGATAAATCAATGGATTGAACTCTTTTTACAGGTTTCATGACTATCACATTCTCTTGTTAATGATAGGTTATTTTTTTTGGTTAAGAATAGATTTTTGAGCAATTTTTTTTAATTACAGGCTCCACAGTGGTAACAGCCAAAAGTCTCACACCAGGGTGTTAAATCACCCTTCAAGGCTTTTTCATATTCTTTTTCCAGGAATTCATCACTGACCCCCACATCTATGTCTTTCCAGGGGAGAGTTTCGCTACCACTGATGTGGGGTGTTAGTTTTTTCCATTTCGAGAGGGAAACCCTTCCCTGGGAAGATTCTTCAATTATATCCGCCAGTTCAGTACCCCCCAGGGATAGTATGTACTGTACCAGGGATTTGTTGGGGGTTTCCACCTTAAAGTGTTTGTTTTTCAGGTGTTTTTTAAGGAATTTCACCTTGCCTTTGGTCTCCTTAAGATTGAACTCTGCCTGCTGGAATGGTGTGTGGGGCTTTGGTATGAATGGGTTGACACTTATACGGAGAGAATCAGGGTGTGGTGCCATAGCTTTCAGATCCCCTACCAGATCCACTAAGTCCTCCAGATCCTCCTGTGTTTCCGTGGGGAGTCCTACCAGGAAATAGAGCTTAACATTCAACTTCATTTGAAAGGCAGTTGCCATGGTCCTCTGGATATCCTGGTCGGTGATGGGTTTGTTCACCAGTTTACGGAGTCTCCAGGTGGATTCCGGTGCAATGGTAATGGTCCTGAGACCACTTTCCTTTAAACTCTCCAGAAGGTCCGGGGAGATGGATTCAATACGCAGGGAGGGGGTGGTTACCTGGAATTCTCTCTGGAGGAGTTCATGGCACAGTTCCTCGATTTGGGAGTAATCAGAAACAGCACCACCAATGAGGGCAATCTTATTCAGGCCAGTGGATTTTCTCCCTTCTTCAGCTGTCTTTAAAAGAGTTTTAAGGTCCACTTCCCTACGGGGCCGGTACATGCAGCCCGCCATGCAGAAACGACAACCCCGGGCACAACCCCGGGAAACCTCCAGGAGAAATGACCTTCCAAAAGCAGGGATCAGGTCCGGGTTATCTGTTTCCGGGTAAACCTGTTTCACCGGGCGCCAGGCATCATGCATATCCTCCACCTGAACCAGTTTCACCTTATTACCCGGGATATAAACCCCCTCCACATCCAGTAAGGCATCTAACTCCTGGTGGGGGTTATCCAGCTGGGCTATTTTCTCCAGAAGTTGTGGTAGAATCACTTCACCATCACCCACCAGGAACAGGTCTATGAACTGGGACATGGGCAGGGGATTGGAACTGGCACAGGGACCACCGGCAATGACCAGGGGGTCCTGGGGTGATCGGTCTTCCTTCCGGACCTTTAAACCACCTTCGCGCAGCATTTCCAGTACATGGGGGTAGTCCTGCTCGTACTGGAGGGAGAAGCCCACCACATCAAAATCCTTCAGGGGGGAACCAGTCTCCAGACTCTTACCATAGGGGTAGACCACCCTCTCACAGTAAACATCCTCCTGGTGGTTCAGGAAGTCGTAGATAATATGGAAACCCAGTGAGGACATGGCACTACGGTAAAGGTTGGGGTAGCATGAAGCGAAGCGAAGCCCTATTCGCAGGGGATCCTTCACCACCACGTTGTGTTCCAAGAGCATAGTTTATTATCATGTTTACCATATAATCAAGATATCTACATTTTGAGTCCCGAAAGTAGTGGGGAGTCATTTTACATCTTTTAAAAAATTATACTGTGCATAGTAATTTCACCATAATTAAGGATAACAAGCATGACATCAACCAAATATAACCGGGTGGCAGTGGGAGGAACCTTTGATAAATTCCACCAGGGCCACCGCTTACTCATAAACAAGGCATTCCAGGTGGGAAGAGAAGTCCTGATAGGAGTCACCTCCGATAAGTTCGGGGGAATGAAGGGGGAAATAGAACCCTGCAACGTGCGCATGTCCAACCTGAACTCCCTGCTCAAAGGACGTACCGGTTACAGTATATCCCGACTGGACGACCCCTACGGAGTAACGGTACATGATGAAACTGTAGAAGCCATAGTGGTAAGTCCGGAAACCGAGCCCACCGCCTTCCAGATCAATGAAATACGCCGGGAGAAAGGTATGAAACCCCTGGACATAATCACCATAAGCATGGTGCTGGCCGAGGATGGTAAACCCATATCTTCCACCCGCATACGCCGGGGAGAAATAGATCCCCGGGGAACGGTGATTAAAAATAAATTTTAAACTCAATTAATAATTAAATAATTTCATATAGAAATTCAATTAATTATTTCAAATACGCAAATGGCATTCATTGTATAATGAAGGTGTTAGTTAATGTTATCGATTGTTTGTGTATACAATAACGAAGAAATTTTAAATAATTATCTTATAAATAGCTTAAATAATCAAAATTCAGATTATGAATTAATTCTTGTTGATAACCGTGGTGGAAGATTCCAATCTGCTTCTAAGGCGTTAAATTATGGTGGTAAAAAAGCTACTCAGAAATATATAATGTTTGTTCATCAGGATATGAATTTGATCTCATCAAACTGGTTGGATAATGCTGAACACATTTTAAATACATTAAATAATCTAGGTATTGCGGGGGTTGCTGGGAAAAATAAAGAGTATTGGTTGCCTTTATCAAATATTAAAGATGGTTTACCTCCTCAATATGTATCACCTCAAAAAATTACAACTCCAATGAGGGTACAAACCCTTGATGAGTGTTTACTTATAATTCCCAAAAAAATTTTCAATTTGCTTTCATTTGATGATGTAACTTGTAATGATTGGCATTTGTATGGTGTTGATTTCTGTTTAACAATTAAGAAATTAGATTATGAAGTATATGTGCTCCCCTTACATGCTCATCATAGATCTAGAGGAGAATCCATGTCTGAGAGATATTTTGAGACTCTGAAAAAATTATTAAAAAAGCATAGTAATTACAGAATAATATACACTACTGTTGATGACTGGTTAACATTTGTACCTTTATGTATACAAAGGAAGTTTCCTTTTACCCAAAACATAATATGCACGATTTTAAGACTGTTTAATCCTTCTGATGGCCCCATTTATGATTAAAAAGTTTTATTTAGTAATGACAAAAAGGAAAATATAGATAGTTGTTAATTAGTATCATCTATGTTGTGAGCGAAATTTAATGAAAATCATAGTTGGATCCAAGAACCCTGTGAAGTTCCAGGCCACTGGAAACGTGCTGGAGAAGATATATGGTGAACTGGAGGTTCAAGCCATAGATGTGGATTCTGGTGTCCCAGACCAGCCTATAGGATTAAATGTTACTATCCAAGGGGCCATCAACCGGGCAAAAAACGCATTTTCTCCAGATTTTGACCTTTCCGTGGGCATCGAATCCGGTCTACTGGAAGTACCCCACAGTATAACCGGTTACCTGGATTTGCAGTGGTGTGCCATCTACGATGGAGAAAAAATCACCCTGGGAGTAAGTGCTGGTTTTGAATACCCGCCCCTGGTCATAGAACAGGTCCTGAGTGGTAAGGAAGTGGGAGATGTAATGGACCAGGTTACCGGGGTGGACAAGTTAGGACAGAAAACAGGTGCAGTGAGCCACCTTACCCAGGGAATGCTGGACCGAACTGGAAACACAGAACAGTGCGTGCTGATGGCCATGGTGCCCCGGATGAATGAGGATTTGTATTTTTAATGAACTATTTTTTTAGAAAACATTTTTTAGGGATAATTTGAAGGGTCCGGTTGCACTGATTTTACTGTAATATGAAAAGGACTCAAAGTTATATAAAGGGAATATTAAACATGATATGATGACTGGAATTTCTGATAATTTCTTTGACAAGATAAAAAGCCATTCCTCAACTGTTATCTTTTTACTGGCTTTAACCTTAATTGTAAGCTTCATAACCTACAACTGTTTCCAGATACAACTATCCATCGGTCCAGTGTGGGACACCTATGATTTCATGGCCAACGCCGCCCTAATGGCCGGTAAGGGAGTGGGTTACTTTGACCTGTTACGCCCCCCCTTCCTGTCTTTCCTCACTGCCATCTACTACAGTGTTGATGGTCTGGCCCTGTGGCCCATTGCCGCCATTGACTGCGTGATATTCGTTCTGGGAGTCATAGGATTATACTTATTATTCAAGCTGCGCTTTGATGATTTGACCAGTTTTCTAGGTTCTTTAATCTTTGCTACTTTACCCATAATTTTAACCTATGTGGGAGCAGGATTCACAGATAATCCCAGTGTATGCCTATCCATTTGGGCGTTGCTATTCACAGTACTGGCCGTTAAGAAAGACTCAAGGTTATTCTATTTATCATTCCCCCTGGCAATGATATCCTTTTTAACCCGCTTTTCAATGGCATTATTGGTCTTCCCGATTTTCTTATATTTACTTATTAACTGGGAAAAAATTAAAGGCCTAAAATATGTAAGGGATATTCTAATCGGAATAGTAATCTCCTTTGCACTACTAATCCCAGTTTTCATGTTCTATGCCAACTTTGGAAGTCCAATTTATCCATTCCTGGACTTTTTCGGATCCAGTTCCGGAGCATCGGCAGCCGGTGGAATGCACTTTGCCTATAACACTGATTTCTTCTACTTTGTCAAGTTGTTACCCTATTTAATAGGTCCAGAGTCAATAGGAGTCCTTTTTATATTTTTGTTGGGAATGATCCTTTATCTTTTTAACAGATTTCGAAATAAAACCCATTCAAATGGGGTTAATAATGACAAAATTCACAAATTAATGGAAAATAAAGGTAAAATCATAGCTATCATGGTTGTTTTGGTGATATTTGTTTTAACCATCCAAAAACTCCATTACCTCCTATCTGAGGCATTATTTTTCCTATTGTGCTATTTATTCTATGATTGGATAAAGGTTTTAGAATCTAAGGACTTAGATCTTGATTTCCTATTCTTATCCTGGGGAATGACTTTCTTCCTATTCCACAGTATTTATATAATTAAAGATTACCGCTATTTTGTTGGCATGGCCCCTTCCACCGTCTATTTCTTAATGAGGGGATTCTGCTGGGCAGTGTCCCAATTTGGTTTTAAGTTTAAGGGTCATAATATCACTCAACTGGCTATGGCATCATTCTTAATAATCTTAGTTTTATTTTCAACGCTGTCCTCGTTTTCAGGGATACACGAAGCCAACATCGAGTTGCAAACCCTGAATGAAGATATTATTACTGCCAGTGATTGGTTTGTTCAATATGATCCGGAATATAAAAACAAGGTGATCTACTCTGATTTCTGGCCCTATTCTGGATGGTATCTGCGCATGAATATTAGTAAAATGCCCATATTCAGGGATGGTGAAGTGCTTTACTGTGGGGCCAAGGACTATAACTTCACACAACAGGATATAATTGCTTACAACAATGAATTGGAATCTCATAATGCAGAATATTATTTTTCAATGAGAAAAGGACTGAATTTCACCAATTACAAACCTATTAAACATTTTGGCTCAGTAACGCTCTACAAAAGAGTTTAGTTATCGAGTGACACTACTTCTTTTTGCTTTTTTTCTTACATCTTATTTTTTTGTATTTATCCGAGTAATAGCAAAAAATATTTATAAGTATTTTTGTAACATCATATTAATTGCATCTTGATTGTATGAATGGGGGGTTTGTGGTTAACTTAGATAATTCCAAATTTATTCATCCATCCAACATCTTAGGCTTACTATTTCTAACTTTGATCGTGGGATGTATCACCTACTGTTGTTTCCGGGTACATTCGGATATTGGGCCGATCTGGGATACTTATGACTTATTAGCCAATGCTGCTTTCTATGCAGGTAATGATATTGGATACTACGATCCCCTGAGACCCCCACTGATGTCCATTTTAGGGTCATTATATCTTGAAAAAACCTTGATTACCTGGCCCATCATGTTCATTGACGGATTAATATTTGTTTTTGGTTCCATTGGATTATACCTGCTTTTTAAACTTCGTTTTGATGTTTTCAGCAGTTTATTGGGGACATTACTATTTATTACCTATCCCGTAGTACTCACCTTTGCCACCGAAGGTTTAACCGACATTCCCAGTGTTTGTATAGTCATCTGGGGTTTGTTATTCACAGTTCTGGCCGTTAAAAAGAACACTCGAATGTTTTATATAGCCTTTCCTCTGCTAACACTGGCATTTTTCACCCGTTATTCAACAGCTTTATTCATATTTCCAGTGTTACTCTACATTTTTATCAATAGGGATACTTTTAAACCCTGGAAGGATATGTTAATAGGAATAGGTATTTCTATCATGATTCCCATCCTCATTTTTCATTTCTATCAGGTGGAATTGGGCAGTACTTTTATTTCTTTAGCAAATTTCTTTAAAACAAGTTCAATTTCATCGGAAACAGCTTCCTCAATGATCTTGAGTTATAACCTGGATATTTTGTACTATGTTAAGTTGATGTTATTCGCCACCTGGTTTGAAGGGATGGCTCTTATTCTAGTAACTATTTTAGGTTTAATTTTATTTCTAATAAGAAGGTTTAAACTAAATAAACAGAAAAAAGGCCCTAAACATTTTTTGAAGGATAAATGGGCATGCTCGGCTCTTATTAAGAAAAAATTGTTTTTAACTATGTTAATTTTAATAATTTTTGGTTTGACCTTTGACCGAATTCATTACCTTGCCAGTGAGATATTATTCTTCTCCTTTTTGTTCATGGCATACAATTCGCTCCAAAAATATAAAATCAGAGATATGGACTTTGATTTTCTATTTCTTTCCTGGCTCATGGCTTTTTTCATATTTCACAGTGCATATGCCATAAAAGACTTCAGATATGTCATAGTAATGATTCCCCCCTTAACCTACTTCCTTATCCGGGGATTTAAACTCGCCACATCCCAGTTTAACCTAAAAATAAGGGACAAGAACCTGGCCCACATCTTATTCAGTTCAATCTTAATAACCCTAACTATTACTTCAGCCCTGGCTTATATGCCAGTTATATCTGCAACCAATGTCCACTTAAAGGAAATGAATGAGAATTCAGCAGTAATATGTTCCTGGCTGGAACATCATGACCCTGATTATAAAAACAAGGTGATCTACTCTGATTTCTGGCCCTATACTGCCTGGCACCTCCGGATGGATGTGGGTAAAATGCCCATATTCCGGTGCAATCAAACCATCTACACTGGTGCCAAGGATTATAATTTCACAGAACAGGATATGCAAGATTATAATCAGGTGTTGGATAATAATCATGCGGATTACTACTTTTCCAGGGTGGGGGCCTTGAATTTAACCAACTATAGGTTGGTAAAGAAGGTTGGCGACTTTATATTATATGAGAGAGTTAAATAAGTATTGATGAAAATTGGAATTATCAGCTCTGCCTACCCTGATTTTGAAGACGACCCCCATGGCATATTTGTCCATAGATTAATGAGGGAGA
>JADHEF010001137.1_pt1 | contig 19001 bp, 12 predicted proteins | sample 8952391 | NCBI WGS metagenome assembly JADHEF01 (sample SAMN16124439, study PRJNA663245) | bioreactor sludge metagenome | isolation source: sludge (nitrite) | place: India:Bengaluru | collected 2019-02-28
GTATTTTCCGTTTTGCGATTCGTAAGGGCCTTATTGAGAATGATCCGACACCTCACCTTCAAGAGGCTTTAAAACCTCGTAAAGTGAAGCATATGGCACGTTTAGATATTTCTGAGTTTCCACCCTTCCTTGAGCGAATGGATCGCTATCATGGTAATCCAATGATTAAAACAGCCATTCAACTAATGACGCTGACTTTTGTACGCACAGCTGAACTCAGAATGATGGAGTGGAATGAGATTGATTTTGATACTCATTTATGGCGCATACCTGCTGAGAAAATGAAAATGGCTCAGCCTCACATCGTTCCATTATCCAGACAAGCACTTGAATTAATTGAAGGATTATGGCCTCTTACAGGTAATAAGCAGTACGTTTTCTATAACCACAGCACGGCAAAACCCATGAGTAGCAATGCACTCCTCTGTGTGATCCGTACGATGGGCTATAACGGTAAAATGACTGGTCATGGATTCCGTGGACTTGCATCAACGACACTTCATGAGCAGGGCTATATGCATGATGCAATTGAAATTCAGTTAGCACATCGAGTCGGTAATGCCGTATCTCAAGCTTATAACCATGCTCAACACTTAGAATATCGAATCAAGATGATGCAAGAATGGTCTGATTTTATTGATAGTTTGAGAAATAAAATTGTGCCTTTTCCGAAGCGAAAGATTGTGTGAAAGAGAGGACCTTCAATTCACTATTAATGGGATTTGGGTTCATGCTCGAAAATTTTCAGGTGGTATGCTTTCAGTAAATTGCACTTATAACCCTGTGATTATTACGATGTTAAAACAATGGAGAAATAAAGGCGGAGAGCGATATAATAACAAATATAAATCTTGGAATTATTGGCAACCATTTTTAGAAACCATACTGGAACGACTACATCTAATGCATTCTATAGAAAAATGATAAGAACTATTTGGTTGTGGCGTTCTTACACAAAAATCTTATAAACTTAAGATTTAAAAAAGATTATATAAATCCCACTTTAAAATAAATTCAATATAATCAAAATATTTAATTATTTATACAACAAAGCCATATGCTTGCATAAATAAAGCCCCATTTAATGGGGCTTTATTTTTATAAAATTATGCAGCTTCCTTTCCAAGCCAAAAAAACATTTTGTCATTCAATTCATCTTCTGAATCAGCACTTTCAATATTGAAATCATACCCTTTAAATTTGAAATCAAGTTTATCTAAAGTTTCCCCGATTTCATCAACTTTCTTTTCATCTAATTTTTTTAACTCTTCTGCCGATGGTCTTAAAACAAAAAAGTTCGCACCTTTTTTATCTATTTGAGATGCTGTTAAAAGATCAGTAGCTAACGTTAAATAATTTGTATTAATGGTATCCACATTATTTGTAACTACCGAAACAAAACTTCCATAATTAGCAGAACTTCGCATAGGTACATATAAGTCACTATTATTTTTCTTTATGTAACTATCTTCAGGAAATAGATTCAATAAGTGCTTATATTGATCATTGCTTTTAATTTTTTGCCTAATATTGGAGGAAGCACGTTTTAGAAATGGTTCATTTTTAATGTACTTAAAATCATTTTTTAATTTAATTTTTGGACCATGTGTTTTTCCTAAAGTAACAACACGACTATATAATCTCTCTAAAATCTTCTCTTCACTTTGGCCTTTAGCCAAACCTTTATCTATCAAGCGAATTTGATCTGAAAAATAAAAATTATCTGTCTTAAACGCACTTAAAGATAGCTCGATTACATCTTGAAGATGCTTTACGGTATCCTCGTCATATAAACAATTAACACGGTTAAAACTATCAAGCATTTTGAAATAATTTTTTCCATCATGCTTAAATGAAACACCTATATTTAGATATTCTTCTGTTGCTAGATCAGGGTTCCATTGTACAAGTGACCATTCACCTTTCATTATATTTGACATATGAATCCACCTATTTAAGCGGCTAAAGCAAGAGGTAATCGAGTTGTAATAGTAGCAAAACGGCCTTCAAAATAATTGAAGAACTCATCCATTTTACTGCTTAAATTACCACCTATTTTTTGATCAATTTGGGAAATTGTATTCTGTATTTCAGCTTTATCTTGATCATAAAAACTATTATTTTTATCAGCAATATCTAATATTGGTTGATATATAGCTGGATGGATCATTGCTCCACTATATTGTGCTTTAAATGCCTTTAACATCCAGTTCTCACAATTTACCCTATGATCAATTTTTTCATGTTGCCAATCAATTACACCAAAAATTTGACCATGATCGATCACACCAATATCATCTTTTTTAATAAAAATTAGATTTCCAATATTTCTATCAATATTTCCCACCCAATCATCAAAAGCAACTAAAGCTTTAAAATTTGGCCATGCACCAAGTAATGACATAATTTTTTGCGCTTCATTTACGGCAATATTTGGGGGATTATTAAGATACATTTTTTTTAAATCCTTACCTCCAAGACTTGCGGTAACCCATCCATACACAAAGCCATTGGTCGCAGCAAAACTGTCTGTATTGGTATCAATAGGAAATTCAGAAACATCCAGTTTGATTAATGCTGCACGGGTTGTTTGACGTAACCTTGCTGACTTAGCGAGTAAAAAACCAAAGCTTTCATTAATGATTTCTTTAATTCTTGTATTTACAGGAAAAAGTTTAACAAATGATTCTATGACTTCGCCATTTGGCCATTCAACTTCAGCCAAATATGTTTTTGCAGAAACACCACCACTTGTTGCACTCATTTCTTTTAAAGTCGACAAATACCCATCTTGCTCAATCATTTCTATCATTACCACCATCCCCCTTATAAATATCGTTATCTTACGTTTTAATAGTAACTAAGATACTTTATCAATTAAAGCTATAACAAAATCATCCTCTGTTAATATTCGAATATTTAAACCGTCTTTTTGCCATTTCAAAGCCTATTCAAAAATTATCTCGCAGACATTCCCTGCCCACTCAACATATCAAAGATCACCCGTGCAAATATGCTGGCTTTCGCCGGATCAGACAGCAACTGCATCATCTGTTCCTGATGTGCAGCACTACTGCCAAGAATGGCATCATCCATCGCTTTCGGGAAATCACCCAGCATGGCTTGTTCACGAGTATTGTTGGCGATCTGCTTCATGACAATTTCATTCTCAGCCAGTTTGTCACGTACCGTATAGGCATAGTTCAGCATGTCTTTATCGGTTAGGTTATCAGTGATAAAGACATCATTCAGACGCTCAATGATCTGTGACAGGAATTCTTCTTTCTTATCACGTGGCTTGGCTGCACCGAGGTCATTGCCCGGTTCCAGCTTAAAATCTTCGGCATCTTCTTTCAGCTTGATGTCCTGCTGACGGATCTTGGACAAGCGGTAATGGCTCATGCTGACATTACTTAAGTCCACCTCATCATCTTTCGTTGCGGTTTCACGCAGCAATGGACGCAGGTTACGCGCATACAGACTGAGCTTCTCCAGTTCTTTGTCATCGTAGTCCACGATCTGCGACATAAACTCGTAAAAACGGGTAAAGCTGCCCAAGTCTTTTTTAAAGATTTCCAACTTGTCTTTTTCAAGCTTGGCCTCTTTAAAGGCATTATCTGCATTGGCAATCAGCACCGCATCATGGGTTTTCTTGCAGCGTTCCAGCATGTCACGGGTGGTGTTATAGGCTTCGATGGCCTGACTATAACGTTTCTGCCAGCGTTCAACCGCCGGTTTGCAGATATTACTGATCGCAGCATTGGATTTGTTCTTGGTAAAGAAGGCTTCTACAAACTGCTCGACTTCCGTCCAGAGGAAGATCTTGGTGGCTTTGAGCTTTTCAAACAGGTCAAATATCTGATCCGGATTGGAGACATCGGCTAATTCTGCGGTTTGGTAGTAAGGCTGGAAGGCCCCAAGAATGTCTTCAGGATCGTTAAAGAAATCCAAGACAAAGGTGCCAGATTCCGCTTTGCCCGGATAGGTGCGGTTCAGGCGTGATAAGGTCTGTACGCATTCCACACCGCCAAGTTTCTTGTCCACGTACATGGCACACAGTTTCGGTTGGTCAAAGCCAGTCTGGAACTTGTTGGCCACCAGCATCACCTGATAGTCATCACTATCAAAGGCCTTGCGCATTTCCCGCCCTTTTAGCCCCGGGTTCATGTTGCGTTCATTAAAGGTCTGCCCGACTAAACCACTGCTGTCGGTATCCTTGTCATTAAACTCAACCTCACCCGAGAATGCGACCATAGCCTGAATGGACTTATAGCCCTGATCCGCCACGTATTTGTCAAAGGCCAACTTGTAACGCACCGCTTCTTTACGTGAACTGGTCACTACCATGGCTTTGGCCTGTCCACCCAATAAGCCCATCACGTTATTTTTAAAATGCTCGACAATGACTTTCACTTTCTGGGAAATGTTGTGGTCATGCAGGCGCACCCACTGATTCAGTTTGATCTTAGCTTTTTTGGCATCGACCTGTTTGTCGGCTTCTTCAATTTTCTGTTTGAGTTTATATACCACTTTATAGTTGGTATAGTTTTTCAGCACATCCAGAATAAAGCCTTCTTCAATGGCTTGGCGCATGGAGTAAACATGGAAGGCTTCCGGCTTGTTCTGCTTGGAGGGCGGTAGCTCAGGATTGGGTACACGGCCAAACAGTTGCAGGGTTTTGTCTTTCGGTGTCGCGGTAAAGGCATAGTAGCTGAGGTTATTACTGCCCTTACGTGCAGCCACCACCGCATCCAGAATATCTTCCGAAGACAATTCAGCATCCTCTTCGCGCTCTTCCAGCATCAACACTTCTTTGAGCTGTCGTGCCGTAGAGCCGCTTTGTGAAGAATGCGCTTCATCGGCAATCACCGCATAACGTCGCTGTTTCAGATTGGTACTGTTTTCAATCGCACGCAGCACAAAGGGGAAAGTCTGGATGGTCACAATGATAATCGGCTGTGAGGTTTCCAGTGCCTTGGCCAGTTTTTCCGATTTGGAGCCATCGCCTTCTTTGTTATTGATGCGTCCGACCACGCCATCGGCATGTTCAAACTGGTAGATGGTGTCCTGTAGCTGGGCATCCAGAATGGTACGATCCGTGACTACAATCACCGAATCAAACAGTTTCTGATTGTGTTGATCGTACAGGGTCGAGAGCTGATGTGCTGTCCAGGCAATCGAGTTGGACTTACCTGAACCTGCACTGTGCTGAATCAGATATTTCTGTCCAGTGCCCTCCTCTAAGGCGGCATTGATCAGTTTGGTGACTACATTCCATTGGTGGTAACGTGGGAAGATCAGCAGTTCTTTTTTGTACTTGCGTCCTTCCCAGTCTTCTTTTTCTTCAATTTGCAGATGAACAAAACGTCCAATGATATTCAGCAAATTGTCTGGGGTGAGAACTTCATTCCACAGATAGGCCGTAGCGTACTGATTCTGGTCTTCTGGCACATCATTGCCTGCGCCACCGTCATGCGTGCCTTTATTGAATGGCAGGAAGAAGGTATCTTCTCCGGCCAGTTGGGTCGCCATATAGACTTCGTACTGACTCACGGCAAAGTGTACCAATGCGCCACGCTTAAACATCAGCAAGGGTTCAGGCTTGTTGGTTTCTGGATCTTTCGGCAAGCGGGTGCGTTTGTACTGCAACATGGCGTTTTGCACCGCCTGTTTAAACTCGGACTTAAGTTCCAGTGTCGCTACCGGAAAGCCGTTGATAAACAATACCAAGTCAATACGCCATTTCTTGGCCTGTTTGCCCATTTCCTGTAACTCGGCAGCGGTGGCATAGGGGCTATAGACCAACTCTGGCACAATGCGGCAGATGTTCTTTTTGTAATTGGCTAAGGTATCGGGATTCAGCGCATGTTCAGGTTTAAACTGACACAGGAAAAAACGGGCACTGCGGGTTTTAACTCCGTGACGCAGTACACCCAAGGTGCCATAGCTACGTGACTGTTCATCAGTGGCATTGATGTCGGCTTTTTTCAGCTGGGCAACCACCGCATCGAGAAAATGCCGTTCGGTATCATTGGGAAAGATGCGCTGAAACTTCTGCCAGTCTTGTGCTTGGGTTTGTTGCACAAAATCCAGTACGTCCTGCTCATACAAGGCAGTTTCACGGTTGTAGCCTTGTGGTGTACCCAATTGCCAGCCCTGAGCCAGCATCTGTTGAATGATGTCGTTCTGGAAAATGCTTTCGCGGGTGGCGTCTAGACTCATGCACTTAACTCCGTATGTGTCTCAGCAACCGTTGGCGCTTGCCAGTTGCGGACATCGATTTTTCCAGTCACTGCGGCTGAGATGAGAGCTGTGCGGCGTTCTTTTAGCAATTTATTTTGTTTTGCAGAGGATTGAATCAAAGTTTCATATTTGGAATATTGTTCCGCAATAAATTGAACTATGCCTTTTTGCTCATCAATTGGAGGTAATGGAACTTTCATATTTCTTATTGAATTTAGCGACAGGTTGAAGATCGTTGTTCCTGTAACTTCTAAGTCGTAATATTTTTTTGCCTGTGATGTGGTTAAGTAGTTCACCAAGAAACTAGGCAACACCTCAGGACAGCAATTCATATATGAAGCACTTTTTCCTAGAATCACTGGCTCATTATTATATAAAGCTACTTTACCAATAGTGCCATTAATAGAGAGTAAAACTGTTGTTTTATCTAAGGTAACCTGATGCTTAATGAATTCACTTTCAGGTACTTCTTTAGCAGTTTCCCCAATGATAATTTCACCATCTACCAAATTATTACCATTAATAAAATAATATCTCGTTCCTTCCTGATATACAGGAGTCGAGTGCAATCCATCGCCAATTCTAGTTGTAATATGCAGTAATTTAGGTATCTCCCAATGCTCCGGCACTTCCCCTAACCATTCCACACCGGAATTTTTCATCGGGACATTGGGATCGAGTCCTTTAGTTACGGCATGGCTAATTACTGCCTGGCGTTTTTCTTTCAGCAGTTCAATCAGTTGTTGTTGTTTTTGAATCAGGTGGTCGATTTTGGTGGTTTCATGGTCGAGGAAATTAGCGATTTGAGTTTGTTCTTCAGCATTTGGAATACCTAAAGCATAGCTCCCAAGCTCATCTGAAGATAGCTCTAAGAATGTCGTACCACGGCCTAAGTTATTCAATTGTTTAGTAGATATACTTAAATAGTAGTAGAAAAACTTTGTAGATAAATCGTATTTTTTAACTAGAGATTTACACCCTTGATTCGTACAAGCCTCTTTACTTGTGACAGCCAATGAACCAATTGGGGCACGGCAAGATAAAATAATCGTGTCACTTGGAACAAGACTTGTCCCACAAGAATCTAATCCTTTCTTTGTAATAGTTCTAATTGACTCCCCAATAACCTGGGAACGCAATTTACTCAGATCAGATGGTGTTATCCATGTAATATCACCATCCCAAAAAGCCTCTTCGCCAGATTTTGGAGTTGAACCATTTATAATTTCAAATAAATATTTGATCGGCTTTAAATCCCAGTGACAAGGGATCTCCCCCAACCATTCAGTCCCTGAGTCCTTATACTCCGCATAAGCCTGATACTTTGCCATTACGAATGCACCTCTTGGAGCAGCTGCATAATCTCGGCACTCACCGCATCCAAATCCGCATCAATCTCGCTTAAATCACGTGGCGGCTGGTACACGTAGAAATGACGGTTAAACGGAATCTCATAACCAACAATACCAATCTCGCCATCCTTTTCATCGCGCTTGTCGGCATTGATCCAGGCATCGGCTACGTGTGGCTGTACTTCACGTTTAAAGTAATTTTCAATCAGTTCTGTAGTGCTGACTTTTGGATTCAGTGCAATGTTCTCCGCATCACGCAAGTCACCATCCTGCACAAACTCAACAACTTTACCCTGATAGCTGAACTGGCCATATAGTGGGTTTTCCGCCTGTTTCACGACCTTGTTTATCACTGGTTCTGCTTCCGGATTCTTCCAGGTAATGGCATCTAACAGTTGTTTCTTCTCTTTAGCATCCAGCTTGATGTCGGTTTGCTTGAGGGCTTTTTTCAGCACTTCATCAAACTGGTTAAAGTCATCAAACTGCTCAGTGCCAATCACGGCCTGTAACGCTTGGGCTTTTTCCATCAAGGCTTTCTGGAATAACCAGATTTTGCTGTCCAGTACCTCTTTAATATCTTTTTCTTTTAGCTCAGGGAACTCGGCTTTAATCATGGCACGCACCTCAAGCGCCACATCCTGCAACTGACCATAAGTTTCTGCTGTCCACGCTGAACCAAAGGCTGTTCCCAATTGCGCATCGATACTTTGCATCACGGCATTAAACGGTTTTGGCGCAAAACGTAATGCAGCAATCGCGCTATCCGTGATCTGTGCCGATAAACGTAATGGACGTTCAATCGTTACGCGACGATAGCCAAATTCGTGGCTGTCAAAGATTTTGCTGGCAAATGGTTTTTGCTGTTCGGTTTCGCCATCGTTTGCCAAAGTGTCTACCGCCACAAAGTCACCGTAATTTTGGGTAATGGTGGCAATTTCAGCTTCAGTCAGATAGTTACGTTTTGAACCCAGCGACTTACGCATTTTGGTACTGAGGTTTGAGGCATTGATCAGCTGTACCTTGCCTTTACGTTCAGCGGCTTTTTTATTGCTGAGTACCCAGATATAGGTGGCAATCCCGGTGTTGTAGAACATGTCATTCGGTAAAGCAATGATTGCTTCCAGCAAGTCAGCTTCTAAAATGTAGCGACGGATCTCGCTTTCACCACTGCCTGCACTACCGGTAAATAAAGGTGAACCATTCAGGATAATCCCGATGCGGCTGCCGCTCTCGCTACTACTGGCATCACGCATCTTGCTGATCAGGTGCATCAGGAATAATAGTGAACCATCCGATACCCGTGGCAAGCCTGCACCGAAACGGCCATCAAAGCCTTTGTGTTCATGCTCGTCCTTGATGTCCTGTTCGATCTTTTTCCAGTCCACGCCAAAGGGTGGATTCGACAGCATGTAGTCAAACTGATCGACCGAGAGTTGATCATTCGACAGCGTGTTACCCAGTTTAATCCGGCTCACGTCCTGGCCTTTGATCAGCATGTCGGCTTTACAGATGGCGTAGGATTCCGGATTGAGTTCCTGACCAAAGGCACGCATCACCGCATTCGGGTTCAGCTCATGCAGATATTCCATACCTGAAGACAGGAAGCCGCCTGTTCCCGCAGTCGGGTCATAAATGGTACGGATAATGCCGTCTTTGGTCAGCACGTCATCATCTTCCATAAACACCAGTGCCGTGGTCAGACGTACAATGTCACGCGGGGTAAAGTGTTCCCCGGCCGTTTCATTGGAACCTTCAGCAAAACGACGGATCAGTTCTTCAAACACCAAACCCATGTCATGGTTGGATACGCTCTTTGGACTCAGATCCGTGGTGGCAAACTTTTGCACGACTTTATACAAAAGGTTGGCATCATCGAGGAGGCCGACAAATTCGATGAAGTTAAAGTATTCAAATATCTCACGGGCATCTTTAGAGAAACTTTGCACATAAGTGCTTAAGTTGGCCTTGATGTCACTCTGTCCCATTTTGCTAAGATCCATTGGGGAGGTGTTAAAGAAGGCTAGACCATTGGTGGCACGCAGCAATAACTTTTCTTGAGCTTCTTCTGGCAGATTCAGCTTGGAGACTTTTTCATGTTCTGCCAGTACCGCCACCTTGCTTTCTTCCAGTACACATTCCAAACGACGTAACAAGGTAAATGGCAGAATGATGCGACCGTATTGCGATTGTTTGAAGTCACCACGCAGCAGGTCGGCAACCGACCAGATGAAAGAAGCGATTTGTGAAAAGTTATTGTTGGTCATAGTGTTCTGGAAAATCCTGATTCTTATTTGACGCAGTGGCATCAACTGAAAATTTGCTTTGCTTTATCTTACTGAAATTTTGTTGAACTTTTGGAAAAAAATAGTGATTAATCACTCAATTGATTTCACTAGGCGACAGAAAATGTCGTTTACATCACCTTTTGATTGTAGTAGTGAATGGCTTGATTCATTTTATTCTTTGAGTTTTTAACATTCCCCTAGTCTACTGAAAAACAAAAAAATAAGGGAGCAATAGCTCCCATGTTTATCGGTTCGCTAACTTGGCTTCAATCCACTGATTGACTTCCCAAGCCGACCAGCCAATACGTGATTCACTTAAACGTATAGGTCGAGGAAATGTAGGATCATAGTATTTTGATTCCTCATTGATCATTTCATAGATCTTAGCTCGACTAATACTAGTGAATTCAATGACATCTTTAATTTTAATGATTTGATTCATTTGGAAGGTTTGATCAACAAATGTATTCATGACGAGTTCTCCTTAGATTGTTTAAGCGAGCTGCCTACTGCTCAAACAATCCGGGGGATCTGTAAAAAACTAATTTAAAAATCTCCCTATCGGGTCTAATTCACAGCTCTGACACTCTGCTGTAAACCCTGCTGAATATTCTGTACAAACCCTTCAGATTCATACTGCTGCTCACCTTTGGCCTGCTCTTGTTCAGTGTAGTATTCCTCCACAATCTCCATACCCTCCTCAGTGTGGATTTGAAACTGAGCATTCGCAAAACCCTGCTTTGCAGTAAAATCAACTGCCTCCTGATAAAACCCTGCCTGTTTACTTTGTTCATCAATTTGCTTCGCCTGAATAATCGCATCATTCAGACTGATCTCCTCTCTTAAAGTTAAGTCTACGTAATACACCGGCTGGCGATAACTTTGTGTGGTGCTTTTGCCTCTTAAAGTCAGTTGTAAAGGCAGGCATGACAATAAGCCTCCTGATGCTGCATGGTAGTAAGCCAAACGTGCAGCCAGGGTCCGAATACTGTTAAAACCTGTGGTTCTAAAGATGAAAGTCCCAAACTCATCCGATTCATCCAAATTCACATGCAAACGTCCATATGGCTTACAGTTTCCACCTTGAGCCAATGGACATAAATCAGGTGATGGACAGGGATGTTGCTCCACACCTTGATTGGTGAGCCGCTGACAGGTTTCACCATTGCCTACACAGACAGGACGTCCTGTTTGTCTATCAAATAAGGTGTACTCCGCCCTTAGACTTAGCTCAGGATCATTGAAAATCATCCGTACTGGAATGGTACGGAGTTTTTGATTGGGTGCTTTACTACGTAATTGCTCATCGAGTGGATGTTTGATCCACCCCTCCTTGCTTTGAATTTGACTGGTAATGGTGAACTGGTCATCTTTTTCAGGCAGACGTTTACCGTTCTTTTCCACAACACGCCCAATACTGATACGCCCTAGGATTGGAGGGGTAATTGCTAAACCTTTAATCATGAATTATTCCTCTATTTTATTTTTTACAGATGAGCCACTTTTATGTAGATCTTCTGATTCGATAAACAATGTATATAGCTAGCCACAAAAGCCGCGACCGTATTGCCCTCTATTCCTGGCGAATGGAGGGCGGGGAGCGGTTTTTGCGCTTCGGTGATTAAATGGAAGGAAACAGGCTTAGTCGGTATAAATGTTGAAGCGACGGCTGCCCGGCTTATACAGTGGATACTGTTCAATTAAGTCAGGCTGATGCTGAAGTAATGACTTGGTATCCAGGCTGACTGCATCTTTTGACTTTTTCCAGACCACCGAGCCACCTATAAAGGTGGCGCGTTCGGCATCTTTCATCAGCATCTGGATTTGATGTTTCAGCTGGTCAAAACGTTCCTGCTTATGCTGAATCTCTTCCTTCATTTTGATGAGCTGATCGAACATCAAATTGGCATTTTCATTTTGCGAAAGATCTTCAACGCTCAGTGGTACATGGGCTGGATACAGTTGCAGGATGGCTTTGGCTGCAGATTCACTGGCATCCACAGATGGCGGAGTATCGTTTTCCACACACTCCCAGAAATAACGCTCTGCTTTAACGATATATTCAATCACCGATTCAGAACGCGTGACTTTAAAGATTTTGATTTCATGTCCACAGAGCAATACACAGACATGAGCTGCCTGTTTGCCGGTTACGGCCAGTTGGTGCTGTACCTGACAAAGTACGTATAAAGGCACGCCATCACGCCAAAGTTTTACCCCATGTTCTCCTGCGGTTTTACATTCAAGGATCTGGACTTCATCACTCCCTACCACGGCATAATCCAGGTTGGCCAACATGAAGGACTTATCCGAATCGGGATGCTGTAATACGGCATTCACTCGTCTAACTTTATTATGGGTGTGCAGGCTGTAGTAATCAGCAACTAGAGGTTCAAGCTGTTTGCCCCAATATAGAGGTGCAACACCGTTACTCTGGTCTTCAAGGTTCTGCTGTACACGTCCGGTCTTAATCAACCAGAGTTCCAGCATGGACATATAGGGATTGAGTCCGCAGGCGGTTGCGGCATCGCTGCTGCCAATGCCCTGTTTACGGACTTCTAACCATTCCTGGTAATCCATATTTTTAGTATTGGCTAAACGCCTGGCTGTCGCTGTTCTTTTAGCCGCCGTGTTCGATTCATGCATCTCATTCGGAATTGGGAGATGAGGGAGTTGGTGGGTATTCACCAGCGCAATCTGATTCATGGTCTTATCCTTATAAATGGTTGAGGCTGTAAAAATTTGCGGCATAAAAAAAGCCACATCCGAAGATGTGGCAAAGAGGGTTCATTAACTGGATATTGCTGAAGGGCCATGTGACTGAGCACTTGCAGCAATTTTAATTCCATTCGATTAAATCAAACTTAAACTGCCAGTTTGAGGGCATGTTCCAGGCCACGCTGTTTCAAGGCAGCACCTGCACCGAACCAGGCAGAATCGAGTCGGTGATCGGCACTCATGGCACGACGTTCATGATCGACAAACTCCGTGATCGAACACAGCAGACCATAAGCCGTATCTTTGGCCGAGCTGAGTGCTGCACCCCGGCCCTGACCATTGAACATATCCATTACCTTATTCATGGCCCGGGCATTCGGCTCAGTCTTATTGACTGGTTGACTGGCCTGATTCGCGACATTGCGGTAGAACTGGATGATGTTCTCCTCCTGATCTGCAATGCTTAGGCTAGTGTTGTTAAACACCGCATCAAAATAAGCAGCGGCTTCACCTTGGGTCACTTTACGTTGACTCAGCTGTTTCATTTCATACATGTGTTCCTCCCAGGCACGGACTGAAATACCCAGCTGTTGCTTGACTTTATCTGCATCAAACTTGGTACTGTGTGGGACTTTGACCACCCCGGCACTGCTGCTTTGTCCACGTAAAGCAATGGCTAAGGTGTTGTTACACACTACTCGAATGGAAGTAAATTGTGCTGTAGTGGCCAATGTGCCATCGCAGGCAGTTGCCAGCAGAATATAGCCATTACTGACATCCCTGCCCTTCAGTGCTGTGGTTTGTCCGGTACGTGCCAATGCCCAGAACTTCTTACCACCTTTCAGCACCCCTGCGGTTTCCAGTTCAAAACCAGATTGCTCGGTCAGATCCCGGTAGAACTCCAGAATCTCTTTGGGCTGAACTTCCTGATAACGCTGACTGACCACAGACAAGGGTGCATGGGTATCTGAACGATACAGTACCCGCTGTTCTTCATACGGCATGATGATGCTCTGCCCGCGTTCATTCTGTGCCAGGTAGCTGACATCGGAAGATTCAATCCGCCAGTCCATACCTGCCTGCTGTGCCCAGACTTCAATAGGCTGATTTTGTGTCAATTGATTCCCCAGACCATGCCAAGGAGTATCACCCACATAAGCCATTTGTTCAACTTGATGTGCCATATCCTTTCTCCTGAACTGGGTTAATCAAAATTGCGTTGGCAATGGTGACAGTGGAAGTAACGAACTGGTGCTGCTATTGGTCGGGATGGCTGAATAAAGCTATCAATCAATCCACCGACCACTGCACCGGCAATACCGCCCATCCATGGAGAGATCGGCATCGGCAGACTTTTGGAAATGCTTGCTCCAATACCGGCACAGGTCATGGAAGACAGGCTACCCTGATTGGCTGACTGTTGGTCAATCACACGGCTGACGTTTTCGGAATAACAGTAGGGACATGTAATATTCATAAGATATACCTCTAAAATGAAAAAAGGCTTACCGTCTGATAAGCCTTTGAATGTGTAAAGAAACACTCATTGTTCATGTAGATGATGTATATCTATGATTTTTTGGGATCGACGGTTCTTCCGCTTGCGCTGCTCTTTCTTTAATTGCCCCTTTCTAAACTGCCTCATACCTAACAAGGGCCCTCGAATATATTGATCATCCTTTTCAGGATCAGCTAGGTAAGCGAGCATCTTTTGGGTCTTACTTCTTTTAGCTAGATCGGACCTTTCCAGTAAACCAAGACCCCACTGATCTTTCTGCTGATGATACTGCCTGTAATCAGACTGGTTACAATTGAAAAATTTACCATCGCTACAAGTGATTTTTTCCTTCCATAGCTCACCTATACGCATTCCTAGATAACTATCATTCCATCTTACTGAGCCGTTATAGATCACCAAGAGATGACAGTGGTAACCACTACTTTCCCCTCCCTGTTCTAGTCGATAGGCATAGCCGACCTGATCTTTAAAAATCGTGTCCTTGTCTTGAACCCGCTTAATCAGTCTTTTGATATCTTGAGCAAAGCGTTCAATACTTGGGTCACGCCCAGGAAGGTAAGACAAATCCACTCGTACAAGCAATAATTTGCAATGCTTCTCAACCAGCCCATCAAAGTACTTAAACAAACTTTTTTTATTCTTCTGATTATTGGCACAGAATTCATCAATGAACTCTTCATGGCGCACTCTTAGGTCAGACTGGAACTTTTGAAAGACTGCGCGACGATAAAACATTTCATCACCTATCATGTCTTTGCGCTTAGATTGCAAATCAAAGTAAGCCTGAATCAAAGGGCTGTATTCCCTGTTTGATCTAAAAAATGATTCTGTAGGTTGGGCGTAGTGGTCCATCTCGGAATCAAGATCTTGCCAGTGATAAGTTTTCCTCATCACTTTCTTCATCAAGTTTTCAATAGCGAGTAAGGTTTGTGCTTCAGTCATCGTTGTTGTCCTATGGTGATTAATTCCATAGGAGTGACTGATCTGTATTTTTTAACTTTGAAGTAGGTGGGTTATTTTTCTCTCAATAAAATACCTTCATCATTTGGGGATGATGAAGGTTATTAAGTTGTTTAAGTATTTAATAATATTAAATATATATCCCAGCCATTCTCAGACTGAATAAGCCAGCAAGTACAAGACTGAAATAAAAATCTCTACTTCTATAGCAAACAGGGAAAATCTTACGAATTCCCCTGTTTTTACAGAGAAAAGTGAAGCGTAAGTTAAGCATCTTTACTTTTTTCTTTCGCTCTCGCCTCGGCTACAACTTGGTCAGGATCTGGCTTTACAAAACCATGCTTTTTCTTAATAAGAGCATTAATAGTTTTCGCCCGTGCCTGTACCCTAATCTGTTTATTCTTTTTAATCAGCACACTATGATTTGTATCAAAGAGCAAATTGGGATGATTTATTTGCACAGACTCATTTTCTTGATTTGACTCTAGACTTTCTCCAGGAGCATCTTGAAAATCAGCTTGCTGTTGATATATTTGATCAGCGTTTTCAGAAATTTCTGATGGGATATTTCGCGCATTAGACAAATCACAGTTGTCTGATTCGATAACATCATTTTGCTTATTACTATCTGCTGAGCAGGATACTAAGTTTTCCCCCGTACTTTCTATCTTTAATAATGGCTCATTCTGCTGAAGAACCTTTTTTCTTTTTTGAGTATTTTTAGTTCGAATTCGGCCCAAGATCAAATAGTTTTTCCTTGGCAAATACTTTAAGTCATCTGGACTTGTTAAGACTATAGGACAGTAGGCATAGAATTTAGTCACGCATTCAATTAGTAACTTAATCACTTTATTTTGCCCTTGTCTAACTTCAATATAATTATCGTTTAACAGATTTTCTGTTTTTACAATAGGAACTGATATAGCGGTTAATTTTCTCCCGACATACTCATCAAAAGGGTTATGTATAGCTTTATCTGATTGCCCATGCCGTTTGTTAAAGTCCTCGATCTGAACCGCTTTAATGGAAGCATATTCTTTCCAATATTTGATAACCTGCTCTTTTAACTGTTTAGACTCAATTTCCTTTTGTTCGTTAGACTCGAAGAATAGGGTTGCATCAATGTAGTGATCTTTTTGATAGGGTATATAAACTCCAACATGCCCAATCAATCGTGTACCTGCTGTATTACGACGTTTTAGGTTTTCGATATAATCTCGAAACATCTCATCAAAAAGTGCTCCATTTCTAACTCTGCTACAATTAAAAATAAAGCGCATCACAATGACATCTTTTTTTAAAATTTGCTCAAGATAATTTTGAATACTTGCTTTGGTTGATTCTGCTTTCTTTAAGCTTGCAGCTTCCTCTTTGAGATTAGGCTTAAGCTCATCTCGACGATATTCGTTTAAATGCTGTCTTAGTTCATCCAAATTTGAGAGCAAATAATCTTCATTAAAGAAGTCTAAAAATTGGTGAGTAAATCTAACTGCTTGAGCTCGTAGCCCTATATCCAAATTCTTTTCATTGATCAAACAGCTTATTTGAGAAACGAAACTAAATTGTTGCAATAAAGGGGAAAGCTTAGACATTCGAGGTGATTTTTGAAACTTATTAGCACTAGAATTAGCTGAATATTCAAAAACTGAGCCGTAGTTTAGACGCGTTAAGAAAGTCTCTATTCGCATTAAATTTTCTAGAAGATTTGGTTTTATTGAATGAATACTTTGTTGGCGATATAAATACTCTAATAATTTCAAGCGATCATGAGCCTGATCTGGCAAGTTCTTACGGTTAAAATATTTATCAATATTATCGATATCAAACTCATCCAATAAATCACTCAAATACTCTGGAATCGTATTGGAAACCGCTTTTTTAGTTGAACTATCTCTTTCTTGCTTTACATCATCAATGTATATTTTTTCTTCCCAAAATTGATGGGTATTAAGAACTAAACCCTTTTCTTTTTCTTCATTTTCATCTTTAGAGTCTTGATCCATTCGGAACAAAAAAATACTTGCGAAAAAGTATCTTAAAAATGTATTTCTGAAAGTATATTGTTGCTTAGCTGTAAGCTTTCCAACGAAAACATTATTTGGAAAGACGGCTTTAATTAAAGCTTCCTGATCAAAAAATTGAATGAACTTATCAAAAATATGCTCTCCCCATTTTTTCAAAAGAATTGATTCACACCATTTTATAAATTGCAGGGATGTTGTATGTAATGACGCTTTATACAATACCAAATAAGAAATCATGTACTTATTTTTTTGTGCTCTATGTACATGGCTGACTTGCATCAGCACGGAATCATTATATTTAAATTCAGACTCTAAATCATACACTACGTTAAAAAAGATGTCTTTCGGTAAAATAATATCAAATACACTAACACCAACCTGCTCTCCACTGCTCAGCAACTCATCGTAATTTGCAATTAATCTGTTATATGCATCATTCTGATCTTGAATAACCTGGTTAAGACTTGACGAAATTTCACCCTCTTTCAAATCTAGAGCTACTTGATATACCTCTATGAATGAAAAAAAAGAATCTATATCAAGAGTATTTTTTTTAGAATTCCACGATGACAAAAACTTCTCATATAGAGGAAAATTCTCATCTACAAAACGTACATAGTGGGCGAGCAAAGAATCCCAATAATAATTGCGATTAAAAATCTTATAAGCATCACATAACTCAGGTCCAGCAACATCGATTAGCTTCTGATAGAAGTCAATAATTGATTGAGCTTGTTCGGCATTATTATTTTTTAGCGCTGTCTCATAATCATCCCGAGTAGGTGCAGACCTATTTGCAATTTTTCTAAGTACCTCATGCACCTGCTCTAACGCAACGATAGTCTCATGATAAATGCTCACATCTGTAGCATTTTGCCCAATCAACTGAAAAGCTTTAAATCTATAAGGAAATTTTCTTTTCAAGTAAGCAAACAGCTTTGAATAAAAATCCTCACTATCCCCCAACCACGATAGCGTCATTAGTCCTCTTCCCTTTAGTGTCTGAAACAGACAAATAAATATTAATATATAAGTCTATTTTATTTTAAACTTTCATAATTCTACCGTAAAAACACTAAAAATAGTGATTTCTATAAAAATTATATAATTTCTATCCCTTAATATTTAAATCTTAATACCATATATATATCAATTTAATCTAATAAAATATTAAGCTCTATCTCTTGATGTGAACAGATATAAAAACAGAGGTCTTACCTGAGATTCGTTTCTGGATACCTTTAGACACCATCAAAATTTCGGCTATATTTTCCTCACTTCCTAGAAAATCCTAGACCAAAAAAAGACGTGCATACGCACGTCTTCATAGTAATTTACTCATTTCAATTAAGCTCTTTCAGAATAAATTTAATCAGGATAGATCCCAAAGGGGCCTATTAAGTTTAACTAAGGTCAAAACTCAGTTGATTTAGATATCCCTCCTTTTAGCCGCTCATCCCAATACTGTGGTCTTTTATAAGCTGAGCGAATTCTATTTTGTGGGACACAGGCAAGTTGATGGTCGAGAGCATCTGGATTGAATCAATTTGACTCATTTAGCATGATACTGAATAACAATCTAAAGCCTTAGGTCGTCTTTCTTCTTGCATAACCAGAACGCTTAATCATAGCCAAAATCGATTCACTGTGAATAAAATAAATCTAACAAAGCAACTGTTTATTATTTAGCCATTTGATAAATACTACGAAATGAATAAGAGTATCCTTATTCAGTTGGGGGTATAAATGTGGGTATAATTAAAATTATATTTTTTTATTTTGTTTTATTTCAAATGTTTAATTTAAATATATGACTCCCTCTTTCGCCAAATTCGAAAGAACTGTAATCCAAAGCAGTGATGAAAGGCTTAAACTATAATGGTTTAGGCCTTTTTTATCG
>JADHEF010001138.1_pt1 | contig 18929 bp, 11 predicted proteins | sample 8952391 | NCBI WGS metagenome assembly JADHEF01 (sample SAMN16124439, study PRJNA663245) | bioreactor sludge metagenome | isolation source: sludge (nitrite) | place: India:Bengaluru | collected 2019-02-28
AGGGCATGGACTGCTATCCCACAGCCTGCAACACCCCGGCCGAGGAAGGCATGGTGGTGGAGACCTGCACCGATGAGCTTCAGGAGATGAGGCGGCATACCCTGGAGATGCTCCTGGCTCTGACCAACCATCCCACCAGCTGCCTCTTCTGCGAGAGAAAGAACGAATGCGGGGACCTGCGGGAGTGCATGAGAAAGTTCCCGGTGACTGTGGGATGCAAGTACTGCCCCCAGAACGGCGAATGCGAGCTGCAACAGGCAGTGGAGTTTGTGGGCCTGGAAAAAATCCGCTATGATATAGCCTACAGGAACATGCCCGTCCTCCGGGAGCCGTTTTTCGACAGGGACTACAACCTCTGCATCCTCTGCGGTCGATGCATACGGATCTGCCAGGAGGTGAGGGGAGAGGGGGTGCTCTTTAGCAACACCGACTTTCATCGCATGCACTGGATTGGCCCGGAGTGCCTCCAGGACTCCGACTGCAGGTTCTGCGGAGCCTGCGTCGATGTCTGCCCCACCGGCGCCCTTTACGCCAGATTTGAGAGATGGCAGAGGCCGGAGAAGACCGTCTCCACCGTCTGCCCCTACTGCGGAGTGGGCTGCCAGATGGAGGTTGGGGTGCTGGAAAACCGCCCAGTCCGGGTGAGAGGAAAGAGGGATGCCCTTCCCAATTCCGGCCAGCTCTGCGTCAAGGGCCGGTTCGGCCTGGGATTTGTGGACAGCCCTGAAAGGCTGACCGTCCCCCTCATAAGAAGAAACGGAAAGCTGGAGCCGGCCACCTGGGATGAGGCCCTGGATCTGATTGCCGGAAAGCTGCAGAATATCAAGGGCGACAGCTTTGCCTTTCTCTCCTCAGCCAAGTGCAGCAATGAGGAGAATTACCTGGCCCAGAAGTTCACCCGCCTGGTGATGCAGACCAACAACATCGATCACTGCGCCAGGCTCTGCCATGCCTCCACCGTATCCGCCCTAGCCCTGGCCTTCGGCAGCGGGGCCATGACCAACTCCATATCTGAGCTGGTCGATGCCAAATGCATCCTGATCATCGGCTCTAACACCTCGGAGCAGCATCCGGTCATAGCTTTAAAGATAAAAGAGGCCAAGAGAAGGGGAGCCAAGATAATTGTGGCCAATCCCCGCTGGATCGATTTGTGCAAAATTGCCGACATCTGGCTGCGCCAGACCCCAGGGACGGATGTGCCGCTGGTTTTGGAGATGTGCCGGGTCATACTGGAGGAGGACATGCTGGACCGGCAGTTCATAGAGGAGAGGACGGAGGGCTTTGCCGAGTTCGAGGAGTCCCTCTCCAGGCTCTCATCTGCCGATGCCAGCCGCATCACCGGGATCGCTCCCGAGCTGCTCCGGGAAGCGGCGCGGCTCTATGCCCGCTGCGGCCCCTCCTCCATCATCTATTCCATGGGCATCACTCAGCACTCCCACGGCGTGGACAATATCTTCGCTCTGGCCAATTTGGCTATGATGACCGGCAACATCGGCAAGCCATCCTCGGGCATCAACCCCCTGCGGGGCCAGAACAATGTGCAGGGCTCCTGCGACATGGGGGCTCTGCCCAACCTTCTCCCTGCTTATCAGGCTATAAATAACGACGAGCTGCGGGGCAAGTTCGAGAAGGCCTGGGGAGAAGCGCTGCCGGACAAGCCCGGCCTGACTGTGGTGGAAATGATGAACGCCGCGGGTAGGGGAGAGATCCAAGCCATGTATATCATGGGCGAGAACCCGGCCGTGAGCGATCCGGACATAAGCCATGTGATCGAGGCTCTGAAATCCCTGGACTTCCTGGTGGTCCAGGATATCTTCCTCTCGGAGACGGCAGCCCTTGCCCATGTGGTCTTGCCCGCCACCTCCGGCCTGGAGAAGGATGGAACATTCACCAACACCGAGAGGCGGGTGCAGAGATTCAGAAAGGCCATCGAGCCCGTGGGCGAGTCCAGGCCTGACTGGATGATAATCTCCGACCTGGCGGCCCGCATGGGCTATGGCGATCAGTTCTGCTACCGCCACCCCTCCCAGATCATGGACGAGGCCTCGGCACTCTCTCCCAGCTACGGCGGTATCAGCTACCAGCGGCTGGAGGGAGACGGCCTGCAATGGCCCTGCCCCCAGCCGGACCACCCGGGAACAGCATACCTGCATAAGGGCCAGTTCACCAGAGGCAGGGGCAAGTTCAACCTCGTCGACTACCGGCCGTCCATGGAGCTTCCCGATGAGGAGTATCCCTTCATACTCACCACCGGCAGGGTGCTGTGCCATTATCATACCGGAACCATGACCCGCAAGGTGGGTGACCTCAATATTCTGCGGCCGGGGGAGCTGGTGGAGATCAATCCCCAGGACGCCCGCTCTCTGGGCATAGAAGACGGCGAGCTCGTCGAGGTGCGGTCCAGGCGCGGCTGCCTGCATGCCAAAGCCAGGACCACGGAGAAGTCACCCGCAGGGGTGGTATTCATGACCTTCCACTTCTCAGAGACGCCCACCAATGTCCTGACCAATCCAGCCCTTGACCCCATCGCCAAGATACCCGAACTGAAGGTTTGTGCGGTGAATGTGAGCAAGATCAGAGGAGAATAGAAGAATGTACGAGATAGTCAAGAACGAAACTATTGTCCCCAATATCGTCTATATGAGCTTTCGGGCTCCCAAGATCGCCAGCACCGCCCGTCCGGGCCAGTTCGTGATCATCCGGGTTGATGAGAGAGGAGAGAGGATACCCATGGGCCTCGCAGGGTGGGATGAGAAAGAGGGAACTGTGGATATACTGTTCTACATCCTGGGAACCAGCACCGCCAAGCTCTCTACTCTAAAAGTGGGCCAGAGCGTAGCCAACATCGCCGGACCCCTGGGAAAGCCCACGGAGATTGAGAACTTCGGCAGGGTCATCTGCGCCTGCGGCTGCTTTGGGGTGGGGCCCACCCTGCCTCTGATCAAGGCCCTCAAGGAGAAGGGCAATTATGTGGTGACGGTTGTGGAAGGCCGGGGTCCGGCTTTTATCTTCTGGGTGGATCGGCTCAAGGAGTATAGCGATGAGGTTCATGTGGTGGCCGGCTGCGGCAAGACCGCCTGGGCCAATGAATTCATCGAGCAGGAGCTGGCATCCGGAGAGAAGATCGACCGGATATTCGCTCATGGCTGTCCCTTTATGATGAAGGTATCCTCCGAGGCATCCAAGCCCATGGGAGTGGAGACCATTGTGAGTTTGACCCCGATCATGGTGGACGGAACCGGCATGTGCGGAGCCTGCCGGGTGGAGGTCGGTGGGGAGACCAAGTTCGCCTGCGTGGACGGCCCGGATTTCAGCGGCCATGCCATCAACTGGGACGGACTGGTGCTCCGGCTGCGCCAGCTCATTCCGGAAGAGGATAAATCGTTCAATATCTGGGAGAGGGACAACTGGCATAAGCTCATGGACTGCCGGCAGAAGAAGAGCTTCAATCCGGCCAAGAGAAGGCTTATATCCGAGCTGGAGCATGAGGAAGGTAGCTGCAAGCTGGCGGGAGCTTGATCCATCACTCTTTTTCCCGGGAAAGCAGTTCAGGCTCCCATTGATCTTTCTGCCTTCCCATCAATGAAGTGCTTGTCAGGAGCGAAATTTAAGGGGGATGGCCCTGCGAATCAGGCGCGGCCAGAGAGAACGATTGTGCCTCTCCGAGTTCTCCATTAGTCTCATATCCTCTTTTCTGTAAAGAGTTCTTATGCAGTATTCAAAGTCAATGGGGCGGTGAGGATACCTCCTCGGGCCCTTATCCTCTCCCCAGCTCTTCATCCTGGAGTCCGCATGCTGGGAGAGAAATTCCGTCTCCCAGCAGGCCCGGCATAGCCCCGACTTCTGCTCTTTCTCTCTGCTTACATCCAAAACTTCCCTGAGATAGCCCCTCCTGGGAACAATGGGGCTGTATATGGTAAACCAGGATGCACAGACGGCCTCAACTCCGAGGTCGAATAGGATTTGTATGGCCTTGAGAGCCGCATTCCCAACAATCCGATGATCCTCATGCTCATCAGAGTTCCAGCACACTGCATCGCTGCCGTGAGAATTGATATAGACCAGATCTCTGGTGTAGCCTTGGGCGGTGATATGGTCATAGATCTCCCTGGCCAGGCTTTCCGCTATGCTGCTGGTGAAGGCCTCTTCCCTCCGGCTCAAGGATCCATCGGGATAAAGGAATTGTCCGCCATAGACTAGCTGCCTTGGCTCTACGTGCATCTGCCGCTCTGCTCCTCCAGTCCCTTCCCATCCCAAATGAGGATGGATGCCGGGCGGGGTGCGGGGTCCATCCGGAATCATCGAATTCTATACCGCAGCGTTTTGCCGCCAGATCTCTTGAATATTTATCTCTGACCAGCTCGCACCCGTCAGGCGTTTTCCATCTCACGGATTTCAGATCATCGATCTTCAGCCACGGCCGGCCGGAATTCGGATCGTACGCCGATTCATAGGCATACTCCACCTCATCTGCACCGCCATCGGTAACCACAACCCACATGAGGGGATGCCTTCCCAGGTTTAATTTGAACAAGGATCCCGACATGCCCACATCGATATCATCCGGATGGGCCCCGATATACACTGCTAGCCTGTCGTCCATTTTCCCTCACGGTTTTGGGCTGGATATCGCCGCACCTAAAGCCACCCATTTGTCTGGGATTTAAGTATTTGCAGTTGAGATCAAATTGATCCAGACATATTAAAATTCACTTTCCGTCCAGATCTGCTGGACTGGCCCGACCGGAGATGAAGACAGACCGGCTGCTATAAAGAGCCTGAACGAAAGGTACTTATTTGCCTGAAAACCTGTAAGCAGAAGAGGAGGGCACGAGATGCAGTTTGCAGAGTGGACTTATCCCCTGAGGAAGTTTGACGACATATACTATACCATCGAGCGGATAGTATACGGCAAGGGCGAGCTGAAGGGCTTTACCACAGATGATGTTTATAATAACCTGAGGGATAAGCGCTTTTTCCAGGATGCGCAGGATCTGGATCGCTATCTTATGGACAACGGCGCTAAATACAAGATAAGAAAGACGGAAGGGGCCTGGGAGCGCTATTATTAGGGAGCTGGCGCTGGCTGGGCAAGCCTAGCGCCTTGGGGAAACTTTTTCTGCAAAATAAATATTTCTCTCATCGGTTCCCAGCTCCGCAAATCTGCCGGTGGCCAGGATGCTGTGGCTGTGCTTGAGAGGCGCGACCCGGACTCCGGTGGAGACCACCGAATCCGAGGGCAGATTGACATTCTCGCCTATTACTGCCACCAGGGTGTCGTTTGTATCGCTTCCCAAGACGCTATGCTCTTCAATGGTGGAGTGCCGGCCCACGATGCTGCGGCGGATGCTCACCATATGCTCTATATGAGAAAAGCTCATGATCATGCTATCTTTGATCTCGGCATTCCTCTCGATGAGGCTGGTGTGTCCGATATGGGAGTTTTCGATGCTCACTCCCTTCTCCAGCAGGCAGTTCCTGCCTATGGAGACATTGCCTATGAGTTTGATCTCTCCTGAATCCAGGAGCGGCTTTATCTTGGACAGTGTGCTGGGATGGATCCACTGGTTGGGCTGGTAGTGGTATTTGCGGTCGAAGTGCCGGACGGCTCCGGAGAGACAGTCCATGGCCGCCTGATGCAGCCGCTCCGGGGTGCCTATGTCGATCCAGTAACCTCTGATGGGATAGCCATAGACGGGATATCCGTTCTCGGTGAGGTAGGGAATCAGGTCGCCTCCAATATCCCTGGCCCGATCTCCCATCTCAGACAAAACCTCGCGAATGCGGGGCGAGAAGAGATAGAAGGCGGTATTGATCATGCGGCTGGGCTCGCTGCCTGGCTTGGGCTTCTCCACGAAGCCCTTGATGCGCATGTCCTCATCAATACGGGCCACGCCGTACGGGGATATGCTCTCCTCCGGCGGCAGCTCCTTGAGAGCCACGGTCAGGAGAGGCTTATGCTCTCTGTGAAAGTCGACGAAGCTCTTGATGTCTATGTCGATGAGATTGTCCCCCGATACCACCAGGAGGTCGTCTTTGATATCGAAGTAGCTCATGCAGTAGCGCAGGGAGTCGGCGCTGCCCTTGTCGTCGTAAAGGGGCTGGTAGCTGAAGTCCTGGTGATCGGTGATGCCCAGGCGCTTGAAGAAGCCCTCCCCGGCCTTGAAGTAATTGCTCAGGTTGAGGGTGTTGCAGGCTCCTTTGCTGCCCAGTATGAACCTGCGGCAGCCCTGACTGGCTAAAACCCGGAAGAGATTGGCGATGATGGCCGTGTCGCATAGCTCCACCAGCGGTTTGGGCTGGTCCAGGGTGAGGGGATATAGACGCGTACCTGAGCCGCCCACTGTGGCTAGGACCTGGGGAAACATAGCCATAGATTGGCCTCTAGCAAATATTAAGCCTATCGCTGCAGCCGCCTTCTTAAACCCGCCACTTCGATTTCAGTATCCGCGCATGATCTTCATGATGATGCGGGCGATCATGAAGGCGAGCAAGAATAAGATGACGTAGAAGGCTATGGTCATTATGTCCATGAGGGCATGTCTGAGTCTTCTGGTTTATAGATTTGACTGAGTGCTTTACCATTAGGAATTCCTGTTGTGAAATTATCTAACCAAAATAAAAAGGATAAGCTTAAAATACAGAAACCAGTATATTTATATGATTCTGATGACACCTAGATTTAGCCTAGATCCAGCTTTTAAAAATTCAGATCCATTTTCAGAGGATGAAATACAATTTGAAGACATTCCGATAAATCCGCAAACCGTGCTCAATAAAGGAATTGAAATGATAAGGTTAAAAAAATACGAGGAAGCAATTGACGTTTTTAACAGAGCACTTAAAATTGATCCCGAATTTTCTGAGGCATGGTACAAGAAAGGAGAAACTTTAAACGAACTTGGAATGAATGAAGAAGCCCGAGAATGTTTTAATAGAGTTATCAAGTTGGAGGAATTCTCTCAAAGCATATATTCCATAAATAGGAAAGGAAATGCCTTAATGATGCTCGGAAAATCTGATGAGGCCCTTGAATGCCTTGGCCAACTTATTGAATTAGATAAAAAGAATTTGTTAGGATCATTTAAGAATATTGCTAAATTGTGGAAAGGAAAAGTTGAGCTTGAGCCAGAAAATGCAGAGGCGTGGAATAATTTGGGCGCAATTCTTTATAAACAAAATAAGTATGAAGATGCTTTGAGCTCCTTCAACACTTCTATAAAACTAAATAAAAATTATTCTGAAACATGGTATAATAAGGGCATTGTTCTAGCCAAATTGTGCGACAATGAGAAAGCCCTACAATGCTATGAGGAAGCAATAAAATTGAATCCGCTGCATGCAAAAGCCTGGTTCAGCAAAGGCAATATTCTAAATAATGCAGGAAATCAACAAGAAGCTATAAAGTGTTATGAAGAAGCCTTGGACGCGAATCCTCAATATGCAAGAGCTTGGTACAATAAAGGTTTAATTCATGTTTGCAATAGTGATTATAATAATGCAATTATATCATTTGAAAAAGCAGTAGAAATTGATCCAAAATATACTAAAGCTAAAATCGCTAAGATTCGCGCAACATTATTTATGAATAACTCAATCCCTATATCCGACCTCGAATCAGGAATGTTTTGCTGTATTTCGGGATTTGTAAGCAGCTTGCTGGACGTGAGAAAAGATATTGGGAAAATTGCACAATTTTATATTTCAGATGGCACCGGTCGGATCAGATTTATCCTTTGGGATGATCAAGTTAAGCTTATTAACGGTATCGATTTAGGATGCCATATTAAAGTATCAGACTGCTATGTTAAAGAGGGTTGGAATGAGCCTTTGGTATTAAGCTGCACTTCCAAAACCAAAATAGAAAGGAGCCCTGAAATCATATCATATCCAATCCACGAATAATGGGCACGTTCTGCAAAAGATTGATCTCCCATCACCGCACCTACCCCTGAAGATAGCTTAAGGATCAGGAGGAGACATGAATCATAGCGAGGCCATAGAGAAAGCGAAGGATCACTTTGCCAGTCTGTTAGAGGCGCAGCTATTGCGCGTGGATCAGATAAAAGCAGGAGAGGACTGGGCCGACTACAGCAGTCTCGAGCCCATAATTATCGGCGTGGTGGGGGGAGACGGCATCGGACCCTACATCACCGAACAGGCGGTCCGGGTGCTCAAGTATGTGCTGGCGGATGAGATAGCATCGGGCAAGGTGCAGCTGCGGGATATCCCCGGCCTGGACATTGAATCCAGGGTAAAGGTGATGAAGGCCCTTCCTGAGGATGTGCTGGCGGCATTGAAGCAGTGCCATGTCATATTGAAGGGCCCGCTTACAACACCAAAGAAGGGAGACAAGTGGCCCAATCTGGAGAGCGCCAATGTCTCCATGCGCCGGGAGCTGGACCTCTTCGCCAATGTCCGGCCGGTCAAGGTTCCGGATCAGGGCATAGACTGGATCTTCTTCAGAGAGAATACGGAGGGAGAATATGTCCTGGGCAGCAAAGGCCTGCATGTCACCGATGATCTGGCGGTGGACTTCAAGGTCATAACCACCCCTGGCTCGGAGAGAATTGTCCGCCTGGCCTTTGAGTATGCCAAAAATAATGGCATCAAGAGGGTATCGGCTGTGACCAAGGCCAATGTGATCAAGGCCACGGACGGCAAGTTCCTGGAGACGGCGAAAAGAGTGGCAGCCGAATATCCTGAAATCAATTTCGATGACTGGTTTGTGGATATCATGGCCGCCAAGCTGGTGGATGAAAAGCGCAGGCGCGACTTCAAGGTCATAGTCCTCCCCAACCTCTACGGAGACATCCTCACCGATGAGGCGGCGGAGTTTCAGGGCGGTGTTGGCACCGCCGGAAGCGCCAACATAGGCAAGCGCTACGCCATGTTCGAGGCCATACACGGATCCGCTCCGCGCATGGTGGAAGAGGGCAGAGCTTGCTATGCCGATCCGGCCAGCATGATGAGGGCCTGCGTCATGCTGCTGCGCCACATTGGCTTTGCCCGGCAGGCGGCCAGGATGGAGATGGCTCTGGATATCTGCGGCCAGTTCGAGTGCAGACTGACTCTGACCGGCAGGGCAGACGGGGCGACCTGCGAGCAGTATGCCGACTATGTCATGGAGACCCTGCAGGACCCTCAGCTGGAGAGCCGGGCCAGGGGCTATGCAAAGCTTTAGCTAAATTGATCGCCCAGTAGTATTTGTGGAGAATTTAGCTGCAGCATTCCTGGGCCTGAGCCGGGAGGAGCGCTCCCTGCTCAGTGCCATCGAATCCGGGATGAAGGCCCACGAGTGGGTCCCATCCTCGATCATTTCAGATATATCCGGCCTGCCAGCCCGCAAGGCGGATTTTCTGCTGGGCCGGCTCTTTGAGAAGAAGCTGGTGGAGCGGGAGAGCCTGCATTACCTGGGCTACAGAATCGACTTTGATGCCTATGACCTTCTGGCGCTCTCGGATCTGGTGGCAAAAGGGGCATTGAACGCCATCGGAGAGAGGATCGGGGTGGGAAAGGAGTCTGTGGTCTACCAGGGCTCTGGTGAGATGCCCCTGGCCCTCAAGTTCCACCGCCAGGGAAGAACCAGCTTCAAGCATGTGCGCCGTCTGCGCCATAATTTTCAAAATAAATCCAGGGTGCCCTGGCTATATACTGCCTCTCTTGCTGCCAGGCACGAGCATCAGATCATGGAAAAGCTCTGGCCAGAGGTATCCATTCCCAGGCCGGTTGCCGTCAGCAGGCATGTTCTGGCCATGGAATTTGTGAGCGGCCCGCCTCTCAATCGGATCACCCTCACCGATCCGGCGGATGGACTGGAACTGATATTGGCCGAGGTGACCAAAGCTCTCGCAATGGGCATAATTCACGCCGACTTAAGCGAGTTCAACATACTGGTTGCGGAATCCGGCCCCAAGATCATAGACTGGCCTCAGGCGGTGGAGGTCACTTATCCCCATGCCCGAGAGCTGTTGGAGAGGGATCTGGCCAATGTATTGCGCTTCTTCCAGAGAAAATATGGAATAAGGGTGCCCCTGGAGGAGGCCCTGCAGCGAATGCAAGGAGAGGAGAGGATTTGAGCATATTCGGGGTGGACATAGCCAGCGGCTCTCCATCAGGCAGGAGGCCTCCGAGCTACTCCCTCTTCGTGCTGGATGGGGAAAGAAGCGCCGGATTTCATATGATCAGCCGGCATAAGCTCATCCGCATGATCCGGGAGAGGCAGCCGGAGATGCTGGCCATGGACAATATTCACGAGCTGGCGGCGGATAGAAGGGAATTGATCGGTCTATTGCGCCGCATGCCCCATTCTACCAGGGTAATTCAGGTCACAGGGGGAGAGAGGCCGGAGTCTCTGGTAAAGCTGGCCCGCTATCACGGCATAGCCTTCGACCGCACCGATCCCCTGCAGGAGGCGGAGGCCTGTGCCCGTCTGGCGGCCAAGGGAGTGGGGGCGGCGATCTCCGCCTTTGAGGAGAGGACCTGGATCAAGGTCAGCCGGCGACGATCCCTGGGTCGGGGCGGCTGGAGCCAGAACCGCTACACCAGAAAGATCCACGGCGCGGTGATGGGCCTGGCCAGAGATATAGAAAAGCAGCTCCATGAAGCGGGCCACACCTACACCTCACGGGCGGTGGAGGGCATGGGCGGCTACACCCGGGCTGAGTTCGTGGTAGAGGCGCCCCGGGAGAAGGTGCACATCAGCCCTGGCTACTCCAGCGATGCCCAGGTTGTTGTGCAGAGCATAGAGCGGGCGGAGCTGCAGTTCAAACCTCTGCAGCAGAGGCGGGGCTATATCATCGTGGGCCTTGATCCGGGGACCACTACCGGCATAGCCGCTCTGAGCCTGTCCGGGGAGCTGGTGGACCTGATCAGCTCCCGGGCCATGTCCTCCTCCGAGGTCATAGAATGGATAGCCGCCAGGGGAAGGCCCCTGGTGGTGGCCACGGATGTCTACCCCACCCCGGGCAGCGTGGAGAAGGTTAAGAGGGCTTTTAATGCTGTGCTCTTCTCCCCCGGCGCGGATATACCGGCAGAAGAGAAGATAGCTCTGGGAAGGCAGTTCGGTTACAAGAACGACCACCAGAGGGATGCTCTGGCCGCGGCCTCCAGCGCGGCTAAAAAATATAGAAATAAGTTCCTACAGGTGGAGAGAAAGGCGCCCCCAGAGATCGATACGGATGAGGCCAAGGCGCTGGTGGTGCGGGGCTATTCCATTGAAAACGCCGTATCAGAACTTCTCTCCCCACCCCATCCTTCTCCACCGGCAAGGCCTCCTCAGGCGGAGGGGGAGTCTTTGCAGGATCTCTCTCCTGATTTAGCTCCTCTACGGCAGCACAGCCAGCAGCTGGCGGAGCAGGTGAGAGTCCTGCGCTCCTATGTGGATGAGCTGAAGGCGGGCCTCAGTGAGAAGGATGCCGCCCTGGCAGCCATGAGCGGCAGGCTGGAGCGGCTGCGGGATAAAGCCGCCCGGGAGATCAAGAGGCAGCATGAGATAAAGATCAGGGACAAGGAGATCGAGAGGCTGCGCTCTGTGCTCCGCTCAGAGAGAAAGCATATCAAGAAGCTGAAGAGGGCTCTGGCCCGGCAGAAGAAGGTGGAGGCGATAGAGGACACCAGGGGGCTTGTGCCGCTCAAGCCCCTCTCCGCCTTCTCCCGGGAGGCGGTGATCATGGGAGCAGAACAGTCCGGATTGCAGAAGGGAGACCTGATTTTCCTGGAGAAGGCCTCCGGAGGGGGAAGGAGCACCATTGAGCTTGTCGCGGAGATGGGCATAGCGGGGGTGGTGGCGGGAGAGGAGACGGCACCGGCCCTGAGAGAGCACTTCCTGGATCTGGGAATACCGATCTACACCAGCCGAACCTTGCCGGTCATGAGGATAAACAGCCTGCCCTTCCTCCGGCCCGATGACCTGGCCGCGGCCAGGGCGGCCTGGGAGGAGGAGGTTATAGCGCGCCGGGACAGGAAGGAGGCGGAAAGGCTGGAGAGCCTGTTCCAGGAGTACCGGGTGGAGAGGAAAAAGGAGGAGAAGAGAAAGCAGAAGCCGAAATAAAAAAGAGAATAAGGCGTTTTCGAGGCGGCTTATTACGCCCTCAAATATGTTTTAGCTACGATCCGGCGAGGTCAAAGCGGTCCAGGTTCATCACCTTTGTCCAGGCGGCTACGAAGTCCTGCACAAACTTCTCCTGTGCGTCAGCGCTTGCATAGACCTCCGCCAGGGCCCGCAGCTGGGAGTTGGAGCCGAATATCAAATCGACACGCGTGGCGGTCCACTTGGCTTCGCCGGTCTTGCGATCACGCCCCTCAAACAGGTCCTTGCTCTCCGATACCGCCTTCCACTCCGTGGCCATATCCAGGAGGTTGACAAAGAAGTCGTTGGTCAGAGCCTCCGGCCGGGCGGTGAAGACGCCATGCCGGGACTGCCCGAAGTTGGTATTCAGGACCCGCATGCCTCCCACAAGAACAGTCATCTCCGGCGCAGTCAATGTCAGCAGCTGGGCCCGATCGACCAGAAGCTCCTCCGCCGATACCGAGAACTTGCCTTTAAGGTAGTTTCTGAACCCATCCGCCATCGGCTCGAGCACGGCAAACGACTGAACATCGGTCTGCTCCTCCAAGGCGTCCATACGTCCCGGAGAGAAGGGAACGGTCACACTATAGCCGGCATTCCTCGCTGCCTGCTCTATGCCGGCCGATCCGCCAAGAACGATCAGATCCGCCAGTGAGACCTTCTTTCCGTCGGAATGGGAGCTGTTGAATGCCCTCTGGATCTCCTCCAGGCTTTTCAGAACCAGCGCCAGCTGAGCGGGCTGATTGACCGCCCAGTCCTTCTGCGGCGCAAGGCGAATTCTTGCCCCATTGGCTCCGCCGCGCTTGTCCGAGCCGCGGAAGGTGGAGGCAGCCGCCCAGGCGGTCGAGACCAGCTGAGAGACCGACAGACCTGAGTCCAGGATCTTGGCCTTGAGAGAAGCGATGTCCGTCTCATCGATCAACTTGTGATCGACGGCTGGGATGGGGTCCTGCCAGATCAGCTCCTCGGCTGGAACCTCGGGGCCGAGATAGCGTGAGCGGGGACCCATGTCCCGGTGCGTCAGCTTGAACCAGGCCCGGGCGAAGGCGTCAGCAAACTGATTTGGATTCTCATAAAAGCGCCGGGATATCTTTTCGTAGACCGGGTCAAACCGGAGGGAGAGGTCGGTGGTCAGCATGCCCGGAGGATGGCGCTTGGTGGGATCATGGGCATCAGGAACCGTGCCCGCGGCTGCGCCTCCTTTCGGCATCCACTGGTATGCACCGGCAGGGCTCTTGGTCAGCTCCCACTCGTTGTTGAACAGTATTCGGAAGAAGTTGTTGCTCCACCTCGTCGGCGTATTGGTCCAGATGCCCTCCAGACCGCTGCCGATAGCGTCCCCCCCTTTTCCTATGCCATAGCTGCTCTTCCAGCCCAGGCCCTGATCCTCGATGCCCGCCGCCTCCGGCTCAGGCCCCACATGAGTGGCAGGGCCGGCGCCGTGGGTCTTTCCGAAGGTGTGGCCGCCGGCGATGAGGGCAACCGTCTCCTCGTCATTCATGGCCATGCGGGCGAAGACATCGCGGATATCCCGCGCGGCGGCAATCGGATCCGGATTGCCGTTGGGGCCTTCCGGATTGACGTAGATCAGGCCCATCTGCACGGCAGCCAGGGGATTTTCCAGATCCCGCTCCCCGGAATAGCGCTTCTCGCCGCCCAGCCACTTGTCTTCAGCGCCCCAATAGACGTCCTGATCAGGCTCCCAGACATCCTCCCTGCCCCCGGCGAAGCCGAATGTCTTGAACCCCATGGACTCCAGGGCCACATTTCCCGCCAGAATCATCAGGTCGGCCCAGGAGATCTTCCGGCCGTATTTCTGCTTGATGGGCCAGAGAAGGCGACGGGCCTTGTCCAGGTTGACGTTGTCCGGCCAGCTGCTGAGCGGCGGGAAGCGCTGCTGGCCTCTGCCGCCGCCGCCCCGACCGTCGCCGGTGCGATAGGTGCCGGCGCTGTGCCAGGCCATGCGAATAAACAGTTTCACCGCCGCCAGATCCAGGCTATTAAACTCTCTGGCGTAGTTGAAGTCCTCCCCCATGGGGTTGGACTTGGAGGAATGCTGGTGCAGGATCTCCAGGCGCAACTGGTTCGGCCACCAGTCCCGGTTTGAGGCTCCTCTGCCGGTCATGCTATCTTTATCCATCAGTGTCCACTCCTTTTAGCACGATTATTGAATGCGCCGATAGAATATGCAGTTTTCTCTGACTAATGGCCTCGCCTGGCAATTGAGGTCAAAGGAGGCCAGCAGGCCAAGGCCGCTTTCATAGCCGCCTCGCCCAATGAGATCGAGGCGGCGCGAAACATGCCCCTGGCTGGTGAAGAGACGCCTAGTCTGCAGAGTGATTGCCGAGACTGACACAGTAGATGCTCAGGGCGATGTGATGAGCGATGAGACCATAGAAGAGATGGCCCACAATTTCCTGCTCCGCTCCCGCAAGTTCGACAACAGGCACGACTGGAGGGCGGTAGATGCCGCACCGGTGGAGTCATGGATTCAGAGAGAGGCTACAGTGCTCCTGGGGAGAGGATCAAGGCCAAATCGTGGGTGGTCGGTGAAGGTCTTTGCAGACCACATCTGGCAGAAGGTTCTGTCAAAGGAGTATCAGTCCTTCAGCATCGGAGGGAGAGGAGGGAGGGTGCCGAGGGTGAGATTTGGGTTAGGGAGCCAAAAGTTGCCAGATATGCCTAGCATGATCAATACTTTATATACCCCTAATGGCTAGTAAACGGAATTAATTGTAGGAGGGGACATGTAGTTGAAAACCGCTGAAGCTCTTGAAGCTATCACAGATCGTGGACAGTTTGAACTCTTGGTAACATCTATACTTCGGAGAGCTGACAGCAAATACGCAGCAATAATTCACACTGGTATCAATCCTAGAGGAGAAACCATACGATCCCCTGTAGACGGATTTTGCCTAGTTCCCGGAAGTGAGCCGGACCACTTTTTATTCATACAACATACCACTACAGAAAGATCAAGGCTTAGGGCTAAATGGCTAAATGATACTGGAGACCTAATAAAAGCAAACTCAAAGGCTCAAGAGATCAGAAAAACCAATCCGGAAGCTGAATTTACAATAATTCTTGCCACAAATCACCATCTTACAATGGAAGATAATTTATTAAATGATACTTATCAAAAAGCAAAGGAACTTAATTTAAAATGTGATATTTGGGAGCAATCTCGTCTGACTGATTTCTTGGATAATACGCCAGAGGGCCATTGGTTACGGAGAAAATACCTGGGCATAGAAGCAGAACTCTTATCTGAACCGCTATTGAATTACCTATGCAATGAGAGCCTAAATCGTTATAAAAATGAGATTCGATTATCCGACCCAATAACTTGGATATCTCGCGACATTAATAAATTTATTAAATCAGGATTTCTTAAAAATAAATACACATTTCAAGCTCTAGTTGGTGATTCTGGTTATGGCAAGAGTATTGCAGCCTATTCTGCATTGAAAGAACACATAGAATCTGATGGATATGGTCTCTGGATACCAGCTGAGTTTATCAATAATTGCTTCTCAATTGAGAGGGCTATTGACAAGGTCCTCCACGAATTATATCCTCAGCTAGAGGTAGGCTCAGGTAAGTTAACACGAAAATTCATCTCAGATGATTCAAAATTTGTCCTTGTGGTTGATGATGTAAATCGAACTACTGAGCCAAGTAAAATAATAACTAAACTTCTAAATTGGTCAAGACCGAACCGATCAGACACAACTGAAACTACAAACAATTCATCCTCAGATTACTTAATCATTTGTCCTCTTTGGCCTCAGATTTGGGACTATAATCAAACCAAGAATTCATGGATACAAACAGTTTCCATAGGACCAATGAACCCAGATGAAGGTTTACTAGCTGTTGAATTGGTAACAAAGGAAGGCGGCATATCTCTCTCAAATGTTGAAAAAGAGGCAATTGCCAATAAACTAGGCAATGACCCTTTTTTAATAGGCTTGTTCTCTCAGCTAATAATAGGAGCTAGCACCTCAATAAATCTGATCAATCTGGCAGAAGATGCCATGGAGCAATTTATAGATCAATGTGCTAAAGAAGTAGTTGCTAGCCAGCGATCGTATATAAAAAATGAATACTTGAATGCCCTTTCTAAAGTATGCATGTATATGCTAAAAGAGAAACGGCTAAATCCCTTATGGGAAGATATCCTAAATTGGTTTGAAAAGGACGAGAAAACATTAATAGCTATCCGTGAACTTGTTCAAAATGGGAAACTTATTAAATTAGCGGACCAAGATAACAAGCTTGTTTTTCGACATGACCGCATTAGGGAAGCGTTCTTTGTAAGGAGCATGATCTCGATACTCAACGACCCATTTTCGGATAAAGATATATTGAAAGAACCATTCTATGCAGAAATAATTGGCAAAGCAATAATACTATCACCTCAAAGCGATCAGATTATCAAGAATTTAGCAGATGAACTCCCATTGTCTTTGTTTGAAGCCTTGAAGAATTTCGGCAATCCTCTTACCCCATACCACGAGATGATCGTAGATAGTATCAAAGATTGGGTAAATAGAAAAATAGCAACTAGAGACGTTTTAGATTCGGTAATCCACTCCATATGCTTCTGCCTATTGAATACGGATTCTAGTGCAATTCTCGAATTAACTGAGAATTTTCCAGCATATCCACTAATTCATTTATCACGATTACGCAACGGCTCAGCATTGAGTGGTTCCATGTACTGTAGTCGCATTTCAATTACAATGGGAGATGACTTACGTGATCAAATAATCGAACATGGAAAAAAGAGACATAGTGTCCATCTATTGGAAGAACTGAAATTTATATTATCATCTGCGACCTGTACTGATGAAGTCCGTAAAGGTGCCTTGGCTTTGGCTGGTTTCTTGGAGTTCTCCGAATTGGAGAAAGAAATAGAAGAATGCTGGAATCTAGCTAATAACAAACAGCTAATTATCGCCGAGGCGATTTGGGCAGGATCAAAGTGCTTCAACGTCAACGAACAACCAGATAAGCTTCTTGGACCAATGATGAAATTTCTGGCAGGTTTGTCCGACGAACGTATCTCAAATTTTGAGGAGAGCCCAAGGATCCTGGTTTCGGAGGAACTTGGTATAGCAATGCAGCGTGGCATTTGTAATAAAGTCATTAGCTACTTAATCAGTTTGCATAAAGCTTGTAAATCTTTGAATTGGCCTATTGTGATCATGCTTGAACATGTCGACGCACCAGATGCAATCGAACTTTGCGTGCGTTTCACTGCAACACAAAGCAGATCTTTTTTTGCATCAGATATGTCAGCGAATTGGAATCCAACCCATCCGCATGGCAAACGGTTATCAAATCCATCTCTAGATCGACTAAAAATACTCTGGAGTTCTCTCCGAACAGATAAACAGACCCAATACCAAGCTTTCAGAATATGGAAAAATAACGCACAATATGAACAAATTTATATTTTAAGAGATGTGCCGTCGGACTCACCACACTATCGGATGGCCGTACATAAGCGTGCACAACTTGGGGATTTGAGCGTTGTACGACAATTAGTATCATTTTTATCAAATGATATTCACATGTTCGATGTTGCACATAATGTCTGGTGCGGAGAGATCTCAGCTGTTACAGAACAATATCTGGAGTCAATCAAAGATAATATTCCCGGTGCTCCATATTACTCTGACAATGTAATAAGCTATCTATCAAATCTATTAATATCCATTCCCGCGGAGGAGTCAGAAGCTTTGCTGGAAAAATATTGGGAACATCTAAGATGTATTCCAAGATTTATCCAAGTAGCCCTCTACATTGGCATGGAAAAAAGCCTGAAACTTGCAGAGTCTAGCATCAGAGATTGCCCAAAAAGCATACCTCTATTCAAGATGCTTGATTATACTTTCGGTTTTTTTATAACGGGAAAACAAGAGTATCTCACAGAACAACATTTGGAACGATTGTCTCCATATATCAATAAGTTTGATGATGATATATTATTGCATCTTGCTGAACTTTGCCAGAGACTGGGGGTCCCAGAGTGGAGAAGAGAAGAGATTTCCAGTAGGCTTTCAGAAAAATGGCGTATCCGATTTTACCCCAATGACGATGATTTGCTTCGAGAATTGGACGAAATCTCATCTAGCTTAGAAGTAGATTCAGGATTCTTGATCTGGCGTTTCACCCATTGGATTGAGGAATTAGAGAAGCGAAACGACTCTCGTGCTCAAATGATCGTTGAGCGATGGTTTGGTCAAAATCACACTCTACGGGGCTTGCAAGTTGTTGTAGCGTTCCTTAAAGTGAAAGGCACGCGGAAAGATTTAGCATTTTTAGATAGATATGAAATAACTGGACAGAGAGATGAAATTTCTAGATTAAAGGATGACGTGCATTTTTCGGTATGCAGACGTTCGTTAGAGTGAAGGTTTAATTCCACACGAGTTAGATGGTTTATAAAGGATGATGATCCTGGCATCAAGACATATAAAAGCAAAATTATAAGAGAATTGCACAACATATTAGAATCGAAAATATGAACCTGCAGGATTCCTCCCAGCACCTCATCGACAATTTTGCACATGGATTAAATAATTGCTGATGTTATAAAGGTGTTGTCCAATAAAATCCGCTGTTCGATTTTCAAGGCAGATGAGTAAAGGCACTTGGTTTACAGCGTGATCCTGATACCGACATCATCAGATGCTTAAGGCGATGTGATGAGCCCCAGAGCCGCCATTCTACCGGAGGCCCTGTCAGTAGATCATCAGTCCTTCAGCATCGGGGAGCGCGGTTTGCGTGTCCCAAGAGGGTAGTGTCTCGAAAATGCTGTAATTTCATGACAGCCCTGTATCCTATTATC
>JADHEF010001145.1_pt1 | contig 18800 bp, 18 predicted proteins | sample 8952391 | NCBI WGS metagenome assembly JADHEF01 (sample SAMN16124439, study PRJNA663245) | bioreactor sludge metagenome | isolation source: sludge (nitrite) | place: India:Bengaluru | collected 2019-02-28
AGAGTGTCCATTAACTTTAAGCTTGAAACTGTCTCACTTCAGCTGACGGCCTACATCAGGTTCGGCCAGTGGTTCGCCGAGATGATGTCCGGCGCGCGGGCGCGGCTCGATGCCGAGAAGGCGGCGACGGCGGTCTGACCGCCGGCCTGCCCCTGACGATCGAGAATGACCAGGGCGCCGCTCGATGCGGCGCCCTGTTTTCGCGCCTGGGTGGGAAAACATCGCCTCGTGCCGTGAACTTGCTCCGGAACGGCCCGTATGCCACGGTACGTCTCGGCGAACGACCCGCCCCTCCACCCGGAAAGGGAGCATCCATGGACCGCAAGGAATTCCTGAAGACCGCCTGCGGGCTGGGCATGTGCGGCTGCGCCCTGAACCTCTTCGGCGCGACCACCCCGCTGCTGGCGGCCGATCCCCCCGCCGAGGATCAGCGGCTGGCGTACACCCGGTACCAGCTCGCGAATCTGCTCGGCTTCATGGCCGCCGACGCGCCGGCGGAAACCTGCGCGGGGATCCTCGAGCAGACGGGCCGCGAGTGCGCCAAGCTGGGCCGGCTCGGGGCCAGGTTCAAGGATGATCCCGAGGGCTACTTCGCCGTGGCCAAGCGGAACTGGGGCACCGACTTCACGTGGGACAAGGAGAAGGGGATCATCACCGTCGCGGTGGCCGAAGGGGACTGCGGCTGCCCGCTGGTCGACATGCAGCGCACGCCGGCGGTCTGGTGCAACTGTTCCGTCGGGTACCAGAAGGAGAGCTTCGAGGCCATCTTCGGCAGGCCGGTCCAGGCCCGCCTCACGGCGTCCAAGCTCGCCGGCGACGAGCGCTGCGTTTTCGAGGTCACGCTGTCATAGCCGCCCGACGGCCGGGTTGTGCGTGCGTCCGGCAGTGTAGTATCGTGTCGGTGCATTCCCAATCGCCGACTGTGGGGGTCGTATGCGAATTCTCGACGCGATGCTCGTCTGCGCGCTGCTCGGCGCCGTGCCCGGCCTGGCCGCCGACAAGCCGCCGCGCAACGTGCTGCTGCTGGCCATCGACACCCTGCGCGCCGACCACATGAGCCTGTACGGCTACGAGTAGGCCACCACGCCGCGGCTGGCCGCCTTCGCCGCCGACGCGACGACGTTCCGGCATGCCTACAGCCCCAGCGCCTGGACCCGTTCGTCGTTCTCCGTCTACTTCACGGGCCTATCGCCGACGGTGTCCGGTTGCCGGAACAAGAACGACGTCCTGGACCGGGCCCTGCCGACCCTGGCCGAGCTGTTCCGGGCCCGGGGCTTCGCCACGGCGGGCATCTACAGCAACGACAACATCGGTCCCGCCTACGGCTTCGGCCGCGGCTTCGATCTCTACGAGCACCCGCCCTGCAACAGCGGCTATCCCAACGACTTCCAAGTGACCGACGCGGCCGGCGTGAACGAGCGGGCCCTGCGGTGGCTGCGCGAGGAGCGGCCTGGGAAGCCCTGGTTCCTCTTCGTGCTCTACGTCGATCCCCACGACCCCTACACGCCTCACCCGGAATCGGGGTCGCACCTGCCGCCCCGCGGCGAGCCGATCGGCTCGCGCACGTTCCTCGATCGCCTCGACCACGCGACCGACGGCCGCCTCGACCACTTCCGCGACGACATCGTCGACCTCTACGACGGCGAACTCGCCTACGTCGACCGGTACGCGGGAGAGCTGCTGGACGCGCTGAAATCCGCCGGCCTGCTCGACGACACGCTCGTGATCGTCACCGCGGACCACGGCGAGGAGCTCTGGGACCACGAGGGATACCGCGGCCACGGGCGGTACCTCTACGACGGGGAGGTGCGCGTGCCGCTCATCGTGCGGTGGCCGGGCGCCCTGCCGCTCGGCGAGGTGGTCGACCGTCCCGTCGGCGTGGGCGGCGTCTTCGGGACCCTCGCCCGGGCCTACGGCCTCGCCGATGCGGCGACGCTCGCGCCCGGCTTCCTGCGCGACGACGGTGCTCCGATCCCCCTGGAGGTGGATGTGGAAGGACGCACGCGGCGCGCGCTGCTGGAATGGCCCTGGAAGCTGGTCGTCGACAAGGACGCGCCGGGCGCCCGCGATCCGGCGTCCCCGCCCGGGCGCCCCGGACTGTCGCCGCCCCGTGTCCAGCTCTTCGATCTCGCTCGCGACCCGGGCGAGACCCTGTCGCTGGCCGACGTCCAGCCCGATCGCGTGCGCGCGATGTCGGCACGTCTGGCGGGCATCGCCGCCGCGGACAGCTCGCGCCACGCCGCCCTGGAACTCGAAGAGCGGCTGCCGCAGCTATCCGATCGGGAGAAGCGCAACCTGCGCGCGCTGGGCTACGTCCACTGAGCGTCCGGCCGGATCGCATGTATATTGGTGCGGACGTAACGGACCGCCGGCACCCGACACCACAGGAGAACCGCGATGTTCGAAGCCAAAGCCTACTCCGCGGCCAGCGCCGCCTCCCCGCTGGCCATGAGCACGATCCCGCGCCGCGACCCCACCGAGCGCGACGTCAGGATCGAGATCCTCTTCTGCGGGATCTGCCACTCCGACCTCCACACGGTGCGCAACGAGTGGAGCAGCATCATGCCCACGGTCTACCCGGTCGTCCCTGGCCATGAGATCGTCGGCAGGGTCGTCGCGACCGGGGCGGCGGTCACGAAGTTCGCGGCGGGCGATCTGGTGGGCGTGGGCTGCCTGGTCGATTCGGACCACACCTGCCCCAACTGCCGGGCCGACCGGGAGCAGTCCTGCCCCGGGGCGATCTTCACCTACAACTCCCCGGACCGGCACCTCGGCGGGGTCACCTACGGCGGCTACTCGGACAGCATCGTCGTCGACGAGCGCTTCGTGCTGCGCGTCCCGGCGAACCTCGACTTGGCCGGCGTCGCGCCGCTGCTCTGCGCGGGCATCACGACCTATTCCCCGCTGCGCCACTGGGGCGTGGCCGCGGGCCAGAAGGTGGGCGTGGTCGGGCTCGGGGGACTGGGCCACATGGGGGTGAAGCTCGCCCGCGCGTTCGGCGCCCACGTCGTGGTCTTCACCACCTCGCCCGGGAAGAAGGCGGACGCGCTGCGTCTCGGCGCCCACGAGGTCGTCGTCTCCAGCGACGCCGGCGAGATGGCGAAGCACGCCGGCAGCTTCGACTTCATCCTGGACACCATCTCCGCGGACCACGACATCAACGCCTACATCAACCTGCTCGGCCTGGACGGCAACCTGACCCTCGTCGGCGCGCCGGAGAAGCCCCTGCCGGTCTCCGCCTTCGGCCTGCTGTTCGGGCGGCGCAGCCTGTCCGGTTCGCTGATCGGCGGCATCGCGGAGACCCAGGAGATGCTCGACTTCTGCGGCGAGCACGGCATCACCGCCGACGTGGAGGTCATCCCCATCCAGAAGGTCAACGAGGCCTACGAGCGGCTGCTCAGGTCCGACGTGAAGTACCGCTTCTCGATCGACATGGCTTCGTTGAGGCAGGCCTAGCCCGCGCGGGGCGCCCCGCTCTCCGGGGGCGCCTACCTCGCGAACATGATGCCGAAGCCGACCCGGGAGATCGACACCCGGTAGTCCATCAGGCTTTCCCCGTAGCCGTGCGACGCCCTCAGGACCAGGAAGCTGTCCGAGGAGCGGGGCAGCGGCAGGCTGTAGTTCAGGGCGGCGTTCCCCCGGCCGGACCCCAGGACCCCGCGTACCGTGAGGTGCGCGAGGTGACCCCGTCCGGGCCGGTAGTACAGATGGACGTCGCTGTAGCCGAGGTAGTCCGTGATGTCGGGATTGTCGTCGCCCCAGGCATCCCCGGGATGCTCCTTGGCGGGTTCGGGGATGCGGCACCGCAGCTTCAGATAGAGGAGCATGTCGCCGCGCTGGTACCAGGGGGACAGGTAGAGGAGGTTCCAGCTGCGCGACAGGGGGACCAGCTGGCCGTTCGACTCGTGCTCCAGCCCCGCATCCGCGCCGAGGGCGCCCGCCGCGTACGCGATCGGCGCGAAGCGGTAGAAGATCTCGGGATTGAAGTCGGTGTTGCGCAGGGGCGACGAGTTGTGGATGTCGTAGGCCTGCCAGAACGAGAGCTGCGAGTAGGCGAGATAGAACCTCGTGCCGAACAGGCGATGCTTTGCGCTCAGCTGGAACACGGCCTCCGCCAGCCGCCCGTCGTACTCGTCGGAGTACGTGTACGGCAGGACGAAATTCTCCTTGTGCGTCGAGAGCCCCGACCCTGTCCCGATGATCGGGAAGTCCGGCGCAGGCGTGATGACGGCGCAGGAAGTCGGATCCGGGGCAGCGAGCACAACGACGAGCAGCGCCAGGAGAGACGCGGCCGCCGGCGGAGTCCGCAGCATGTCGGCCTCTTTCGCTGGGCCCGATCCGGCCCGCCCTACCCGTGCGCCAGGCTCACCGTCTTCATCAGCAGCCAGGCGATCCCCGCCGCGGCCGGCCCCGTGAACGCCCAGGCCCACACGATGCGGCCGGCGACGCCCCAGCGCACGGCCGAGGTCCGGTGCATGGCGCCGACGCCCACGATCGCGCCGGTGATGGTGTGGGTCGTCGAGACGGGGATGCCCGCCAGCGAGGCGCCGACGATGGTCAGCGCGCCGGCCGTCTCCGCGCAGAAGCCGCCGACCGGCTTCAGCTTGGTGATCCGCATGCCCATGGTGCGCACGATGCGCCAGCCGCCGGCCAGGGTGCCCAAGGCGATGGCGGCGTGGCAGGAGAGGATCAGCCAGAGCGGGATGTGGAACTCCGCCATGTAGAGGAAGCTGTCCTGCGGCACCATGTGGTGGCAGGAGACCAGCAGGATCGCGATGATGCCCATCGTCTTCTGGGCGTCGTTCAGGCCGTGCCCCAGGGAGTAGCCCGCGGCGCTCAGCAGCTGCAGCCGGCGGAAGTGCTTGTCCAGCTTGTAGGGCGTCTCGCGGCGGAAGAGCCAGGCCACGCCCAGCATGATGCCGAAGCCGAGCACCATGCCGATCACGGGCGCCAGCACGATGAACAGCCCGATGCGCAGCAGGCCGGGGGCCAGCAGGGAGGCGACGCCGGCCTTGGCGACGGCCGCGCCCGCGAAGCCGCCGATCAGCGCGTGCGAGGACGAGGTCGGCAGGCCCCACCACCAGGTCAGCAGGTCCCAGACGATCGCGCCGAGCAGGCCGCAGACGATGACGCCCGCGGTGACGACGTCGGCGCGGATGACGCCCTTGCCGATCGTCGCGGCCACGTGCGGCTCGAAGGTGAAGGCGGCCAGGAAGTTGAAGAACGCCGCCCACAGCACCGCGTACTTGGGCGAGAGCACGCGCGTCGAGACCACCGTCGCGATGGAGTTGGCGGCGTCGTGGAAGCCGTTGATGAAATCGAAGATCAGCGCCACCAGGACGATGAGGATGACGATCGTCACGACCGGGCTCCCGCCGTCTAGGAATTCTTCAGGATGACCGATTCGATGACGTCGACGACGTCCTCGCAGCAGTCGGTCGCTTCCTCGAGGTTCTCGTAGATCTCCTTCAGCTTGAGGATCCGGATGGGGTCCTTCTCCTCGTCGAACAGGCGCGTGATGGCGCTGTGGTGCACGACGTCCGCCTCGTGCTCCATCCGGTGGACCTCCCGGCACAGCTCGAGGATCCGGGTGTGGTGGCGCATGTTGTCCAGCAGCAGCAGCGCCGACTTGATGGTCTCGACCGGCTTGATGAGCTGCTCGGCGTGCAGGACGAGGTCCGGCGTGGTCTCCGCGATGCGGTAGCCGACGAGCCGGTGCGCGGCGGCGTCGATCAGGTCGAGGATGTCGTCGAGCTTCGAGCTGATGGCGTGGATGTCCTCGCGGTCGATCGACGTGATGAAGGTCTTGTTCAGGGCCTCGAGCGTCTCGTGGGTGATGCGGTCGCCGTTGTTCTCGATCTCCTTGATCACGGCGACCTTGGCGTCGAGGTCGCGGTAGTCGGCGACCATGGACTTGAAGGCCTGCGCCCCGGCGAGGACGTTGTCCGCGGCCCGTTCGAAGTGTTCCAGGAAATTGACCTGGGAGGGGAGGAACTTCATGGGCGCCTCGCTTGCTGGAAGGGTCGGGGTCGGCGGCCGGACTGAAGACGCGGAATTCTAGTCAGTTTGCCGCCGCGGGGCAATCGTTAGGTTCCGGCCGTGGGATGGGGCGCGACAGGCTCCCGTCCGGAGCCGGCAAGAGAGGTCGGTCCGCAGTTGATGCGGGTTGCCCGTTCCGATATAATGGATAATTACTCTCCTAATTCGGTCCATACCCTCCGCGGGGGCTGGCCCGGTCAACCAGTTGTCGTCGCATCACATCGAGGAGAAGCCGACATGCACCAAGCTCTCGCACCTTCGCGTCGTCTCCTGCTAACGGCGGCCGTCGCCCTGGCCCTGTCTGCCCGGACGGGGGCGGCCGCGACGGTCTTCGGCCCCGGCCAGATCTCCGCCTCGACGTCCCTGCCCAACTCGGGCCACGGCTTCACGATCGACCAGATCTGCGACGGCATCATCGACCCGCCCGTCTGGTTCAACGGTTTCGCGGCCGTGCCGGGTCTGGTCGGGACGATCCGCCTGGACCTGGCGACTCCCCAGGACCTGGGCGATTTCGTCCTGTGGAACGACATCAACGTGTCCGCCGAAGGCATCCGGAATTTCCGTCTGGATTTCTTCGACGCGGCGGACGCGCCCCTGGGCAGCACGCCGGTCCTGGTGGGCCCGCTCGGGTCCGTCGCGCCGGTGGTCTACACGTTCGCCGCCCCGGTGGCGGGCGTGAAGCGCGTGGACCTGGTCGTGCTCACGCTGAATCCCGTCCCGTACCTCGAGATCCGCGAGGTGGCCTTCAACGAGGCGGCCGTCGTGCCGGCGCAGGCGACTTCCTGGTCGCACGTGAAGGCGCTGTTCCGCTGACCGCCTCCCCAGCCGCAACGACGAACCCCCGGCCGGATGCTCCCGGTCGGGGGTCCTCCTATCGCAGGAACGGATCCATCCGTACGTTCAGTGAACGTCCCCGGCGACCGGCCACCATCCCCGAACCCGATCCGGAGATCCCGATGCGCACCCGCACCGCCCCGCTCGCCGCCTTGCTGGCTTTGGTCCTGTCGGGCTGCGGCGACGACGCGACCGCCCCGGTGTACGACGCCGATCCGGTCGCCGACCTCGCCGTCGCGCTCCTCTCGCCGCACTCCGCGTCCCTGACCTGGACATCGCCCACGGTCGATGGCGGCGTGGCGTCGTCCTACGAGATCCGCTACCGCGCGGGGTCCTTCGCCGACGCCGACTGGGCCGGCGCGACCGTCGTCGAGACGCCGCCGCTGCCCGGTGTGCCCGGCGACCCGCAGACGTTCGCCCTCCACAACCTGCCCGGCGGCGCGACCCTCGTCTTCCGCCTGCGCTTCGTCTACGACGGCTGGCATTCGGGCTCCTCCAATCCCGCCGCGGTCGCGATGCCGGACGGCGAGCCGATCCCGGCCGGGTTCGCCTACGTGCCCGCCGGGGTGGACACGCTGGGCAGCCCCGTGGACGAGCCGGGCCACGAGGCGGACGAGACCCTCCACGTCGTCACCCTTACGCGGGCCCTGTTCGTGTCGATGCACGAGGTGACCCAGGGCGAGTACGCGGCGCAGGTCGGCGGCTACCCGAGCTACTTCGTCGGCGACGACCGGCCCGTCGAGCAGGTCGACTGGTTCGACGCCGTGGCCTACTGCAACGCGCGGTCGCTCAGCGAGGGGCTGGCCCCGGCCTACGACGTCGCCGGCGAGACGGTCGCCTGGGACCGCGATGCCGACGGCTACCGCCTGCCGACCGAGGCGGAGTGGGAGATCGCCTGCCGCGCCGGCACCGTCACGGCCTACTGCAACGGATCGGCCGCCGCGCGGGGCTGCGTGGACGACGGGGTGCTGTCGCAGGTCGGGGTCTTCTGCGTCACCGACGTCGCCGACGACAACCTCGCCAGCGGCGATCCCGACGGCCCCGACGGTCCCGCCGAGGTCGGCGGGCTCCTGGCCAACGAGTGGGGGCTGTTCGACATGCACGGCAACGTCTACGAATGGTGCTGGGACTGGTTCGGCGGCGGGACCGCGGACGGGAGTGTCGACCCCGCGGGACCCGGGTCGGGCGCGCTGCGGGTGATCCGCGGCGGCAGCTGGACGAGCCCCTTGGAGGCGTGCCGCTCGGCGGCGCGCAGCGCCGCCGAGCCGACGATGTCCAACGCGGGGGTGGGGTTGCGGGTGGTGCGGTGGGCGGATCCAGCGGCGCGGTGACGGCGGCGCGCGTCAATCCTTGCCGAACGAGATGTCGTCGCTGAGCTCGTTGGCGTCGTCCGCCCGGTGGGGGAAGTGCTCCCGCAGCTTCTCGCCGATCCGCGCGATCCCCGCCGCGATGCCGCCGGCGAAGTCGTCCGCCGCGAAGCGCGCGGCCATCAGCGCCGCCACGTCCTGCCAGAAGCCGTCGCCGACCTGCCGGTGCAGCTCCTCGTCCCCGACGATCGCGAAGCGCCGCGCCCGCACCGCCAGGTAGACCAGCACGCCGTTGCGCTCGCCGGTGGCGTGCATCCCCATCCTGCCGAACAGCTCCCGCGCCCGCAGGTAGGGGTCGCCGCCGGACGGTTCGCCCTTGGGCACGTCCCGCTCGACGTGGAAGCGGATCTCCCCGCTGGTGCGCTGCTCGGCCGCCTGGATGGCCGCCACGATCCGCTGTTGCTCGTCGCGGCTGAAGAACTTCCGCGGCACGCTGCTGCGATTCGCCATGTCACCAACCTCCGCTCGCGCCGCCGCCGCCGCTGAAGCCGCCGCCGCCGCTGAAACCGCCGCCGCCGCCGCCGAAGCTCCCGCCGCCGCCGCCCCAGCCGCCGCCTCGCCCGCCGCGGCCGCTGGACATCGCCGAGGCGACGATCAGCGGGCCGAGCCAGCGGCTGCGGCCGGCGCCGCCGCCGCCGATCAGCGCGATCAGGATCAGGGGCAGCAGCAGGCCGCCGAGCCCGCGGCTGCGGCGCCCGCTCGCTTCGCGGGGCGTCTGGCCGAACTGTCCCTGGGCCAGCGGGTCGTCCGGGGCCAGGCGCTGGGCCACGCGGACCATGACCAGCGCGAAGCGCCGGAACGCCTGGTCCGAGGGGATCTGCTGCATCTCCTGGATGATGCTGCGCGAGACCGCGTCGGTCAGGCGCTCCTCGTTCTCGTAGGCGACCTCGAGCCGCGACGCCCGCTGTTGCGGGAACACCGCGAACAGCAGGCCGTCGAGCCGCTCGCGGCTGCCGATCTTCCAGTGCTCGAACAGGCGGTTGGTGTAGTCGGCGATCTCGCCGTCGAACTCCGGCAGCACGGCGATCACGAACTGGATGCCGGTGCGCCGGTGGAAGGCCTCCAGCTCGTTCGCGAGGGCCGCCGCCTCCTCGCGCGAGACCACGCCCACCCCGTCGGTGAAGTAGGTGGACGGCGGCGGCGGCAGCTCGGCCGCCGCCGCCGTCGCGAGCAGCAGGAGCGTCAGCGCCGTGAGGAGCAGATGCCTGACGGGGATCACGGGACGTCGCATCGCGCCTCCTCGGGCTGCGCCCGGTGTCGCCAGCCTAGAACTTCACCTCGGGCGCCTTCTCGGTGCCCTCCTGGGCCTCGAAGTAGGCCCGCTTGTCGAAGCCGAACATGCCGGCGATCACGCTGGCCGGGAAGCGCCGGATCTGCGTGTTGTAGTTCTGGGCCGTCTCGTTGAAGCGGCGGCGCTCGACGGCGATGCGGTTCTCGGTGCCCTCGAGCTGGGACTGCAGCTCCAGGAAGTTCTGGTTGGCCTTCAGGTCGGGGTACTGCTCGGCCACGACCATCAGGCGCGACAGGGCGCCGCTGAGGCCCTGCTGGGCCTGCTGGAAGCGCTGCAGGAACGCCGGGTCGTTCAGGTTCTCGGAGGTGGCCTCGACCGTGACCTTGGTGGCCTCGGCGCGGGCGCGGATGACGGCCTCGAGCGTCTCGCTCTCGTGGGCGGCGTAGCCCTTGACCGTGTTGACCAGGTTCGGGATCAGGTCGGCCCGGCGCTGGTAGACGTTCTCCACGTTGCTCCACTGGCCGTCGACGCCTTCCTGAAGGCCGACCAGGGAGTTGTACTTGCCGACCAGCGAGAACGCCACCACGGCGATCAGGGCCAGCACGCCGATCAGGACCAGTAATCCACGCGACATCTCAACCTCCTACGGGGCGGGTCATTCCACGATCGTCAAGGTGAATTGATCGTCGGGTTGCACCGATTCCGCAACTTCCATCCCCTTGACCACCCGGCCGAACACGGTGTAGCGGCCGTCCAGGTGGGGCTGCGGGGAGAGGCAGACGAAGAACTGGCTGCCGTCGGTGTCCTTCCCGGAGTGGGCGATGCCGACGGTCCCGCGCAGGAACGGCAGGCTGCTCCACTCGCTGCGCAGGGTGTAGCCGGGGCCGCCCCAGCCGGTGCCGCCGGGGTCGCCGCCCTGGATGACGAAGTCGGGCACGACCCGGTGGAAGGAGCCGTCGGCGTAATACCCCTCGCGCACCAGCTGCACGATCGTCGCGCAGGTGCGCGGGGCGACGCCGGCCTCCAGCGCGATGGTGAACGAGCCGCGGGGCGTGCGGCAGAGCAGGCGGGGCGCCTTCGCCGGCAGGGCGGCGGCGGTCTGGCGCGGGTCGCGCGCGGCGGCCGGCAGGGTCTCCAGCAGGCTGGCCTCGCTGGGGATCAGCGCGGGCGCGGTCAGCAGCAGCGCGGCCGCGGCGGCGCGGGCCTCGCTGCGCACCTGAAGGCGGTCGTGGTCGAAGCCCTGCTCCAGCAGCGCCACGGTGCGGGCGCGCAGGGTGTCGGGCACGGCGAAGCTCGTGTCCGCGGCGAACGCGGTCAGCGCCTGCAGCACGCCGCGGCGGACGTCGTCGCCGGCCGGGCCCGCGGCCCGCGACCAGGCGCGCGCGAGCACCCCGAGGTTGCGCGCCGAGGCGTGGCCACCCAGCAGACCGCAGGCCGAAGCCGCGGCGTAGGGGTCGCCGCCCAGGGCGGCCCGGCGCAGGGCCGTCTCCACGGCCTCGCGGGCGCGGGCCTGCGCGGCGGGGGCGTGGCCTTCCTGCCGCAGACGGGCCAGCGCCGCCGGCAGGGCGTCCAGGGCGATCAGGCGCAGGCGGGGCGCCAGCGCGTCCAGCTCACCGCAGCGCGCGGCGACCTGGTCAGGGTCGAGCGCGTGGCGCAGCAGGCCGTCCCAGACCGCTTCCTGCACCAGGGGATGGGTGTCGGCGGTCAGGGCGGGCCAGAACGGCTGGTCCTGGACGCCCGCGCCGCGCAGGGCGATGCAGGCGCGGGCGGCCGCCGCACGCACCACCGGTTCGGTCACCGCGGGCCCGCAGCCGTTCTGCGCGATCTGCAGCAGGCGCAGCCGCCAGACCGGCAGCAGGCTGTCGCGGACGCGCGCTTCGATAGGCAGGGGCGTGCCGGCCGCGACCTCGGCCATGGCCTCCAGCGCCGTGCGGGCCACGTGGGGGTCGGGGCTGCGCGCGCCCTCGCCGAGCTGCCCCACCAGCGGCTGGGCATCGGCGCTGTCGCGCAGGGCCGCGGCGCCGAGGCGGCCCAGGCCGCGCAGGCGGGCGACGTCGATGCGGGCGCGGTCGCGCCGCGTGAAGCGGCCCGGGTCCTCGCCGCCGGCGACCAGGCCGGCGTAGGCGGCGAGGCCGTTCCCCTGGCCGCCGAGGGCCGCCAGGGCGCGGCAGGCATGCACCCTCACCTGCGCGTCGAGGTGGTGCGCAAAGGGCGCGACGTCGGCGACGAGGCCGGGCACCGGCACCCGCTCGGCGCAGCGCAGGACGCGCCACAGCACGTCGACCTCGGGGCGCTCCAGCCCGTCGCGGACGGCGTCGGCCAGGTCCGTGGAGTCGGCGTCGGCGGCGCGGTCGCGCAGGGCGTTCCAGGCCAGGGCCGCCTCGTCGCGCGTGCCGTCGCGGGCGACGGCCATCAGGGCCGCGCCGTCGTTGCGCACGCGCGCCAGCGCGAACAGCACCGCGCGGCGCACTTCGAGGCCGTTGCCCTCCAGGGCCCGGATCAGGGGTTCGGCGGCGGAAGCGTCGCCGACCAGGCCCAGCGCCTCTGCCGCCGCGATGCGGACGGTGGGGCTCGCGTCGGCCAGCCCGGCGATCAGCTCGGTCAGGGCGCCGGTGCGGCCGATGCGGCCGGCGGCGCGCATCGCGGCCAGACGGACGTGGGCGTCGCCGTCGCGCAGGAAGGCGGACAGGGAATCGGCGTCGGCCAGGCGGCGGTCCTCCCAGCGCAGCAGGACGCGCTGCTTGGCGGCGCGGTCCGTGGGCGGTGAGCAGCCGGCGGCCAGCGCGACGGCCGCCGCGAGCAGCAGGATCGATGTCGGGACCCGTCGCATGCCGTTCCTCCGGTTCGGGGCGGCCCCACCCTAGCATCCCCCCGCGGCGGTGTCCACGCCGCGGCCTTTGACCGCCGGGGCTCCCGTTGCTACACTGCAGCCTTCGCCGCGCCTCCGCACCGAGAATCCGGGAGCCCTCCCATGCGCACCGCCCTGCTCGGCGCCACCGGTCTGGTGGGCCGCACCATGCTCGCGATGCTCGAGACCCGCGACTGGGTCGACGAGCCGCCGCTGCTGCTGACCAGCGCCCGCTCGGCGGGCACGACCCTGACGTTCCGCGGCCGTGCGGTGGTCTGCGCCGACGCCGCCTCCGCGGGCCTCGACGGCGTGGGGATGGCCCTGTTCAGCGCCGGGGGCGCCGCCAGCCGCACCTACGCGCCGCGCTTCGCGCAGGCCGGGTCGTGGGTCATCGACAATTCCTCGGCCTGGCGGATGGACCCCGACGTGCCGCTGGTGGTGCCGGAGATCAACCCCGCCGCCCTGCCGCAGCGCCCGGGGATCATCGCCAACCCGAACTGCTCCACGATCCAGGTGGCCGCCGCGGTGGCGCCCCTGCAGCGGGCCTTCGGCCTGAAGGCCTGCCACGTCACCACCATGCAGTCGGCCTCCGGCGCGGGCGGGCGCGCCCGCCAGGCGCTGGCCGTCGAGCTGTCGTCCTGCCTGCCCGGCCTGCGCGAGGGGCACGCTTCGCCCGCGGTGACCGGCACCGGCGCCTTCCCCCGCCGCCTCGCCCTGAACGTGCTGCCGGAGATCGGCGCCGCCCTGCCCGACGGCAGCTTCGAGGAAGAGGCCAAGGTCGGGCGCGAGCTGCGCAAGATCCTCGGCCTGCCGCAGCTCGCGGTGACCTGCCTGGCCACGCGCGTCCCGGTCTGGACCGGGCACGCGGCCGCGGTGCGCTGCGTCTGCGGGCGCTCCGCGCCGCGCGACGAGGTGGTCGCCGCCCTGCGCGCCGCCCCCGGGCTGGTCGTGGCCGAGTCGCCGCACGGCTACGCCACGCCGCTGGAGGCCGACGGCGCCGACCCGGTCTTCGTCGGGCGCGTGCGCGGGGAGGAGGGCCGCCCCGAGGTGGTCCTGCTGTGGGTCGTGGCCGACAACGTGCGCAAGGGCGCGGCCCTGAACGCCGTGCAGATCGCCGACCTGCTGGCCGCGCGTTCTCGGAGCGTTTGAGTTGGACCGCACCGCACGCATCGACCTGGCCTACGACGGCACGGACTTCCACGGCTGGCAGTGGCAGCTCGACCTGCGCACCGTCCAGGGCGAGCTGGCCCTCATGCTGGAGCGGCTGCTCGGGCGGCCCTGCATGCCGCCGGGCGCCGGCCGCACCGACGCCGGGGTCCACGCCCTGCGGCAGACCTCCCACGTCCGGGGCCTGAGCGCCGACGAGGTGGCGCGGCTGGTGCGCGTCCTGCCCCGCTTCGCGCCGCGCGACATGCAGGTGCTGGACGTGCGCGAGGTGAGCCCCGCGTTCCACGCGCGCTTCTCGGCGCGCTGGCGCCGCTACGAGTACCGCCTCGACCTGGGTGGCGACCTGTTCCGCCGCCGCTTCGCCTGGTGCCCCGGCGAGCCGCTGGACCGCGACGCCATGGACGCCGCCTGCCTGCTGTTCCGCGGCCGTCGCGACTGCAGCAGCCTGTGCAAGACGGCGTCGCTGAACCCGACCAACGACTGCGACGTGACCGATTGCCGCTTGGAGTGGGCCGAGGGCTCGGCTATCCTGCACGTCCGGGCCGACCGCTTCCTGCACCACATGGTGCGCACGATGACCGGCGTGCTGGTGGACGTGGGTGCGGGCAGGCGCCGCCCCGAGGACGTCACGGCGATCCTGGAGGCCCGCGACCGGCGCGTCGCCGGCGGGATGGCCCCGGCCTGCGGCCTGTACCTGGCCGGCGTCGGCTACCCGCCCGAGCTCGATGACCCCGACCACCCCGGAGATCCTGCCGACAAACCGACCCCGGAGGCGACCCTATGAAGTTCTTCATCGACACCGCCGACCTCGACGAGATCCGCGACGCCCTGTCGATGGGCGTGCTGGACGGCGTCACGACCAACCCCAGCCTGATGGCCCGCGCCGGCCGCAAGGACACCGACAAGCTGCTCAAGGAGATCTGCGACCTGGTCGAGGGGCCGGTCTCGGGCGAGGTCGTCGCGCTCGACGCCGCGGGGATGATCGCGGAGGGCAAGCGCCTGTCCGGGCTCAGCGAGCACCTCGTGGTGAAGATCCCGTTGACCATCGACGGTCTGAAGGCGACCCGCGCCCTGTCCGACGAGGGCATCCCCGTCAACCTGACGCTGTGCTTCTCGGTCAGCCAGGCGCTGCTGGCCGCCAAGGCGGGCGCCGCCTACGTGTCGCCCTTCGTCGGCCGGCTGGACGACATCAGCCAGGACGGCATGGGCCTGATCGAGGACATCGTCGAGGTCTACGAGAAGTACGAGATCGGCACCGAGATCATCGTGGCCAGCGTGCGCCATCCCGACCACGTGGTGCGGGCCGCCCTGCTGGGCGCCGACATCGCCACGATCCCCCACAAGGTGATCAAGCAGCTCGTCCAGCACCCGCTCACCGACCAGGGGATCGCCGCCTTCATGAATGACTGGAACAAGCTGCAGGGCTGACGCGTTGAAAACGGGAACGCGCGCCGCGGCGCGCCCCGGAGGTGAACCGTGCGCAAGGCGCCCGTCTGGACCGGCATCGTCATCGGCCTCTTGTTCGGCCTGCTGCTGGGCTCGGCCTTCCTGCTGGGCCGCCGGACCGTCGCGCCCGCGACGACCGCCGACGGCCGCGACACGGTCGTGGTGCGCGAGGTCCCGGTCGGCTCGCCGGCCGCGATCGAGCAGGGGCGGCGCAACGCCATCGTCACGGCCACCGAGCGGGTCGCGCCCACGGTGGTCAGCATCAACGCCATCCAGCACCGGACGGTCACGCGCACGCTCGCCCCGCGCGGCTGGGAATACTTCGAGCGCTTCTACCCCGGCATGTTCCCGCAGCGCGCCTTCCGCCAGGACGTCTCGAACCTGGGTTCGGGCGTCATCGTCTCGAAGCAGGGCCACATCCTGACCAACGTCCACGTGGTCGAGAACGCGGACGAGCTGCTCGTCTCGCTCCACGACGGCCGGCAGTTCACGGCCCAGGTGCTGGAGATGGTGCCGACCTGGGACCTGGCGCTGCTGCAGATCGCCGGCGAGGTGCCGTCGGACCTGCCGACGGCGGTCATGGCCGCCGAGGACACGCGCCTCTACATCGGGGAGTGGGCCATCGCCATCGGCTCGCCCTTCGGCTACCTGCTGGCCGACACGCAGCCGACGGTGACCGTCGGGGTGGTCAGCGCCGTCAACCGCGACATCAAGCGCACCGGCTCGGACCAGCAGATCTTCCTGGGCATGATCCAGACCGACGCCGCGATCAACCCCGGCAACAGCGGCGGCCCGCTGGTCAACAGCAGCGGCGAGGTCGTCGGCATCAACACCTTCATCTTCACTGAGAGCGGCGGCAGCATCGGCCTCGGCTTCGCCGTGCCCATCGACCGCGCCCGCTGGATCCTGCGCGAGGTGGATCAGTACGGCTACTTCCGCCGCGCCTACGTCGGTTTCGGCATCCTGCCGGTCAACGACGCCATCGCCAAGGCGCTGGGCATGGACGAGGCCCGCGGCTTCGTCGTGCGCGACGTGACGACGGGTTCGCCGGCGGCCAAGGCGGGCCTGGTCCCCTACGACGTGCTGCTGACGATCAACGGCATCGAACTGGCCGACGTCGACACCTTCAACCGGCTGGTCTACGAGGCCAAGGTCGGCACCCGGCTGGAGTTCACGGCCATCCGCGACGGGCGGCGCTTTTCCGGGACGATCGTCCTGGAGGAGGACCCGCAGCGGCGGCGGAACGCGGCCTCCTGACCGGCCGGAAACACGCTTTCCTTCCCCGAAACGATCGGTTATGTTGCGCGGGTCCGGACCCGACTGCCCGTTCGTCCCCCGTCGATGTCACGACGGAGAGGGCTGCAAGATGTTGATATTGTGCAGGTTGGCTTCTCTCGAACCCCGGGATCGAGGTGCGGCGTGATTCCCCGTTACGAAACCCCGGCCATGCTCGCCATCTGGTCGAACCGCCGCAAGCTGGAGATCTGGCAGGAGGTCGAAGTCGTCGTCTGCGAGGTCCGCGCCGACCGCGGCGAGATCCCCCCCGAGGCGGCCCGGCTCATCCGCGAGCGGGCCGCTTTCGACGAGGCGCGGGTCCTGGAGATCGAGCAGACCGTCCAGCACGACGTCATCGCCTTCCTGACGGACCTCGGCGAGCACATCGGGCCCGAGGCGCGCCACGTCCACGAGGGGATGACCAGCTCGGACCTCGTGGACACGGCCTTCGCCGTGCAGCTCCACGAGTCGGGCCTGGTGCTGCGGGCGGCCCTGGTCGCGCTGATGGCGACGGTCAAGGCCCGCGCCCTGGAGCACCAGGACACCGTCATGGTCGGGCGCAGCCACGGCATCCACGCCGAGCCCACCACCTTCGGCCTGAAGCTGCTGGTGTACTGGTCGGCCCTGCGGCGCTCGCTGCGCCGCCTGGACGCGGCCGTCGAGGAGGTCACCGTCGGGCAGATCTCCGGCGCGGTGGGGACCATGGCGCACCTCGCCCCCGAGGTCGAAGCCGAGACGATGCGGCGCCTGGGCCTGGCGGTCGCCCCGGTGGCGACGCAGGTGCTGCAGCGCGACCGCCACGCGGCCTTCCTGAACGCGCTGGCCCTGGCCGGCGCGACGCTGGAGCAGATGGCCGTCGAGATCCGCAACCTGCAGCGCACCGACGTCCACGAGGTCGAGGAGCCGTTCGGCGCGGGCCAGAAGGGCTCCTCGGCGATGCCCCACAAGAAGAACCCCATCGTCAGCGAGCGGATCACCGGCATGGCCCGCCTGCTGCGCGGCTACGCCCACACCGCGATGGAGAACGTCGCGCTCTGGCACGAGCGCGACATCAGCCACAGCAGCGTCGAGCGGATCATCTTCCCCGACGCCTGCCACGTCCTGCACTACATGCTGCAGAAGATGACCTGGCTGATCGGCGGGCTGGTCGTGTTCCCCGAGCGCATGCTCGAGAACATGGACCGCGCCCGGGGCATGGTCTACAGCCAGACGGTGCTGCTGGCGCTGGTGCGCGCCGGTGTCTCGCGCGAGGACGCCTACGCCGCGGTGCAGCGCTGCGCGATGCGCGTCTGGGACGAGGGGGCCGACTTCCGCGAGGCCCTGCGGCGCGACCCCGCCGTGGCGGCCCGACTGCCGGCGGCCGACCTGGACCGCTGCTTCGACCCGGCCTGGCACCGCCGCCACGTCGGGCAGCTGTTCGCCAGGACCCTGGCCCAGGAATAGGGACGACAGGAGCAGGCATGACCCGCGACCCCTCCTTCGACACCGTCGACGTCGCCGCCCTCGACGACGCGGCGCTGGTGCGGGCGCTGCGCGCCCACGCCCTGACCCTCGACGCCGCCGAGGCCCGCCGCGTCCGGGAGCTGCTCGGCCGCGACCCCACGCTCACCGAGCTGACCCTGTTCGACACCATGTGGAGCGAGCACTGCTCCTACAAGAGCAGCCGGCCCACGCTCAAGGAGTTCCTGCCGACCACCGGCCGCAACGTCATCGTCGGGCCGGTCGAGGACGCGGGCATCGTGGACTTCGGCACCGTCGACGGCGTGCGCTGGGGCGTCATCATCGCCCACGAGAGCCACAACCACCCCAGCCAGGTCATGCCCGTCGAGGGGGCGGCCACCGGCATCGGCGGCATCGTGCGCGACGTCTACTGCATGGGCGGCGAGGTGATCGGCGTGCTGGACCCGCTGCGCTTCGGCTGGCCGCTGGGGGAGGGCGGGGCGCACCGCCTGGACATCGCGCGCGAGGTGGTCACCGGCATCTGGGAGTACGGCAACGCCCTGGGCGTGCCGAACCTGGGCGGCGACGTCTACTTCCACCCCTCCTTCGATGACAACTGCCTGGTGAACGTGGTGGCCCTGGGCCTGGTGCCGGCCGACCACATCACGCATTCCGCGGTGCCGGCGCAGGCCCGCGGGGAGCCCTACGACCTGATCCTGGTCGGCAAGCCCACCGACTGGAGCGGCATGGGCGGCGCCGCCTTCGCCTCGGCGACCCTGGACGCCGGCGCGGCGATGGAGAACAAGGGCTCGGTGCAGGTGCCCGACCCGTTCCTGAAGCGCGTGCTGACCGTCGCCAACCGCGAGGTGCTGCGGCTGGCGCGCGAGCGCGGGATCGTCGTCGGCTTCAAGGACCTCGGCGCGGGCGGCGTCAGCTGCGTCACCAGCGAGCTGGCCGACGCCGGCGGCTTCGGCTGCGACGTCGACCTGGCCCTGGTGCACACCTCCGGCGTGGACGTGCCCGCGCGCGTGATCGCCTGCTCCGAGACGCAGGAACGCTACGGCCTGGCCGTGCCGGCCCGCTTCACGGCCGAGGTGCTGAAGGTCTACAACGAGGACTTCGCCCTGCCCGACCTCTACGAGGGGGCCTGCGC
>JADHEF010001140.1_pt1 | contig 18797 bp, 18 predicted proteins | sample 8952391 | NCBI WGS metagenome assembly JADHEF01 (sample SAMN16124439, study PRJNA663245) | bioreactor sludge metagenome | isolation source: sludge (nitrite) | place: India:Bengaluru | collected 2019-02-28
CGTTCCTCAACGGCGACGGTGTGGTGCAGTGTGGCACTGCCGCCAATCCGATCCCGCTGGGCGTGAACCTCGGCCTGGGCCAGTGCACGCCGTTCAACATCCTGGGCGGCCCGTCGGCCTCCACCGCAGATGCGCTGAAGTACATCGGCACCAACGGCCAGTCCACCCTGCAATCGATCACCAAGCAGCTCTTCGCCGACATCACCGGCGGCCTGTTCAACATGCCGGGCGACGCGGGCGAATTCGCCTTCGCCGCCGGCGTTGAACATCGCAGCGTCGATGGCCACGACTATCCGGACCAGATGAGCAGCGCTGGTTACACGACCGACTTGGCAGGCTGGGCGACCAAGGGCCGCTACAACGTCAACGAGGCTTACCTGGAGTTCCAGATCCCGGTGCTGAAGGATGTGCCGTTCGCCAAGGAACTGTCGTTCGACGTGGCGGGCCGCTATTCGAACTATTCCAACTTCGGCAGCACCACCAACGGCAAGTACAGCTTCACCTGGCGTCCGTTCAGCGACCTGATGGTGCGTGGCACCTACGGCGAAGGCTTCCGTGCCCCGACCTTGGGCGACACCTTCGGCGGCGGCTCGCAGACTTATGACTACTACACCGATCCGTGCGACGTCGATTTCGGTTCGCGCAACAACGCTGCAGTCGAAGCTCGCTGCACGGCCGAGGGCCTGGGTTCGAACTTCCACCAGACCGATGCCTCCGGTGCCGCTGTCGAGGCCCGCGATACCCAAGGCAGCACGCCGTTCCAGGCGGGCGTGGGCAACGCCTCGCTGAAGCCGGAAACCAGCAAGACCAAAACGGTTGGCCTGGTCTACAGCCCCAGCGAGGTCGATGGTCTGAACATGTCGCTGGATTGGTACCGCATCACGGTGAGCAACATGATCACCGCGGTCAGTGCCGACTACGTGCTCAACCAGTGCTATCTGTCCGGTTCGCAGCAGTATTGCAACCAGTTCTCGCGTGATACGGCCACAGGCCAGGTCGTCGGCCTGAGCCGCGGCAACGCCAACCTGGGCCAGATGGAAACCGAAGGCTACAACTTCGGCGTGCAGTACCGCCTGCCCGAGTTCGACATCGGCCAGTTCACCGTCACCTTGGACAGCAACTACCTGGTCCGCTTCCGCACCCAGAGCACTGCTGACGCCGAGTGGACCAACACTGCCGGCTATTGGAACTTCCCGCGTGTGCGCGGCACCGTGGGCGTGAACTGGAAGAAGGGCGACCTGTCGGCCAGTTGGGACCTGCGTTACTACGGCGGTTACCGCGACTATTGCTGGGATACCGACGTTGAGTGCAATGACCCGACCTACAACGGCGCAAGCTGGACCGGCAAACAAGAAGGGTGCGATCACCTATCAGGATGTTTCGGTGAGCTGGAATGCCCCTTGGAACGGCACGGTGACCGTGGGCGCCCGCAACATCTGGGACAAGACGCCGCCGGCCAGCTACTCGGTGACCAACAGCAGCACGGCCTATGTTGACCCGATGCTGGATTACGACCGTTACGTGTTCATGCAGTACACCCAGCGCTTCTGAGTTTCATCGCTGGTGATTCAAAAAAAGCCGGGGTCACGAACCCCGGCTTTTTTCGTTCTCATTCACGCAGATCGACCCCATGCCGCCTTCGCTGCAGTCGACATGTCATCCAGGGATCAACGTCGCTATGACGTGCTCGACATAGGCACCGAATTCGTCCTGGCTGAGCTTGGGCTGCTGCACGTGCAGCGACATCTGCAGAAAACCCACGTAGACCGCATACGCCAGACGCGCCCGGTGCTGGGCATCGGCGGAGCCCATGCCAGCCTGTCGGAACGAAGCCGACAGATAATCCATGCGGCGCTGGGCAATGCGGTCGATGACGGGGCGGACGATCGGATGATCAAGCGCCTTGAGCAATTCGCTGTAGATGATGTGGGTCTTGGTCTCGTGCGCCACCAGTTGGAACAGCGTGCGCAAGCGTGCACGCGGATCGGGCAAGGCCTCCAGACTGCCGAAAACACGCTCCTGCTCGATGGATTCCCAACGCTCCAGCGCCGCCTGCAGCAAGGCGTCGCGCGAAGGGAAGTGCCAATAGAAGCTGCCCTTGGTGACGCCGAGGCGCCGCGCCAACGGCTCCACCGCCACGGCATTGACGCCTTGCTCGGCAATCAGGGTCAGCGCGGCCTGGGCCCAGTCATCGGCACTCAGGCGGCCGTTGCGGGGAGAGGTACGGGGGTCTTCGACAGCGGTATTCCGGTCCATTTGCCGATTTAACCATACGCTGACGCCAAGTGCAGTATTGCATGCTGCGGCGCAACAAATTCATTACTGCTTTCAACAACTTGCAGACATGCGAATCCATACGCAGTCGTATTGACAGTCGTCTCGCAGAATCCATACCATTAAGTATGGTCAAGCTTGCCGCTCCCGCACCCGAAACCGCCGAATCACCGCATCCCGCGCATGTGGCCGGTGCGGGCGGCTTGCTGCTGGCAGCGGACTTCATGCTCGATCTGTCCTCGCACGAAAAGCCGGCCTTGCTGTTCGCCCACGGCTTCGGCCAGACCCGCAAGGCATGGCGGCAAACGGCCGGCACGCTGGCCACACATGGTTATGGCAGCCTAGCCTACGATGCTCGCGGCCATGGCGAATCCGGCCGCAACGAAGAAGCGCAAACCTATTCGGGCACGCAGTTCACCGACGACCTCATCATCGTCGCGGGCGAATTGCCCAAGCCCCCGGTGCTGGTGGCCGCGTCGATGGGCGGCCTGTTCGGCCTGCTGGCCGAAGCGCGCTGGCCGGGCCTGTTCCGGGCCATGGTGCTGGTGGACATCACGCCGCGCTGGGAAACACGCGGTTTCGAACGCATCCTCGGTTTCATGACCGCGCATCCGCAGGGCTTCGATTCGCTTGATCAGGCCGCCGATGCCATCGCCAGCTATCTGCCGCACCGTACCCGCCGCAAGACGCCGGGCGAACTGCGCGACGTGCTGCGCGAAGGCAGCGACGGCCGCTGGCGCTGGCACTGGGATCCTCGGCTGATCGACGAGCTGGCTCGTGACAGCGAGCGCCACCAGCAGGCCATTGCCGAAGCGGCCCGCACGGTGCACTGTCCGGTCTTGCTGGTCAGCGGCGGCCGCAGCGACTTGGTCTCGGAGGAGACCGTCGAACATTTCCGCAGCCTCGTGCCCCATGCCCGGCACGAACACTTGCCCGCCGCCACCCACATGGTGGCCGGCGACGACAACACCGCCTTCACCACCGTCGTACTGAACTATCTGGCCGAGTTGTCGACGGCCAGCCACCCCGGAGGAACCACCCAATGAGCGTCGCGATTCCCTTCATGGCCTTGCTGCTGATCAGCGGCATCGTCGCCTACCACCGCATGCGCATGACCGTCTGGACCGTCGCATCGGCAATCGCGCTGGCCGCATGCTGGTTCCTCGGTGCCAGCCACGTCGCCACTCTCGTCGCGGCGGTCCTTGCAGCGCTCGTCGCGCTGCCGGTGCTGCTGCCTTTCATCCGCAAGCCGCTGCTGTCGGGCCCCTTGCTCAAGGTATTCCGCAAGGTGCTGCCGCCGCTGTCGCAGACCGAACGCATCGCACTGGAAACCGGCTCGGTGGGTTTCGAGGGCGAGTTGTTCACCGGCGATCCGGACTGGCAGAAACTGCTGAACTACCCCAAGCCGCAACTGACCGCCGAAGAACAGGCATTCATCGACGGCCCGGTCGAAGAGCTGTGCAAGATGGTCGACGAGTGGGACATCAATCACGTGCGCGCCGACCTGCCGCCGGAGCTGTGGAGCTTCATCAAGAAGAACCGCTTCTTCGGCATGATCATCCCGAAGGAATACGGCGGACTGGGCTTCTCGGCGCTGGCGCACCACAAGGTGATCCAGAAACTGGCCTCGATCTCCTCGGTGGTCAGCTCCACCGTCGGCGTGCCCAATTCGCTCGGCCCCGGCGAACTGCTGGTGCATTACGGTACCCAGGAGCAGAAGGACCATTATCTGCCGCGTCTGGCGCAGGGCCTTGAAGTGCCGTGCTTCGGCCTGACCGGTCCGTTTGCCGGCTCCGATGCAACCTCCATCCCGGACTACGGCATCGTCTGCAAGGGTGAATGGAACGGCGCCAACGTGCTGGGCGTGCGCCTGACCTTCGACAAGCGCTACATCACGCTGGCGCCGGTGGCGACGATCATTGGTTTGGCCTTCCGCATGTACGACCCGGATGGCCTGCTCGGCGACACCAAGGACATCGGCATCACCTTGGCGCTGCTGCCGCGTGACACTGCCGGCGTGGACGTCGGCCGGCGCCACTTCCCGCTCAACTCGCCGTTCCAGAACGGCCCGGTGCGCGGCAAGGACGTGTTCATCCCGCTCAGCCAGCTGGTCGGTGGCCCGGAGAAGGCCGGCAAGGGCTGGAACATGCTCAACGAATGCCTCGCCGTGGGCCGCTCCATCACCCTGCCTTCCACCGCCAGCGGCGGCGCCAAGGCCGCCGCGGTGGTCGGCGGTTCGTATGCCCGCATCCGCAAGCAATTCGGCCTGTCGGTGGGCCGCTTCGAGGGCGTGGAAGAAGCACTGGCCCGCATCGGCGGCAAGGCCTACAAGATCAGCGCGCTGTCGCAGGCCACCGCCGCCGCGGTGGACCGCGGCGACGTGCCGTCGGTGCCGTCGGCCATCGCCAAGTACCACTGCACCAACATGGGCCGCGAAGTCATCGGCGACCTGATGGACGTGATCGGCGGCAAGGGCATCATCCTCGGGCCGCGCAACTTCGCCGGCCGCTCCTGGCAGGCTTCTCCGATCGGCATCACCGTCGAAGGCGCCAACATCATGACCCGCAGCCTGCTGATCTTCGGCCAAGGCGCGATCCTGTGCCATCCGTGGGTGCTGCAGGAGATGAAGGCCGCGCAGGACGAAGACAAGGCACGCGGCCTGCGCGACTTCGACCGCAACCTGTTCGGCCACATCCGCTTCGGCATTTCCAACGCGATGCGCTCGTTCTGGTTCGGCCTGACCGGCGCACGCTTCGGTGCCGCGCCGGGGGACGATTACACCCGTCGTTTCTTCCGCAAGCTCGATCGCTACTCGGCCAACCTCGCGCTGATGGCGGACGTTTCGATGATGACCCTCGGCGGCAAGCTGAAATTCAAGGAATCCCTGTCCGGCCGTCTGGGCGACGTGCTCAGCCACATCTACATGACCAGCGCGATGCTCAAGCGCTACCACGACGAAGGCGCGCCGCAGGCCGAACGGCCTTTGCTGGCGTGGGCCTTCCACGACAGTGTGCACAAGATCGAGGAATCGCTGTCGGCCGCGCTGCGCAACTTCCCGATCCGTCCGATCGGCTGGTTGATGTGGGCACTGGTGTTCCCGCTCGGTCGCCGTGCCGAAGCCCCCGGCGACCGCCTGAGCCGGCGCGTGGCGGCCCTGCTGATGTCGCCCAACGAGGCGCGCGACAGCTTGGCCCGCGGCGTGTTCCTGACGCCGGGCGAACACAATCCGGGCGGGCGCATCGCCAGCTATCTGGAAAAGGCCGTGCAGGCCGAGCCGGTGGAACGCAAGTTCCTCAAGGCGCTGAAGACCCGCGGCATCGAAGCGCTGGACTTCCCGGCCCAGCTCGACGAGGCCGTGGCCCACGGCGTGATCAGCGCCGACGAGCGCACCCTGCTGGAGGAGCTGCGCGCGATCACGATGGACACGATCACCGTGGACGATTTCGACGCGCACGAACTGCGTGCGGCCACGTACTACGAGCGCGATGACGGCGCGGACGGTGCCCGCGCGGCGGCCTGAGCAACCACGCTGAGGCAAACGCGAAACGGCGGGTCGCAGGACCCGCCGTTTTTCGTCCGCGCAACGCATCACCCGACATGGAGCACTGCACGCCATGAGCGCCGCCCCCTTGCTGTCCCTGTGGAACCGCCTGTCGCGTTGGCCGGCCGGCGGCTGGCTGTTTTCGCGCGCGATCTGCTTCAAGGCGCCCTACTTCGGCACGATCTCGCCCCGCATCACCCTGCTGGAAGCCGGACGCTGCCAAGCACGCATCGCCGACCGCCGCCGCGTGCGCAACCACATCGGCACCGTGCATGCCATCGCGCTGTGCAATCTGGCCGAACTCGTGGCCGGGGTGATGACCGATGCCACCCTGCCCGCCGCAATGCGCTGGATTCCCAAGGGCATGACGGTGGAATACCGCAAGCGCGCCACCGGTACCCTGCGGGCCGAAGCACTGCCTGAAGGGCCCATTGTCGCCTCCTCCGAGGCTTACGACCTGCCGGTGCGCGTGACCGTCACCGATCGAAAGGGCGACATCGTGTTCGTTGCCACCATTGCGATGCGGGTATCGCCCAAACCTGCGCGAGGCTGAGCTGCCTGCGGCGAACTCAGCCTGCCGCCAGCGTCGCGGCCAATGCCAGCAACGCCGGCAGGCCCTGTACCCAGAAGATGCGCCGACTCACGCTCCATGCGCCGTACAACGCAGCCACCACCACGCAGCCGAGAAAGAACAGCATCACGTCCTGCTTGCCCGCCGCGACGCCCCACAGCAGGCCTGCGGCGAGGAATCCGTTGTACAAGCCCTGATTGGCGGCCAGCACGCGCGTGGTTTCCGCTTTTTCCGGCGTGTTGCGGAACACCTTCATGCCGAGCGGCCGGGTCCACAGGAACATTTCCAGCACCAGAAAATACAGGTGCAGCAGCGCCACCAGCACGGTCAGGATGACGGATATCGAATGCATCGGCAGGGCTCTCCGGTTGGCTCAGAGTGATCGTTCTGCAGACGGCAGCGAGCCGAGAGCATCGGTGCGCCGCGACAGCCGCCAACCGATGCCTGCCGCGACCATCGCCGCCACGGCGCTGATCCCGGCGAAACCGCCGGTGGCCATGCCCAGCAGCTTCAGGCCGTTCATGCTCAACGCGATGGAGAGATCGCCGAAACGCCACACCGCAGTGTCCACCGCGTTCTGGCCTTTGTAGCGCACGTTGCGCGGCACCCGCGTGTACAGGCTGTGGCGCGCCGGCTCGGCCATGCCGTAGGCCAGGCCGCGGCTGACGATCAGCGCCACGGCCACCGCCGGCATGCCCAACAACAGCGGCGCATGCGGATCGGGCGAGAACACCACCACCAGCAACACCGCGATGCTGACCAGTGCCCAGATCAGGATCACCGGCGCAGGCCCCTTCTTCGGCAACAGCCAGCGGGTGAGGGTGAGCTGGGCGATGACGGTCAGCACGTTGGCGGCCAGGTCGACGTTGGCGGCAAAACGCGTGCGCGCGATGGCATCGGCGCCGAAGCTGAGGTTGGAATAATCCGTCACCAATGCGTAATTGACCGTGCCGATGCCGTCGGCCAGCAACAGCAGCAGCGACATGTTGCGGATGAACGGGTCGGCGAAAATCTGCTTCAAACCGTCGAACATGCCGCCACCCACGGCGGCTTCGTGCCCCGGTTCGTGCCGACGCGCGCCATGCAAGCGTGCCCAGTGCCCGAGCGCCACCACGCAGCCCAGCGCGATGCACAGCAGGCCCGCCGACACCATCAACAAGGGCGCCACGCCGATCACGCCCACCAGCGATCGGGTCAGCGCCGGCCCGGTGACCGCGCCCACCGTACCGGCCACGGCGATGATCGGAAACAGGCGCCGCGCCTGCTCGCTGCTCCAGATGTCGGACATGAAGCTCCAGAACACCGACACCACGAACAGGTTGAACACGCTGACCCACACGAAAAACAGCATGCCCAGTGCTTTGGGCGTCAGCAGCCCCTGCCCGGTGAACAGCGGCACGAAACCGATCAGGCAGGCGATGAAGAACACGTACACGACAGGCACCACCACCCGCCGCGGCCAACGCGTGATCAACGCGGCGAACAGCGGCGACAGCAGCAGCGTGCCGATGAAGGTGGCGCCGTAGAACCACGGCAGTTGGGTGGAACCCACCGCGGCCGACAACTGCTCGCGCACCGGCCGGATCACGTAATACGCGGCCAGCACGCAGAAAAAATAGGCGAACGACAGCGCGACGGCCTGCCATTCCCCGGTATGTACCCTGCCCTGACTGGACTGCATCCGGCCATGTTCCGTCGCGAAGATGCGCGCAAGGTAGCCGATGCACCGCAACATCGCCAATGCCGCCACGCCGATGCAGCGTTCCATCGACCATCGGCGTATGCCCGGCGTGCACCGCTCCGGCTAGGCTCGCCGGGTCTTGATTGCACCTTCGGGAAGGGATGCCATGTACCACTACGTGATCGTCGGTGCCGGCTCGGCCGGTTGCGTGCTGGCCAACCGGCTCAGCGAAGATCCCCATTGCAGGGTGCTGCTGATCGAGGCCGGCCCGCGCGACCGCCACCCGTTCATCCACATGCCCGCCGGCATCGCCCACCTCGCACGCAACCGCCGGCTCAACTGGAACTACGTCACCGAACCGGAAACCCGGCTCGACGGCCGCCGGATGTGGTGGCCACGCGGCAAGGTGCTCGGCGGCTCCAGTGCGATCAACGCGATGTGCTACGTGCGCGGCGTGCCCGCCGACTACGACGGCTGGGCCGTAGCCGGCGCCGACGGCTGGACATGGACCGACGTGCTGCCGTACTTCCGCCGCAGCGAAGGCAACGTGCGCGGCGCCGATATGCTGCACGGCAATGACGGGCCGCTGGCCGTCTCCGAACTGCGCCACGTCAACCCGCTCAGCCGCGCCTTCATCGAGGCCGGCGTCGAAGCCGGATTGCCGCGCAACCAAGACTTCAACGGCCCGCAGCAAACAGGCGTCGGTCTGTATCAGGTCACGCAGAAGGACGGCGCACGCTGTTCGTCGGCCACCGCCTATCTCGCGCCGGTCCGCGCACGCCCCAATCTTGAGGTGGTCACCGGTGCGCTGGTCCGACGCATCGTGCTGGAGAACGGCCGCGCCTGCGGCGTGGCCTACGCGCACGCCGGCCGGGAACTCGTCGCCCGCGCCGACGCCGAGGTGCTCCTGTGCGCCGGTGCAATCAACTCGCCGCAGCTGTTGATGCTCTCCGGCATCGGCCCCGCCGAAGCGCTGCGCGCGGCCGGCATCGACGTCGAACTCGATCAACCCAACGTCGGCCGCCATCTGCAGGACCACCTGGACATCTGCACGCTGTTCCACACCGTGCCCGGCATCAGCTACGACCGTGCCAGCGAGTTGAAGATCGCCTTCGATTATTTCCTGCGCGGCCATCGCGGCGCCGGCACCAGCAACGTGGCCGAGGCCGGCGGTTTTCTGCGCTCGCGCCATGCAACGGATGCGCGCAACGACATCCAGTTCCACTTCGTCCCGGCCATGCTCGACGACCACGGACGCCACCGTCTGCCCGGTGACGGCTACACGCTGCATGCCTGCTTCCTGCATCCGCGCAGCCACGGCCGCATCGGCCTGCACGATGCCGACCCGCGCCACGCGCCGCGCATCGAGGCGAACTACCTGTCCGACCCGGACGGGTTCGACCTGAAGATGATGGTGGAATGCGCGCGACTGTCGCGCGAGATCCTCGCCCAGGCCGCATTCGACCCATGGCGCGGCGCCCCCATCTTTCCGGCACGCACCAATCTGTCGGACACGGAATTGGCCGGGTTCGTCCGCGCCAAGGCCGAAACCATCTACCACCCGGCCGGCACCTGCCGCATCGGCAAGCCGGACGAAGGCGTGGTCGACCCGCAACTGCGCGTGCACGGCATCGCCTGCCTGCGCGTGGTCGATGCCTCGGTGATGCCCGCCCTGCCCAGTGGCAACACCAACGCGCCGACCATCATGATCGCCGAGCGCGCGGCCGACTTGATCCGCGGTTTCGTCGTCTAACGCCGTGCCGGCATGGCGGAAGCCGCCCGCGTGGCCAGCCACACGCCGAACGCCGACAAAGCAAAGCCGGCCACCTTGGCCGACGTCAGAGTTTCGCCGAACCATGCCAGTCCGAATATCGCCGTCACCGGCGGCATCAGGAAGAACAGCGAGGCCACCGCCGACGCGGCGCCATGCCGGATCAACATGAACAGCAGCGTGAACCCGCCTACCGAATTGACCAGTACCAGCCAAGCCAGCGGCCCGACCGATGCCGGCGACACCGCACGCATGAGCGAGCCTTCATGCAAGGCCAAGGGCAACAGCGCCAAGGTTGCCGCGGCGTTCTGGATGGCAAGCCCGATCCTCGGATCCAGGTGCGAGGCATGACGCTTCTGGTAGACCGTGCCGAAGCCGATGCCTGCCAGACCGATCGCCAGCCCCACCCACGCCGCCGCGGAATCCAGCGGTTGCAGGCGGTCGGCCACCACCAGCGCCACGCCGGCCACGCCCAGCCCCATGCCGAACCAGCCGCGCCGGCTCAGCCGCTCGGCCCCGGTTGCCATCGACACCGATGCCACCAGCAGCGGCATGCAGCCGATGGCCAGTGCAGAAACCCCGGCCCCGGCCCCGTGCACGAAGGCCCAGTAAACACCGCCGAACTGCATCGCCAACATCAGCACGCCGCTCACCGCGCTGTGCAACGCCTCGCGCCACGTTGCCCGCCGCACCCCCGCCAACGCAGCCAGTCCGGCAAAGATCGCCGCGGACAGGCCGAAGCGCCACGCCAGCACGCCGAAGGCCCCGGCATGCGCCACTGCCTCCTTGCCCGCGATGTATCCCGTGCACCAGACCAGAACGAAGGCCAGCCCGGTAGCGGATTCGCGCTGGCGTGATGACAGGCCCATGGCCGCGATCTTCGGGCCGAGCGCCACGGCTGGATACGCGACCTTGGTCCGATGCGGGCCGACTTTCGCTCCTCCCGGATGGCCTGATGACGACGCAAGCGAATGCGAAGCGAATCAACGCATTGATCGAGATTCATGTACCAGTTTGTGCAATCGGGAAAAGCGGCGCTAGAATCGACCAAGCCCTGTCGGACAGGCATTTCCTGCCATGAATCACCCGCGCAAGCGCCGCGCCTTTTCCTCGCTCTCGCTCGGCCTGTTCGCCGCCCTGCTCCCGGTTTCGTTGGTGTCGCCCGCGCAGACCGGCGCCTTGGCCGGCCACGTGCAGAGCCTGCCTGCGGCCATCGCCGACGAATCCCCCGCCCGGCAACTGCCGCTGGCCGCCGGTTTCAACGTGGCAGGCTTCGAAGACATCGCCCGCCGCCTGACCGAAAACGGCCGCGTCCCCGGCATGGCCATGGCCATCGTCCACGACGGACACGTGCTGAGCGCGCGTGGTTATGGCGTCACCGACGTCAGCCATCCGGAACCGATCGACGCGCACACCGTGTTCCGCTTGGCCTCGCTGTCCAAGGCCTTCGCCGGCACCATGACCGGCTTGCTGGTCAACGACGGTGTGCTGCGCTGGGACAGCAAGGTCACCGACTTCCTTCCCGACTTCAAGCTCTCCTCGCCCGAAGCCACCAAGCGCCTGACGGTCGTGGACCTGGTCAGCCAGCGCTCGGGGCTCGGCCACAATGCCTACGATCCGGATCTGGAAGCCAATGCCGACTTCCATTCGCTGACCCGCAAGATGGCCTACACGCCGCTGGCCTGCATGCCCGGCGACTGCTACGGCTACCAGAACGTCGCCTTCAGCCTGGTCGGCGACATCGCGTTCAACGCTTCCGGAAGCTTCTACGAACAACTGGTTGAACGCCGCATCTTCAAGCCGCTGGGCATGAACGATGCCAGCCTCGGGCTGGCCGGCATCGAAGGCAGCCCGCGCTGGGCACATCCGCACGTGCGCGGCGGGCGCGGCTGGGTGTCGCTTGCCCCCAAACCGGCCTATTACCGCGTTGCGCCGGCCGCCGGCGTCAACGCCAGCATCAGCGACATGGCGCAATGGCTGATCGCCCACACCGGGCATCGCCCCGATGTGCTGCCGGCACCGCTGCTGGCCACGCTGCACGCCCCGCTGATTTCCACGCCGGGCGAACGCCGCGCCGGATGGCGTCGCGAACGCATCAGCGAGGCGGACTACGCCATCGGCTGGCGCGTGTTCGACTACGCCGGGCACCGCGTCGTCTTCCATGCCGGTGCAGTGCAGGGTTATCGCGGCATGATCGCGATGATCCCGGAAGAGGATTTCGGCACCGTCATCCTGTGGAACAGCGAGAGCCCGCTGCCTTCCGGTCTGTTGCCCACCATCCTCGACCGCGCGCTCGGCCTGCCTGCCCGCAAGTGGATGGACATCGACACGGACTTCGGCGACGACACGCTGTACGTGGAGCGCGGCAAGCCTCAGGAGTCGCGCAGCGTGCAGACCGTCAGCGGCGGATCGCCGACGCGCTCGAAAGCCTCGCCGCATTGACGTGACCGACGCCGCCACGGCGTGATGCCTGTCGCCCGCATCGCACCCTGGCCTTGCCGGACCGGCAAGGCCAGCCCGGACGGGGATCGCTCCCTTTCATGAATGCATAAAAAAAACTCCCTCTCCGCTGGGCCGGAGAGAGAGTTTCCGTCGCTTGCGCGCCGGCAACTGCCGATCGATCAGATCAGCGGCGCGGGGGTCACCGGCAAGGTCACGACCGGGCCAGCCTTCTTCTTCGCGGCAACTTTCTTGGTCGTCACAACCGGGCCGGCCTTCTTCTTCGCGGCAGCCTTCTTCTTGGTCGTGACGACCGGGCCGGCCTTCTTCTTCGCCGCAGCGGTCTTCACCACCTTCTTGGCAACGGCCTTCTTGGCGACCTTCTTCACCGCCTTCTTGGCAACGGCGCCTTCTTGGCAACGGCCTTCTTGGCGACCTTCTTCACCGCCTTCTTGGCAACGGCCTTCTTGGCGACCTTCTTCACCGCCTTCTTGGCGGCAGGTTTCTTGGCAACTTTCTTCGTGGCCATGGGTGGCTCCTCGTCAGTGATTGGTTGAAACAGCGTGCCCAGTTGCGAGCTGACCGACAGCGACGAGCGCCGCGGCCTCCGTCGCTGCGCGGATGCGCAACGGTTCGGATACAGAAACACCCGCGCGGATGTCCGACGCGGGTGTCTTGGTATTGGCGGGACATCCTTTCCCGAGGGGAAACCGCTTCTTGTCCGCCATCTCGATGAGGCCGGCGGGGTTCGATTCGCGTTTTCCGTTTGACGTGTTGATCTGCTTCGATCCCTTCGACAGGCGTTGTCTGCTGGGCGAAACCTAATCACGGTTTTTCGCACTGTCAACAGCATGCAGGAAAAACTTTCGTCGACACCAATGCCGCATCGCCACCGCATGCATCCGCACGCGGCACGACGCGCGCGCAACAAGATCCGTTTCGCATCGATCCTCGGCTTCCGAAAAAACGAAACATGCATTTTCCCTGCGGATTCACGCACTTTTCCTTCGCGCACTGACGATGGCGACAACCGCGAGTTGTCGCCATTGCATCGCTGCACCGATGACGGCACGGGCTGTCCTGCCATTCGGTTTTTCTTCATCCACAACAGCGCCGCATCGCACTTCGCGCGATGCGATTCCATCGAAGTGCGCAAACCCGGGCGACGATGTCGCCGCATCGAACGATCTCGCATGCAGAAATCCGACGCCCGATATCTCGCCGAAAAACCGCGTCGCCGGCACAAAAAAACCGGCCGCTTGATGGCGGCCGGTCTTGGTGTTGCATCGGCAGCGAGCCGAAGTGCTCAGTGGTCTTCGTTCTCGAGAAGTTCGGCGTAATCGTCCGGGCCGAGCAGTTCGTTGATCTGTTCCGGCTCGGACAACTCGACGACGAACAGCCAGCCTTCGCCGTAGGCATCCTCGTTGATGGTCTCCGGCTTGTCGGCCAGCGCCGCGTTGACCTCGACCACCTTGCCGCTGACCGGGCTGTACACGTCGGACGCCGCCTTCACGGATTCGACAACGGCCACCGCATTGCCGGCCTCGACGCTGTCGCCGACGTTGGGCAGCTCGACGTAGACCAGATCGCCCAGCGATGCCTGGGCGTGGTCGGAAATGCCGACGGTGGCCCGGCCATTGCCTTCGGCGCGCACCCACTCGTGGGACTTGAGGAATTTGAGGTCGCCTGGGATCTCGCTCATGGCTGCTCCGCTGGTTTCTTTGGTTCGGGACGGGCGACTAGTTTAGCCAAGCCGCCGCCCTGTGCGCAGCCCGCTCAGGCAACTTGCACTTTCAGCAGCATGCCGTCCACGGCCACCACGCGTACCGGCGTACCCGCCGGCTGGTCCGGCCCCTCCACCGTCCAGAACGCATCGGCGATCTGCACGCGGCCACGACCGGCAACGATGGCCTGATCGAGCCGAACCACCTGCCCGATCAGTTGGTCTGCGCGCCGATTGAGCAGCGGCTGATCGCTCCTGGGCGCGCGTCGGCGGAACCACTTCAGGTAGATGCCGACCGAAACCAGCGCGAACACCGAGAACAGGACCGCCTGCAAAGGCCAGTCGATGCCGGGCAGCAGCAACACGACCATCGCCATGCCGGCGGCGGCAAAACCGAACCACAGCATGAAGGCACCTGGCGCCATCGCCTCGGCGGCAAACAGCAGCAGGGCGGCCGCGGCCCATAGCGCGAACTTGACGCCCATGGCTCAGCTCCCGATGCGCGGCGGTCGGGACGAAGGCTGCTTGTCGAAGGCATCCTTGGCCAGTTCGGCGATGCCGGCCAGCGAACCGATCACGCCCGAAGCCTCCATCGGCATCAGCACCAGCTTCTGGTTCGGCGCCATGGCCAGCGCCTTGAATGCCTCGACGTACTTCTGCGCGACGAAATAGTTGATCGCCTGCACGTCGCCCTGCGCGATCGCCTGCGATACCAGCGTGGTGGCCTTGGCTTCGGCCTCTGCCAAGCGCTCGCGGGCTTCCGCCTCGCGGTAGGCGGCTTCGCGCTTGCCTTCCGCTTCGAGGATCGCCCCCTGCTTCTCGCCCTCGGCCCGCAGGATTTCCGACTGGCGCGAACCCTCGGCCTCGAGAATCGAGGCACGCTTGTCGCGCTCGGCCTTCATCTGCCGCGCCATCGCATCCACCAGGTCGCGTGGCGGCTGGATGTCCTTGATCTCGATGCGGTTGACCTTCACGCCCCATGGGCTGGTGGCGTGATCGACCACGCCGAGCAGACGCGCGTTGATCGTCTCGCGCTGGCTCAGCGACTCGTCCAGATCCATCGAGCCGATCACGGTGCGGATGTTGGTCTGCACCAGCGCGATCATCGCCTGATCGAGGTTGGCCACCTCGTAGGCTGCCTTGGCCGCATCCAGCACCTGGAAGAACACTACGCCGTCGACCTTCACCACGGCGTTGTCCTTGGTGATGACATCCTGCGACGGCACTTCGAACACCTGCTCCATCATGTTCACCCGTCGCCCCACGCTCTGCATGTAGGGCACGAGGAAATGCAGGCCAGGCGACAGGGTGTGGGTGTAACGGCCGAAATGCTCGACGGTGTATTCGAAGCCCTGCGGCACCACCCGTACACCCTTGAAGAAGGTGACGACGATGAACACCGCGATTGCCAGCACGACGAAGCTCGTCAATCCCATGTCCCCACTCCCCTTCCGATGTGAAAGTTCGAGTATAGACGGGGGCTTCTCCGCGAATCGCAAACCGCAACGGAGGCACACGGCCTGCGTCTCCTCCAACCGTGCGATGGCATCACGCCGGCATGCGCGATGGCGACGATCCACCGGATGAAAGCAGATGGCACGGCCCGGCATTCTCGATGCGGGCGATGCGGCGCGCCCGCTCGATGCCCGGCGCCGACAGTGACGCCGCACTGGCGGCCATGCAGACGCGCGCGCCTACGCGGATGGCATGCAGGCACACTGCGGACAGATGCCAGGCATCGCCATGCAAGGTACCCGCGAGGCGTCGCCACAAGCGCTCGGCGATCCCCGAGCGCAGCTCGTTGTCGCAGCCCCCAGGCAAACGCGACAGCAACCGGTCCCACGCGAAAAAATCGCTTTCGGGCAACAAGTACAGGCGCCAGCAGCACCTGCCTGCGTCATCGAAGAAACGCAGCGACTCGATCACGTCTTCGCTGTCCATGCGCACCCGCGATTCGGCATGGACGGCATGGCTCCAACCAACCAGCTCATTGCCATGTTCCGGCCGATGCATGCACAGCACCGGCCCGAGTGCGGCCAAGGCTGACGCTGCCGGCATCGCCGTCAGCCGCGACACCGCCGGATTGTCCATGCCGTCATGCGGCATGCCTGCCACGATCGCCATCGGCCTCTCCATCATTGCCATGCCGCCCGACGGACATGGAATGCACCATCACACCCGGATCACGCGCGCCCGCCGGGCGCGCACCACCTACGGACAAGCCCGCCCCGCCGACAACCGCATCACGCAGTGCCTGCACGGCATGCAGGCAACCGGACGTGGAACCCGGCCGAACACGCCCGCGGGCTTACTTGGTAAGGATCAGCTTGTCGTTGCTGGTGTGGCGCAAGCGGTAAACCCGGTCGCCATGCCGGATCAGGATTTCGCGACGTCCCTTCAACAGGGCATCGCTGTCCACTGTCTGGTCGGCTTCGGCCGGATTGCGACGCAAGCTAGGGCGTTCGCACAGCACGGCAGGTTCGGAAAAGGCAAGCGACAGGCCATGGGCACTCATCGGACGGGCACTCCAGTGAAGACGCCTTTGATGTTAATGATTCTCATTTGATAGTCAACACCTTTCGCGTCATTCAATCCCGGCCCGCAGCCGTTTCCACTCTCCCCCAAGCGTCGGCATCCACGCTGTCGACCAGAGCCAGTGCTTCCAGGTTCTGTTCAAGCTGTGCGACATCGCTGGCCCCCAGAATGACGCTGGACACGCGCGGATTGCGCAAACACCACGCAATGGCCAATGCAGCGGGCGGCAGGCCGAGCTCCCTGGCGATGGCGGAAAACCGCCGCGCCCGCTCGATGCGCCGGTGTTGCGGGTCCAGTACCAACTCCTTGAGCCAGCCCATTTCGGGCAAGCCCAGACGGCCATCGCCGGTGATGCCGTCGTCGTACTTGCCGGTGAGCAGGCCCGAGGCCAGCGGCGACCACGTGGTCAAGCCCATCCCGGATTCGTCGCACAACGAGGCGTACTCGTGCTCGACCCGCTCCCGGTGGAAGAGGTTGTACTGCGGTTGCTCCATCGTCGGCGCCTGCATGCCGCGCGCGGCCGCGACGCCATGCGCCTCGCGGATCTGTTCGGCCGACCACTCCGATGTCCCCCAGTACAGCACCTTGCCTTGCCGCACCAGCATGTCCATCGCCGCGACGGTCTCGGCGACAGGCGTGTGCGGATCGGGGCGGTGGCAGAAATAGAGGTCGAGATGTTCCACCCGCAGCCGACGCAATGCGGCATGGCAGGCCTCGACGACATGCTTGCGCGACAGTCCGCACTGGGTTGGCAAAGGATTGTCGACGCTGCCGAAAAACACCTTGCTGGACACGCAGTAGCCGTCGCGCGGCAGGCGCAGGTCGGCGATCACGTCGCCCATCACCTGTTCGGCACGTCCGCCTGCGTAGGCCTCCGCGTTGTCGAAGAAATTGATGCCATGGTCCCAGGCCCGTGCGATCAGGTTGCGGGCCTCGCCGCGGCCGATCTGGGCACCGAAAGTGACCCAAGCGCCGAACGACAGGGCGGACAGCTGCAGGCCGGACGAGCCCAGGCGGCGGTATTGCATGGCGGTTTCTCCCGGCGGGCCGAACCCGCGCAAATGAGAACAGTCTAGCCGGCGGCCGACGGGCCTCCGTAAAATGCGCGCACTCACCTTCCTCCGGGGAGTAGCCCATCCGCCGCGCGCGGGGCTTCGCGTCAACACACTCGGCATGACCGCCGTGGCGCGAGGGACGAATGTCGGGCAAGACCGCAGGCAGGCATCGCGCATGACCGGATCGGGCGGCGCGGTGTTTGCCTTCGCGTCCATGCGAATGCCCGGTCCCGGAGTTTCAGATGCAGACCTTCCTGATTTCCGCCGGAACCGTCACCCTCGGTGAAATCGGCGACAAGACCCAGTTGCTGGCCTTGCTGCTGGCCGCGCGCTTCCGCAAGCCCTGGCCGATCGCGCTCGGCATCCTCGTCGCCACGCTGGTCAACCATGCGGCTTCGGCCTGGCTGGGCATGGAGATCTCGCGCTTCCTGTCGCCTGACATCCTGCGCTGGGTGATGGCTGTCAGTTTCATCGCCGTGGCGTTGTGGACGCTCAAGCCCGACAAACTTGACGAAGGCGACGAGAAGCTGCCCGCCTACGGTGCGTTCGTGGCCACCACCCTTGCCTTCTTTCTGGCCGAAATCGGCGACAAGACCCAGATCGCCACCGCGCTGCTCGGCGCCAAATACTCGCCCTTGTGGCAGGTAGTGGCAGGCACCACTGCCGGCATGCTGATCGCGGACCTGCCGGTGATCTGGCTGGGCAGCCGCTTCGCCGGCCGCCTGAACCTGCAATACGCCCGTTTTGCCGCCGCAGCCGTGTTCCTCGTGCTGGGCCTGTGGGCCGCCATCCACGGGGTGGGTTGAGCCTTGCCCGATGGCCGTCGACGCCCGCAAACCTGCTAGGCTTTCGCCCTTCGTGGCTGCTACGACGGGAATGCAACGATGATCGAAGGTTTGGAGCGCGTCGGCTTCGGCATGTTCGGGCTGGCGGTGCTGATCGGCATCGCCTGGCTGTTCTCCAACAACCGCCGGGCGGTGGACTGGAAGTTGGTGGGCACCGGCGTGAGCCTGCAGATCGGCTTTGCCACGCTGGTGTTGCTGGTCCCGGGCGGACGCGACGTGTTCGACTGGCTGGGCCAGTTGTTCGTCAAGGTGCTCAGCTTCGTCAACGAAGGCTCCACCTTCGTGTTCGGCAGCCTGATGGACGTGAAGAACAACGGCTTCATCTTCGCCTTCCAGGTGCTGCCCACCATCATCTTCTTCTC
>JADHEF010001149.1_pt1 | contig 18773 bp, 16 predicted proteins | sample 8952391 | NCBI WGS metagenome assembly JADHEF01 (sample SAMN16124439, study PRJNA663245) | bioreactor sludge metagenome | isolation source: sludge (nitrite) | place: India:Bengaluru | collected 2019-02-28
CCTCAGGACAGGTTAAACGCCTCGCACAGTTCCTTCAGCCGCTCGTCGTTGATGGCGCGCAGGGCGCCGAGGGTCAGGGCGTTGATCAGGGATTCGGCCGTGAACTCGGCCACCTCGAGGCGGTCGAAGGCCTGGAGCACCGAGCCGCCGGTGGCCAGGATGGAGTCGTTCTGCAGCAGCACCACGGGGCAGGCCGGGCCGAGGATCGCCGCCACGCCGGCCTCGTCGTTGAACTGCATGCCGTAGGGCACCACGGGCACGTCGCGCAGCACGATGTAACTCTCGGGGATGGTGCGCGTGTCCAGGCCCCGCTCCACCAGGCTGAACGCCGTGCTGTTGGGCGCCTGCGCCGTCACGACGGCGTGGATGTCGGGGTGGCGGTCGTAGATGGTCTTGTGCTGGATCACCGAGCGGCTGGGCAGCTTGCCCCGCTCGCGCCGGCCGTCGCGCACCAGCACCACGTCCGCCAGGTCCAGGTGGCTGCGGTCCACGCCGTAGGGCGTGATCAGGAAGGTGTCCTCGTCCAGCCGGGCCGACAGCGTGCCCTCGGTGCACGTCATGATGTGCTGGTTGTAGGCCCGGTGCACCAGGTCCACCATCTCGCGGCGCAGTTCCTTCTCGCGCCCCGTGCGCACGCCGGGCTCGAACTCGGGCAGGAAGTTGCGGTTGGTGTGGCTGAGGGCGATCTGGTCGGACGTGAGGTGGGTCACGGGGCCCAGCGCCGCGGCCTTGATCAGCAGGCGCGCGCAGAAATCCAGCGTCTCGAACCGGTGGTAGGCCTCGAGCAGCGTCTCGCCCGCGCACACCACGCCGTGGTTCTCCAGCACGACGCAGTCGAAACCCTCGCGGAACGTGTCGGCGATGCGCCGGCCCAGTTCGGCGCTGCCGGGGACGGCGTAGGGCGCAAACCCCACCGGGCCGCACACGTGGGCCGACTGGGGCATCACCATCGTGTCGGGCACCTGGCCCACGATGCTGAACGACACCAGCGCCACCGGGTGGGCGTGGAGCACCGCGCGCACGCCGGGCCGCGCCTCGTAGATGTCCTTGTGAAAGGGGTATTCCGACGACGGCCGGTGGATGCCCTCGATCTCGCCGCCGGCCCGCACGCACACGATGTCCTGCGGCCGCAGCTTGCCCTTGTCCACCCCCGTCGGGCTGATCCACAGATCCCCGTTCTCGTCCAGGATGGAAAGGTTGCCGCCGGACGTGGTGGTCATGCCGTGCTGGTAGATCCGGTTCATGATGGCAACGATCTGGTCGCGGGGGTGCATCAACTCGTAATTCATGGCGTCTCCTGGGCTTTCCCGGGGCGTCGGCACCGACCGCAAAGGACCGGCCCGGCTTTTCGTCCCTGATACTGGATAGCACGCCCCGCGCCGGGTGATTCGTTTGATCAAGCATTTTTGACCGAAACGTCACAATGGTGATCGGGTGGGCGTTCGCAAACGCAACCGGTCCACGGCCACCCGCCCACTCCGAAAGTGGCATGGGCGTCCCGCCCATGTATCCGAATCTGGCAAAGGTAACCCTCCCAAGATCGCGAAGAAAGTACTCATGCCGCCTGAACGAAGCAGGCCGCCTCGCCCGGAAAAGTTTCAATGCCCGCATGCTTTCGGTCCACAGCGCCACGGGTCGGGTCCCATGGGCGGGGCCGCCCATGCCACACCTCCCAGCTCCGCCGGTATCAGCCGATTTGCCCTTGAGGGTTCCGCGCCCCTGCGTCACACCCGCTCGCAAGCATAGGAATCCACCCGGAAAGGCGGCCCCCACCCATGTCCACCTCGCTCGAACCCCGAAACCATGTCATCCTGACCAGCGCGGGCGCCGACCGCCCGGGCATCGTGGCCGACCTGTCCGGCTGGATCCTCGAGCACGGCGGCAACATCGAGGACAGCCGCATGTCGCAGCTGGGCGGCGAGTTCGCCACGCTGATCCTGGTGAGCGGGGGACCGGGCCTGGCCGAGTCGCTGCGCGCGACGGCGGCCGACTTCGGCGCGGCCCACGGCCTGACCGTGACCTGCCGCCCGGTGGCCGCCGCGCCCCCGTCGCACGGCAGGCCGCTGCTGCGCTACACGCTGAACGCCACCTCGCTCGACCACCCCGGCGTGGTGCACCCGGTCGCCGACCTCCTGCGCCGCCTGGGCATCAACATCGTCTCCGCGGCCACCCGCGTCACCTCGGCCCCGTTCAGCGGCGCGTCCGTGTTCCAGTTCACCATGACCGTGGACATCCCCTCGGACGTGAACGTGGGCGGCGTCCGGACCGCCCTGGCCGACCTCGGCAACCGCGAAAACATGGACCTGGCGCTGGACCAGGCGCGCGTGGAAGTCTGAACCGCCGCGGGGCGGTTCTCGCGCCACCGGCCGCCGCTAGGCGCCGAGATCCGCCGAATCCAGGACGATGGTGACGGGGCCCCGGTTGGTCAGCCGCACCTCCATCATCGCCTGGAACACCCCGGTTTCCACCCGCGGGCAACGCGCGCGGAGCCGGGCGACGAAGTCGTCGAAGAGCGCCGACGCGACGGCGGCCGGCGCGGCACCCATGAAGTTCGGCCTGCGCCCCTTGCGGCAGTCGGCAAAGAGCGTGAACTGGCTGACGGCCAGAATCCCCCCGCCGGTGTCGAGCACCGAACGGTTCATCTTCCCCGCGTCATCCTCGAAGATCCGGAGGTTCACAACCTTGTCCGCCATCATCTCCAGTTTCGCCCCGTCGTCGTCCGCGGCGATCCCCACGAGGAGGAGCAGGCCCCCGCCGATGGCGCCCACCCCGGCTCCCTCCACGGAAACCGAGGCCTCGCGCACGCGCTGGATCACGATTTTCATTCCTCCCATGCCACGCATGACCGGGGGGCGCAACGCAACGGATTCCTTGATGGCGCAAGAACATACTTTGTTGACGCCGCGGTCAACTTGTGCCACTCTCCGAATCAACTGCGGAGGTGCAGCGTGTCCCTCTTCCCGAATTCCCCCTGCGGATTCGCCGGGCTTGTCACGATGGTTGCGTCGCTGGCAGCTTTTTCGCCCGCGGCCGAACCCCAGGTTTCTGCCGCCCCGCCCACGACCCATGTCGCCCTCGGCTGGAACGACCTGGGCATGCACTGCATGAACCGCACCTACGGCGACTTCTGCATCCTGCCGCCCTTCAACAACCTCTGGATCCAGGTGGTGGAACGCGGAAACCCGCCGAAGGTGACCACGCAGGGCATCAGCCTGAGTTACCGGTTTCCCGCGAACACCTACAGCGCCGGGAAGGTGAATTTCTGGAGTTACGAGGACAAACTATTCGGAGTTTCGCTGCCCGACAATGTGGGCCTGACGGGGCACGGCCTGACGGGCAGCCTCGACTGGAACGGGACCGCCTTTGAGGTCACGGGCGTTCCGCTGACCGGGTTCGAGGATGCGACCCCGGCCACCGAGCAGCCCTACCAGTACGCCGAGGTGACCGTGAAGCGGACGGCCACCAACGAGGTGCTCGATGTGACCACCTTCGTTGCGCCAACCTCGACCGAGATGCACTGCGACACCTGCCACTCGGGCGGGTCGCACACGGTGGAGTACAACATCCTGGCCAAGCACGACGCGGAGGAGGGCACCAACCTGCTGGGCAACCGGCCGGTGCTCTGCGCCAGTTGCCATTCCTCCAACGCCCTGGGCACCCCCGGCACGCCCGGCGTGCCGCCCCTGTCGCGCGCCATCCACGGCAGGCACGCCGAGGAGGTGGGCTCCTCCATGTCCTGCTACGCGTGCCATCCCGGCCAGCAGACCCAGTGCCTGCGGGGGGCCATGTTCCTGGCGGGAAAGACCTGCACGAACTGCCATGGAACCATCACGCAGGTGGCCAGTTCCATAGGCGCCGGCCGGCGTCCCTGGATTGACGAGCCGAGGTGCAGCCTGTGCCACGATGCGGCCCACAGCGAGAACCCCGGCAAGTTGTTCCGCAACTCCATCGGCCATGGCGGCCTCTACTGTACCGCCTGCCACAACAGCCCCCACGCGGAACTGCCCACGGCACAGCCCCGCGACAGCGTGCAGGCCCAGCGGGTTCAGGGCACGTCGGGTTACATCCGCAACTGCACCGTCTGCCACCTGACCATGCCCACCTCGGCCGGCCCCCACGGTTTCCTTCCGACCACCCGGGTGGAAAACTGGACCCTGTTCAACTGATCCGGGGCGGCGCCCGGTTACGGGCGGGTTTTGCCTAGTAGCTCATCGGGGTCAGGCGCGTCTTGCCGCGGAAGATCCAGTAGATCGCGACCGTGTAGGTGAGCACGAACGGAAGCCCGATGAAGGCGATGTTGCGCATGATCGCCAGCGTCTTCTGGCTCGACGCGGCATTGTAGGCCGTCAGGTTGTAGTCGGCGCTGATGGTGGAGACGATCAGGTTGGGGTACATCGCGATCCCGAAAAGGAAGATCAGCCCCGAGATCGTGCAGCACGACGAGATGAACGCCCGCATCGGCATGCCGTGGAACACGGCCCGCGGGATGTTGGCGATCGCCAGCACCGTCAGGCCCACCACGGCCCAGACCCACGGGAAATCTTTGAAGTTGCGCGTCGCGTTGGGGACCTGCACGAGCGTGACGATGGTCGTGATCACGTACACGAACAGGAACGTGCCGAAGGCCCGGTAGGTCCATCCCCGGACCTTTTGCTGCAGATCGCCCTCCGTCTTGAGGTTCAGGTACAGCGCCCCGTGCATGGCAAACATCGCCACCGCGAGCAGTCCCACCATGATGGGGTAAGGCTTGAGCAGCGTGAGCAGGTTGCCGTGGAACTCCCCGTCGGCGCCGACCGGGATGCCCTGCATCATGTTGCCGATGGCCACTCCGAAAAGGAGCGACGCCAGCGTGCTGGCCACGCAGAACGACACGTCCCAGAAGGCGCGCCATCCGCGCTCGGGCCGCTTGCTGCGGAACTCCAGCGCCACCGCGCGGAAGATGAGCGCGAACAGCACCAGCATGAACGCCAGATAGAAGCCCGAGAAGGCCGTGGCGTAGGCGTTGGGGAACGCGGCGAACAGCGCCCCGCCGCCCGTGACCAGCCAAACCTCGTTGCCGTCCCACACCGGGCCGATCGAGTTCATCAGGATGCGCCGGTCGTGGTCCGTGCGCGTCAGCAGGTGCAGCGAGCCGACCCCGAGGTCGAAGCCGTCCAGGATTGCGTAACCTGTCAGGAGCACCCCGACCAGGAAGAACCAGAGGAGATTGAGGTCCAGAGTCATCGCGTCGTTCCCTTTCCGTAATTCCGTTCGCTCAGTTGCCGCGCGCCGAGGTCATCGAGACCTCCCGGCTCTCGAGGGCCGCGGCCGCGCCCATCAGGCCCCCGGCGGTGGTGCTGTCGGGCGGCGGTGCGGGCAGCTCATCCGGTCCGTGCTGGATCTTGTCGTTCAGCACGAACACCCACACCGCGAAAAGCAGAAAGTAGATCACCGTGAACAGGATGATGGAGATCATCACCTCCTCGGCCTTGACGCTCCGGCTCACCGCGTCGCTCGTGCGCAGCAGCCCCCACACGATCCACGGCTGCCGACCCACCTCCGCGGCAACCCAGCCGAGCTGGTTGGCCAGGTAGGGCCCTGCCACCGAGAAAACGTAGACCCACATCAGCCAGCGCTTCTGGAACAGGGTTCCCCTCCACAGGAAAAACACGCCAAGAAGCGTGACGCCGATGAAGTACATCCCCAGGCCCACCATCGTGTGATACGAGGTGAACGCGACCGCAACGGGCGGCCAGTCCTTTTCCGGCGTCTTGTCCAGCCCGTCCACCGGCGTGCTGAAGTCGCCGTGGATCAGGAAACTGAGGGCGCCTGGAATCTCGACGGAATGCCGCAGGACCTTCTCCCTGGCGTCGGGGATGCCGAACAAACTCAGGGGGGCGCCGCCCTCGGGCGTCTTGAACAGTCCCTCGTAGGCCGCCATCTTGGGGGGCTGGGTGCGGGCGACCTGCTGCGCGTGCTTGTGTCCCAGGGCGAGCTGGAGCAGCGACACGGCGGCCCCGAAGACCAATGCGATGCGGAACGACTTCTTCGCGAACTCGACATGCCTGCCCTTCAGGATGTAGTAGGCCGTCACGCTCATGACGAAGAAGGCGCCGAGGATGAAGGCGCCCACGAGCACGTGGCTGAGGCGCTGCATGCTGGAGGGGTTGAAAACCAGGGCCCAGAAGTCCGTGATCTCCGCCCGTTTTGTTCCCAGGTGATCCACGATGTGATATCCGGCCGGGGTCTGCTGCCACGAGTTGGCCACCACGATCCACACGGCCGAGAATATCGATCCCAGGCTCACCATCACCGTGGAGAAGAAGTGGACGCGCGGCGACACGCGGTCCCAACCGAAAACCAGCACGGCCAGGAAGCCCGATTCCAGGAAGAACGCGAACACTCCCTCGGCGGCGAGCGCGCTGCCGAACACATCCCCCACGTAGCGCGAGTAGGTGGCCCAGTTCGTGCCGAACTGGAACTCCATCACGATGCCCGATGACACGCCCATGGCGAACGTCACGGCGAAGATCCTCGTCCAGAACCGCGCCATCTGTTCGTAGTGCGGGTCGCGGGTCTTGAGGTACATGCCCTCCATGAACACCATGAGGACTCCCAACCCGATCGACAGCGGCGGGAACAGGTAGTGGAACATGATCGTGAGGGCAAACTGGAGGCGCGAAAGGTTCAGCGCGTCGAATTCCATGACCGGACCAACTTTTTCCTGCGAGATTGCGACCCGGAGGTCGTGATGGCCGGACAAGAACGGGACAAATCGTGACGATCAAGAATTGGTTGTTGGCCGCGCGACTTTCCGGGGGCGATCGCGGATTCCGCATTCCCGCCTGACGCGCAAAGCAGCCCCCTGCACCGCGCCATGACGCCGTCCCCGGGAACAAGTTCTTGACGAATCCTGTACACGCCATGCGGGTCATGGCTACGGCGGCTGAAAGCCTTCCGGGGTCATGACCGCCGCCCGACCAACCAGAAAACCAGCGAGGCATCCCCCCGTGGCAGCCAAGAACGACAAGCAGTTCATCCGCGAGATCACCCCCAAGAGCGAGGACTACAGCCAGTGGTATGTGGACGTGGTGCGCAAGGCCGACCTGGCCGACTACACCACCCTCAAGGGCTGCATGGTGATCAAGCCTTACGGCTACGCCCTGTGGGAGAATATCCGCGACTCGCTGGACCGCCGCATCAAGGACACGGGCCACCAGAACGCCTACTTTCCCCTCTTCGTGCCCGAGAGCCTCCTGCAGAAGGAGGCCGACCACGTGGCCGGTTTCGCGCCCGAGGTGGCCTGGGTCACCCACGGCGGCACGGAGGAACTCGAGGAGCGGCTCGCCATCCGCCCCACCAGCGAGGCCATCATCTGCTCCATATACTCCAAGTGGGTGCAGAGCTACCGCGACCTGCCGCTCCTCATCAACCAGTGGGCCAACGTCGTCCGCTGGGAGAAGGTCACCCGCCTGTTCCTGCGCACCACCGAGTTCCTGTGGCAGGAGGGCCACACCTGCCACCGCACCATGGACGACGCGCAGGAGGAAACCGTCAGGATGCTCCGCGTGTACCAGGAATTCGCCGAGACGGAACTCGCCATGCCCGTGATCCCAGGCCAGAAGACCGACAACGAGAAATTCCCCGGTGCCCTGACCACGTACACCATCGAGGGCATGATGGGCGACGGCAAGGCACTCCAGGCCGGCACGAGCCACAACCTCGGCCAGCACTTCTCGAAGATGTTCGACATCCAGTTCCTCGACGAGGACGAGCAGCGCAAGTATGTGTGGCAGACATCGTGGGGCGTCAGCACCCGCCTCGTGGGCGGCGTCATCATGACCCACGGTGACGAAAACGGCCTCATCCTGCCGCCCCGCATCGCGCCCGTGCAGGTCGTCATCGTGCCGGTTTTCAAGGCCGACACGAAGGAGGCCGTCCTGGCCAAGGCCCGCGAGATTGCCGCCGGCCTGAAGCCCGTCGCCCGCGTCAAACTGGACGACCGCGACACCGTCACCCCGGGCTGGAAGTTCAACGAGTGGGAGATGAAGGGCGTGCCCCTGCGCCTCGAAATCGGGCCGAAGGACATCGAGAAGCAGCAGGTCGTGCTGGCCCGGCGCGACACCCGCGAGAAAATCTTCTGCCCGATGGCCGACCTGGCCGCACAGGTGCCCGCGCTGCTGGTCCAGATCCAGGCCGACCTGCTCTCGCGCGCGCGGAAGTTCCGCGACGACAACACGCGCCGCGTGGCCGACTACGACGAGTTCAAACGCGTCATCGAGAACGACCGCGGGTTTGTCCTCGCGGGATGGTGCGGCGACGGCGAGGTGGAGCTGAAGATCAAGGAAGAGACCAAGGCCACTATCCGCTGCATCCCCCTCGACGGGCAGAACGAACCGGTCCCCGCGCCGCCGGGTGTCAAGTGCGTCTTCACGGGCAAACCCGCGAAGTACGAAGTCTACTTCGCGCGGGCGTACTGAGGCCCCGCGATGATCCCGGGGGCAGGGGCATAGGGGGACCGGCCGTGCCCGGAAAACCCCGCCGCATCCTGCAGCTGGTCTCCACCTCCGATCTCGGGGGGGCGGAGCGGATGGTCCTGCACCTTCTCGGCGCCCTGGACCGGGCGGAATTCGAGCCGCTCGCGGCGGCGACCACGGGAAGCGGCGAACTGCTGCGCCTCGCCGCACCGGCTTGCGCGGCGTCCGTCCATCTGCACGCCCGGTTTGCCGGTGACCCGCTCGCGCTGGCGCGCCTGGTCCGGTTCATCCGGGCCAATCATGTGGAACTGCTCCAGATTCACGGCCTTCGGGCCGAACTGATCGGCCGCGTGGCGGCCCGCCTCGGCGGAGCGCGGGCCGTCGTCAGCACGGTGCATTCCATCGACCCGTGGCGGCGTTGGCACCACAGCCTGGCCGACCGCCTGACCGCCCCGCTCGTGGACCATACCATTGCCGTCTGCGCGGCGGCGCGGGATGCGGCCATCGCCCGCGGCGAGGTGGGCCCGGACCGCATCGAGGTGATCCCCATCGGCATTCCGTCCGCGCCGGACCGCGATCCCGCGCGGATGCCGGCCCTTCGCGGGCAATTCGGAATCCCGCCCGGCGCGGGACCCGTCGTGGGCGTCGTCGCCAACCTGCGCGAAATGAAGGGCCATCGCGACATCCTTGCCGCCATCCCCGCCGTGCGGTCCCGCCATCCCGATGCCCTGTTCGTCTTCGCGGGGCGGGATGACAGCGGCGGCGCCATCGGGCGGGAGGCCGCGGCGGCCGGGGTGGCCGACCGGATCCGTTTCCTCGGATTCGTCGACGACGCGCCCGCGCTGCTCGGCGCGCTCGACATCTTCCTGCTGCCCAGCCACTGGGAAGGGCTCCCGGTTTCCATCATCGAGGCCATGCACGCCGGGCTGCCCGTGGTGGCCTCCGGCGTCGGCGGCATTCCGGAACTCATCACCGACGGCGAAACCGGCCTGCTGATCGAACCCCGCTCGCCCGACCGGATCTCCGGCGCGATCTTGCGTTTGGCCGGGGATCCCGATCTGTCGGCCCGCCTCGGTGGGGCTGCCCGCGCCCGCGCCCGCGCCGAATTCACGGTGGAACGGATGGCCGCGCGAACCCAGGCCGTGTACCGTCGCCTGCTCAACCGGTAGCCCCGTCCGCCGGGTGAGGCGGCTGTTCGGGGGTGCGGTCAGGCGTCGCTTTCCGTCGTGTCGGCCCGGTCGGTGAACAGGTTGTACTTCACCATCTTGTTGTGAAGGCTCTTGCGGCTGATGCCCAGCAGGTCCGCCGTGGCCTGGCGGTGGAACCCCGCCCGCTCCAGGGCAGCGCGGATCAGCCTCACTTCCAGCTGCTCGCTCAGTTTCTCGATTTTCTCCTGCAGGGAGATCGAAAAGTCGTTGAGCAGGGCATCGACCGACTGATTGCCCGCGGCGGAGACGGCCAGCGGCATTTCCGTGGCATTGCGCACGGATTCCGGCAGCGCCTCCAGCGACAGCACGGTGGACGAGGAAAGCACCATGGCCCGCTGGATCACGTTCTCCAGTTCCCGCACGTTGCCGGGCCACCAGTAGTTCTCCAGCGCCCGCATCGCGTCCTCGTCTATCCCCTGGATGTTGCGGTTGAGGCGCGGGTTGTGGACGCTGATGAAATGCGCGGCCAGCACCGGGACGTCGTTGTGCCGGACCCGAAGCGGCGGGAGGCAGATGGGAAGCACGTTCAGGCGGAAAAAAAGGTCCTCGCGGAACGCCTTCGAATCGACGGCGGCCCCGAGATCCTGGTTGGTCGCGGCGATCAGCCGGACGTCCACCTTCATGGGCCGCGTGCCGCCGACCCGGAAAACTTCCCGTTCCTGAAGAACCCGCAAAAGCTTGGACTGCAGCGAGAGGGGCATGTCTCCGATCTCGTCGAGGAATACCGTGCCGCCGTCGGCCACCTCGAACTTGCCCGGCTTCATGGCCACGGCTCCCGTGAACGCGCCCCGTTCGTGGCCGAACATCTCGCTCTCCAGCAGGTTCTCGGGGATGGCCGCGCAGTTCACCGGGACGAACGGCTTGGATTTGCGCGCCGAGTGGTAATGAATGGCCTGGGCGACCAGTTCCTTGCCGGTCCCGCTTTCGCCCGTGATCAGGACAGTGACATCGTTGGTCACCACGCGCTCGATCAGCTCATAGACCTCGCGCATGGCGTCGCTCGAACCGATGATCCGGTCGAACGAAAGGCGGTCCCGCAGCCGTTCCTCCAGGTTGGAGATCTGGCGCTGCAGCAGCTTCTTCTCCACGGCCCTCCGCACGACCACCCGCAGTTCGTCCAGCTCAAAGGGCTTGTTGAAAAAATCATACGCCCCCTGGCGCACCGCTTCCAGCGCCACCTGGCGGCTCTCGAACGCCGTGATCATCACCACGATCATTCCGGGATGGAGGCGCCGGATCTCCCGCAGCGCAGCCATCCCGTCCATTTTGGGCATCTTCACGTCCAGGATGGTCACGTCGAAGTCCTGCTCCCGCGCCAGCGCCACGGCCGCCTCGCCGTCCGCGGCCGTCTCCACCCGGTATCCCTCGCGCTGCATCACCTCCTGCATCAGGAGCCGGAGGCTTGCCTCGTCGTCGGCGATGAGAATCCTGGCTTGCTGCAATGCGCGACCTCGGAGCGGGGATGCGTTACCGGGCGAGACTCGCCGCGTCCGGGGCGGCGTTCAATGGCAATCTGACCGTGAACGCAACCCCGTCCGCCGTGTTCGCCACCCCAATGTCGCCGCCGTGCGCGCTCACGATCTGGCTGGAGATGGATAGCCCCAGGCCGCTGCCTTCCTCCTTGGTCGTGTAGAAGGGTTCGAAGAGGTGCTCGATCTCCTCCGGCGGCACCGGCGGGCCGGTGTTCTCCACCGTGATGACCACCGCCTGCGGATCGGACGGGTCCGTCCGCGCGGTCACGCGGACGGTGCCGTCCGGTGGGACGGCCTGGAACGCGTTGATCAGGATGTTCAGGAGGGCCTGGCGCACGCGGTCGGCGCTGATCAGGGCCTCGGGCATCTCCCCGTAATCCTCCTCCACGCGCACGGATTCCGGCGGCGGAGCCTTCGCGTGGTTCCGGGCTAGGGTCAGCGCATCATGCACCACCCCCCGGACGTCCGTCATGCTCTGCGGCGTTTCCGCCTGGGACAGCTGCTGGACCTCGCGCACCAGCTGCTCCAGGCGGTTGGCCTCCCGCACGATCAGCTGGGCGAATTCATGCTTGCGCGCATCGCCCGCGAGATCCTCACCCAGCAACTGGGCCGTCACCTTGATTGCCCCCAGCGGGTTGCGCACCTCGTGGGCCAGACCCGATGCGAAGGTGCCCATCGTGGCCAGCCGGTCCGTGCGCCCCATCTGCTCGTAAAACTTGTTCAGCTCGGACAGGTCGCGCAGGTTGATGATGAGTCCGAAGATGCGGCCCGCCCGGTCGCGCATCACGCTCGACTTCACGCTCAGGGTCACCGGCGCCCCGCCGGCCCGTTCCACGGCCACCTTGCGCGTGATCGGCCGCTCCGGGCGCCAGAGCATCTCGTTCACCAGCGCCAGGAACTGGCCGTGTCCCGGCTCATGAAACGCCGTCTCCAGCGGCTGGCCCAGCGCGTTTCCCGGTTCGACCCCCAGCATTTTCTCGGCCGCGGAATTGATCGCCGTGACCGTGCCGTGCAGGTCCGTCGTGATCAGCCCGCCCGTGAAACTCTCCAGGATATAGCGGTTTCGCGAGGTGAAGAAGCGGTTCAGGCTCTCGATCATGTTGTTGAATGTGTAACCCAACACGCCCACCTCGTCGCGCCGGGTGGCCGGTGCCTTGGTCGAAAAATCTCCAGCCGCCACCTTCTCCGTGATCCGGATGATCGAGTGGATGGGCGCCGTGATGGAGCGCGCCAGGAAGTAGCCGACCAGCGCGCCAATGATGTCGAACGCCGCCATCAGGCCGATCCAAACCAGCGAATAGCGCCCGAAATAATCCTCGGATCCCCGGGGGCCGTCGAGGGGAAGCGACTGGAACATGCGGTCCGTCAGCTGGTACAGGATGCCCCCCATCAAGGTCAGCAGCAGCACGATCATCACCGGGATCGCGATGAGCAGGCGCACGCGCACCTGTTCCTGCTGGCGGATGTCCGGCGTCGCGGACCCGGCGGCGTCAGCGTATCCCGGTTCAGCTTTCCCGGACGGGAGGATATCTTCGGTCGGATCGATGCCCATGGAATGCACGGTTCCTCAGGCGGCATCGAAACGCGTGGCGGGGCGGGATGCAAAAGCAAAAGACGCCCCGCGCGCGTTCGTCCGTTCGCGAGGGACTTGCATCATGGGATTCCGCCGTATATAAACCACCCCACCATGAATCTCAAGAAACCCGCCCCGGTCCGGTGCGCCGTGGTCACGATCGCCGTGATTGCCGTCGCGCTCCTGCCGGGATGCGCGTCCGAGAACCGGCCCGTGGCGGAGGCCAAGAAGGCGCTGAAGGCCCAGGCCGCCAAGGCCCCGGCGGCTACCCCGGCCCCCGACAGCGACACCTACCTGGAGCGCTACCAGTCGCCCGACAAGCGCCTTGAGCGCCGGCAGCAGCGCATCCGCGAAGCCCTGGCAAAGAAACCGTAGCAGCCGTCATGTGCCGCAGGCGTCCCGCCTGCACCTCGGAACCTTCCCGGCATCTTGTCTACTTCGCCAGTTCGGGTATCGCCGTATCCGGGTTCATGCCGAACTCGCGCCGCAGAAATCTCCACATCTCCACGCGGGCCGCGCATCTTGGCGGCGTGAACGGGGGGGTGTCCCGGTAATTGGCGGGCGTCCGCACCAGGCACTCCACCCCCGCCTTTTCCATGGCCCGGCCCAGCGCGCGGGCGTGGGCCGGGTTGTGGAGCACCGGGATCTCCACCGCGTTCTGCATGAGGGAAAAGAAGCCGGGTGCGCCGCCGCCGGGCGCATTCGCCACCTTCGGCATCACCACTCCCTGTGCCCCGGTCGCATACAGGAAAACCGGCGGGTCATCCGGCGTCACGTGACGGATGGGCGACACCCCGGCAAACAGGGCCCGGGCGGCGGTGGTTTCCCCGTCCTTCAATCCGAAGGCCTGCTCCAGCAGCCAGGGCGGCGTGGCTCCGTCGCCCTTCGGGTCCAGCCCAAGGACCGGCCCGACATCGGCCGGATCATAGGTCGCCTGCCCGTCAATTGCCCCCGCGGCCACGAGACGCGTGGATTGGCGGCAGACCGGATCGGTGCTGGCGCGATCCGCCATGTCGGCGTGGAAAGCCAGCCACAGGCTGGCCCCGCCTCCCGCCGATTGTCCAAAAGCCGCCACCCGGTTCGGATCAAAGCCCAGGCTGGCGCTTTGCGAACGCAGGAACTGGACGGCCCGTGCGGCGTCGCGCAGCGAATCGGGCAGCCGGTTGCCGTTGACCGTCAGCCGGTAGTTGATCGCGGCAAAAGCCATTCCGGCCTGCACGCAATCCAGCGTCATCGGCAGGCGGCGCGCTTCGCTCTTGTCGCCGGTCACAAAGCCGCCGCCGTGGATGAACACCACCAGCGGCGCCGGTCCGCCGGATGCGTTCCTGGGTTTCCAGAAGTCCAGTTTCTGGCGTTCCTGCGGGCCATAGGCCAAGTCCGTCACATCGGGTGCGATGCCGGCGCCGGGAAGGAAATCCGCCAGCTGAACCCAATCCTTCGCCCCCGCGCCGGTCGGCGGGGTTCCGTGGGCGGCCGTCATGGCCGCAAAAACCCATGCTGCCGCAAAGCCTGCCGCCAAACGGTTCATTTGCCGGTCCTCCGCAAGTCAACCCACGCCGGACCGGTGGATGAATCACGAAAAAAAAGCGGCCCGCCGCATCCCCGGGGGATGACGGCGGACCGCTCGGAAAACGGAACTTGCCTGGGTTGGACTAGTACGAGCGCGGCGGCGGGGCGCCCTTGGCGTCCTGGTAGCCCGCGTTGTATGCGCCCTGCACCTGCTGCTGCTGCATCGCGGCCTTGTTGCGGTTGTTCTCCATCTGCGAGCCGACGAGGGCTCCGCCGAGGGTGCCGACGCCGGCGCCGATGAGCGCGCCCTTGCCATGGTTCTTGCTGGCCAGTGCGCCAACCGCGGCGCCGCCCAGACCGCCCACGGCGGCCGACTGCATCGTGGTGTTGCCGGGCGCTCCGGCGGTGGTCGAATCGCAACCGGTGATTGCCGCAAGCATCGAAGCCGCCAGCGAAACAGTGATCAACTTCTTCAACATGAGTGTGTCTCCTATGGGTGCCCTGCTGTGGCGGGCTGGTTAAAAGAAGAAATCCTGCCAACTCGGGTTAACGCAAGCAGATTTCAGCCAATACCCCTATACACCCGTCTCCCCGGCGCATTTGCGGCGGATCGCCGCCCCGATTCGATCCAGCGTTTCACCCAGCACGGTTTCCACCGGCGCCAGGGCATCCACCCGCTCCAGGTGGGGGAGCGTCATGGCGGCAAACACTTCCCGCACCCGCTCCTGGTAACTCTGGACCTCGAAAAGGTTCTGCCCCCCGCTGCGCGATGCCACGATGCGCTTCACGCTCTCCTCCACCGGGATCCAGTAAAGCAGGATCAGATCCGGGCGCGGCGCGATTTTCTCATTTTCGGCCCGGATGAATTCCGGGTCCAAACCCAAGGCCCCCTGGTACGCCATCGAGGAGATGTAGTAACGGTCCAGGCACACGATGGCGCCCCGGTCCAGCGCGGGGCGGATGTTCTCGGCCACATCCTGGGCCCGGTCCTCCAGGAACAGCCGGAACTCCTCCTCCGGGGTCACCGTTTCGCGCCCGGCCACCATCAACGCCCTGATTTTCCGCCCCACCGGCCCGTCCGTCGGCTCGCGGAGGTACACCGCCTCATAGCCAATGGCCGCCAACCGGTCGCGCGCCTCGCGCGCCTGCGTGGTCTTTCCGGAGCCGTCCACCCCTTCAAAGGCCACCAGCAGGCCGCCGGGCACCCGTTTCCTGTCACTTGTCGAAACCAACCGAAACCCTTTCCATGCTCGATGCCGTCCGCAATCCGGCGCCTGAATATCGTTCCCCACGCCGGATAGTTGCCTCACCGGAGCGCATGGCCGAAAGCAAGCCGCTTTTCTTCCGTCCCGCTCCACATCCCACACGCCGTCCGATTGCGCCGGCGGTTCCCGGGTTTTCGGCCCTCCAGCCATCCGGGCGCGGCGCGAGACGAAGACGGCGGCGGTAAAAAACAGGAGGAACAACCCATGGTCAACATCACCATGAAGCAGCTGCTGGAGGCGGGCGTTCACTTCGGCCATCAGAGCCGTCGCTGGAACCCCAAGATGAAGCCGTACATCTTCACCGAGCGCAACGGCATCTACATCATCGACCTGAAGAAGACCCTCAAGATGATGCGCGACGCGTGCAAGTTCGTGCGCGACGCCGTCGCCGACGGCCAGACCGTCATGTTCGTGGGCACCAAGAAGCAGGCCAAGGACTCCATCCTCGAGGCCGCCCGCGACTGCAACATGTACTACGTCAACAACCGCTGGCTCGGCGGCATGCTCACCAACTTCCGCACCGTGCGCCGCAGCGTGCTGCGCCTGCTTGAGATCGAGCGCATGGAGGCCGACGGCTCCATCAACAACTACACCAAGAAGGAACGCTCGGTCATCGGCAAGGAGAAGGCATCCCTCGAGAAGAACCTCTCCGGCGTGAAGAAGATGGACAAGCTTCCCGGCGTCATGTTCGTCGTCGACCCCCACAAGGAGTCCATCGCCGTCAAGGAGGCCCGCAAGCTCAAGATCCCGGTCGTGGCCATCGTGGACACGAACTGCGATCCCGACGTCATTGACCATGTCATCCCGGGCAACGACGACGCCATCCGCGCCGTCAAGCTGATCTCGCAGAAGATCGCCGAGAGCGTGGCCGAGGGCCTGATGGCCCGCGCGGACAGCGGCGCCCCGCTCCAGGCCGAGCTGCCCACCGGGCCCATCGGCGTGGACATCGAGAGCCTCGAGCGAAACGTCAAGTACACCGAGATGCAGGACGACGAGGACGAGGCGATCGACTACTTCGCCGAGCCCGGAGCCGCACCCGCGATCCTGCCCGAGGGCGAGGTTCTGCCGGAAGGCGAAGTGGTTGCGGAGACCGCCCCCGAGGAACCCGCCGCGCAGTAACCAGGCCACCCGGTTCCGCAGTTGGTTTTCCGGCCCCGTCGGGATGCGAATCCCCGGCGGGGCCTTTTCTGTCTTGGGCGGTTCCCGGTGGTCCTACAGCCGGTAAAACGCCTTGGGGTGGTCGTAGAACCAGCCGCGCAGGATCTCCCGGGCTTCATCCATTCCCAGCAGGTTCCGGTCCACCCGGTCGCCCAGCGCGAGGGCGATGTTCTCGCGCGCCATGGTCAGGTGTCCCCAGGCCTGCTCGATGAACAGGACATAGTCGCCGCCGAACGCGAAAATCTTGTTCACCGGCACCATGTCCAGCGCCTCCTTCAGCGTCCGCACCGTCATGTCGGGCGCCACGATGTGGGCCCAGCACAGGTTGAGCCACGCGTTGGGGTAGTTCTTCACCAGGTTGATGCACTCGCGCACGCGCGGGATTCCCAGGTGGTACACGTCGAAGCGCGTGTCCGGGTTCCGCTTCACGAGGTCGATGATGTTCGTCACGTCGTTGTTTCGGAAGTCGTTCCACACGCCCGTGTGCAGGGCCATCGGCAGCCCCAGCGCCGCGCACTTGCGCGCGTTGGCCTCGCGCACGAAAACGCGCAGCGGGTCCGATTCCTGCTCGGTCAGGGCTTCCCCCTTCAGCATGCGGGCCAGTATTTCCTCCGCCTCGCCGCGGGTGGCCGTGGCCGCGGAGAACGCCGTGCTCTTGAACTGGATCGCCCCCTCCGCGGCCCAGCGCTCCATCCACGCGTCGCCCGCCGCCAGCAGGTCGTCCAGCGTTCTCACCGGGCCGCATCCCGTGTGGTCTGCCATGGCGGATACCTGGTCCGCGGAGTAGAGCAGCAGCGAGGGGCTCGTCATGTTTCCCACCAGCAGCGGGTCTCCGCGGTCGGGCAGGTCGCCCGAGCAGCGGACCACCTTTTCGATTCCGCATTTTTCGCGCAGGACGCGCTGGAAAATCCCCGGACGGTTGGCCTCGTTGATCCGCTTCAGCAGGTCCCGGTAATTCTCCCGGGTGAAATCGTCCACCCCGTAAAATTCCAGCAGGGCCATGCGGATCGTCCGTGCGTAACTGCCGTGGCGGATGTGGCGCCACGCCGGCGCGAAGGCATCCCAGTCGTCGCCGATGCACACCAGCGCGGTCCACTGGTCGCGCGGGACGGGCATCCCGGCGCTCGCCAGGTCGTTCACCGCGTAGGGGATGAACAGGTTGCCGAACTGGATCGGGCAGGCGTTGTAGTCGGCCTCGGACCGCGGGATGTGCTCGTGCGTGTCGATCACGGGCACGCCGAGCGAATAGTCGTACAGGGCCTCGGCGGCGCCGGGAAGAACCTGGTGGAATCTGCGCGGGGTTTTCATGGGCCCCAAGTTCCAACCTGCCCCCGGCACGCGGCAAGACAAAGGTGCGTTCACCGGTGACAATCGATCCTGCGCGCTCCGTCCGCGGTGGCACCCCGGCGGCCCAAAAAGAAAACCCGCCGGTTCGCGGGACAAACCGGCGGGTTCATGTCTTTCGCCCGGTTGCCGGGCCTGCGGGCTAGTAGGTGTCCAGTTCCGAGATCGGACCGCTCACCGCGGCCGCAAGTTTCTTGTCATTGCCACCGTTGTTGTTCTGGAACAGGCCGTTCTTCAGGCGCGAATTGTAGTAGATGTCCGGGCCGCCGCTACCGCCGTAGTTGGACTTGGAAACCACCGTGCCATAAACCGCGGCATTGCCCGTGCGCGACATTGTGCCGCCCACGTAGAGGATGCCGTCTATGTAACAGTTGCCCACGGAACGCCCCGTGCTGGTGCCCGTCGGGGCCTGGTCATACTCGTCGGGGTTTTTCATCCAGACGTTCGGGAAGGCGCCGCCGCCGCTGGTGGAGAAGTTCGTGTTCAGGTACATCAGGCCCTTCCAGAACCAGGCATCGCTCGAGTTCAAGGCAATGTTGGTGAGCGTTCCGTTCTGGATGCCTTCCGGGGTGTCCACGAAAAGCACCCGGTCGGGCAGGTTGGATGTGTCCCCGTTGCCGGGAACCAGGGGTTTCATGCTGATCTGGGCCAGGTTGGTGAGCCGGCTGTTGCCGCTGGAAACGGTGGTCAGGGTGCGCGAGGGGGTCACATACAGGGCCTGACCCATGTCGTTCACAAAGCCCGATCCGCTCGGGCGGACATAGCCGCCATTGGCCGTCGCGAAGGTT
>JADHEF010001152.1_pt1 | contig 18744 bp, 13 predicted proteins | sample 8952391 | NCBI WGS metagenome assembly JADHEF01 (sample SAMN16124439, study PRJNA663245) | bioreactor sludge metagenome | isolation source: sludge (nitrite) | place: India:Bengaluru | collected 2019-02-28
AAAAAACCACCATATTAACTGTATTATTAGCAGGGCTCATCACAACACAAGGCTACAACACCAAAACAGCCCTACAAAAGCTTTCAGAAACATGAAAAAACTAAGACCCTAAATTAATTTTTTTAAATTAATTGGAAATGTCTTTTCAGTGGTTGATGTAATAATGGATATTAAAGACAGAAACTTCCAAAAATAATTAAATAGGTTCTATAAGAATATCTTAGTGAGATTATCTTACTATAATTAAAAAAAATAATTTGTAGGTGCGAAAGTGTATCAAAAATTACTGAAAAGGATTAAAAACAGGGAATCAACCATTTGTGTAGTTGGATTAGGCTACGTAGGCCTTCCAACAGCCATATTCTTTGCTGAAAATGGATTTAATGTAATTGGGGTGGAGGTTGAGGAAAAGAAACTTACCCTGATAAACCAGGGGATTTCACCCCTGGGGGAGCTTGGTCTGGATGAACGGCTTCAGAAAGTGGTTGAGAATGGAAAATTGGTGGCCACATCGGACCTTCCTGGTGCTACTTCCCAATCGGATGTTATTTTACTTATCGTACCTACACCAGTAACCCCCTCCAAGGATCCCGATCTCTCCTATATTGTCCGTGCTGGTGAAGATGTGGCTAAAGGATTGGGAAAAGGCAAACTGGTTGTACTGGAGTCCACAGTCTATCCGGGAGTGACCGAAGAAACCCTCCAGCCCATCCTGGAATCATCAGGACTCAAAGCCGGTGTGGATTTCGGACTGGCCTACTGCCCCGAACGATACAATCCCGGAGATGAAGCCCATTCCCTGGAGAAAGTAGCCCGCGTGGTGGGGGGCATAACACCAGAATGGGCGGAAATAACCCGGGAACTTTATCAGTTCATCATTGAAAAGGACATAAAAGTCTTAAGGAATATAAAGACGGCAGAGGCAGCCAAGGTAATTGAAAACACCCAGCGAGACCTTAACATTGCACTCATGAATGAACTGGCCATGATCTTCGAAAAAATAGGCATCGATGTCATGGAAGTAATTGACGGTGCCAGCACCAAATGGAACTTCAACGCCTACTACCCTGGAGGAGGAGTAGGAGGCCACTGTCTACCGGTGGACCCATACTACCTGGTCAAAAAGGCCAAAGAACTAGGATACCACTCCAAAGTAATAGCAGCAGGCCGTACCATCAATGATTACATGCCTAAACATGTTTTCGGCCTCTTGACCGATGCCCTCAACGACAATGAAAGGCCAGTAAAAAACTCCAAAGTAGTAGTGCTGGGACTATCCTACAAGGAAAACGTGGGAGATGACCGTGAATCACCATCAAAGGAACTAATCCATGAACTGGAACATAACCAGGCTTTGGTTACCATAGTTGACCCATACATTGAAGAAACTGGAGTCTACGGCACACTTGAAAGCGATGTGTACACTGCACTCGAAGGTGCCCATGCCTTGGTCCTCATGACCGCCCATCAGGAATTCCGAGAACTGGACTTTGAAAAAGTAAAAGAACTAATGGAAATCCCCATTATTATTGATGCTAGACGTATATACGACCCAGAAGAATTAAGAAAGATGGGATTCCATTACAGTGGGGTGGGAGCGGTAAACAATTCCTATTAACTCCTTATTTACTTTTTTTAAACGTTTAAGATTGAATTTTTATATAAGCTAAATCATATCTCTTTTGAGCTAACTTATTCCTCTTGATAGCTAACTCATTTTAATTGGTTCCCAAAATTCTTTTTTTTAAAAGCCTAAAATTTTCTTCTTTAAAAAAAATACTTCTTTAAAAAAATAGGTAGTTAATTAAAACTATAGTGGTTAATTAAGGGGAGTAATTAACCATAAGATAAGTTTAATTAACATTTACAGGTGAAAAACTCAACAACTTGCTCCAGATCCTTTTTAAAATCTGCGGTAGGTTGGTAACCATGGGCCTTTATTTTATCAATATCCGCCAGAGAGTGTTTAACATCTCCAACCCTTGGTTCAGTGTATTTAGGGTTAACCTCCACATCCAGGAGTTCTCCCATCATGTCCACCAGTTCATTGAGGGTGGTTCTCCGGCCACAGGCCACATTGTAAACCCCCTGCATATCCGTCTCACAGGCCAGGATATTGGCCTGAACCACGTTCTTCACAAAGGTGAAGTCCCGACTCTGTTCACCATCACCAAAGATGATGGGAGACTCTCCATTCATAATTGATGTTATGAATTTAGGTATCACCGCTGCGTACTGGGAATTGGGATCCTGCCGGGGACCGAACACATTAAAGTAACGCAGAGAAACAGTCTGCAGACCATAAATATCGGTGAAATTCTGACAGTACAACTCGCCAGTGGCCTTAGTAGTTGCATATGGTGATTTAGGATTCATGGGCATGGTTTCCACCTTGGGAAGTACGGGTGTGTCCCCGTACACCGATGAAGAGGATGCGCAAACCACCTTTTTAACATCACAATCACGGGCAGCAATGAGCACCTTCAATGTCCCGGTTATGTTTGCTTCATGGGACCTTAAGGGATCCTTCACACTCCGGGGAACACTGGGCAATGCTGCCTGGTGCAGCACATAATCTACATCTTCAAAGATTTCATGAAGATCAATGGTGGTTATATCCCCCCGTATCAGACTTATCTGGTTAAGATCGAAGTCCTGTATGTTTTCGGGTTTCCCGGTGGCCTCGTTGTCCACAATGAAAACCTCATTATCACCATATAACTCCTCTACAATGTGGGATCCAATGAATCCCAGTCCTCCAGTTACTACCACTTTTTTATTTCTAATGATTATAACTCCCTTATTTTTTTCTTAATATTCCCTATAGGTAATCACTCTTCTTAAACTCTCGGGATGGGACCTGACATGTGCACAGATGACAGGGGATAGAACAAATAAGGGTAGGTGAATATCCACAACCTTGACAAAGAGCAAGATTCCAGAGAACCTCTATGTATGTAATTAGATACACAGCTTGGAGGGTTTATACGATTATTTCTTTAAATTACGGGGTTTAAATCCAAAATAATATAAACCAGGAGCATATTATGAAAGACCATTAAATAGAGGAGGTGAAAATCTGATAGAGAAAACAGACAGAAAATCGAACGTCAAACAATTTCGGGCTATGATTCTTATCTTTATTTTGGGATTAACAGTTATCACAGTTATAAGCAGTGCTTCGGCTGCCGACAATGATGTAATTTACGTGAATGGTTCCTCAGGTGATGATAGCTGGGATGGACTGACCTGGCTCACTGCCAAACTAACCATTAAAAACGCCACCGCCACCGTGAATGATGGGGGCACAGTATACATTGCCGACGGGACCTACAGTGGAGACGAAAACACCAACATCACCCTGGACAAGGATGTGACCTTCATCGGAGAACACCAGAACCAGACCATCCTGAATGGAACAGATACCAATCGCCTGTTCGTGATCGAAAACGGGGCCAATGTATCCCTCATAAACTTGACCCTGGCCAACGGCTACATCGATGAAAGTATGGGTGCCGCCGTGTTTAACCTGGGAAACTTAACAGTCACCGGCTGTACTTTCACCGCTAACATGGCCGAGTATGGTAGTGCCATCTTCAACGCCAACACCCTGTACGTGGATAACTCCATCTTCAACGGAAACCTGGGACTGTCCATTTCTTCCATCTTCAACGATGCGGATGCCACTGCTCAGGTGAGAAACTCCGTGTTCACCGCTAACGGTGTGGACGGCGATGCCGGGGCCATTGGAAACAACGGTGATTTAACCCTCACCGGCTGTACCTTCACATCAAACAGTGCATCATCAGCCGGGGCCGTAATGAACACCGGTACCATGAACATCACCGGCTGTACCTTCACCGGCAACAACGCCACCAACGAAGTGGGAGGTGCCATTTTAAACACTGGGCTACTGAACATAAACGACAGCACCTTCACCGGTAACACTGCCGACGATGATGGAGAAGCAGGTGGGGCCATATTCAACGAAGGTGGAACCATAAACATCAAAAACAGTACCTTCACCAGTAACACCGCCGATTTATCGGGAGGTGCTATTTACAGCTACAACGAGGGTGTCCTGAACATCGCAGATTCAGTGTTCTCCAGTAACTATGCCCAGGCCGGTGGAGCCCTTGTCAACCGTGGTAACTCCACCATCACCAACACCATCTTCGACAGTAACCGTGCCGAAGACGGTGGGGCCATAATAAACAACCAGAACATGACCATAACCAGCAGCACCTTCACCGGTAACCAGGCCGACATGTTCGGAGGGGCCATCAGCAACCGCCACAACCTCACCGTGCACTTTTCCCGCTTTGTGGGAAACACCCCGGTGGACATCTACAATAGCGAGGCCACCCTGGATGCCGAGTACAACTGGTGGGGAACCAACTTTGCAGGATCCGACCCGGTAACTGCCGGAAGAGTAAGCGGTGCCACCATCTCCCGATGGCTGGTTCTAAGCCTAAACCCGGATCCCGCCACCATCAACAACGGTGGAACATCAACCGTGACTGTGGATCTACTCCACGACCAGCTGGGCAACTACTACGACCCGGCCTATGGACATGTCCCCGACGGAATACTGGTGAATCTCACCGGAACCCTGGGAAGTCTCAACCCCGCCCAGTTAAGTTTAACCAGTGGACGGGCCACCAGTCTCTTCACGGCTTCGGGTGTGGGTAGTGCCTTAATCACGGCCACCCTGGATAACCAGACCAGTTCCACACGAGTAACCATCAACGCCGCCGGAGAAAACACTACAGACCCTACTGTAAACGCCGCAACTGTGGAGATGCAAAAAACAGGTACCAGTCCAGTGGGCCTGGTACTGGCTTTACTGTCCATATTCGGTGGAGCAGTTCTGGGTAGGAGAAAGTTATAACCATATCTCCTCCCATTTTCCTTTTTTTTATATGAACTGTTGGTTTATATCTAATTGGTTGGTTTTTATCCAGTAATTGGTGGTTAGTTCTAATCCTTCATCGTTTTTATCTAATTGGTTGGTTTTTATCTTAAACTGTTTTATCAGAAAATTCATAATGGTAACTGTTGTTTATTTTTAAATAATCCCTATTTGAATCTGAAATAAATAAAAAAATTAGCTCTTTTTAAAGAATTACAATACTTACCCCTATTTAACTGTTAAAAACCTTTATATAAAACTTAACAGTTAAAAAGATAGGTAAATAATTAATTTTATCAGAAATCACGGAGTGATGAACATTTCCAAACAGCGATCACATGTCAAATCCAGGGTATCACATTACACTAAAATAACCTTACTGGGAATAATGATTTTATTAACCGGAATATTAGGATTTATTCTACTAATGGGGATCTGGCAATTACCTCAATTATCCCTATTCGCCTTACTGGTTATGGTAGGGTTGATTATAGTTAAATATGGATGGTCTAAACGTAGAATATGGAGTAAGGGTGCTAAGGGTGAGAAGATAGTGGCCAAAAAGCTCAAGAAATTACCCAAAAAATACACCGCTATTCGAGATGTTAAAATACCAAATCTAGGTGGAGATATTGACCATGTGGTAGTGGGGCCCACTGGAATCTACGTTATTGAAACCAAAAATTACAAACCAACCTACATCCCGGATGAGGACTGCTGGTACCATACTTCAGGTAGAGTATCCCCATTAAACCCTGCAAAACAGGTGAAGTTACAGGCCTCAAAATTGAATGATTTTCTCGTAAGGAAATTGGGAAAAAAATTAAGTAAAACCACCATCAACCCAGTCATATCCCCAATAAACCATAACTTAATCATTAAAAATGATATAAAGTCTTATGAAATTGTTTATCCTGAGGATCTAGTTTCTTACCTATCCCATCAAAAGAAAATTCTGAGTTCTAAGGAAGTTAAGGAGATAATTAACATCTTAACCAGGTATGGTAATGTATCTTAGAAACTTAACGAGGTATGGTAACGTATCTTAAGAAAATGGAAATTGCTCTAGAAGAAAAATGGGGGGGGGGGTAATACTCCTGTTCTTATTTATTCCATTTTTCCATGATAAATAATTGGGAGTATTTTCCTAAAAACAAGTTTTTTGTTTTCCTTAGATCTCAATCTCTATTTTATTGAAATTAACCACAGGTTTTTTGGCATTTTTAGGGCCGGGTTCCAATTTAATGAAACCTTCTTCTGCTAATTTATGCACCCTTGGTTGAACTGTTTTTAAATCTTTGTGAAGTATATAGGAAAGGTTTCTTATGGATGTGGGGTTCTGATTTTTGATTGTGTCCAGCATTTTCAGATCTGACATATTTATTTTAAGATCCTTTATGAAGATGGTTTCAGATTGTTTGACTTCGGCGTTTGGGTGTTCTAGGTGGTATAACCAATCTTCTAAATCCAGTGGATATAAAACATTTTTCGGGTCTTTTTCCATCAACCTTTTTAAGTTATCCATTGAACCATATTTTTCCTTTAACATTTCCACCAATTCGCTACCTTTCATCTGGCGAACCAGTTTTATTATCATAATCCTAACTCCTCTCTTATTTTATCTTCCACAATCTTACCTTCTCTGATGATGTGCTGATAGATAATCTCGTATATTATTTCTGGATCATGGATGGATAACTGTTTTCTATCTGGATGGATGTGTACTCCATGGTAATAGTTATCCACTTTGAAGTTGTCTGGCATTACAACTATTGCCCATCCTCGCTCAGTTATGCGAAAGTAGATTGTCCTACTTGCTATCTGCACCGAATTTCCACTTTCATTTTTCATGTTACCCTCTGTTCTACATCACATATAAAATAGTTGATGTATAATAACCATCAGTCGATGTTGGATTAATTAATATTTTTAATAATACTTATTTATTAATCAATCATATAAAATAACTTAAGAGAATTTCTATTAAACTTTTCGGAAAACTCAGATGAGCATGAAATTCATGTAAACCAGTTTTGAGGTCATTACCACCTGGGAACTGGTGGAAGAATCCTTTCAGATAGCTTTAAAAAATAAAATTATTTTCTACGATGCACTTTTTTGTGAGTGCATCACTCCGGGAAGAGGTACCACTACTTACTTACCTGGATAAAAAACTCGAAAAAACTTCAAAACTGGTTAAACTACTGTAATTTAAGTTAATTTCTTATAATCCGCCCCAACCAAGCAGTCCCTCTGGAAATATTAGGTAGACTTTTATAATATTACATGTTCGGCCCAAGTATTTTTTGAGCAAGGTAGATTTTCATCTTCAAATACAGGTTTATATAACTTAAAAATCTATTTAGGGTTTTGATTTCAAAATATATTAATCTCAATTTAATTTTAATATTTTTTTTAGTTTTAAACTTATTTTAAATCTTTTATTGATCATATAATTGGCTATTAGAACATATTGAACGGGGCGAAAGATATTAATTAATCACTAACATATGTATGGGTATGGGGAGTATTCCAAGATGGTTGGAGGATAGTTGTATCATTTTTTTTTAGCTTGCTTTAGGTTTAAGTCCTTAGCTTGCGTCCTGCCGGAATTCCCTAACGATAATATCAATAAACCATTGTAAAGGGAGGTGAAAATAATGGAAACCAACTCAAAAACTAGTCATAATCAAATCATCCTTTTTTCACTCTGTATACTTCTTATTGTAGTTTCTATGAGTGCCCTTGAAACTTCTTCTGCAGCTTCTACACTTTATGTTAACAACGCCACCGGGAACGATGACTGGGATGGGACCAGTGCCACCTACCAGGGTGGAACAGTGGGACCCAAGGCCACCATTCAAAATGCCACCGACACGGTTGACCCCGAGGGTACGGTGAACGTGGCCAGTGGAACCTACTATGAAAACCTGCAAATCACCCGGAACCTGAGTCTCCAGGGTGAAAACCGGGAAACCACCATCATCGATGGAAGTGGAAGCGACCGCGTTATAAATGTTGACGCCTTGAACTTCCTCATAGCCCACTTCACCATCCAGAACGGACTGGTAACTGATGCCGGTGCCGGTATATACAAAACATCTGGAACCACCACCATCAACGACTGTACCATAAAAGACAACACCGTCCAGGCCATAACCGGGGGATGGGGTGGAGGTATCTACAACCAGGAGGGACAGCTGAACATCCAGAACTCCCTGCTTACCAATAACCGAGTGCTAACTGCAACTGATGGAGGCTGGGGTGGAGCCCTCTACAACCTGGACACGGTCAACATCATCAACACCCAGTTCAACGACAACAACGTTACCGCAGCCCAGGATTCAGCAGGAGGTGCAATTTACAATGCAAACCAGCTGGACATCACGGACTCGGTCTTCAACCAGAACAGTGCCCAGGCAGCAGACCAGGGAGGAAACGGTGGAGCCATCTACAACCACAACAACGGTGTTATCACCCTGACCCGCACTGACTTCTTTGACAACCTGGCCCAATCCCTAGGAGACAACGCCCTGGGAGGAGCCATCTACAGCTTCCCGGGTGGAACTGTAAACATAGATGACTGCTGTTTCGAATGTAACCAGGCCCTGGCTGCCGAAGATGGAGGTATGGGGGGAGCCATCTTCAACCAGGAAGGAACCTTCACCATAACTTCCAGTGCCTTCACCGAGAACCGGGCCTACTGTGACCTGGAAGGTGGAATCGGAGGGGCAATATTCAATCTTGCCGGGATTCTAACCATAACCGATGCAATCTTCACTACCAATCTGGCCCAGGCCAATGAAATGGGAGGAGTAGCCGGTGCCATCGCCAACATAGGCGGAAATGTCACCCTGACTGACATCACCTTCTCTGAAAACACAGCCCAGGGAGAAACCATCGCCGGAGCAGCCGGAGCCATACTAAACCTCGGTATGAGTCTCACCTACACCGAAATCATAAGTGGGGGCATCGAAGTCATCACGGGGGTAACACCCGTCGAAACCCATATGGACATAGTCAACTGTGACTTCGACTCTAACCAGGCTTTAGCCACCACTATGGGTGGATTAGCCGGCGCTATCGCCAACATCTACAGCAACCTGTCCCTAACTGGTGGTACTTTCACCGGTAACCTGGCCCAGGTAACCGAGGATATGGGTGGTGTGGCTGGTGCCCTGGCCAACATCCTGGGAAACGTCACCATAACTGACACTGCCTTCTTTGGAAACACAGCGGAAGCTACCGAAATTGGAGGAGTAGCCGGAGCCATATTAAACGTGGGACTGGACTTCACCTTACTGGAAGGACTCATCTCTGAGGATATCCAGTTAGGGGGTATAGATTTACAGGACGCCCTGGAAAACGCAGACACCAATCTGGTAATCAACAACTGCGACTTCAACCAGAACCAGGCTTTAGCCACCAGAATAGGTGGAATTGCCGGTGCCATTGGAAATATAGCCCTGGGAAACACAGCATCCACTTTCTCCATAACTGGCAGCACCTTCACCGGTAACCTGGCCCAGGTAACCGAGGATATGGGTGGTGTGGCTGGTGCCCTGGCCAACATAGGAGGGGACGTCACCTTAACTGACAACACCTTCACCGAAAACGTTGCCCAGGCTGCAGAAATTGGAGGAGTAGCCGGAGCCATATTAAACGTGGGATTAAGTGGTTTAGGACTACTGGGCGAAGTTGAAATCCCAGCTAACACCATGACCATTGTAAACTGTGACTTTAACTCCAACCAGGCCCTCTCAACTTCCAAAGGAGCAATAGCCGGTGCCATTGCCAACATCAACAGCCAACTTCTGGTAACCGGTAGCACCCTCACCAACAATCAGGCTCAGGTAACTGAGGATATTGGAGGTGTGGCCGGTGCCCTGGCCAACATCCTGGGAACTGTCACCTTAACTGACACTACCTTCTCCGGAAACGTTGCTGAAGCCACTGAAATTGGAGGAGTAGCCGGAGCCATATTAAACCTGGGAGTAGACTTCACCCTACTGGAAGGAATCTTAGCTGATTCTAGTAGTCTGGAATTCCTGGAAGGCATTGGCAACATCGATACCAGTATGGTAATTAATAACTGCAACTTCGACCAGAACCAGGCCCTGGCCACCACCATTGGTGGATTAGCCGGTGCCATCGGCAATGTAGGTATGGGAGAAACAGTAACCAACCTCTCCATAACCGGTAGTACCTTCACCGGTAACCGGGCACAGACCGAAACCGAGGGAGGTTTAGCTGGTGCCATTGGAAACTATGGAGGAATAGTAACCATAACTAGTTCTCTCCTGGAAAACAACATAGCCCGCGCCGATGAAGAAGGTACCAATATTCCCACAGGAAAAGGTGGAGCAATCTACAACCAGAAACAGTTAACAGTCACCGGTAGTACCATCAAGGGTAACCAGGCCATTGTAACCAATGGAAATGGACAGGGTGGGGGAATCTACAATGATGGTGGAACCTTCCAGGTGAACTTCAACCGTATCGTTGAAAACGCACCGGAAGACCTCTACAACTCCATTGAAGAAAGTCAATTCCAGTCCCTGGGAGCAGCTGGTGAAGGCAGCCCATACAACGCCCAGTACAACTGGTGGGGAGCCAACAGTGACCCCTACTTGAGGGGAAGAATAGTTGGAGAACAGGTAGCCTACGGACCCTGGATGGTCCTGCGCTTGGCTGCTAACCCGGTCACCATCACTGCTGGTGTTACTTCCACTTTAACTGCTGATCTGCGTTACGACAACCAGGGAAACTTCCACGACCCGGCCTACGGCCACATTCCGGATAACACTCTGGTGACCTTCACCACCAACCTGGGAAACGTGGGCAGTAAATCAGTGACCGTACCCATGGTTAATGGTTTAGCCCTGGCCATTCTACGAGCAGACGAAGGTGCCGGTCTGGCCTGGTTAACTGCCCGACTGGACAGTGAACTATTAACCCTGGCCATGACCATCAACCCGGCAGTAGTTAGTGCCAGCACCACCAAGACCATTGGCATGCAGGAAACCGGACAACCTTTATTACCAGCAATCCTGGCCGGATTAATGGTACTGGGAGGAATTATACTGCCACGGAGAATAAAATAATCCCCCCCATTTTTCTTTTTTTTAAAGGTTCTTAATTAAAGCGTTAACCTGTATTTATTACTCTGATTTTATTCCATCCACTCATCGACTCACCGAGTTATATCCTCTCACCGAATTCCATCACCTGGCCGGAAGGCTATTTCCGCATGGTGTTTCCACCAAAAATATTATTATGTTATCACACAATAACATATTTGGGGGGTAAAATTTCCCTCTTCTTTAAAAATTGTAAAAGGAGGTGAAAAGGATTACCAAACATTTAGAAACCAAGCACTACTTTCTATTCCTGACCCTTTTAATGGCCTTTGCTTCTTTGAGTCTTATTGATGATTCTGCTGCAGCCAGTATGATCTATGTTAATGGTAGCTCTGGTAATGATGACTGGGATGGAGAAACACCAGAAACTGCCAAGGCAACCATACAAAACGGGACCGATACTGTGGATCCCGAGGGAACAGTCTCGGTGGCCGATGGAATCTACCCGGAACACATCATCATTAACAAAAACCTGAGCCTCCTGGGGCAGAGCACCAGTGGTACTATAATCGACGGAACCAACAACGGCCGACCACTGACCATCAACGGTTACACAACCATTGTTAACCTGATTAACTTCACCCTAATCAATGGAAATGTAACTGGAACCACTGCCCGTGGTGGGGGAATCTACAACGAGGGTAATTTAACTTTGACCAACTGTAACTTAATCAACAACACTGCCACCGGTAGCATTGCATATGGTGGGGGAATCTGGTCAGAGGGTACCTATGATCACGGTGCCTTAACTTTGAATAACTGTATGGTAGAGGGTAACACTGCCACTGGAACTGGAGCCATGGGTGGTGGAATTGCTGCTTACAATACGGTGAACATCAACAACAGTAAAATATCAGGCAACCTGGCTGAAGCAACAGGGTATGGTGCTTATGGTGGGGGAATAGCTGGTTTAATGGGTACTCTGACCATTACCGATAGCCAGATCACTGGTAACACTGCCAAAAGGGGAACCTTATCCGATGCTTCTGGGGGAGGAGTTTACCTTGATTACAATCAATTCACCATCACCGGCAGCCAGATCACTGGTAACGTCGCGGAAGGAAATGGTGGGGGAATATACGCCTACGTCAGTAATGATAGAGCAAATTTCAACCGCATAGTGAACAATTTACCCGATGCCATTTACTACACCTACGAAACTGTGGCCTTTGATGCACTCTACAACTGGTGGGGACAGAACACTGGCCCTGCTGACGGGAGTATTTCTGGTAACGTGGACTATGACCCCTGGCTGGTTATGAATTACAGTGCCAATCCCACAACCATCCAGCAGGGTGAAACTTCTACCCTGACTGCTGATTTCAGATACGATTCAGATGGAACATTCCACGACCCTGCACTGGGCCACTTACCAGACGGTATACCAGTGACCTTCAACACCAACCTGGGCAATGTGGGCAGTAAAACCGCCACATCTTTAACCCTGAACGGTATTGCCACCATCCTCCTGCGCGGAGATGAAGCAGCCGGCGGTGCATTAACCTATGCACTCCTTGACCTGGAAACCAGGTACGCCACGGTGACCATAACCCCAGCCACAGTAAATGCAGCCAGTACAGTCAGCTCTAAAACCATCGGCATGCAGGAAACCGGATTACCAGTAGCAGGAATATATCTGAGCCTATTACTGGTCATGGGTGGACTGTTAAGTACCAGAAAAGAATAAATGGAGGAATCTTATCCTCCTTTTTTTTATATTTTTATATTTTTAAAGTTAAAAAACAAGAAAAGTACTGATTTTTCATATCGGACTCAGGTATGGTCCTAAGGCCTTGAAATTCTATTATACAGCTGGAGGAATGCAATTCACGTTCTTATCAACAGACTCTCCTTTTATTTTGTCAACAGACTCTCCTTTATTTTTATCAATAGACTCTCCTTTTGTGAATTTATTCACCAAAAAAATAATCAGTATTTATTAACTTGTGAAGAAAAACATGGTGATGGAATAGTATTATTGTTTAAAATAGGAAATTCTCAAAAATCTGGATAAACCACGCACTATCTGGATTAGATCACTGCTATGGACTTAAAATACATTGTATTCAACTAAACACATGCATTTGCAAACACCGGTATTAAAATCAATGGAGTTATCTAATGGAAAACGCGCTAAATAGGGGTCAACTGAAAAAAGAGCTATTTACATTTTTAATTATTACTTTTGCCGCAACCTACATTCTTCAATTTTTTGTTTTCAATAGGGAAGGCTACATATTATCTCCCCTGTCCCATATATGGAGTACTACCCTGGCAGTGAGCATGTTCATTCCCGCCACCAGTGCCATTCTCTGTATGATTTACTTTAAATCAAAGGCCCTGACCAGGGAAACCAAAATCATATTTGCCTTTTTCCTGCTTTATGCCGTATTGTTTTCCTTTGAAAACTATTGCTGGCCAGTTATGGGAACGGTAATGAACCTGCCGGTTCTTTCCACCATCATTGCTGTTCTGGGAATGGTAACGGTAATTGCCCTGAACCTAAAGAAGAAATGGAGGAAAGGATTGGTGTCCTCCCAGTTATCCTTCGGTAAAAATCGTAAATACTATCTTATTTTGCCACTGGCAGTTTTTGCCCTACTTATCCTGGAATACCTTACACTTAATTTCACTGGATTGGGCACTCCCCTGACAGAATTTGATATTTCTGCATTTATAGTAACCTTAGTTTCTTATTTCGTTTTATATTTCTTTACAGAGTGGACCTGGTATTTCGGAGAAGAACTGGGATGGAGAGGATACCTTCAGGACAGATTATTCCCTCTTTTGGGAAGTTATAAAGGTGTTCTGGTACTGGGGGTTATATGGGGTGTCTGGCATTATCCCATGAATGCCCTGGGATACAATTTCCCAGGACAACCTATTCTGGGTAATATCCTGATGACGGTCTTCACCATTGTATTTGGTATTATCTTGAGTTACGCGGTCCTGAAGACAGGGAGCATCTGGATAGCGGTGGTAATGCATTTATTTAACAACAAACTGAATGGTGTTATCTGTGCCTACATAGCCTATTCCCCGGATGTTTTACTGGTTAACGCCTTAAGCTGTATATTTTTAGGGATATTGGCCCTGGTACTTTTAAGATCCAAGGTCTGGAAACAGGTTGAAAAGATCAAGTCCTCTAAACAGGTTAAAGATCAAAGCCTGGAAACGGGTTGAAATGATCTAAGGCCATGAAAATGGTTCAAAAAGTTCCTGAAATCAATAATCTCTAAATATTTATCCTTCATTTTTTTCAGTTACCTTCATTTTTTTCCAGTAGTACTTCCACCTTCTCCACAGTTATTACTTCCACCTTCTCCACAGTTATTACTTCCACCTTCCGTCTATACGAATCCACTTTCCCAGCAAAAAATAGTTATTAAGTAAACACTAACATATGTAATGGGGATGGGGGGTGTACTTTTTTTTTAGTTATTCCCTTCTTTATCCTTTAACCCTATCGACAAATTAAGCAATCACTGTAAAAGGAGGTGAAAAAGCTTGAAAACCAAAATTATCCTACTCATATTAACCATTTTTTTAACCATCACTACAGCCAGTGCCGCTGATTTCTATGTTAACCCTGATACTGGAGATGATGATAACACCGGTACCACTCCGGGTGATCCATTTTTAACCATCAACAAGGGTGTGACTAGTGTAACTGACCCTTCAGATGTGGTTAATTTGGCATCGGGAACCTACACTGATGTGGGGGACTACAACATTGACGTAACCCAGAGCATGACTGTTCAGGGTGCCGGGGAAGGACAGACCATCATAGACCCCCAGGGTAACGGCCGGGTGTTCAACATCAGCAGTGGAGTTAACTTCCTGCTGGTGGGGGTAACCATTCAGAATGGTAAAGCACCAGACGGTTCTGAATCTCCTGGTGAATCAGGAGGTGCCATAATGAATGGGGGCAACCTCACCATCATTGATTCCACCTTCACCAGCAACCTGGCTGGTAATGGTGATGCCTGGTTTGACTCCCAGAGCGGGGGCCATGGTGGGGCCATCTTCAGTACCGGAACACTCACCATAACCGGATGCACCTTCAACACCAACCGTGCGGGTAACGGTAACAATGCCGGGTTCCAGGCCGGAGCCGGAGGTCATGGTGGGGCCATCTTCAGTACCAACAACTTCACCATCACCGACACGGTCTTCAACTCCAACACGGCTGGTAACGCCGGTAGCACTGGACAACACGGTAGCACCGGAGGATCCGGGGGAGCCATCTACAACCTGGGAGTATCCACCATAACTGGATCCATCTTCAACCACAATGCCGGTGGAAACGGCAGCCATTCGGGCTCGGAATCAGCCCAAGGAGGATATGGTGGGGCAATTTTCAGCCTCAATGACATGAACATCACCAACAGTAACTTCACGGCTAACCACGTGGGAAGCTGGGATAACGGAGACACCACGGTCAACGGTGCTGATGGTGGTGCCATCTACACCATTGGAGAGTTAAACATCACTGACTGTATCTTCACCGGTAACCTGGCCGGCGATGGTAACAGCCAAATTGAGTTTACTGGCGGAGATGGTGGATCAGGAGGTGCAGTTTACTGCCTCAACATCCTCGAAGTCCGGGATAGCACCTTCCAGTCTAACCAGGCTGGTAACGGGGGGAGCAACAACCGTTATGAAAACGGTGGAAACGGTGGTAACGGTGGGGCAATCTATGCCGCAGATCTCCTCCTATCATCATCCACCTTCACTGCTAACCTGGCAGGTGACGGTGGTAATGCCAATGCCGAAGATGATGTCTACGCTGGTAACGGTGGTAGCGGCGGGGCACTGTACATCATAGGAATCCTGAACATGACCCAGTCCAGCTTCACCAGTAACCTGGCTGGTAACGGAGGTGACGGATTCACCGCAGGTACTGCTGGTTCTGGTGGGGCCATCTACATTGTGGGTACCCTGAACATGACCCAGTCCAGTTTCAACAGTAACCAGGCTGGTACCGGAGGTAGTGGAGCCACTGCCGGATCCGGTGGAGAGGGTGGTGCTATCTATAATATAGGACTATTCGAGATGGAAGATACCATCTTCTCTTCCAACCGGGCTGGTAATGGTGGGGAGAACACTGGACAGGGAAATGGTGCCAGTGGTGGAAGCGGAGGAGCCTTATATTTAGTTGGGCTTTTAAACTCTGAAAACATCAGCTTCCAATCCAACCAGGCGGGTAATGGTGGAAATGCTCTGGGAGCAGGATCACCTGGTCTTGGTGGCTCAGGAGGGGCAATCTTTGCCCTGGGAGTTCTCAACCTAAGCCAGGGTAACTGCACTGGAAACAGTGCCGGTACAGGTTCTGTCCCTGGATTTGGGGGTGCACTGTATATCTACCATCAGACTGGCCATCCCAGCACCATAACCGGTTACAACTTCCTGGATAACACCTCACCAAGGGGTGGGGGAGCTATAGCCAACGTAGGGGGAACCATAACCGTTAACTACAACCGTTTCCGGGATAACCTTGCACCACAGGGTAGTGCAGTTTACTGTGAAGCCGAAGAAATCACTGATCTCCAGTACAACTGGTGGGGAATCAACAATCCCCTATTCACACCACTGATCCAGGGACCAGCCGATTACACACCCTGGTTAATACTGTCCATAACTGCCAACCCCACCACCATAAGTGCAGGGGAAAATTCGGCAATTACCACGGACCTCTACACTGACTCGGATGGTGGTAACCACCAGGCACAATCCGGCCTCTACCCGGCCTACATACCAGTGACCTTAACCACAGACCTCGGTAACATTGGCAGTAAGACTCTGTTAACCAACCTGTTCTATGGAGCAGCCGGAGGAACCCTGTGGGGTGATGAAGGCGCAGGACTGGCCACTGTCCGGTCCCTAGTGGACTATGATACCAGTGTCTTTGCCCTGGTAACCATAACTGCCAATCCCACTGATGCATCCAGTGTGAATGCGGCCACTACTTCCACCAGAAATACTGTGGCCATGCAGAACACCGGGATACCTCTGGTGGGAATGATCCTGGCCCTACTCCTGTTAATGGGTGGTCTGGGCAGTGCCCGGAAAATATAAAAAAGAGTGGGGGAGTGAAAATCTCCCCAATTAATTTTTTTTCTAATTTTGCACTATTTTATCTTTAGGAAAACTTCTGTTCCTTAAACCCGGTTCTCCTTCTGGCCAAAATAGTCCAGCTGGTCCTGGATTACGTCACTGAGACTGTATTCAATCCGGGCACCTATCTTCTGGATTTTCTGGTTATCACAGAGGAGTAGTGGTATTTCTGATGGTCGGAAACGGTCGGGGTTGAACTCAATGGTCAGGGGTCCCTGGTCAGTGCTGACCCTGATTCCCTTATCCTGGATGGTGTACTCCAGCTGGTTTTCCAGTATCATCTGGTCCACCCTGGTCTTGTCGAACTTAACTCCAAAGATAGGGTCATCTACCAGTTCGGTGGGGTTGTTGATGGTCTTGCTTTGGTCATCGCCTTTAATGGTTTCAATCTGGTTTATGTTCCATCCCGCCCTTTCCAGTCCCAGTAGTATGTAACTGAGGACGGAGTTGGTTCTCATGGATCCCTGGTTGTACACTTCACCGGCACGTCCCTTACTGGCCAGTACCTGGTACCCGTGGATGATGTCGGTTACATGGGACCAGTCCCGGCAGGCATTGAGGTTGCCAATGGTTATCCGGTCAGTCTCCTGGTACTTCAGTTTCATGATCTGGTTGGTGATGATGGAGGTCACGAACATCATACCCCTACCCGCCCCTTCGTGGTTGAAGGCCCGGGAAACCACGGTGTCCAGTCCATAGGAGTGGTGGTAGTTCTGCATCAGGAAATCCCCGGAGACCTTGGACACGGCGTAGGGGGACATGGGACGCAGGGGGTTGGATTCACTGATGGGCAGCTCGGGGATTTTCTCCGGTTCGGGGAAGACGGTCTTACCCGAATCAAGGGCACGCTGGTACTGTTCCGGGGAGGATATGACCATACCGTACACTTCACTGGAACCAGCAAACACTATCTTGGCGTCAATATCCTTGATCCGCACGGCTTCCAGGAGATTGGCGGTACCAATGGTGTTGATATCCTGGGTGTCCAGGGGGCGGCGGAAGGAAAACTCTACACTGGACTGGGCTGCCAGGTGGAAGATCACATCGGGCTGGGAATGGTCCAGGGCACTGGCCAGGGAGGATATATTTCCCAGGTCTCCCTCCAGCATCTTCAGTTTGTCCTTAATACCCTTATCAATCAAGTTCTTTTCCATGGCCACCATATCTTCCGGCCTTATAAAACCATAAACATCTGAACCTTTATCTAAAAGTTCTTTAGCAAGATATGAGCCCACAAATCCATTAGCCCCGGTTATGAGGACGTTCTTTCCGTTCCAGTTCATACTAATATACTCCCTTCCTTTTTTGCGACGTAAAAATTTTTATTGCACTTATACTTCCCTTTTCTGGCGCAAGGTAAATTTTCTTAAACACATTCTATTTTCTTACTTAAGCACATTCTATTTCTTAAACACACTCTAAAATTTTTAACACACTCTAAAACAATAAGTTCCAGGTCAAAATTACTTAGATTATAGTACATCCCTAAAATCTTATAAAACTATTTGAATTCTTTTTAAGCAGGGCTTCATCTTAGGGCTCATGGTTTCATTTTGCTCATGGTTTCAATCAGAC